>Ga0182738_1002629_pt1 | contig 21226 bp, 26 predicted proteins | sample eDN5th30CBELigMG_FD_128876 | JGI IMG/M metagenome (GOLD analysis project Ga0182738, IMG submission 128876) | Enriched Miracle-Growth compost microbial communities from Emeryville, California, USA - eDNA 5th pass 30_C BE-Lig MG (version 2)... ... | reverse complement strand
GTGCGGGCGTGACCGGGCTGGGTGTTCGGGTACGAAGGAGAGGCAAGCAGCGTATCGCGGAAAGCGATCCCTGGCATACCGTCCTGATGATGTAGCCCGAGCCTGGCGCGTCCGGCGTGTCTGATCTGATCTTACCGCATGAGCGAACGGGGCGACGATCCGGAGCGAACCTGATTCAGGTGAGCCAGATCAGCACCAGGCCGAGGAGCGCGCCGAAGGTGACGGCGGTGACGTTGACCACATCGTTGTCGATCCAGCGGTACCCCTTGATGAGGACAGCCGTTTCTCCGCAGGTATGCACCGGATGCTCGGTCAGCACGTTGCAGGACGGACAGCGGTACAGGGCCTGGACCGTGGCGCCCAGCAGGCTGTCGGCCAGGCAGCCGAAAAAGCCACTGACCGCCACGATCGCGATCAGGGGCAATGCGGCGAGATCTCCCGGGAAGGTTCCCGTCAGGGCGCCCAGGCCCCCCACGAGGGCGATCAGGAGCGCGCCGGCGATCGCGGCAAGCGTCCCGGCTGGTGAGATCGCGCCGGACGTGCCGGGCGGAGCCGGTTTCAGCGTTGTGATGAGACGAGGGGTTTTGCCGCTGGCGCCACCGATCTCGGTCGCCCAGGTATCGGCGTTCGCGGCGGCGAGCGACGCGAGCAGGGCGACGACCCACACCGGTGAGGACGAGATTCCGGCGATGATGGCGAGGAGCGCGGCCGGCCCACCGTTCGCGAGCACCTGAACGGCATCGCGTCGGCTTCCACGGCGTTGCTCGGCTTGGTGCCGCCGCTTGCGCCAGAGCGAGAGCGCGCTCGATGTGACGAAGAAGACGACCAGGGCCAGCCCTGCCCACCAGCCGCCACCGGAAACGATGAGCATGCCGACGATGGTCGCCGCGACCGCCCCGGACGGGGCGAGGGCCCGCGCTCCGTATGCGGCGAGCGAGATCAGCAGGGCCAGGATGAGGGCAGCAACCGTGCGGTCGGGAAGGGAGGTGAGCAGATCCTGCAGCATACGGTGTCCGATCGATCCTGTGCTGACGCGGTGTCCGTGCCGGCGAGTCCGGGTGGGACGATCAAGCTACCGGCAGATGGTACGGTATCGGGCATCCGGTGTCCGGGGCAAATATCCCCGAAACCGGGCGAGAAGATGGCAACGAGAGGGTGGAGCGCGGTAGGATGGTGTGCGGCATCATCGCGTTGATGGTGCCCGAGCGACTCTCTAGCTCAATGGCAGAGCAGTGGACTTTTAATCCATTGGTTCCGGGTTCGAGTCCCGGGGGAGTCACCACCCAGAATCCTTGCCAGATCAACGGAATCAGTCTATTGCTCATCGTGGCTCGCTTTCGATTGTTGACCGATTGCAGCAAAAGGTGCAGCAAAACGTTTCAGGTTGACGGATTATCCGGCGCGAAGATGTCGGTAATCGCGTCCAGCGCGTCGGTCATGGTCTCCAGATCGACATGACTGTAGGTGTTCATCGTCGTGCTGATCTGGGAGTGACCCAGGATCTGCATCACGACCCGTGGATGCACGTTCCGCGCGGTGAGGAATGTTCCGCAGGAATGCCGGAGGTCGTGGAAGCGTCGCTGATCGATGCCAGCCGCCTTCAGGATCGCCCGGTATTGCTTGGTCACGTTCGACGGATCGAGCGGCGTGCCGATCGTCGAGCAGAAGACCAACCCCCATTCCTCTCCCTTCCAGTAGCGCCCCGCAAGCACCTGCTCCTGGGCTTGAGCCTCACGGTGAGCCTTCAGAGCGTCCACGACGGGCTTCGGTAGTGGCAACTGGCGCTTGCTCTGTTCCGTCTTCGGATCGACCAGGAAGGGGAGCTTGGCGTTCTTGAGGGCCTTCTCCGCTTTCTTCCGCTCATCTGCGTTCTTCGCTGCCTCGACCTTGTCCTTCAGGCTCGTGCGGAGCGTCTCGACCCGCTCCCGATCGAACGCGGAGAGCTTCTTCAGCTCGAGCGCATTGATCGTTTCCTGCCGCCGATACTGCAGCTGCTTCCTGATCCTGAGCACGCCCTCCTCGAGATCGATATCTTCCCATCGGAGACCGAAGACCTCGCCTTGGCGCAACCCGAGCCAGACCGTCAGCGCATACATGGCCTCGAGACGATCGCCCTTCGCCGCGTTGAGGAACTTCAGAACGTCGGCGGGAGAGAGCGGCTTCGCCTCGAACGGCTCGAGCTTCGGCGGATCGGTCAGGGTCGCCACGTTGCGGATCACGAGGTCCCACCGCAGCGCCTGGTTCAAGGCGGCTCGCAGGATGGCCCGGATGTTCATCAGCGTGCGCCCCGAGAGCCCTGCGTCCTTGCGCTCGTTGAGCATCTTCTGGATATGCTGCGCCGTCAGCTTCTCCAACTTGTGCCGGCCGAGTGCAGGAACGAGATGGGTGCGGACGACTGATGCGTAGGACTCATAGGTTGTCGGTCGCTCATTGGGGAGCACGACATCCTGAAGCCAACCCTCGAGGAACTGCTGCACGGTCTGGCTCTTGGCCGCGACCGGAAGACCGCGGTCATGGACCGCGAGGATCTCCTTGACCTTGCCCCGCACCTCGGCCTTCGTCTTCCCCGAGACGTACTTGCGGATCGGCTTTCCGGCCGGCGACACACCGAGGAAGACCGCACCGCGCCACTTGCCATCGGCGGTCTGGTAGATCGTGCCTTCGTTGTGGCCGCGGTGCTGTTTCTTCTCGGTCATCTCAGTCCAAAATGATTCCCGAAAATGGTTCCCAAATCACATTCACATAGGGAATGGGAACCATTTTCTCGGGAACAATCGTCATCGGAGGTTACTCCCAGTGGTTGGCGGGAAATCCATAAGCAATGGGGCTGGCCGCCACTTCAGGCCCTTCGCCCATCCAAAATCCACACTATGAGTAATCGAGCGGGCGGGCGAAAAAGACAAAGTTGCTTGATCGTAGTGGCTGGGATCGGCAACCAACATCGCAAGAGATCGAACAAAGACCTTAGCGTGTTCAGGATCGATATAATGGGCACTCGGCCTCAGGTTGAGCAGGTCGCAAGTTGCCTTACTGTGTGGTGACCCTTGCAAAAGAAGCGACTCCTCAACCCTGAGCCAACTCTGGACCGCCTGGTTGAAACAGGGCTCCCACTCATCGCCGGTCATCGTGTCCAATCGGTACCGGACATGCGAAGTAACCCCGTCGGTTCTCAGACAGATAAAAGGGCGGCGCTCACGCAAGCAGGTTCGTTCCCAGTCTGACTCACGCTTTCTCGCAGAGCCGACTACGGCAACAAAACCATCCTGCCTCTCCTTCTCAAACTGATCCGGCATGGCTCTATCTCCTGCTAGAATGGACATGCCCTCACCGGTCACTACCCGGTGTTAGGTGTGCGCTCGCGGCGTGGCTAGATCACGCCGCGAGTTTTCCCGCTTCTTCATCTCCGAACACAAGCCACTCTGGAGTCACATCCAACGCCTTCGCCAGCGCAGTCAGCGTTGCGGTGAGTGGGCGCCTTGTGTGATGCCCGTTTTCGATCCGTGAGATCGTCGCGATCATCACGCCCGTCTCCTCTGATAGCCGTTGCTGGGTCCAGAGCTTCCGCTCGCGGGCGAACCGAAGTCGGTCTCCCAGTCCTTCCATAGGACCTCCTTTCAACACGATCATGATAACCCACTGGTAAAGAGTTGACAATCTGTTACCGCGATGTTATCATGATATTGTCAGATAGCACACCTGACACCGACCAAAACCGGGCCGACTCGGAAGTAGTGATCCGACCGGCAAGCCCAGGGAGGGCAGCAATGCGCGAGGTTACGATTGAGCACACGGCACACGGCCAGTACGTCCCGAGCCGTGGTGGCGTGGGCGGATTCGTCTGGCAGCCCGACGTCACGGTCATCACGGCACCGACCGGTGCCCGCATCGTGATCGAAGACACGCAGGTCCGCATCAGCGGCGTGGACGTCTCCGACGAGACCCCGGCCACCGCGCAGACGCACGACGCGGTTGCCGCCTACTGGTTCGCCAAGACCCGGGAGCTGTTCGCAGCTCCCACCGCGGAGGTGATCCAGGTGAGCGCGTTCGAGATCGATGGCCACCAGGTCGACGCGCCGGGTTTCGAGCGCGCGCAGTTCCAGGCGTTCGTGCAGCGGGCCATGTCCGCCCAACTCCGCACCTTCCCCGGCGGCCACAAGGGCGAGGTGCTGGTCCAGAGCGGATCCTCCGATGCTCGCTACGTGGTCAGCCGCACTCACTGCAGCTGCCAGGGGCACCACGGTCACGGGCGCTGCTACCACCGGGCCTTGGCGATCTACCTGGCCGACGTCGCCGGCGTGGACATCTGCCACGTCCCGACGATCGGCTTCTCCCCACGTGGCGTCAGCCTCACCACCGGCCGCAAACCCGCCGCGGCGTAGTCCCGGCAAAACGTAGAAATTCTACGATTCCAACCTTCCAGATTCTGGAACTTTGAGGGGCAGGCGTTCTGCCCCTCCGGAGGAACACACCCATGAGCCCGACACGCCGCGATGTTCTGAAATCCGTTGCCGCTGTTCCCGTTGCGCTGGCGCTTCCGACGCATGCGGAAGCCACCCCGCACGAAACCGAGGCCGAGATCGAGGCGCTGCTCAGGCAGCGGGCGGAGTGGTCCCGCCACGCGCTTGACGATCTGATGGCCCGGATCGAGACCGAGAGGCAGGAGACGACGGCCCGCTTGGCCCGCCTCGCGATCGCCCACGGCATCGAACTTGAGGAGGAGACGCCAACCCGGTTCGTCGCCTGGCAGCAAGATCGTCCCGGCGAGTGCGAGCTCGTGACGCTTCGCACGTCCTCGGTGGAATGCACCTGTCGCCGCTACCGGGTCTGGCATCGCTGCGAGCATGCCGCGCTCGTCGCCTCGCTCCACGGCCGCATGGCCTGAACCCTTACCCTCATCTCTCGCACAAAGGAGACACATTCATGAGCACAAACACCACCCGTCGCAGTGTCCTCAAGATGACCGCCGCGCTCGGCGTCATGACCAGCGCCGCGCCGCTCGCGGAGCGCATCAGCGCCACATCGGCGTTTGCCCAGGAAGCGACGAACGCCATCGAGACCTTCCCGGATGACTACCGGGCGAACCCGGCACAGTTCGCGAAGGATGCGGCGATGTACGTCGCGGGGATGGAAGAGGCGCAGGAGACCGAAACGGGTCTGGAAAAGAACCTGGCGCCGACGCAGTGGGCCGAGTACGAGCGGGCGAAGGCGATCTTCCACAAGATGCATCCGGGTGCCACGCCGACGCAGGGGCGAAGTGAATGGTCTGAAGTCGAAGACGCAATGTTCAACTTTGCGATGGCATGCTTCTACGCCGGAATCGAACAGGGCGCGGCCTACGAGCATCTGCGGGTGGCCCAGCTCGGAACGATGCAGCGCTGCATGCACTGCCACGGGACAGGCTACTCGTACGCGTCCATCTACACGCCGGGAGCGGACCTCGAAACCTGCACCTACTGCGAAGGGAAGGGAACGGTGCACCCGCTCGATACGACCTCTTACTGGGCCTTCAAGACGAGCGGCCGGTAGGTCCGCCAACCACCTGACCGCGTTCGGCAAGAGTAACGCCCCACGAGAGACTCGATTGGGGCGTTACTCTTGCCGACTCCAACCCCATATCAGTACAATCGACGGGATTCCGATAGGACTATCGGATGGGCATGGCAAGGCAAGGTTTGGTTCGGCTTGGTATGACGCGGTTTGGCTGGGAGTTAGATGACTCTTGTTCACTGCATTCATCCAGGAGGAACAAAACCATGGCGGAATCTCTCTTCAAGAAGCTTGAACAACAGGCTCGCGAGGCGCGCCTGAGACGAGCACTTGCGAAAGAAGGATATGCGCTGCACAAGTCTCGACTTCGCACCAGTCCTCACAGCCGCGACCTCGGTGAGTATATGGTGGTCGATACCCAGCGCAACGCTATCATTCTCGGATCGCAATTCGAATGCACGTTGGACGATATCGAAGCCTGGTGCACAGACCTTCCCGCGTAAACAGCGCCAGAATCGCCCACAACGCGATGACATGAGCGAAACGGCCTAGCTATCATGCATGGGTCGTTCCGCTGCTCTCACCGCCGTTTCCGCGGCTTGGCCGTCCGCTCCGCCAACTCCACGGCGTAGTTCACGAAGAACTGCCGGCGCTGCTCGGCGCTCCAGTCAGGGAAGTCAGACGGTACCACGACCTCGCGCAGCCCGACCGCTGCGAAGCCCATCATCGAGAGAAACCAGCGCCGTCGGGCATCATCCTCCGGGAGCGGCACGGGGATGCGGAGGGCAACCGCGCCGCGATCACGATCGGTGCTGAAGGACAGCCGGGCGCAGAGCGTCACCCGCTCGTCGCGCACCTGCACGGTGACGGCGTAGATCAGCGTCGGCGGTGCAGGTGGGGGCACCGTCACCGGGGGATCGGGCTCGACACGTTGCAGGCGGTCGAGCCGGACCCGGTTCGTCGCGGGATGCCAGAAGATGCGGAGCCGATCATCCAGCCAGGGATCGATCACCCAGCCCAGATGCATCCAGCCACGGCGATCAGGGGTGAGGGTGTGATGAAGCTGGGACGTGGTGCGTGCGGCGACCGCGTCCCGGTCGTGGCCCGCCGTGACGGCGTTCACTACGTACCACTCGATGGCCCGGTCACACACGTCCTGGAGGTCACGCCGGGAATACGTGGGAACCTCGGGATCAATCGGCCAGTCGGAGTCTTCAGCATAGACGTGCGCCATGATCGCTACCTCGCTGCGGGGAACGACATGGCGCTTCAGCGCTCTCGATATCCAGATCATATGTTCTGGATTGTGGAACCGTCAACTGGTCGCCTATGATCCTGCGTATGGCACTGTCAGATGAGCAGAACTGGATGCTCGTGCAGGCCCCAGCCGATGTCTCGTCGGCCTCGCTGGCGAGAGCGTGGGGCGTGAGCGAGAGCACCGTGTCCCATGCGCGTGCCCGCATCCGGCGCTACGGGTGGACGTGTCCGGTGGCGTATGTGCAGTGTGCCGAGTGCGGGGAGTGGCTGACCAATGACCGCACCCGGACGCCGCGACGGCGCTACCACGATGCCTGTAGGAAGGTCGAAACGGCCCGCATCTCCCGTCGGCACCATGAACGCCGGTGGGTGACGTGGGACGACGAGAAGCGGAAACAGGTTGCACAAGGTGCCCAGGAGTATGCGGCTGAGACGCAGGAGGAGACCCGACGGGATGCACGCCAGCACCGGACACCGTGGACCGACGCCGAGGATGCCATGCTGATTGAGCACCCAGACGCCACCATCGCGGAGCTTGCGCACCAGCTGGGCCGCACGTATTGGGCAATCAAGGCGCGCCGTAATCTGCTCCGGCAAAGAAGTGCCGTCGAGGATCATTCAGCCCGCCTTCCCAAGTGATCGACGAGCGTAGACAATTCCCCGATCAGATCACGCCACGGGTACGCACGCTGGTGGACGTGCGGTTCGCGCTGACGTTTTGGCTAGTCAGCTTCTTGGCAAGGGTTCCGCCCGCTTCTGAGTTGACGATGATCTTGTGGAGCTCTTCCGGGACCACCTGGTTGTAGATCACCGTGACCGAACTTCGCTGTCCCTGCGATCGGTTGACCGTCTTGGACGGCGGGCGGCTCGGCGAGCGCGGTGCAGAGTTCAGGACGGTGGCCCAATCCCTGTATGTCTGACCTGACAAGCCCCACATCTGCAGCCAGCGCCCGTTATTGGTCCACGATCTCATTTCGTACTCAGATGGGAAGGGCGCTCTGCCGGGATCGGTCGTGCTGCCCGAACCGCTCCCGCTCGTCGCATTGCTCAGCGTCTTGGCCACCGACTTGGTTGCTGATGCAACGTCCCGCGTCGCCTTGACGATCTGGTTGAGGGCGAAGTAGACCCGCTTGCCGGTGCGCGGATCGAACGTGCCGATCTGGTCACCGATGCTGTTGAACATCCTGCCGCCACCGGTCAGGACCGTACCGCCCCGCGCAAACGCCGGGATGCCGTCGAGCAGACCGCGCGCTGCCATCATCCGGGTTTCAGCGGCGGTGAAGACGTACGTTCCCGGCGGCACGGCGTAGAGACCGTCCGTGTAGGCCATGCCGAGGCGGCCGGACGGGAAGCGCAATGCTTCGGGGCCAAGCTCACCCATCCGGGCAAGGCCAGTGGCGGGGACCGTCCCGCCCGTCGCGAGGGCGACGACGCCATTGCTGACGATATTGACGCTGACCGTCCGGCTCGTTGGGATCGCATTGATGGCGTTCGCCGCGGCGTTTGCCGCACTCTCGACCGCTTCTGCGCCGGCGATGCTCAATTCGGTGTGCCAGGACGTCGGAATGCTCTTGATGGCACTCGCCGCCGCATCGGCGCTGCTGGTGACGGTCGCCCCGCCTGACTCCGTGATGCTGGTCGCCCACGATGTCGGGATCGCCTGGATTGCGCTCTGGGCGGCGTTGGAGGACGATGCCACGCTCTCCGCACCCGCCTGGGTGATGGACGTCGCCCAACTCGTGGGGATCGCCGCGATGGCCGTGTGGGCGGCGGTGGCAGCCACGGCGACGGCTTCAGCCCCGGTCTGCGTGATCGAGATCGTGATCTCGGTGGCGTCGGGGATTTGTAAACCAGCAAGCCCCAGGAGGCTCCCGAACGGCTTCAGCCCCGGCAGTTCTCCCGCCTTCCCTCCACCGCTGCTGTTTTGAGTGGGTGACACGGAGACGTCAGGCGTGTCCACCTTGGAGCTGCCACCGCCGCTGAGGTGGCTCATGATGTAGCCAACGGGGTCGCTGTAAAAGTCCTTGACATCCTGCGGTACCCAGTCCATCGGGTTCGGCCAGTCGATATCCGGTGTGGGGATCGAGATGCTCGGCCACTCCCAGCCAGTGAAGATGTCCGCGATGCCCTGCAACAGCTCCTTCGCCGCCGTCACGCCGGGGATGTCATCCACACTCGGCATCGTCCAGTCACCGAACCAGCCGAGGATGTCGGGCAGCGGGATGATCTGGCCCTCCGGCCACTTGAACGCGCTGAAGATATCCGGAACAAGACTGAGGAACGCTTTGAGCGTGGAGATGCCGGGGAGATCGTCAATGTGCGGCATCTCCCAGCCACTGAACCATTGCCCGATATCCGGGAGCGGGATACTGATCTCCTCCAGTTTCGGCCCGAGATTGTCCAGTTGCTCCTGAACGCCGTTCGAGATGTCGTCCATCAGGCCGCTTAGGCCGGACAGGAAGTCCCCTGCCGGGGAGAGCATGTTCTTCCCGCCCTCGAGCCAGCCCTTTCCGAGGGCGATCCCGATGTCGGTCAGGAATCCGCTCTGCCACGCAGCGATCTGGCCCATGACGCCGGAGTCCCAAACGCCGCCGTCACCACCGCCAACGCCTCCCGAGCCGAAGACGAGGGCAAATCCAGACTGAATGAATCCGCGGAACTTCTCGCCCGCACTGCGGCCGGCCTCGAACGCTGACGCCTCGTTCTCATCGGTCGCCGAGCCAACACCACCCTCGACGGCCGTCTTGAGCGCGGGCGCGTTGCCGTCGACCTCATAGCCGCCGATCTTGACCTTGACGTTGTCGATGGGCACCTCGCCACCCATGACGGTGGTCCAGGCATCAGCGACCCAGCTGGAGATATAGGGCCAGATATCCGAGATGATGCCTTTGGCAAACGATCCGATGTTCACCACCACGCCCCAGAGCGTTGCCACCGCCGCGGTCACGCCAGATGCGGCATCACTGGCCCACGCGCTGATATAGGGCGCGATGTCGGACACGATGCCTTTCGCCCAACTCCCCACATTAACGACGACCCCCCAGAGCGTCGTCGCGGCGGTCGTAATGCCCGACCACGCCGCGCTTGCCCATTGGCTGATATAGGGGCCGATATCGGAGACAATCCCCTTCGCCCAGCTCCCGATATTGACGATCACGCCCCACAGCGTTCCCGCAGCCGAGGTCGCGCTACTGATGAGCGCGGATGTCCATTGGGTGATATAGGGCCACAGGTCCGTGATGATGCCCTTGGCCCAGCTCCCGATGTTGACGATGACCCCCCAGATTGTCGCCGCGGCATCCTGCGCCGCGGGCCAGGCGGTGGTTTGTACCCAGTCCAGGATCGCCGATCCCAGATCCTGAACCGCCGAGATTGCCCACGACCCAATGCTGACCGCCAGCCCGCCGAGACTCGATCCGATGGTCTGCAAGCCAGCCAGGATGTCGCCAGAGGTGATCTGGCTGAATGCGGTGTAGAGACTGTTGACCACCGGCACCAGCGCGTCCATCGCCGGGCGCAGAAGCGGGAACGTGTCGTACAGGCTCTGGAAGCTGGCTCTGAATGGATCGAGGCCATACCGACGCGCCCGCTCGAAGTTGCTGCCGAGCGCGGCGAGTGTCGGGCCGACCCGGCCAACGACGTCCGAGAGGGTGCGGAAGCTGTAGCTGACCGCCATCAGCGCGGGAGCGGCGCCGGGGAATTGCCGTGCCAGGCTGCCGAAGGCGAGCGACGTCGCAAGGAGCCCGGCCTGCACGGGGTTGAACGACTTGCGCAGCAGGTCGAATCCCTCACCAAAGCTGCCGAGCTCCTTGCCAACCGCGATCAGCACACGGCTCGCCGGCGTCAAGATCCGGGAGAGTCGCGGGAACTGCCGGGCCAGATCGCCCACCGCTTCCCCGGTCGCTCGCAGTCCGGCAACAACCGGGTTGTTGCTCGTGGACAGCGCCTTGAATCGCGTGCTCCACAGCGTGGCGAACCGGTCGGCGGCCTTGAGGGCGCGATCGGTCAGATCGCCAATGCCGAGCAGGTTGGTCTTGTACGCGACGTAGAATGCGCCAGCGGCGAGGGCGACGATGCCGAGGATGGGCACGAACTTTGACAGCCCGCTGGCGGCCGTTGCCGACTCACCGCCGAGCATCGTCATCAGGCCGCTCATGGCGCGGAACGCCGTCAGCGCATGCGTCACCGCGGCGAATCCGGCCAGCATCCCCGCCACGACTCCGATCACGGTCTTGATCGGACCGGGAATGGTCATCAGGACGTCGACGACGGCGTTGGCAGCGTCGACAAAGACGCGGAGTCCGGGGATGACACCCATTAGCAGGGAGGCGAGGAAGGTTTGCACGCCCTCCACGAGCGTGCCGAACTGGTTGCCGAACGTATCCATTCGCAACCGGGCCTGCTCGGCCGCCACGCCCGTCTGGTCCATGTCGCCGATGAGGGCGCGCAGCGCATCGCCACCAGCAAGCGCGCCGGTGAGCATCGCGTCATAGGCCTCTGCTCCGAAGATCGATTTGAACGCCCTGATCCGCTCCTCGGAGGTCATGTCCTGCATGCCCGCGTTCAGCTGATCGAAGAGCGTTGGAAAACCCACGAATTTGCCATAGGCATCGAACGCCTGGACCCCCATCTGCTGCATCCAGGCCGCCGCCTCTTCGGTTGGGTTGGAGAGGAATTGCATGGCACGGGCGAGTTTCGTACCGGCCTCGGCGCCTGAGTAGCCGAAGTTCGTGAAATAGGCGATCGAGGCGGACGCCTCACCGAAGGATATGCCGACCGATGCGGCGGCCGGGCCAAACGACTGCAGCCCAGCGATAACATCCTGGACCCCGCCAGCGCTCTGATTGCTGGCGATCGTCAATTGGTCAGCGGCAACCGTGGCGTCCGTCATACCGTTGGTGACGCCGACCAGCGCCGGATCCCACATGTTCATCGCCTGGACGATGCCCGTCGTGGCCACGCCCAGCCCCTCGCCGGTGGCCTGGGAGAGATCGATGACCGCTTGGGTGGTGCCGCCCAGGAGCTCTTCAGCCGTGAACCCGGCCTTGGCGAGCTCATCCGCCACCCCGGCAACCTCGGTCGCGCTGAACTTGGAGTCGGCCCCGATCTGCTGGAACATCGTGCTGAGGGAGTCGAGCTCCTTCGTGCTCACGCCACCCAGGGACGCGTTCACGTCAGCAATTCCCTGTTCCAGCGAAATCGCCCCCTTGAGACCTAGGGACATCGGGGCGATGAGCGCGGTGCCGAGCCCGAGGGCGGTCTTCTTCAGGGAGCCGAAGGCCCCATCGGCCTTGCCGACGCTGCCCTCGACATCGCCCATGACGCTTTTGAACTGATTGGCCTTGGACATGACCCCGGAGATGTCGAGGTCGATCACCGCCACGGCGGTCCCGAGCATCATGGTCATGGCGACACGCTCGGGATGGGATCGGTTGTGGAGTCAGGTCGTGGCACGGCCGGCGCTCATATCCAGAGCCGCCAACGAAAAAGCCTCTGAGCGTGGCCTTCCGTTCGCGGAAGGGCCGGCACTCAGAGGCACCCACATGGCCTTCGATTACTGTCTCTAGTTTACCATAACGCGCCCGGAATCAGGCCGCCTGATCGTCGTTCCCGAGCGGACAGACGATGTCTCGCCTGGCGTCAAATCCCATCCGGATCAGTTCCCAGAGCGGGATCGTGTGCAGCACCGGCCGGCCCTCGGCCTGGGTGCATTGCCGGCATTTCCACTGGAACATGCCGTCTGTGACTTCTCCGATCTTGTGACGTTCGCAGCGAACGTCGGTGTCTGTCGATGTGCTCATGGCACTGGTCCCTTCCGCTTGCTTGCCCATGGAGCGGGGCACTTCACCGATCTCGCTACCGCCCTCCCCAGCGCACCCGATCCTCGAGCTTGTCGCGGTTATAACGATCGGCATCGATCGGTTTCCGACCGGGCGCAAACTGCCCGAACACGTGCCGCTCGAGGCCGTTTCCAAGCTGCCCGGGGATGTGCTGGTTGGCGCGCTGCACGATGTCGGACCGCGCCTCGGCCACCTTCGCCTTGACCTCCAGGAGACGATCCTCCACGACGCTGGCACCGCCGTCACGCACTTTCTGCCGGCACTGGCGCAGCGCCGCCGCGACGTCTCCCCGCTCGCCGAACGACGCCGGCTTCTCCTCGATTTCCCGTCCCAGCGACCCGTACGCCGCCATCCGGGCCGTATCCCCGTAGGCAATGGCGGTTCGGATATCGCGGAGGATATCCGCAACGGGGCGCGCGTCGATGTCCGCGCGCAGGACCGGAATCAGCGCATGGAAGGTGCTCAGTTCGCTCGGCAGGAGATCAGGCCGCCAACCGACGGTATCGAACGTGGCGAGCGCCTCACTGATGCGGGCAGTCAGGCGATCCAGATGGGCGACATGCTCTTGCTCGGCATCAGCCAGCATCGGAAGCTCCGCATCGATCGCGGCCCGCCCGGCCTCACTCTCCTCACTGTGGAATTGCAAGGCGCGCTCGCCAAATCGCCTTCGCGCGAGCGTGAGCTCGCGTTCTATCGCGTCCACGGTGTTCAGCGCGGTCGCTGCGATCTGGTTCAGTTCTTCCAGCGTTGGCGTGCCCGCGGGGGCGGCAAGGGCATCCGGTGCTTCAACGTCGGTCTCGGTGCTCTGTGCGAGTGCGTCCGTCATCATGATCAGTGGTCCCTTCGTCTCATCAATTCGGTGTATGCGCCGTGATAAATGCCATTCCGGCGGCCACGAGCGCATCGAAGCGGTCGCTGTCGGCTGATTCCAGATCGTCCGGTTCCTCACCTGCCTTGAACCGCTCGGCAATCGATCCCAGGAAGTCGAGATCGCTATCAGACAACGACCGCAGCCACGCGTCCCGCGCTTTCGGATCGATCCCACCCGGCCGTGGCAGGTCGATATGCTCTTCCAGACGGTCAACCCGCAGCCGGTGCCGTCCACTCACCGTGCTCATGCGCACAACCTCTCCGCTTCGGCCAGCACGTCGGCCACCGGCATTCCCCGCTCGCGAGCGACCACGGCCGCCATGCGTTCCAGCGTGACGGGCGGTCCGGTCTTGACCATGAGCCGTTCCGCTTCGGCGATGATCTCTTCGGCATCGGTTCCGGTGGCCGCGGCCAACCGGTCAGCCACCGCCAGCAGGTCGGGAGAGCGTTCGTGATCCGGAATGATCGCGCCCTCCAGTCGTTCAATGCGTCGTTCCACTACTTCACCCTCCGTAAGGGCGCCGGTGCCGGGGCCAGCCCGGCAGCTTCTTCCAGCACCCGGATTCGTCCTTCAAGCTCGAGATCGTGCTCGAGCGCAACCGTGGCCTTCGCCAGCGCCGCAATCGCATTCGCCTCCCCAGGTGTCATGCTTCCCGTCTTCACCGAGATCATGCACGCCTTGAGGATCGATGCCAGATCGCCGGTCTGAACCTGTTCCCCGATCGTGGCCCACTGCTTGGCGGCTCGTCGGGCATTGGCCCGAGCCTGGCCACCTCGGCGACTGGCGGCCCGCTGGGCATCGCGCCGGGCGGGATCGTGAGCGGCACAGAATCCGGTCTCTGGTGAGGCGAACGACTGGCATTGCGTCCCGTCCGCCTTGATCGCAGCGCACTTGTGACGCGGCATTACGTCCTACCTCCACGTTTCGGCTCCGCTGGCGCCTGAAACGTGCGCTTCAGGGCCGGATTGCGGATGATCGGGCGGGGCGTCGACGATGGCGGGTCCGGATCGCGACACCGCGAGCAGGTGTGCCAGATCCCGTCCACGAAGTCCTGTCGCAGGGGTATCCAGAGGCGGCCGCACACGCGGCACCGGGTCTCGAGATCGATCGTCATGCCGCCTCCTCTCCTGTGTCTCTCTCCGGATTGATCGGGCGATGTACCCGAGCGAGAATGGCTCGCGCTAGCGAGGTCGCCACATCAGCGGGGAGCCGAGCGATACAGCCATAGTCGAAGGTGATCTTCGAGGGAGCAGCATGCTTCCGTGCGACGGCTTCGGCGTATTCACTGATATCGCGAACCACAGCACGATAGCGAGGAATCAGCGGCTCGATGAATCCAAACGATGCGGGGAGCCAGGTGATATTGGCCCGACGTCCGCTGGGATCGAGCTCGATCCAGATCATGGGTTGCTTCAGGCTATGGCGATCATGGATCCATTCCGCCCGCAGGTCGTCGTTCATAGTTTTGGTGACCAGATAGCCGCTCACGCGACCCTGCCGGATTTCTTCGCGCATCTCAAACTCCTCGTGTTCGGGTTGGGGTATCGGCACTTGCCAGGAGCAGCAGCACGCCAAGCGCGATCAGGACCAGGAGTTCGCCGCCGCCTCCGGAGAGGACACGCAGCACCACCGCGGTCGTGATCATCGTCGCGCCACAGAGGGCGTAGACCGTCTTTTTCACGCTGCCACCTCCAGTTCTGCCTGTGCGGCCTTGCGTTGTTCGATGGCGACCACGGCGGCCAGCCGGTCAAGCCGCTCATGGGTGCGCTCGGCTGCCTGGGCTATCGTGAAGGCCAGCGAAGCGCCGGTGTAGCCGATCCGGACCGTGCGGCCTCCAACCGATCCCGCGAGCGAGACGCGCCAGAGCCCATCCGCATCGGTCGCGATCGTCGTCGCGAGCCCACACTGGGCGATGTCGAACGGTGCCGTCGTCACGTCCCGGAAGTAGCGGTCAGGGGTTCGGTGGGCCGGATGCAAGGCCAGGTACCGCTGCAGCGGTACGATGACCGTCGCCTTGAGCAGATCCCGGCAGGTGACCAGGGCGGCGAGCTGGTCCGCGAGCGGCGGCGCGTCGGCATCGAGCTCGTCATCGATCGCGCGGGTCTTCGAGAGATAGGTCATCACTTGCCATCCTTTCCGTCTGCAAGGAGCGCGTTGTAGGCATCGACATCCAGAATCACGAACTGGCGATCATTCGGCCCGGCAATCACCACCGGCACGGCGCCCGGACGCGCGTCCTTCTGAGCACAGAAGAGCGCCTGCCAGATCCAGCCGGGGACACGCTCCCGCACCCGGTAGAAGTGAACGGTCAATTCGGCCTGTGTGGTGGTGTCCATTACGCTGCCTCCCAGGGAGTCGTCATGCCCCTGGCGGCATCGACGGCGCGTTCGTAGTCATGAAGCAATCGGATCCAGTGCGATTCAAGACGATCGCGTTCAACTGGGTCTATAGCGGCCGAGCACAGATCCCAGCCGCGATCCAAGCGGGCAATCAGTTCGGCGATCATGCTGCCCTCCAATCTTCATTCCCATCGTTCCCGGCATAGTTCCCGGAATCATCCGGAACAATATCGAGGCGTCGATTGGGACTCGAATACTTCCGCGGAGCCGACTTGGTCCCTGCACCCGATGTCACGACCGATCGGTCCTTCACCAGGCGTGAGAGTTCGTTCTGGACCGTCTTCAGCTTGGTGTTCGGGAGCTTCTCGGCGATCTCGCGTGCACTGAGCCACGTGTTCTCGTCTTCAAGCAGATGCCGGATCCGGCCTCGCAGGCTCACATCCTGTTCCTCTGGGAGGTTGTTCACGGACCATCGGGCTGACTCGGGCTCGAAATTGATGTAGACGGTCTGTTTGGGAACGTTCCGCCCTTCGACCCGAAGCCGCCCGGCGATCGTCGTGTCTGACTCCTCATCGGTCCGCGTGAAGGCGATCTCGTCGTCGAATGACGCCCGGATTGCCGTCGAGCCACGCGAGGCGCCCGCCATCTTGGACTGGTGATGCGTCACGATCAGGGTGACATCGAGCTGGTGAGCAATCTGGCGAATGGGTCGCAGCCGTGGCGCCATGTCGTCAGAGGAGTCCTCGCGGCCGGAATGCGATTCGCGCAGCGTGTCGATGATCACGAGCACCGGGTCAATCATCCGGATCACGTTGATCAGATCTTCGATCCGATCCGGATCCTCCACCGCGAATGAGTCATCGGTCGACCCGTCCGCGCTGATGATGTAGAGCGGGATATCCGTCCTGCCCTCGGTCCACTTGAGAATTCGATCGCGCAGCGTGCGGATACTCTCCTCGAGCGCGAGATAGATCACCGGGCCACCCATGACCGCGCGGCCGATCCACGGCATGTCCGACGCGAGGCTACAGGCGAGATCGATGCTGAGCAGGCCCTTGCCGCTCTTCTCGCGTCCGGTGAGGATCGTGGCCGAGCCCGCGACGATCAGCCCGTCCACCAGCCACTCGGGGTCCTTGATATCCATCGCCTTCATCTCGGGAAGGCTGATCGGCGTGAGCCCCATCAGGCCACCTTCCCCGCGACGATGTTGATCGGACGGAAGCCCCCGGTCTGCGGCTTCGACCCGGGCGCGTACCGGGCGATCGAGCGCGAGATCGTGAAGACCTCCTGCTCCTCCAACGGAGGGGAACAGCGGTCGGCGTTCAGCTTGAGGAGGGCGACCAGAATCTCATCCTGGGTAAAACCCGCCCGCCGCATCGCCCCGGCCTTGCTCGCCAGCTCGACATTGCGCTGTCCGGAACTGATCGGGCCACCGTCGTCCTGGGAGCCAGAAAAATGGTTCCTTTGTTCCCGATCCCTATGTGAATGTGATTTGGGAACCATTTTCGGGAACAATGTTTTGTCAACCTGGGGGCGTGAGAGGGCTGCGGTCACGAGCCAGATCGGCGCGAGTGCTGGCCGGGAGGGGACGATGTCGAGCGCCTCGTCATCGGAGCCGATCCAGATCCAGTCGTAATGCTTCCCGGATGCGTGGCGGCTGGGCGGGAGAATGATGGATCCCCCGTTGGCCCGTTGGTCGATGCCGGGGCCGATCACGCCCGCTTTGCTCCGGATGTCGACGCCCTTGGGATACCGCCAGTAGAGGTGGAAGCCATCGCCGCCCGTGGCCACGGCGAGCGTCGACGGGATGTTCCCGTGCCGTGCTTCCAACTCGTCGAACGACTTATCCCCTCCTGATCGCGGATCGATGTCAACTGCCCAAAAGCCAGCAGCTTCACCCGTGGCGGCCGCGATGTTGGCGTTGGGACACTGCGCCAGGCGGGCGCGCAGGACGTCGAGGTCGTTGGTTGCATCGGTGAGCCCATGCGGGTTCACGGCACCGAGCGGATGCTTCCCGGGATGCTTGCAGGCAACATTGCCGCAGTCGCACCGGCCATCGGTGATGCCGTGCAGGAGGAAGAGCGACAGCCCCATCTCGACATAGACGTCGAGCGCTTCATCTTTGGGCGTCGTACGGTATACTGAGGTCAACGGATTCATAGTCCCAATCTCCTGTGAGAAGCGCTCTCGGTTCGGCCCCGAGGGCGTTTCGCTTTTCATGCCGCTTGGTCTTCACCGCGAATCCAGGCGTGTAGATCGTCGACAGCGATCAGCCACCGGCGGCCGACCCGAAACCCCCGCAGGGTGCCCGCGTGCAATGCGTAGTGGATCGTGGTTTGGGCTAGGCTTGTTCTCTTCGCCGCCTCACTTGGGCCGACGTACCACCGATCGCTTGTTGCCTTCTCGATCGAGATCGGCTCGGCTTTTTCCGCCATGTCATCACCTCCTTATCTTCAGTAGAGCGATGAATGCACCGGTGCTCTATGAAGATGATATGAAGTGCTAGAATTGTGTAATAGATGGTTACCGTTACAATTATCGTTACAGTGGAGGTCACGGAGGATGGTAGGCCAGAATGTCGCCGATGCTCTCAATCTGAAAGTGACGAGGTTCAGTGGAGGCTTCGTTTGGGTGGAGGGGCATATTGATGGCGAGCCTGGCCATCATGTGCTTCAGTGGCAACTCGGTGAAGGGCCGAACGTAGGACGTCTCGAAATGTCTGAGCGCCGTAGCGACGTGCGGCGCGCAGTAAGAGAGTTTCGTGATATTGCCAGACTGGCGGAAACTGGTTCCGACTCTGGGATCTGGATGAGCCGCGTGCCTGCATTTTGTGAGAAATACGGAACTCTCATGGGGGACGTGCCGCTGGAAGCACCCCATCTCGTTATTGGGACCGCTCGTGATTGGCAAACTACACTGAGCGAATTCCTTGACGCCTACGATGTTGCGTTGGCGATCATGCGAGGCAATCGTAAATCGAAGGTTGCAGACCGAATCACGTTCGACACCGATCTTTGCAAGGTCGTGTTCACGTGGCGAGACGGCCGAAGGTTGCCAGTCCCCGGAGCGAATGAAACAGTCACCATTCAATTGCCAAACGAACACTCCCCAAGAGTCATCAGGCTCTCGGAGTTGTATCGGCATGGCGGCGACCAACAAAAACTCTGGGCATTCTTTTCTGGCATTGTGAACCAGCAGTTGAAAGAGAAACTGAGCCTTGCTATCGATCCATCTATCAAGGGATTGCCAGCCATTCGGCCCAGTGGTGTTCTCGCGACGGTATACGCTCGTCTTTGGCTTGACGTTGTTACGAAAACCACAGATACAGATCTGAGACCTGCTCGAACATGTGCGTATCCGGGCTGCGGAGCAAACCTTCCAGACAATGCGACTTCGCGCCGAAAGTACTGTGGTGACGATTGCCGCATCAATCACCATCGGCTGATGGCCCGATAGTCGATTCGCGAGTTCTGATATGTGGGTTCGCCGCCGCGAGAGGGGAAGTGCAGCATAACGTGCAGCAAAACAGATGCTGCACTGTGAACGTAGTGAAGGTCGGTGAGGCGGGAAAACCCTATATCTACAGGCCAATGAACGTAGTGAAGATTGTCCCGGCTCAGCTTTTAATCCATTGGTTCCGGGTTCGAGTCCCGGGGGAGTCACCACCAAAAAAGCCCATAGCGGCGCGGAAAATGACCAGCGTGCAACCTCCCCGGTTGTGCGCCATTCGGCGTTTGACGACGATAGTGACTCCCAGAGGATCTGAATCCGGTTGCCGCTGCCTTGCCGGATGAACGTCCCTCTGGAAGGTGTCGGGCATCGGGCTACTGGGGAAGTGAACACGCTTTTGAGACGACGCAGGCAGACGCTATGCTTGTCTATCGGCTGCGCGCCGGTATGGCAGGGGCCGGGCCGGGAAGCTGGCGTCAGCTCCGGAAGCCCTTCCCTTTCCCCTTGCACGATGGAGGCCGTTCATGATCACCACCCCGCTCTGTACATTGCTCGGGATCGAGCAGCCGATTCTCAACGCGTCGATGGCTGGCACTGCGACCGGCGAATTGGCCGCCGCGGTCTCCGAGGCGGGTGGCTTCGGGATGATCGGAGGCACGACGCCCAAGGGAGCGCCGTGGCTGCGGGAACAGATCAGGATCGCCCGGTCGCTCACCTCGCGTCCCTTCGGAGTCGGCTTCATCTCCTCGTTCCCGGACACGGCCGACCTCGCCCAGGTGGCGCTGGACGAGGGGGTGATGGCGATCAATCACTCGTTCGCCGATCCGGCGCCCTTCGTTGGCCCGACTCACGCGGCGGGGGCCAAGGTCTTCGTCCAGGTCCAGACACTCAGGCAGGCGATCGCGGCCGCGCGAGCCGGGGCCGACGTCATCATCTCCCAGGGCGGTGAGGCCGGCGGGCACGCGGGCGCGATCGGGACCTTTGCATTGCTGCCGGCCGTCGTTGACGCGGTCGCCCCGATACCCGTGGTGGCCGCCGGGGGCATCGCGGACGGCCGCGGGCTGGCCGCGGCGCTGCTGCTCGGTGCGCAGGGGGCGTGGATGGGGACCCGCTTCGTGGCCAGTCATGAGTGGGGAGGCCCGTCCTGGGAGCAGGAGGCGGTGCTCGCGGCGGAGTCCGACGACACCGTCCAGACGCGCCTCTACGACCTGATCGGCGAGCGACCTTTCCCCGCCGGAATTCCGGATCGCATGCTGCGTAATTCCTTCATCGAGCGTTGGAACAGCCGTGAGTCCGAGATTCCCGCTCACCGGGAAGCGCTGCGGGCCGAGGTCGAGGCCGGACAAGAACGCGCCGACCTCTCGGTGGTCGGTGTCAGTGCAGGGGTCTCCGCGGGGCTCGTCTCATCGATGCAACCGGCGGGAGCAATCGTGCGAGACATCGTGCGGGGGGCCGAGAAGCTGTTGCGCGAGCGGCCACGGATCCTCCTGGGCTGATCGCCCGGACGCACCGCCAAGTCACATGGGTGTGCTGGCGGTGCGCCATTCCCCTGCTGTTCGAGGGCCATGCCACAGGCCCCAGGGGAACTGGCACCCCTTCGGCACACGGGAATGCCCGGGCCACATGCCCCCAACACCTCTACTCAGAGGAGGGTGGAGGCCGCATCCACCCACATCTCCGTACCGCTCACGTGATCGGCGGCGTCCGAGAGCAGGAACGTGATTACGTTCGCGACCTCAGAGGGATCGGCGGGCCTCCCCGCCAGCGGTGACCGGCCCTTGGGAAATTCGATTGGCCAGCGGATGGACTCGGTATTGCGTCGAAAGGTTGCCTCGTCGATGTTCGTCTGAACCGCGCCGGGGCAGACGACGTTGATCCGGATCTGGTGCTGGGCCAGCTCGATCGCCACCATCTTCGTGAAGGCGACCTGCCCCGCCTTGCTCGTCGAGTAGGCGACGGCCCCCGGGTAGTTGAAGTTGCGC
>Ga0182738_1002627_pt1 | contig 21229 bp, 17 predicted proteins | sample eDN5th30CBELigMG_FD_128876 | JGI IMG/M metagenome (GOLD analysis project Ga0182738, IMG submission 128876) | Enriched Miracle-Growth compost microbial communities from Emeryville, California, USA - eDNA 5th pass 30_C BE-Lig MG (version 2)... ... | reverse complement strand
GCTGCATCGCGCGAACGGCGGCTTCCTCGTCCTGCACATCACCGACATCCTGCGCCAGCCATTCGCCTGGGATGCGCTCAAGCGCGCGCTGGTCGGCAAGGAGATTCGTATCGAGCATATGGGTGAGCAGACGAGCATGGTGCCGACCGCCACGCTCCGACCGGAGCCGATCCCGCTCGACATCAAGGTCATCCTGATCGGCACATCATTGCTGTATCAGACGCTGTACGCAGCCGATGAGGAGTTCGCGGAGCTGTTCAAGGTCAAGGCCGAATTCGCACCCGACATGCGCTGGAACGATGAAAACACCGCCGACTACATCGGGTTCATTAGCCGCCAGATTCATGACAACGGCCTGCGCCACTTCGATCGCAGCGCGGTCGCGCGAGTGCTCGAGTACAGCGCGCGCCTGCGTGAGGACCAGCGCAAGCTCTCGACTCGCATGCAGGACATCGCCAACGTCATCACCGAAGCGAGCTACTGGGCCGGCAATGCCGGGCACGAGATCGTGACCGCCGACGATGTCGCCCAGGCGATTGTGCAGAAGATCTACCGCGCCAATCTCATTGAGGACTACGTTCTGGAGCGCCTGATCGACGGCACGATCGATGTCGACACCGAAGGCAGCCGGATCGGCCAGATCAACGGCCTCGCGGTTATCGGCGTCGGCGACTATGTCTTCGGCCAACCAAGCAGGATCAGCGCGCGGGTTGCGCTCGGCTCCGGTGACATCGAGAGCATCGAGCGCGAGATCAACCAGTCGGGGCCGACCCACGGCAAAGGCTTCCTGATCCTGACCGGCTATCTGCGCGGCCAGTATGGCAAGAAAGCGCCCCTTGCAATCCGGGCGACGATCACCTTCGAGCAGTCATACAGCGGCGTCGATGGCGACTCGGCCTCGTCGGTCGAGCTCTACGCGCTGCTCTCGGCCATCGGCGAGATCCCGCTGCGCCAGGATATCGCCGTCACCGGCTCAGTCGATCAGTACGGCACGGTGCAGGCGGTCGGCGGCGTCACCGACAAGGTCGAGGGCTTCTTCAAGGTCTGCAAGGCACGCGGGCTGACCGGCACGCAAGGAGTAATCGTGCCAGCGACCAACGTGCCCAGCCTGATGCTCTTGCCCGAGGTCGTCGACGCGGTCAAGGCCGGCCAGTTCCACATCTGGGCGGTTGAGTCGATCGACGAGGGCATTGAGCTCCTCACCGACCTGCCGGCAGGCGAGATGGATGACGACGGCAACTACCCGCCGGAGAGTGTCCACGGCAAGGTCGCGGCGCGGCTGGAGGAATACGCCCGACAGGCGCAGGCATTCTCGGCACAGCACACCGCGACCTCACCCGACGGCCACGTCGATCCGGTGAAATCGCCAACAACACCTCTTGACAAGGAGTCACAGGCATTCTAGTATGTCGTTGGGTCCCGATCGATCAATGGTTGCAGAAAGCCTCACGGCTCTACGCAAACCACAGGTTGGTTGGGGCCTTTCCTTTTGCATCACAATCAGCTCCGAGATGAGGTATCAGCGGTGAGCGACGAGACGCTGCGCATCGGCCTCGCGGCCGTCCCGAACACCCCGGGCATCGACACGCGCCTGCAGTGGATCGACCGCATGCTCGCCGAGGCGGCCGCGCAGCAGGTCGCCATTGTCTGCTTCCCCGAGGCGTACATTCCCGGTCTGCGCGGCCAGAATTTCCCCGTCCCGCCACCAGATCAGCCGCACCAGGAAGCGGCGCTCGCGACCGTCCAGGAATCGGCACGCCGCCACGGTGTCGCGGCTATCGTCGGGATGGAGTGGCAGAGCGCCATCGGCCTGCACAACGTCGCGTTCGTCATCGGACGGGACGGCGAGGTCGTCGGCTACCAGCCGAAGAATCAGATTCCGCCGCAGGAAGAGCCGTACTACGTTCCCGAGGGCAGACGGCGGCTGTTCGAGGTCGACGGGGTGCCGTTCGGCATCACGATCTGCCACGAGGGCTGGCGCTACGGCGAAGCGACTCGCTGGCCGGCAGCCCGCGGCGCACGCGTCGTGTTCCATCCGCACCTGACCGGCAGCGACGCTACTGGGCACGTGCCCAGCCGCTGGGGAGACCCCGACGCGCCGTACTACGAGAAAGCGATGATCCTGCGCGCGCTGGAGAGCACCGTCTACTTTGCCAGCGTCAACTGCGCGATGCGCTACCAGGAATCAGCCACGTCCATCGTCGGCCCAGACGGCGACCTCATTGCGCATGTCCCCTACGGGGAGACGCAACTGCTCGTCGCCGATCTCGACCTCTCCCGCGCCACCGGCTTCTACGCCCGCCGCTACAATCCGGCCTCGTATCCACAGGACTGAGCGCGCCGTCAGCGACGAACTGTCTGATCGGCAGCCACGCCCGAAGCCTGCCGTCCTGTATGGGTCATCAACGTCAAACTGGCGTGTACCTCGATTCGGCAGAACCCCCTTTTATCATGTCATCTTGAGTGGGCCGTCAGCGTTAAAGTGACACATACGTTGGCGCGGAAGCCATTCCCGAAGCCTGTCATAGTGATGGCTGCCGCGTCGGAACGAGCGACACATTGGCGCTGACGACCCATTGAGCGCGCAACCGAAAGATGACAGGACAAGGTGGTGGCTGCCGCCTTCGAAGATCGGACAATCTGATACTGCCGGCCCACTGAGCGCACTACGACGGCAGCGTCGCCCGCACCAGCTCGGCCATCTCGGCATCGCCCGCGCCGCCGCGCTCGGTCAGGCCGGCGATGACCCCTTCGCGGTCAGCGAGCGTCCGGTTCTGACTCGTCTTCCACTTACCGATGATGCGAGTAATCGGGATCTCAATGCCGACAATCGCGTCGAGTTGCGACGCGATGAAGTCCGACGGCGCGTCAGCCATCTTCCAGGGGATCGGCTCTGCGGTTTCGAAGTGCTTGGTCAGCCGGCCGACAACGCCGCGCAGCCACTTCGGATCCTCGTGGATGACGATCGGGCCATAGGCATGTACGACCGCGTAATTCCAGGTCGGCACAACCTGATGGTGCTCCCGCTTGCTGGCATACCAGTTTGGGGTGATGTAGCCATCTACCGCCTGAAAGACGACCAGCGCCTCCTGCGTCCGCTCCAGGTCGCGCCACATATGGTTGTTCCGCGCGACGTGGCCGATCAGCGTCCCGCGATCACCGGACCGCCTGTCGACAAGGAACGGAATGTGATTGGCAACCAGCCCCTCCGGTCCATTCGTCACGACCGTGCCGAGCGGATAGTCAGCGATGAGCTGATGCATCATCTCAACGCGCGATTCCTCAAAATGTGCCGGGTTGTACATCACCATTGCCTTGCTATGTCCATCTCACGTCCGGTCTGTGCAGAACGTAGCATGCGCAACCGCGCCGCGAAAGCACCACATGTCACCGGCTTCTGCGGCAAATGGCTCCGACGCGACCGCCCCTCGGATGCAATCGTCCAGTGCCACATACCGACATGCAGCCTGCGATGTGTATGCAACGCTTTCAGAGGCGCGGATTCAGATCGCACCGCGTTGACAGGTGGGGCGTTCCAGTGTCTAGTGGGCTGGCGAGCGTGCAGCGGTGGATGCCAGACAGTGCGGCAGGAGGGCGGCGAAGCATGACTGATAACGACTCTTTCCGGGTATGGCTTGCGCTCCAGGCGCGGCGCGACGACCCTGTCGGCGATTGCGCCCGCGACATGCTGGACGACCCGGACTGGCCGCCGGAAGCAACGACCTTCGACACAGCGCGCGCCTATCTCGAATCGGTCAACGCCAGCAGCCTCGCCATCGCCGCACTGCGTGAGGCGTGGGATGAGTGGCAACGCCGCCGCTGATGCCGTGTGCGACACTGCCCTGACGAGCACCACTGTGGACCAAACGGCGGCCATCATCGCTGAATTGCATTGCTCGATTTCCCCAACCCCGACCAACTGGACACGATAACGATGAGGAGCAGGTGTGGAGGCACTGGAGAACAAGGTTGCGCTGATCACCGGCGCGGGGCGCGGGTTCGGACGCGCGATCGCCGAGCGCTTCGCAGAGGCCGGCGCGACACTCGTGCTGAACTACCGGGACAGCCGGCAGGGCTGCGATGAGGTCGTCGCACAGACAAAGGCGCGCGGCGGCGAGGCGATCGCGATTCAGGCCGACGTCACCGACGGCGCGGCAGTGGACGCGATGGTGCAGCAGGCGATCGACGCATACGGCCGGATCGATATCCTGGTCAACAATGCCGGCATCATGGTGGTCGAACCGTTCGCGGAATCGACCGAGGAGCACTGGCGCGACGAGATCGAGGTCAACATCGTCGGGCCGCTGCGGGTCACCCGTGCCATCGTGCCGCACATGATCGCGCAACGCTACGGCAAGATCATCAACCTGTCGTCCCAACTGGCGTTGATTGGCTGGAACCGCGGCTCAGTCTACAGCGGGACGAAGGGGTTTCTGCTGACCTGGACCCGGAGCCTCGCACGCGAGCTTGGCGAGCACGGCATCAACGTCAATGCCATCGGCCCCGGCTCGATCCCGACCGACATGAACGAGGGCATCTACCCCGACGAAGGATCACGACAACAGCGGGCCACGGAGTTGCCGCTACGCCGACTGGGCACACCCCGCGACGTCGCCGAGTGTGCGCTCTTTCTGGCCTCCGACGCATCGGGCTTCCTGACCGGCCAGATGCTCGGTCCCAACGGCGGCAACGTCATGTAGCCAGCCCGTCGCGACCCTCCGACACCTGCTACGCCTTCAAGCCGAATAGCGCCGCGGCGTTGTCGCCGAGAACCTTGCTGCGGTGGCGGCGGCCAACGCCGTTTTCGACAGCGGCAATGCCGCCAGCCAGATCACCGACGACATGCGGATAGTCGGAGCCGAATAGCAGATGCTCCTCGCCGACGAGATCAGCGGCCAACTCGATCGCGCCGGAGGACGCGCTGGTCGTGTCGAGGTAGAGACGCTCAAGCGCCTCACTCGGCGGCCGCGAGATACCCTGGCAGTCGGGATAGGTGCGATATCCGGCATCCAGCCGCTGCGCCAGGAACGGGATCGCGCCGCCGAGGTGGGAGCCGATGACGTTGATGCCCAGGAAGCGGCCGAAGAAATCGGAGAACACCAGCCGCGCAATCGCCTGGGTCGTGTCGAACGGAAAGCCAACGAGCGGCGCAAGAGCGTACTGCCCCATCGACTCGATCCCGGCCGGCACCATCGGGTGGATGTGCATCACCGCCCCACGACGGTTGGCCTCCTCGTAGAACGGGTCCAGCTTCGGGTCGTCGATCGGCTGGCCGTTGATGTTCGACCCGATCAGGAAGCCCGGCATGCCGAGCGTATCCATGCAGCGGCCGAGCTCCTCGATGGCCGAGTCGACGTCGGCGGTCAATGGAATGCTCGCCAGCGCCCGGAAGCGCTCGGGATACTGCGTGACAATGTCGGCGAGTGCATCGTTGCACAGCCGCGCCATCTCGACCGCAACCAGCCCATCGAGGAAATAGACCTGCGGGACACTGACCGAAAGGATCTGAACATCGATGCCGGCGGCGTCCATCGCCTCGATACGGTCGGCAGGCTGGTGCATCTCCGGCACGACCGTCAGGAATCGCGCGCCGTGCTCCTTGACGATCAGTTGCTCTCCCTGGCCGCGTTCGACCTCGTACCGACCGGACTCGATCAGTCCCTTCAGGAACTCCGGTGGCTGGACATGGGTATGAACATCAACGCGCATGGGGCCTCCTGCTATTGACGAATGATCCCGCTCGCGACCGCGCTCATCCCGAGACCTCGCGGCGATGGAAAGCGACCAGCGCCAGGGCGAAGAAGATCAGCCCGGCGAGGCAGAGGACCCCGACATTGACCCACTTGATCGGGTCGGTCATCGGCTGGCCCCAGGCATAGTAGTAGAACGGCCAGAAGCGATTGTACTGTTCAAGGCTGTGGACGAATTCGGTCGACGAATTCAGCATATAGGAGAAGACGACGACGCCAGTCGCGATCAGCGCCGCGACCATGCGGCTGCCGAAGAGCGCCGAGCAGAACAGGCCGAATCCAAGCAGCCAGATCCCGAACGGGACCGTCAGCGCCACCGCCACCGCCAACTTGGGGAGCGAGATGTCCACCCCGGCGATCCACGCGCCGAGGACGGCACCGGCAGTCAGCGCGGCGACGATCACCAGCATCCCCAGACAAATCGCCAGTGCCTTTTCGCTGAGGATTCGCCAGCGCGGCACCGGGCGTGCCAGCAGCGTTCCGAGTGTCTTGGCGTCGTCCTCGCCAGCGATCGCTGCGCTGGTCACGATAATCAGGAAGACGGCGAGGAACAGCGGTGCGAAGCTGATGAGCTGGATGTTGATATAGCCCTCCGGCGTGCCGGCCAGAGCGACGTTGCCCACCAGCGCCTTGGCCGCCTCGGGGTCCAGCCCGCCGAGCATGTTCCCCTGCGCATTGGCGACCGAGGGGTAGATGTAGACGATGAAGAACGCCAGTCCAAGTAGCCCGACCACAAAAGCCAGCACTGTCCAGCGCAAGTCATAGAGCGTCTTGGTAAAGACGTTTTGCATCATCGGCGCAGATGTCCCGATCAGGATTGCTCGACGGCTAGCTCGCGTGGCTCGAGGTCGAGCGCCTCGGCCAGGTCAACACTCGCGTCACCCTCAGTCTCGTAATAGCCGAGGAAGATCTCCTCCAGGCTGAGATCCTGGGCATCAAAATCGACGATCTGGTGCTGGGTGACGACGCGCAGCACCTCGTCAAGATTCTCGCGAACCATCAGCTCGACCCGACCATCCTTGCCGGGGCCGGCTTTGGTCACGCCTGCCAGATCAGCGAAAGACTGCGGCTCGACCGGCTCAGCGAAACGGACCAGCAGCCGCTTCGGCGCAGTCTCCTTCAGCTCATCGACCCGCCCGACGCGGATGAGCTGACCCTCGCGGATGATCGCGACGCGGTCGCAGATCCGCTCGGCTTCGGCCAGAACGTGCGACGAGAAGAAGACGGTCATGCCCTCGTCGCGGGCCAGCAGCAGAATCTCGTAGAGCTCGTGGCGCATCAGCGGGTCGAGGGCGTTGGTCGGCTCATCGAGGATGACCAGGGCCGGCTTGTGCAACAGCGACTGAACGATCCCGACCTTCTGCTTGTTGCCCTGCGAGAGCGAGCCGATCGACGCATCGAGATCGCTGATCTTGAGCCGATCGGAGATCGCCAGCGCAAAATCGATGTTGTCTACGCCGTAGAGCGCCGCCGTGTACTCGAAGTACTGTCGAGCGCTGAGATTCTCATACAACGCCAGCTCGCCGGGGAGATAGCCAATGCCCCTGCGGATCTCGTTGCCGTACTTGCGCATGTCCTTGCCGAAGATCGATGCGCTGCCCGACGTCGGGCGAATCAGCCCGAGGAGCATGCGAATCGTCGTCGACTTGCCGGCGCCGTTCGGGCCGAGGAAGCCGAAGATCTCGCCACGACGGATGTCGAGGTCGATGTGATCGACGGCGACGACCGAACCGAAATTCTTGGTGAGCTTGTTGGTGATCAGGACACTCTCGATTGGAGCCTGTGTTGCCACGCCATCCTCCGCGCGTCGCCGCCCGTGCGCATACGTCGATTCGCTGTCCGGGCTGGTTGCCCATTTTCACCGGACGACCCGGAGTTGATTCCGCGGCCTTGGAATCGCCTCACGCAAACCGCGTGCCGCATGCCACAAAAACGACCGCCAGGCGGCGTAAGCGATGAGCTCCGGATCGGGATCACGCGGCGCGACAGGCCGCTCAGCGTGACAGCGCGAAGCCCTCGTACCCCGCCGCCGCGATCTCGGCGCAGCGACTGCGATAGCGGCCGACGCCGCCGACGTAGGGCATGAATCCGCGCGGCTTGCCGGGGATGTTGGCCCCCATGTACCACGAGTTCGCGTGCGGATAGAGCGTCGCGTCTGCCAGCTTGTCGACGTGGGCACACCAGGCGTCCTGCGCCTCCGCGCGCGCCTCGATCTCGGCGATCTCGCGCTCGTGCAGGAAGTCGAGGCAGCCGGCGATCCAGGCGACGTGCTGCTCGATCGACACCAGCATGTTCGACAGCACCGACGGGCTGCCGGGGCCGGTGATCGTGAACAGGTTGGGGAAGCCAGCGATAGAGAGGCCGAGGTAGCTCTGCGGACCGTCAGCCCAGACATCGGCCAGCCGCAGCCCCTTTCGACCGCGAATGTCGATCTTCAACAGTGCGCCGGTCATCGCATCATAGCCGGTCGCGAAGACAATGCTATCCAGCGCGTACTCGGCCGCGCTCGTTCGTAATCCGGTCGGCGTTAGCGCCTCAATCTGCTCCTGCGCGATGCTCACCAGCGTCACGTTCGGGCGGTTGTAGGTCGCGTAGTAATCGGTATCGACGCACAGGCGCTTCGTGCCGATCGGGTAGGTGCGCGGCAGCAGCATTTCGGCGATGTCCGGATCGTCGACGATCTCACGAATGCGATCTTGAACGAACTCCGCCGCCGTGTCGTTTGCCTCCCGGCTCGTATACAGATCGGCGAACCCGGCCAACAGGCCGAAGCCGCCGCGCTGCCAGCGCGCCATATACTCGCGCTCGCGCTCCTCGGGCGTCGCCTCAAGCGCCGAGCGCTCGCTATTTGGCGTCAGAACGCTCAGGTAGCCGGAGCGCGACTCGCGCAGCTCCTGACGATAGGCGGGATAGCGCGCCTTCAGCTCACGCACCGCCTCCGGATCGAGCGGGCGATTCTGCGCCGGGACGCTGAAGTTGGGCGTGCGCTGGAAGACAGTCAGGTGCGCCGCCTGCCGCGCGACGAGCGGGATCATCTGGATCGCCGACGAGCCGGTGCCGATGATCCCGACGCGCTGTCCGCTGAAATCGACCGGCTCATGCGGCCACGCGCCGGTGTGGTACGTCCGTCCGCGGAACGACTCGCGCCCCGGGAACTGCGGCACCTGTGCGGCGGACAGGCAGCCGAGCGCCATCACGCAGAAGCGTGCCGTCACCCGCTCACCACTGTCCGTCTCGATGACCCAGCGCCGCCCCGCATCGTCGTACTGTGCTGCCGTTACCCGCGTGTTGAACGTGATGTCGCGCCGCAGGTCGAAGCGCTCGGCGACGTGATTCGCATAGCGCAGAATCTCCGGCTGGGCGGCGTAGCGCTCGCTCCAGTCCCACTCCTGCTGCAGCTCGTCGGAGAAGGAGTACGAGTAGTCCAGGCTCTCGATATCGCAACGTGCGCCGGGGTAGCGGTTCCAGTACCAGGTACCGCCGACATCACCGCCGGCCTCGTAGACGCGCGTCGCCAGTCCCAGCTCACGCAGGCGGTGCAGCATGTACATTCCGGCGAAACCGGCCCCGACGACGATGACATCGACGTCGCTGCTCCGATCCGGTGATGAGCGCTGGTCGGTCATGACACCGTCCTCCGGCGAAGGGTTGGACGCAGACTCTTGCTCGTGGCGATGGCCCACTCTAGTGCGCCCGACGAGAGCCTGTCAATTGGGCAACGCGATCTCGGCGCAGCGCACCGCCAGATCGCTTGACCGTACCGCCTCCGCTGCGCTAGTGTCCGCCAGCAGCAATCAACGACAGCACGATGTACCGGACAACGGGACGCCACACGAAATGAGGTCGACGGTGGACTACCAGAAGATCCTCTGGGAGCAGCAGGGCGGGGTCGCCATCCTGACACTCAACCGCCCCGACGCGCTCAACGCGCTCAACTCGCCACACCTGATCGAGCTGAACCACGCCGTCGAGCGCGCCAGGTACGACGACAGCGTGCGCTGCCTCGTCATCACCGGCGCGGGCCGCGGCTTCTGCTCGGGCGCGGATGTCAAAGAGTGGGGCGCAGGCCACGCGGACGACGAGCCGTCCGCCAGCTGGATCGACCTGGCCCACGCGCTCATCAGCCGCATCTACCGTCTGCCGAAGCCGGTCATCGCGGCGGTGAACGGCGTCGCGGTCGGAGCCGGCTGCGACATGACCCTCGCCGCAGACCTGCGCATCGCCTCAACCAACGCCCGCTTCGGTCAGGCCTACATCCGCCTCGGCTACTGTCCGGACGCCGGCGGCTCGTATCTGCTGCCACGCCTGATCGGCGAAGCGCGCGCGATGGAGATGATTTACACGGGCAGGATCATCGGTGCCGACGAGGCCGACCGCTACGGGCTGCTCAATCGCCTCGTCGAGCCGGACGACCTCCTGCCGACCGCGCTGGACCTGGCCGAACTGCTCGCCAAAGGCCCGACGCTCGCCATCGGCCTGGCCAAGGAGAACATCCGCCAGAACGCCCAGCTCTCCATCGAAGACGCCCTGCGCAACGAACGCCGCAGCGGCGAGATCTGCGGCAAATCCGAAGACGCCAAGGAAGGCCTCGCCGCCACACTGGAGCGCAGAGAGGCGAATTTCAAAGGGCGGTAACGGGGGACTGCCGGATTCATGCCAACCGATCGGCTGGAGGGCGGAACACACAGGTGAGGTGGTCCAGCCGCTGTCGGGACGTATTGCATACGCCCGCCCAGACCACCAGCATGCAGGCATGTGGCTGTCGGTCGGGTTGGCAATGGCGCGACGGCCGGGCGCTTGCTACGTCGGACGGGTGCCGAGCGAGGGTGTTGGCGGCTCAACGGGCGTATGCAATACGCCCCTACATGTGCGGGTGGCGTCGCGCCAGACACCGAGATTTCCTACAGAGTTACCTGGGCGCGCGCTGGGGAAATGCCTTGCGTGCGCGCCCGAAATGACAGGCGTTGTGGGTGGCTGCTGGGCCAATGTGCTTACCAATCTCAGTCCGCACACTAGTCAACGCTCTGCCTCGCCCCCCCACTCACGCATCCAGCAGCGGCAGCACCTCGCCGATCAGCCGCTCCAGCTGACCAAACTGGTCCCAACCTGCGATCCGCACGGTGACCTCGTGGAAGCCCATCTCCTTGAACACGCGCAGATGTTCGGCGCACTGTTCCGGTGACCCGGCCGCCGTCCACGAGGCGATGTAGTCCGGCGGGTAGTCGGTCGTGTAGTAGGTGTCGAGGAAGCGCTTCGACTCGTCCAGCGCAGCCGCCCGGTCTTCGTTGATATTGATGTTGTGGTAGAGGTGCGTCGCGAACGTCGCCGGATCGCGCCCGACCGACGCGGCGTACTCGCGCAGATAGTCCAGCCGCCAGCGCAGGTCGTCCGGCTCCGACAGCGATGTCTCCCAGCCATCGGTGTGGTTCACCGCACGCCGCAACGTCCGCTCGACCAGCGCGCGATCGGCCGGCGCACCAGCCATGCCGACGCCGCGACCGGCGTTGCTCGCCATCCAGATCGGCGGGTGCGGCTGCGCGGTCGCCCGTGGCTCGATCGTGATGTTCTCGCAGCGGTAGTGCTTGCCCTCGAAGGTGACGTTCTCCTCGGTCCAGAGCCGCTTCAGCAGCGTGATCCACTCGATCATGCGCCCGACGCGGTCGCGCGGCTCCAGGCCGTACAGCTCGTTCTCGATCCGCCCGCCCGCCTGCGGCACGATGCCGGTGCAGACGACGAGGATCGTGCGACCCGCGGCCAGCAGATCGAGGCTGGCCCACTGGTAGGCCAGCAGGACCGGATCGCGCAGCGCGAAGCTCGCCATGCAGGCCGGTCCCAGCCGCACCCGCTTCGTCCGCGCCGCAATCCCCGCCAGCAGCGCGATCGACTCCATCCGCGGCTTGCCCAGCAGGCTATCGCCCACCCAGACCGACGCGATCCCCTCCGTCGCATCCGCAATCTCCGCCATCCGCAACATCTCCTCCGGCGTCGTCACGCCAAAGAGAACGCCGCGGTTGGGGAGGGTGAGGCCGATGTTCATGGGGGTGGCTCCTTATCTAATTCATGTCGAGGATCGTCGAGTCTAGACAGAGGAACATCGACTCTTTGAACCATGGCTTCACAATATGGAAGCCTTAGTAAAAGCGCAAACGCAACGTGTCGCATCCCATTTCAGGTTCAGGTAACAGGCTCAATATGAATCGCATGCGCTGCACAAGCAACGCTGATGGGCATAGGTGCCATTAATCCCAAGACCCGTTTGTGCCACGCAAGACATTCGTGTAACATGACATCACGTGCAATAAATGCGATCCGAGCTGACTCCTTCGAGGGAGCCTTCGTTCCAACGGTATTGACGAACATCCGTTCTATACGCTAAGGTCAAGTCGATGACTAACGGGCACTTCTTCGAACGCAGAACCGCTCAGTCTCAGATCAAGTCGACAATTGTCGCAAAGTATCTCACTGCTTGGGCAAATATCATGATGGCGAAAAACCAGCATCGTAAAGATCGCCGAATCGCTTACATTGATCTTTTCTGTGGTCCAGGCCGTTACGAGGACGGCAGCGAGTCAACGCCCCTCGAAGTACTGCGAGAAGCCATCGCGTCACCAGGCATGAAACGCAACTTAGTAACCATCTTCAATGATAAGAACTCTGAATTTGTCCAAGCGTTACAAAGTGAGGTTGCGCTTCTATCCGGTGTTGATCAACTTGGCCATTCCCCGGGATTCTCTACTTTCGAGGTGGACAGGACCATATCCTACGAACTCGGCAATCAATCTCTCATTCCATCATTAGTCTTTGTCGACCCTTGGGGATATAAGGGCTTAGCCCTAGACTTAATAGAAAACATCCTGAAGCATTGGGGTTGTGAGGTAATCTTCTTTTTCAATTACAATCGCGTCAATCTAGGGATCAATAATCATTTAGTAGAAGAGTACATGAGTCAACTATTTGGACCAAAACTCCTTCCGCAATTGCAAAAAGACTTAGTGATGGCCAACCCTGAACAAAGGCAAAGTAGGATTATTGAGGGGATTACGAACGCGATACGATCCTCAGGGGGTAGATACATCGCAATGTTCGAATTCAAAGGCAGCAAAGGGCAGCGCACCAGCCATTACATAATCTTTGCAAGCAAGAAGTTCATTGGGTATCACGTCATGAAAGACATAATGTTCAAAGAAAGTTCCGGAGTTGGCGATGTGCGCGAATTTCACTATACGCCGCTTACGGTTCATCAGGCGCATCTTCTCTTGGAACCCGAGAAAACGTATAGCATCGCTGCCCTAAAACTGCTTCTTACCCGATCATGCAAGGGGCAAACAGGATCCGTCTGGCAATTCTATGAGTCTCATAGCGTCGATACTCCATATACGCTTCGAAACTTCCAAGACGCTATGCTTCAACTTGAAGTTGAGAAGAGGCTCACCGTCCTCGGTTCCAGCAAAAGGCCCAGAAAGAACGGCAATCTTACGCTTGGGAAAGATCGCCAAGTGACCTTCAACCCCTAGAGAGGTTGATTCTCATGGCATTGAACTCCACGATCGAGTGGACCGATGCAACTTGGAACCCTGTTACTGGCTGCACTCAGGTATCCGCTGGATGCGATCACTGTTACGCACTGGCATTTGCCGAACGATTTCGAGGCGTTCCTGGCCACCCATACGAGCAAGGCTTTGATCTTCGTCTCTGGCCAGAGCGATTAGAGCTACCCCTGAAGTGGCGCAAGCCGCGGCGTATCTTCGTCAACTCAATGTCAGACCTCTTCCATGCTGACGTACCTGACGCCTTTATTCAGCACGTGTTTGAAACCATGGCAGCTGCGGACTGGCACATCTTCCAAGTACTTACAAAGCGACCACAAAGACTGGCGAAGTTGGCACAGACACTTTCGTGGCCCGATCACGTGTGGGCGGGAGTCTCCATCGAATCGAACAACGTTGTCTGGCGTGCTGACTTCCTCCGCAAGGTTCCATCAGCGGTGCGGTTTGTGAGCGCAGAGCCACTCCTCGGTCCGATCGATAACCTGAGTCTGGATGGTATAGACTGGTTAATTACTGGCGGAGAGAGCGGTATTGGCCATCGACCTTGCGATCCTGACTGGGTACGGGATGCTCGTGACCGATGCCTTGAGTCAGGAGTCGCCTACTTCCACAAACAATGGGGAGGCCGAACCTCGAAATCTGGTGGACGCGATCTTGACGGACGCACGTGGGACGAAATGCCACAACTGAAGCGCGCGTCGGTGTGAGGCGGTGACTAGGTATCTGCCATTACATTGAGTTGTTTCGCCCGCTCCAACGCTGCATGCAGCCGCTCTGCGTTCGCCCGTGACCGCAGCAAGTGGATCGTCGTCATCATCGCTTCAAGTTCAGCAGCGGCAATCAGAGCGACAGGCTCGCCACGACCGCGCGTGATCATCACCGGCTCACGCTCGTCCAGCACTTGATCCATCAGATCACCGAAACGCGCCTGAGCGTCTTCGATAGATATCTGACTCATACACGGGTTCGCTTTCTACAGTGCATGTCCATATCCTGCGCTTCATGAGCGGGATAAACAACATTCGTCGTCCCCCGCTGTCGATTCCACCCCTCCCCAATCGATTACCCTACGTAAACGTTTTTCGCAGATCGTTAGGAGAGGCACCTGATGCGGAAGATCATTGTGTCGGAGTTCATTACGCTGGACGGGGTGATTCAGGCACCGGGGGGTGCTGATGAGGACAGGGACGGCGGGTTCGAGCATGGCGGCTGGACCTGGCCGTACTGGGATGACGCGATTGGCCAGCATCTGGTCGGGGCCATCGGGCAGAGCGAGTCGATCCTGCTCGGGCGCAAGACGTGGCAGACCCACGCCGAGGCATTCGAGCCGATGGAGGAAGGCGACCCGAACGAGCCGGGGCTGAACCGCCTGTCGAAGTACGTCGTCTCCAACACGCTGACGTCGGCCGACGCCTGGCGCAACTCGACGATCATCAGCGGCGATGTGATCGGCCAGATCCGCGAGCTGAAGGCGGGCGATGGCGGCGACATCCTCGTGGATGGCAGCAGCGTGCTGGTTCACGCGCTCGTCGAGAACGACCTGGTCGATGAGTTCAACCTGATGGTCTATCCGATCGTGCTCGGCAGCGGCAAGAAGCTCTTCCCCGAGGGTACGCGAGTCAACATGCGGCTGGTGGAATCGACGCCGGTGTCAACGGGCGTCGTCGTGACGCACTACGTCGTCGATCACCCAGCGTAGACGCTGGCAATGAAACGGCCCGTCCAGAGTCTGGACGGGCCGTTCGTGTTGCGTGTGTGGGGCTCAGGCCTTGGCCTTGGACATCCGGATGATTGCCTCTTCGAGGATCTCCGGCGAGGTGGCCATGTTGAGGCGGACGTGCCCTTCGCCACCGGCGCCGAACATCAGGCCGGAGTTGAGGCCGACCTTGGCCTGCTCCAGCAGGACAGCGGCCGGGTCGTCGCCGAGGCCGCGATCGCGGAAGTCGAGCCAGCCGAGGTAGGTCGCCTCCGGCAGCTGATAGCGGACCTCCGGCATGTGCTGCTCCAGCAGATCGCCGACCAGCTGGCGGTTGGCATCGATCCCGCCGACGGCAGCATCGAGCCAGTCGCGGGCGTCGTTCATCGCGGCGGAGTGGGCGATGGCGGCGATGTGTCCCGCGCCGTGGAAGCCGAACGACTTCAGCTCATCGCCCGCGTCGGAGCCGGCGATCACGAGCGCGGCCTTGAAGCCGGCCAGGTTCCAGCCCTTCGAGGCCGAGGCGACCGCGAAGTGGTTCTCGGTGCCGGGGACGCTCAGATAGGGCGTCATCTTCGAGGTCGGCATGATCAGCGGGGAGTGGATCTCGTCGGAGATCACGCGGACGCCGTGCTTGTTCGCCAGGCTGGCGAGCGACTCCAGCTCTTCCGGCGTGTGGACGGTGCCGGTCGGGTTGTGCGGGTTGCACAGCAGCATGACCGCTTTCTTGCCACCCTCGGTCGCCTTGACAAACGCCGCTTCGACGGCGTCCATGTCCAGCCGGAAGTCGGCGGTCAGCGGCGCAGGCACGAACTCGCGGCCCAGCGCCTTGGCGACGCCGTAGAACGGCGGGTACACCGGCGGGGTCACGATGATCGGCGCATCGTCGCCGCCGATGGCGCGCGACACTTCGCGGACGCCGCTCATCACGTCGGCGACCATCGCCATGTTGGCCGGATCGGCCTGCCAACCCCAGCGGTCAGCTGCGAACGAGGCGTAGGCTGCCGGATAGTTCTTGCCCATCGGGTAGCCAGTGTCGCCGTTATGCAGCGCATCGGTGACCGCCTTGACGATCGGCTCGGCGATGTAGGCGTCCATCTCTGCGACCCACAGCGGGAGGACATCGTCCGCGTAGAAGTTCCACTTCGCGCTGGTGCGCGTGCGCAGGCGGTCCAGATCCAGACCTGCGAATGGGTTTGCGACAACTGTTTGCGCCATGAACCGTTCCTTACACTCCACCACCGGCGCACGCTCGCGCACCGGAACACACACCACCCGACGAGCTGGGCTGGTCAAATTCAGCAGGACGACACGGGCGGCTGGCCAGCGAAGGTCAGTCAGGCGCGCTTATCCTGACCGAAACGCGCTACGCCGGCCCATCCCGGGCGACACAGCCGTCGGTCAGCCGTCGCTCTCCGCCGCAATCGTCTCACGCTATCGTAACGCGAACTGCGATTTGCGTGAATATCCTGTCTACAGTCTCACCACGAGCGCCGCTCGCGCCACCCGAACCAACTGCCAACGTCACGTCGTCATCTGTTGTGCCACCGGGCAGCAGTCGCGTGGCCAGCGCGGCAGCCTCGTCCTCGCGACCATCCGGCACCGGGATAGAGAACGACTGCTCCCGCGCCTCGAGACGCTCCGTCAGGCTGCCGATCGTGAAGCGCATGATCGTGACGCCGGTCGGTGCCGGCTCGACGCGAACGTCCACGAGGCTGATGTTGAGCCCGGAGATCGGGAGGTAGCCATGCGGACGCAGGACACCCTGCGTGTTGATGTAGACGTCCCCATGCACCGCCCGCTGCGACCGGCTTTCGAACCAGTACTGCAACGCCACGACGAGGCTCAGTCCCTGGATAATGCCGTACATCAGCAGCGCAGTTGAGACGTCTCGTGAACCCAGCCAGGCAAAACCAGCCGCGAAGACGCCGAGCACGCCGCCGAACAGCGGCGACAACCGCATCAGCCGCCGGCTCTCGTGCTCGACATGCTGGCCGAATCGCGCCCACTCATCGTTGCGATACTGCCAGTGCGCCAGATAGTCGCCCCGCCGGATGCCGCGCACGTTGCGCACATACGGGAACGTCACGAACGCGATGATCGGCAGAACGACCGGGACCGTCGCAGCCACCAGCGCGGCGAGGAAGACCCAGACCCAGTTGAAACCAGCGAGCCGCAATCCGATTGCGACCGCGAGCCCGGCCAGCCCAACGAGGTAGTAGCCGATCATGAAGCGGCGCAGCGGATTGTCCGGGTGCACGCACAACCAGCTGGAGAGACGATCCAGCAATCCGTCGTCGGGCACCGCTAGCTCCGCTCAGGCCGCCCAACCGGCCCGTCGATCTGGAAGGCGACCGGGTCGGGCTTGTACGGCCGTAGCAGCCAGAGCGGACGGCGCAGGTTGCCGGGGCCGGGGGCGGGGCGCGTCATCGCCAGCCAGCGCTTGTAGACCTCGTGCGACTTGACCGTGTCGACCACGATGTCGCCGTACTGATCGTCTGGCCCAGCCTTGACGACGCGCACCTTCTGGTGCCAGGCGTGCGCGCCGGAGATCGGGTCGGGCTGGACCGGGAAGGTCAGGTTCTGATGCACGCCGGCATCACTCCACCAGATCTTGGATGAGTCGGGGTCGGCGCTCTCGAACGGACCGACGCCCTCCAGCTGGCGCAGGCGGAAGACGCCGCCGCCGTCCTCATCGATCTTCACCAACGCCGACGACCAGCGCTCGTTGCCGATGGATGGCGAGAGACGCCAGCGGCCGAGGTGGTGCGAGCAGGCCGCGACGCCGGGCCGCATGCCCTCCGTCACCCAGGCGCGATCGACGAAGTGGCCGATCTCCGTCTCGATCCGCACCAGGTCGCCGGTTTCGACGCCGATGCGTTGCGCGTCGCTCGGGTGCAGCCAGAGCGGGTTGCTGTGCGAGATCTCATTCAGCCACTTGGAGTTACCGGTGCGGGTATGGACCAGCGTCGGGATGCGGTAGTTCGGCAGCAGCACCATCTCGCCCTTCGCCGCGTCGATTGTCTCCGGCGCGACGTGGCTGGGGATGTGGGTCGGGATGGCGTACTCCGGCCAGCCCCAGTCGTGGACGGTGCGCGAGAAGAACTCCAACTTGCCGGACGGCGTCGGCCAGCCGCGCTTCGGCTCGCCATCGACCACCACGCCGACGGCGCGACCCTCAGTCGTGCCCGGCGGCATGCCCGGCATCGGTACCATATTGACCGGATGCGGGCGTGGCGACGGGCTCATGATGACGTTGTTCTCGTCGGTCATCGCGCCGTCCAGCTCCGCCTCCGGCACCGGCTCGTCGAAGCTGCGGAACGGCCCCTGCCGGATCTCGAACGCGCTGTACTTGCGCATGTACTCCAGCGGTGTCAGACCCTCCTGCGCCGCCGCCTCCGGCAGGCCGGGCACCGAGTTCTCGAAGATCCAGCGGTAGTACTCCTCGACCGTCACCATCTCGCCGGGACGGTAGGGGGATTCGTAGAACTTGCGGATGCCCAGCGACCCGTCCGGATCGATCTTCCAGGAGAGTGCGATCCAGAACTCGTTCTCCTCCCAAACCTCGCCCGGGTTAGCGTCGTAGGTCAGCGCGACGTCCTCGCCCATACGATCCATCGCCACCCGCACGACCGGCTGGCGGAAGGCGATCCACTGCGCGGCGTGCGTCTCGTAGGAGATCGAGTCGTGCCGCTCCGGCCCGTGGCCCATCGGCAGGACATAATCCGCGAACCAGGCGCTCTCGCTCCAGGTCGGGGTGAGGGCGACGTGCAGTCCGATCTTGGCCTCGTCGCGCAGCGCCTCCATCCAGCTGAAGCCGTCCGGGTTGGTCCAGAGCGGGTTGTAAACGCGGCTGAAGTAGACCGAGAGCTTGCCGCGGCCTTCCTTCAGGAAGTGGGGCAGCAGGATGCTCAGCTCGTGGTGGGTGAGCGGATACTCCTTCGGCCAGCTCAGCTCATTCCAGACCTTCTGCTTGCCCGGCTCAACGAACGGACGCGGGACGAACTTGTTCCAGACATTCGGCATCGTCCCGCCCGGCGTCCCGACGCTGCCGGTCAGCACGTTCAGGAAGAACAGCGCGCGCGGCACGGTCCAGCCACCGAGGTGGCCGGCCGCGGCGGCGCGCCAGTTGTGGCTCGAAAAGGCAGAGCCGGCTCGCCCGATCTCCGCCGCGACATCGCGGATCATCGCCGCCCTGACGCCGCTCTCCGCCTCGGCACGCTCCGGTGTGTACTCAGCGTAAATCGTCTTCAGCAGCGCGACGAAGCGCTCGAAGGTCTGCTCCTCAGTGGGATGCACGACGCGCATGAACTCGTCCCAGTTCGTCCACTTGCGGACGAACTCGCGGTCGAACAGATCCTCCTGAATGAGGATGTTGCCCAGCGCCAGCAGCACGATCGTGTCAGTGCCGGGCGCAGGGGCCATCCAGTAGTCGGCCATCGAGGCGGTATTCGACAGTCGCGGGTCCATCACCGCGATCTTGGCGCCCTTCATTCGCGCCTCGGTGATCCGCTGGGCGTGCGGGTTGAAGTAGTGACCGCTCTCCAGGTGCGCCGAGTTGAGCAGGATGAAGCGCGCGTTGGCGTAGTCGGGCGAGGGTCGGTCGATCCCCATCCAGAACGCGTAGCCGGTGCGGCCGCCGGACGAGCAGATGTTCGTGTGTGAGTTGTGCCCGTCAACGCCCCACGACCAGAGGACGCGCTCCATATAGCCGTCCTCGCCCGGCCGTCCGACGTGGTACATCACTTCGTTCTGGCGCTCGTCTGTCAGCGCCGCGCGAATGCGCCCGGCAATGTCCTCCAGCGCGTCATCCCACGACACCCGCTCCCACTCACCGCTGCCGCGCTCACCAACGCGCCGCATCGGATAGAGCAGCCGGTCGGGATCGTTCACCTGATTCAGCGTCGCCGGTCCCTTGGCGCAATTGCGCCCGCGGCTCGCCGGGTGGAACGGGTTGCCCTCCAGCTTGCGGATCTGGCGCGTCTCCTTATCGACGTAGGCCAGCAACCCGCAGGCCGACTCGCAGTTGAAGCAGATCGTCGGCACGATCGTGTAATGCCGCTCCACCCGCTCCGGCCACGCCTTCGCGTCCAGCTCCACCCAGTCATCCCACTTCTCCGGCGGCGGGTAGGAGGAGAGGCCGGAGGTTTCGGATGGGCGGTAAGGTTCGGTGACGGGGCGATGAGTTTGGTTCGGTGTACTTGTGGCTGCGGTGTCGTCCATTTACGGACCCCTCCCCCTCGCCCCCTCCCCTGCGAAGGGAGGGGGAAGAATGGTCATCTACGGTTCAGTGCGTGTCCTCTGTAGCGAGGGAAATTATCATCTACTGCTCCCGTCCGAGCCGTTCTCTATTCCAAGGCGAGAGAGACAGGGATGGGTTTAGCATATCGATCGCCGTGCTAATCCTCTCGAGGACATCAGCGAGATTGCCGAGCACCTCATCGTTCGTGAAGCGCAGCACTGTGATCCCGAGTTGCTCTATCGCCTGTTGTCTCTCAACGTCCCAATCCTGTTGAGCCTCATGGATCAGGCCATCTACCTCAATGATCATCCCGACCGCGTCACAGTAGAAGTCCGCGATATATCCAGCTATCACCTGCTGACGACGGAACTGCAGCCCTCGCATCCTGTTCGCACGCAGTTCCTGCCACAGTTCACGTTCGGCAGGAGTCATGCTCCTCCGAAGCTGCTTCGCTAGCTCCATCTTCTCCGGACTTATCCGCTGCCCCCTGACTACATAGCGCGGCACCATTCACCTCATTTCGCTCTTACTCCCCCTCCCTTCGCAGGGGAGGGGGTTGGGGGGAGGGGTCAGCTCAGCGGCACATCCTGCCCCGCGCTCACCCACATGCGCTCGTAGAGCCACAGCCCCGCGAGCGCCGCGAGGCCGGCGAGCGCGCCGAGGAGGGCGTATGCGTCGATCGCGAACATGAGGGCGACGAGCGCGACCGGGACGAGGGTGCCGAGGAGCAGCACGCCACCGAGCAGGGTGCTGCGGTATGGGCCATGCGTGATGAGATCAACCGTCTTGCGGACGTGCGCGTTGACGTGTGGGACGCTGTACTCCATTAGCAGCAGCGCCGCCGAGAGGACGACCGCGCCGGCCAGGACACCGGCCAGCACACGGAGGTCGCCGTCGTCTGCGCCGAGCAGCGCACCGCCGATCAGCAGAATCGCTGCGCCGGCGACACCGGCCTGCACCAGCAGGTGCGGCAGCAGCATTGGCGACTGCCACG
>Ga0182738_1002626_pt1 | contig 21230 bp, 23 predicted proteins | sample eDN5th30CBELigMG_FD_128876 | JGI IMG/M metagenome (GOLD analysis project Ga0182738, IMG submission 128876) | Enriched Miracle-Growth compost microbial communities from Emeryville, California, USA - eDNA 5th pass 30_C BE-Lig MG (version 2)... ... | reverse complement strand
TTACGTAAAAGGACTTTGCAAGGAATTATCTGAAGGGGAAACAACGTGGGTAGTTGACACCTTTGTACATCAGCTGACGGTGAAGGAAATAGCGCAGAAAGAAAGAGTCTCCCCTTCTGCTGTAAAATGGTGGCGGAAGGGTGCGAAGGAGAAGTTGAAGCGGACATTGGTCCCTGAAAGAGGGGAATGATTTTTTTGGAAGGTGGAACTTCGGAAAATAGCAACGAACCTTAGAAAATCATTTTTATTCATATGAAAAATCCATTTTTTGGATGTATACCCATTTATTATTACAAAATTGTCCAAGAATCTATATAGTACAAATTTCGATAAAATTATATAATAAATGGCATATGTCCGTAAAAATAGGGAGAAATCTATGAAATTAGAACCATTTATAAATGCGAGTCCAGATATTATTGTTTTAAAAGATAAAGATGGACGCTGGATGGAAGCGAATAGTAAAACTTTAGAACTTTTTAATATAGAGGAATATCAAGGTAAAACGGAAGATGAATTAGGAAAACTATATCCTCATTTTGCTGTATACGTACCTGTTTTTGTGAAAAGTGATCTTGAGGCTTGGGAGACAGGAAAACAGATAGAAGTAAAAGAGTCTATTATTTTCAATAATTCGGAAAGAATATATGAGGTAATTAAGGTACCGATATTTAATGCTGAGGGAAATCGCCAAAACTTGATAGTATTTGGGCGAGACATAACGGAATTGGAAAAAAGTAAGCAAACGTATAAATCTCTATTTTTACATGATCCCGACGGAGTCTATACGTTGGACCAAGAAGGGAATTTTTTAGATGTTAATAAAGTTGCAGAAGAAATCAGCGGGTATACAAGGGAGGAATTAACGAACTTAAATTTTCGTGATTTGATAGTACCTGAAAAACTTCCAAAGGTGTTGCAGCGTTTTGACAAAGTACTATGTGGAATGATTCAAGGGTTTGAGTCTCAAATCATTCGAAAGGATGGAAGAATTAGGGATATTAAATTAACTACAATTCCATTGAAGTTGAATGATCAAGTTATTGGTATACACGGAATAGCACAAGATATCACAGATAAGAAAAACATAGAGAAACTACAAAAGAAACAAAAGACTATTTTATCGAGAATTGCTGTTGGAGAGCCGTTGGAACAAATAATCGAATATATTACTGAAAGTGTAGAAGAACTTTCAAGAGGGATTTGCTCGATTATGTATTATGAACAAGAGCATAATTGGTTGCGTTTTGGCTATGGTCCAAAGTTAGACCCTGAATTTGCTGAAAAAATGGATAAGTTTCCTGTCGGTGAAAATTTTGCATCTTATGAGTATTCAGCATATGCGAAAGATATAAAAATTGTATCTGCTATACAAACAGATACATCCTGGTCCAATTGGAAAGAAATTGCCCTAGCAGAGGGTTTGCACTCCTGCTGGTCATTGCCCATTCTCTCTTCAAAAGGCTCTTTATTAGGAACATTTTCTGTTTATTATAAAGAATCAATGACACCAAAAGATTCTGATATTGAGATACTTAAAGATTTTAGTCATCTGACAGGAATAGCACTGGAGCGTCATTACCGTGAAGAAGAGATTAGATATTTAGCTAATTACGATAGTTTAACAAATCTACCGAATTTGCGATATTTAAAAGAGCTCTTTCCGAAACGCTTACAAGAAACGAACAACCTTGCTGTTATGTTTTTAGATTTAGACAACTTAAAACCACATAATGATACTTTTGGTCATTCTTCTGGAGATCAGTTAATTCAAGAAGTAGGGAAACGAGTTCAAGAAGCCATTGGAGAAACGAATGTTGTTGCACGTATGGGCGGAGACGAATTTGTTATTTTAATTAGTAATTGTACGAATAAAAATATGCTACGTGAATTGGCTGATAAAATTCTCAAAGCAATTGAAGAACCGATTATTATCGATGGTCAAGAATTTTCCACCTATGGGAGCATCGGCATAAGTCTTAGTGGGGAACATGGTCAAACGTTTGAGGAGCTTATGAAAAACGCCGACATTGCTATGTATGGTATAAAAAAAATGGGTGGTAACGCCTTTAATCTGTATGATCCAACAATGAATAAAAACGATCTTAGTGCTTTTCAATTAAAAAGCAATCTCAGAAAAGCACTGAAAGAAAATCAGTTTCTTCTTTATTATCAACCAAAAATTAATACAGAAACAGGTACTATTATTGGAGTGGAAGCATTAATTAGGTGGATTCATCCGGAGAAAGGATTGATCAATCCGGCCACCTTTATTTCCCTAGCGGAAGAAAGTGATTTTATTTTACTGCTAGGTGAGTGGATACTTAATAAAGCGTGTAATCAAATAAAGGAATGGGAAAAGTTAAATATAAAGATTCCCATCGCCATAAATGTATCAATTAAGCAGCTGTTAAAACAAGATTTCGCTACACTAGTGAGTAAAAAGCTGAAGGAATTTAAGATATCCTCAGAATATCTTGAAATAGAAATAACAGAAAGTGTGTTATCTAGCAATGAATCGCTGGTTAGGGATGCGGTCTCCAAATTGCGGAACATGGGAATAAAGGTTTCCATTGATGACTTCGGAACTGGATATGCCTCCTTCATGTACTTAAAACAGTTTCAGGCGGATACCATTAAAATTGATCAATCATTTATTAGTCATCTTCCTACTAGTCAGGTAGATACAGCCATTGTTTCAGCCATCATCACTCTTGCTTCGGAATTAGGTATAAATGTGATTGCAGAAGGTGTAGAAACACAAGAACAATTCAACTTTCTAAAAGACAAAGGATGCAGTCAGCTCCAGGGATACTTGTATAGTAAACCACTGCCACCTAACGAAATACTTTTATTATTAAGGGAAACAGAGGGACGGTTCTTGTGAGGTCAGTGGTCTCACAGAGAACCGTTCTCTTTGTTTCCTTTTTTGTTTATCCATTTACAGTTGATTCCTAAAAAAGTAACAAAATGTTAACAATATCATTCCTATAGGAAGTAGTGCAAGCAACTAGTCTCCGTCATAATAGTTCTAAAGGAGGTGATGCATTTGAAAGAGAGAGGGGAAAAAAGTTGCATTGATTATAAATTTTTGAAAGAAAGGAGGTTGCAAAAGAATTTCACTCAAATGGAACTTGCTAAAGAGACAGGCTTAGATCATAATCATTTGGGGCAAATTGAAAGGGGACAAAAGGAACCCAAAGTTCGTACATTGTATAGGATTTGTGAGGTACTCGATTTACAGCTTGATGCGGTGTTAATTAAAGAGGAAACGAAGGAATTAGAGGAGTTAGAATAAAAGGGTGTGAAAGAAGGAGTGTGTAGGATGAGAGAGGAAATTATTGTGAATAAATATATGGTGAACAATCGTACCATGTTAATCATGCCAGCAGAAGCGGTAGATTATTATGCAGTTGTAAAAGAAATAGATCGGATAGTATTTGTTAAACAAACTCCTTTTGACATTATCAAAGAAAACCTTTTAATCGGAGGATCTGATTTTAATGGACGACGTCGCTCCATTACATATAAACTAGGAATGCAGAAAAAGCTGCCAATGCCAATTAACCCCCCAAGAAATATCTATGCATTTCCAACCCACTCACCTAAGCAATTTCACTGTCACTGGATATTCACCGAGCATATTGATCAAATACACCCAGTAAGAAATAATAGGAAATATAAAGGCGTTATCATCTTTAAAAACGGAGAAAAAGTATTCACAGAAGTATCTCCCTATATCATAGAGACACAAATCATCAAATCATGGAAAGTCAGAAAATCAATGGAAGATAGAGAGAATATCCAGCAATATGTCCTTTTGAATAATAGGTAGGAAAGAGAAGTGGAGGGACGGTTCTATTGCTTCCTTTGTTGCAAGCACAAGAAGGCATGGTAGAACCTTTCCCTCATGTTACTGAATGTCCACACAAGAACCGTCCCTCTGTTACCGACTTTCAAAATCGCGTTTTATGCGTGCAATCATTAGTAATTCGGCTGCGTCTCGTTCATTTAAATGGTTAAATATGGTGATTAGTTCTATTACTTCTTCTGTAAGAGTTAATGTTTCTTTGGTAGCTGGATCAATAATAGATTCTTGTTCTTTTATCGTACTGGTACTGATTGTTGGTTTGTCATCTTGAATTACTATATTGCCGCTTTTTAAGGACGAATCTCCTAAGTATTCCTCTCCAGCAAGTAACCAATCAGCAGATACTTGGAATTCCTTCGCAATGGTATAGATCGCTTTAGCTCCAGGTAATGATTTCTTTTTTTCACTTTCCCAGTCTCCAACATTTCCAGAAGATACCCCAATTCTTCTTCCAAAAGCAGCCTGTGATAATCCGTGTTTTTCTCTCAATAATTTAATGCGATCCCCAATATGCTCAATGTTTTTCACTATTTCAAACTCCCTTCACACGAAAAAACGTATTTATACGAAAATTCGACTATTTTTGGTTGACTCACACGAAAAAACGTGTATAATTTTAATTAACAAATGATATTTGCCCACCGGTGTTTTAGCTAGTAAATGTCACTTGTGAAAAAAGTAGTGGTAGGTTTCCGATAGTTCCTAACTGTTAAATCATACAAACATTTAGCCAAAGGATATCTTAAAAAAGTTCGATTTATTTGGAGAATCATTTCTAAATGCTTGATGAGCACAGTTAACAACAAAGACAAGGGATAGCTATGCCTACATATATCTAACAACTTAGCAATCTTAACCGTATAAAGGATATAATCATGTACAAACATTTTTTGCTGCAAATAACAAGAACGTATGATTAACGAATAAAGGCAATAACTTTCTCAAAGTCACAAGAAATTACGAACGAAAAAGCTGTTTGTAAACAAGGAGTGGTTTGATGCAAATTGGAATGATTGGTTTAGGGAAAATGGGATATAACCTTGCGTTAAACTTAGCAAACAATCATCATTCTGTCTATGGTTTTGACCAATCTAATGAGGCTCGAATTAGGGCAAAAGAAAATGGGATACATATTGCGGAAAGTATGGATCAACTGCTTTTAAACATGCCGTCTCCACGGGTGGTATGGGTGATGGTACCGGCAGGAAAACCAAGCGAAATGGTGATTGAAGAGTTGTTCGAAAAAATGAAAGCGGATGATATTGTCATTGATGGAGGAAATGCGAATTATAAAGACTCCATTCGTCGTGCAGCTCTAGCAGATGAAAAGGGTATTCACTTCTTAGATGTTGGTACATCTGGTGGCATCTTAGGTGCTAATGAGGGAGCATGTTTAATGATTGGGGGGAAACGAGAGATTTTTGAACTTGTGGAACCAATATTCAATAGTATCTCTATTCAAGACGGTTACTTACATGCAGGAGAATCTGGTAGCGGCCATTTCTTAAAAATGGTTCATAACGGAATTGAATATGGCTTTATGCAAGCAATTGGCGAAGGATTTCAAGTGTTGAATCAAAGTCAGTACGATTTTGACCTAGCTAAGATAGCCGCAGTCTGGAATAATGGTTCCGTCATTCGTAGCTGGCTTATGGAATTACTGGAATCAGCATTCCAAAAAGATACTAGACTCGAAAATATTCGTGGAATGGTCGCATCGTCTGGTGAGGCAAAGTGGACAATAGAAACAGCATTAGATTTAGAAGTTCCTGTTCCCATTATTGCTTTATCGCTTATGATGAGAAACCGAACTTTGGAAGAGGATAGTTTTTCTGCGAAAGTAGTTGCTGCTCTCCGTAACGAATTTGGTGGCCATAGTGTGATAAGGAAATAATTTATATTCCATATAAGTATTTCATATGTTCTGCGAAAGGAGGGGAGCTTTGTAGTAGTTTGTGCAATTATGAACATTTTTTTAAATTATAAGGGAGTGATAAGAAAAGTGGAAACACTATCCATTGGTCAAGCACTAATAATAGCCATTTGGGTGGCAATCGTGATGTCACGTGGCATAGGATATGCAACCTTAACATTGCGCTTTAGCCCGTTAATGACAGGGTTAGTTGTTGGAATTGTTACAGGACATATAACAGAAGCGATGATAATTACAGCGGCAATTCAATTGGTTTATATGGGGGCAGTAGCGCCAGGAGGAGCATTACCAAGTGAACCTGCTATCGCAGCAGCTATTGCTGTAACAGTAGCAGTATTAGGGGATTTTACACCAGAAAAAGCAGTAGCTATCGCCGTTCCAGTTGGAATCCTAGGTAGTTATGCTTATCAATTTCGCTTCTTTTTGAATACGTTTGCATTACGTGTGTTAGATAAATATGCGGCAGATATTAATGACCGAGGAATATTTGCATCTGTCATCATTATTCCAATCGTCATAAGTTTTGTTCTTTATGTTCCAATAGTATTTATTGCTCTTTACTATGGGGCTCCAGTAGTTGCTGATTTTGTAAATTCTATTAGCGATGGTCCAATTATTCACGTACTTGAAGTAGTTGGAGGCGGTCTTGCTGCTCTTGGGATTGCCGTTATTATGCATGTTATCGGCAAGAAGGAATTGCTTTTATTCTTTTTCCTTGCCTACTTCATGAGTGTTGCTTTAAAAGACTTACAGATTAACACGGTCACTTATGCAATTTTCGGTGCTATTCTTGCTGGTCTATATGTATTATTCACAAGAAGAAAGGAAGCAGCTTAAGAACTTAAAAAGGTGGGTTGATAGATGAGTACGGAAGAAAAGAAACAAAGTCCAGAGAATTACCCTGAGCCTATTACAAAAAAAGATTTGCTTAAGGCTTGGTCAAGATGGTGGTGGGCGAATGAAATACCTCATACGTTTGACAGAATGGTGGCTCCTTCCTTTTTATTCGGAATGACGCCAATACTGAAAAAATTATATAAAGATAAAAAAGATTTAAGCGAGGCGTACCAAAGGCACTTATTATTCTTTAACACGCAAGCCATTTGGGGAGGAGGTACGTTGACTGGTATTACAGCATCCCTTGAGGAATCTCGCGCAAAAGCATTAGCTGAAGGGAAAAAAGAAGAAGCCCCGAGTCCAGACATGATTAACAACACAAAAGTAGGATTGATGGGTGCCTTAGCAGGGATTGGAGACGCGATTGACTCTGGTACTGTCCAATATATCTTTATTGCAATCGCATTGCCATGGGCAATGGCAGGCAGCCCTCTTGGCGCATTGTTTCCGTTTCTCGGCTTCACACTCGTAACATTCCTTTATGGCTATTATTTTGTCCGAATGGGCTATGGGTTGGGACGCAATGCGGCAAAAGAAATTTTAGCTGGAAGCCGTATTAAAACGATGATTGACGCATTATCTGTTCTTGGATTGTTTATGATGGGGATCTTGGCAGGATCCTATGTAAAAGTAAGCAGCTCACTATCTTTTACTCTATCAGAAAAACAATTCGTACTTCAGGATATTTTAGACTCGATTTTACCAGGGTTATTGCCTTTATTAACCGTATTAGGTGTTTACTTATACTTTGATAAAAAAGGCTTTAATATTACAAAAGGATTATTATGGCTAACTGGTACGTTAATTGTACTAGGAGCAATCAAAGTATTATAATTCTATTATTTTTTTGTACTGATTAAGGTAGGTAAGGTTATAGATTTAAAATTATCCAAAAGAAAAGGAGCAGGTGTATGGAAAATCGGGCAATTTTGGTGATTACACATGGAGAATTCGGCATCGAGCTCATTAAAAGTGTAGAGATGATAATGGGACCTCAGAAAAATTTATGTGCATTAGCACTCAGACCAGGTGAATCTGTAGATGCTTTGCGTGAAGAAACAAATAAGATAGTGAAAGAGAATGACAAAAACGGCTTAGAAACAATTTTACTAGTAGATTTATTGGGAGGCAGCCCCTCTAACGTAGCTTTGTCGTTATTAAGCAAGTATGACTTACACATATTAACCGGAATCAATATGCCGTTGTTAATTGAATTATTAACTTTCTACCAAACTGTAGAAGATACAAAAAATTTAATAGAAACAGTGCAAGAAACTAGTGCAAGTGGAATCCATCATTTGAACCGGAATTTCTTAAAGAAATAAATCTTTATCGTTAAAAGGGAGGCCAGCATGGGGAAAATCAATTTAGTAAGAGTAGATGATCGTTTAATACATGGACAAGTAATGACAAAATGGTCAAAAGGTTTGGGGACGAATGCCCTTTACGTAATTGACAACGAAACAGCATCTGATGAATTTATGAAAGATATTTATATAAATACAAACTCTTCTTCTGGATTAAAGATTCAAGTATACAGTAATCAAGAAGTAGTAGAAAAATGGAATAGCGATCAATTTGGAAAAGATACTGTTGTCCTACTCTTTAAACATATTGCTAGTGTAAAGGAAGTAGTGGAAAAGGGTTTGCCAGTTACTAGACTCAATGTAGGAGGAGTTTCGAAAAAGGGGGATGCTCAATTTGTTATCCCAACCGTTGCCCTAAAGGAAACAGATGTTGACCATTTAAAGTTATTAGATGCAAAAGGAATCGAAGTGTTTTTCCAAACTGTGCCTGACAGCAAAAAAGTTTCATTGACGGATGGATTAAAAACGATTAAAAAATAGCTTATCAAAATGATGGAATGGTATTACGTTTTCTAAAGGTAATACCGTTCCTTCACGATATGTTCAGTTAATGAACAATAAAGTAGAAAGGAACAAAAGCAATGGCAAACAAAATTGCAATTGTAAATTCAAGTAGTTTTGGAGAAAGATTCCCTAATCAAATAGAACGTCTTGAAAACATTGGTGAGGTAAAAAGATTTACATTCCCTGTAGATACTTCGGGAAAAGAGCTAGCAGAAAAGTTGCATGGCTTTACTATTATTATATCTAGCGTTTCTCCTTTTTTTACAAGGGAATTCTTTGAACATAAGGATGAAACACTCATCATTACACGTCATGGGATCGGCTATAACAACATTGATATAGAAGCTGCAACAGAAAAAGGGACGATTGTGACCATTGTATCGGCATTAGTAGAAAGAGATGCTGTAGCGGAAAATGCAGTTACTAACCTTCTAGCAGTAGTAAGAAAAACATATCCAGCAGCAACGGCAGCAAGAGAAGGTAGATGGGCGGATAGGGCTCAATTTGTAGGGCACCAAATCAATGGGAAAACAGTTGGTGTGATCGGATTAGGGAATATTGGAAGTAGGGTTGGCGAAATTTTCAAAGATGGATTTAATGCTAGATTACTAGCATATGACCCCTATCAAACAAAAGAGGAATTAGAACAAAAAGGTGCAGAAAGTGTTCCTTTAGAAGAACTATTAAAACAGTCCGATATTATTTCATTAAATGCGTTTGTTAACGAGGGAAGTTATCATCTCTTGTCTGACCGTGAATTTGCTTTCATGAAAGAAGGTGTGTATATCACTAATACGGCACGTGGAGAATTGTGGGCGCAAGATGCTGTATTGCGTGCATTGGAAAGCGGAAAAATTTCAGGGCTTGCAACAGATGTTTTAGAAGGGGAACCGGTTGATGAAACCCATCCATTTTTTCAATATGAAAATGTTCTTGTGACACCACACACTTCCGCTTATACTATGGAATGCTTAAGAGGAATGGGAGAGAAAGTAGTGTCAGACATAGAAAGAATGATTAAAAAAGAGAGACCGGACAATGTGGTCAATGTGGAGTTGTTCTAAGGGCAATCTGTCACAATCGTTCTATTGATTGAAAGGAGAATTAGTTTGGGAGTTCCATCGTTAGTTATTTTTGATATGGATGGCTTAATGTTTGATACGGAAAAGTTAGCCTATCAAGCGTGGCAAATGACAGCTGATCATTATGGCTTTTCTTTTGAAAGAGCATTATTTGAACAGTTTATTGGTATAACGAATCAAGACATTATTCGGAAAATGGACGAGTATTATGGTCCAGAACAATCTGTGCAAGAATGGCGAGCGTATATGCGTTTAAAAAAGCATGAATTAGAATACTCGTTTATAAGAGGTCCTAATTTTAAAAAAGAGGGATTGGACGAATTACTTTCCTTTTTACAGTCTCAGAGCATAAAGGTAGCAGTAGCCTCATCAAGCCCAAGCGAAGTGATCCATCGTTTTCTAACCGTATCAGATATACTTCCTTCTATTGATTTATATGTTTCGGGAGAAGAGGTACCTAAGGGAAAGCCAAGTCCTGATATCTTCTTTGAAGTCTGTACTCGATTAAAAGTGCATCCGAAAGAAGCACTTGTATTGGAAGATTCCCCTGCTGGTGTTCAAGCGGCCTATCATGCAGGTATTCCAGCATTTTTTATTCCTGATTTTGTGAAGGAAACGTCTATAATTCGTAAGCTCAAGCCAAAGGTTTTTGAAAATTTAGCCGAAGTCGAACAATATTTACGACTATTATAATGTTCCACAATAAGTAAACGAAAGGAGGAGGGGAATCGATGCCCAAAGTACTTATTACTCCCCGATCATTTGGAAAACACACTGAAGAGGCAAGTCGAATATTAACTGCTCATGGCTTTGAAGTGGTTACCAATCCATATGGCAGGATCCTGACAGAAGAAGAAATGAAAAAGGAAATTGTGGATGTAGACGCAGTTATTGTTGGCGTAGATCCATTGAATGCCAATGTGTTAGCTAAAGCGAAAAATTTAAAAGTCATTTCAAAGTATGGCGTTGGGACAGATAACATTGACGTAGACTATTGCAAAACTAACAATATCCCGGTAACGATTACTCGTAATGCAAATTCAGACTCTGTCGCAGACTTTTCTTTTGCTCTCATGTTAGCGATTGCTAGAAGAATAGTAGAAATCGATCAATCATGCCGGGCAATGGATTGGGGCAAAAAAACAAGTATTGGTATATACGGTAAAACACTTGGGGTGATTGGGACTGGTTCAATCGGAAAGGGTGTAATTAAGAGGGCATGTGGTTTTGATATGGATATTCTTGCTTACGATGTTTGTCCAGATAACGAATTCGCTAAAGAATATAAGGTGACATATGTTGAACTGGAACAGCTGATGAAAGAAAGCGACTTTATAACCCTTCACTTACCAGCGACTCCAGAAACAACCAATCTGTTTAGTGAGAAAGAATTCAGCATGATGAAGGAAACGGCCGTATTGGTCAATACAGCTCGTGGAGAACTGATTGATGAAGATGCACTTTATAACGTTCTGCGGGATAAGAAAATTTGGGGAGCAGGGATAGATGTTTTCAAAAAGGAACCACCAGAAAAGAAAGAATTACTGGAGCTGGATAATATTATTATTGGGTCACATACTGCTGCCTCTAGTGTTGATGCAGTCAATAAAATGAGCTTAATGGCAGTTGAAAATATCCTTGCAAATTTTAACTAAAAGGAAAAGGTGATCTTTTATGGATAAAATAGAAGTTTTGGCAAAAATGAAAGAGGAAAAGATTGTTGCAGTAATTCGAGCTCAAAATGTAGATCAAGGATTGCTTGTAAGTGAGGCGATTCTGCAAGGCGGCATTAAATTTTTAGAGTTAACCATGACGATTCCTGGTGCATTGGATGTGATTAAAAAACTAGCTGATAAATATGCTGGTGAAGATGTAATAGTTGGAGCTGGGACAGTATTAGATCCTGAAACAGCACGACTTGCTATCTTGGCAGGCGCAAAATTTATAGTAGGACCAAACCTATCACCTGAAGTAATTACGATGTGCCACCGCTACCGGGTTGCTGTCATGCCTGGCGTTATGTCACCAACCGAAGCACTAACAGCTATAGAACTTGGCGCAGATGTCATTAAAGTCTTCCCAGGTGGGGCATTCGGACCAAGTATTGTTAAAGATTTTAAAGGACCACTTCCCCAAGGAAACTTTATGCCAAGCGGTGGCGTCACCGTCGAAAATGCAGCCGACTGGATTAAAAATGGAGCCTACGCCATAGGAACAGGCTCTAGCCTAACAAAAGGAGCCTCCACAGGAGATTACGAAGCGGTAACCCACGAAGCAGAAAGATTTGTTACGATTGTGAAATAGGGAAGTAGAGGGACGGTTCTTATGAGGACATTTTTAAGTTTTCTAGTTTACTAGATTAAATATTTTATCAATAAAGCTATCTTCCTATAATTGGAGGATAGCTATTTTAATAAATGGAAAAAAATAAAACAAAGCTATTATTTAATTTTATTCCAAATGTATTATTTGGAGCGGATGTAGGTGAAATCATAAATGAAATATTCTAATTGTAACGAATAGATAAAAGCATAATGCATAAAAAATAGTACAGATTGAGTGGATATTTTGAACGTCCCTCTGCACCCTCTCGCTTCCTGTCATCTGCCGTCGTAATGTCAAATTCTCTCGAAATTTTTCCCTTTATATTTGTTGTATCTCTATTTTCACAGTGTTAATATTATTTTTGTAAGCGTTTTCTAAAATTGGTACTTGACCGTTAAATCTACTTTTTAAGGAGGAATTCGATGAACCAACAGACTGTAGTTTTAAAAGAAAAGGTTGAAAAGTTCCTGAGTGGTAAGAAAAAGTTATTTATTAATGGGGAGTTTGTCGAGAGTAAATCGCAAAAAACGTTCGATAGTTATAATCCAGCGACTGGAGAAGTTTTAGCAAGTGTCTATGAAGCGGGTGTGGAAGATATTGATTTGGCAGTGAAAGCTGCAAGAAAAGCGTTTGATGAGGGTCCGTGGTCAAAAATGAGTGCTTCTGAGCGTAGTCGCCTTATGTACATATTGGCTGATTTGATGGAGGAAAATAGCGAAGAACTTGCCCAATTAGAAACGTTAGATAATGGAAAACCAATCCGTGAAACGTCAAATGCCGATATTCCTTTGGCCATTGAGCATATGCGTTATTATGCTGGATGGAGTACAAAGATTGTTGGACAGACAATCCCTGTTAGTGGTCCATACTTTAACTATACACGTCATGAGGCGGTCGGTGTAGTTGGGCAAATAATTCCGTGGAATTTCCCACTTCTTATGGCGATGTGGAAGCTTGGAGCGGCACTTGCCACAGGATGTACGGTTGTGCTGAAGCCAGCTGAGCAAACACCACTATCTGCTCTTTATTTAGCAGAACTAATGCAGGAAGCTGGGTTCCCAGATGGCGTCGTAAATATTGTTCCTGGATTTGGAGAAACAGCGGGGCAGCCACTAGTCGATCATCCATTAGTTGATAAAATCGCCTTTACTGGTTCAACAGAAGTTGGAAAAATGATTATGTCTAATGCTTCGAAAACATTGAAGAGAGTAACACTGGAGCTTGGCGGGAAATCACCGAACATTATTCTTCCTGATGCGGATTTAACAAAAGCAATTCCAGGAGCATTGAATGGTGTTATGTTCAACCAGGGACAGGTATGCTGTGCAGGTTCACGTGTATTCATCCAGAAGAAGCATTTTGATAATGTCGTTGCAGATATGGCAGCGCAGGCTAAAAACATTAAACAAGGTGCGGGTATCCACGGTGATACAGAAATTGGACCGCTCGTTTCTGCTGAACAGCAACAGCGTGTTCTTGGCTATATTGAGAGAGGGTTGAAGGAAGGGGCACAGCTAGTTGCAGGTGGCTTTAATCCACGAGAAGAAGGCTACTTCGTTTCTCCGACAGTATTCGCCGATGTTCGCGATGAAATGACTATTGCCAAGGAGGAAATCTTCGGACCAGTTATTTCCGCTATGCCTTATGATGATTTAGATGAATTAATCAATCGGGCCAACAATAGTGAGTACGGATTAGCAGCAGGCGTATGGACGAGAGATATTGCAAACGCCCACTATATTGCTAGCAAGCTACGTGCCGGAACTGTTTGGGTCAATTGCTACAATACATTCGACGCAGCATCCCCATTCGGTGGCTACAAACAATCCGGAATCGGCCGCGAAATGGGATCCTATGCTTTGAATAACTATACGGAAGTGAAGAGTGTTTGGGTTTCGATGGAGTAGAAGGTGAGAGAAGGTTTTTGTTTTTCCTTAGATGTGGATGCTTCTTTGCTTCCTATTAGAAAATCTACATGACTTTACCACCTGTTTCAGATGATAGAACAATTTGAAGGTTTCCTTTTACTATTTTATCTAGATGCCACCACCACTCACTAAAAGGTTGTTTGGATAAGTTAAAATCATACGCTTTCTTAATGTGTCGGTACATTTTATGAACGTTTTTAAATAAGAGCGCATCATATTCCGCCAGCAACTGCTACTCTTCTAAACTTAATTGATGGAATACTATCTGAATATCACTTCTATCTTGCAACATCCGTAGGCTTTCAAACGGGCTACTTTCAAAGTCATTAACATCATCCCCGTAATTAAGAATATCCTGCATATACATACTCATTCCAATACATCCTTTCCCCCGCCTTTTCTCTTTTTACGCTTTTCAAGATGATTTGTATCACTTCCAGGCTTCCATTTAGGCGTCCCTCTTAAATTCATTTTCTCTATTATCTTTAATACGTAATTTTAGTGAAGTATTCAACTATTTTCCCTCCCTTAGAGATTCTACTAATGACTATTATAATGCTAAACAGAAAGAATAATCAGATTTTTATAGGGCGAATTATGGAGAAAATAGAAATAAATAATAAAGTTTCTAAAATGAACTAAAACAGATTGAAAGTGACACTTAGTAAAAAAAACTGTGAGATTATTTAACACGATCAAGGATAATTTCCTATTACTTCTATATTGTTTTACATATACAGTAGCTTGAAGAAATAACCATAGGGAAAAGGGTGAGATAAAATGTTCAAAAAACTAGAAAACCTATCCACATTCAATCAAGTAAACTTACTGACTACTTCTCTCGTAAACATTCTAAGTATCAATGGAACAGTGGGAGAGGTAGAGATTGCCAATAAGATAGAGGAAATTCTTCGTAGTTTTCCTTATTTTAAAGACAGTCCTGAAATGATATGGACACAGCCTTTGCCTAATGATGGAATTGGCAGAAAGAATGTTTTTGCAAGAATAAAAGGCAATGGTGCATCCAAGAAGACTGTCATTTATCATGCTCATTTAGATACAGTAGGAACAGATGACTATGGGAAAATTCAAGAACTAGCAAATATGCCAGAGCGATTGCTAGAATTTTTCAAAAGCTGGGAGGGAAATAAAGAGATTCAAGAACAAGCGCATTCAGGTGATTGGATGTTTGGACGTGGAGCGCTTGATATGAAGAGTGGGATTGCTGTTCATCTAGCGAATATTCTTTATCTGAGTGAGCATCGTGATAAATGGGATGGAGAGATTATCTTTATGGTCAATCCAGTGGAAGAAAATCAGCATACAGGAGTAATTGCTGCTGTTGATGAGCTACTGCGACTCCGTAAAGAGGAACAGCTGGATTATATTGTAGCAATCAATACTGATTACATAACTTCTCTTTTTCCAGGGGATGAGCAGAAATATATTTATACGGGAGCAGTTGGCAAACTACTTCCTTGCTTTTACGTATATGGGAGAGAAACGCATGTTGGAAGAACGCTAGATGGGTTAGATCCAACGCTTGTAACCTCAGAATTAAACCGTCTTATCAATAATAATATGGAATTGATTGAACAGGTAGAAGGAGAGCTGATGACACCGCCGTCTGTTTTATATCACCGGGATACGAAAGACTTTTATAATGTGCAAACAGCGGTAACGAGTCATATTTATTTTAATTTAATGGTATTAGAGGATAGTCCACATGTAGTAGTTGAGAAATTAAGAAGGATTGCGAATAAGGCAGCGAGAACGACGGAAACTTATTATCAGAAGCAGTATCAATTGTATGCCTTACGTAATCATTTTCCTGAGGAAATGCCGAAATGGGAAATGGAAGTTTATACATTTGAAGAGTATTGCGAGAAGCTTCGAAAGCAAGGAGTTGATGTGGAGGAAATAGCGGAACAAATGGAAGCTGCCTATAAAGAGGAAGACCCACGGGAGGTTTGTTTTCAAATAGTAGATTCTCTAAGGCAGCAAGATGCTACTGGAGTTCCTTGTATTATTATCTTTTTTGCTCCACCTTATTGTCCCCATCATTATTTAATAGGAGAAAGTAAGCGGGATAAACGCGTAATAGGCGTTATCGATGAAGTGGTAGGAAAATGGGAATCTGGTTCAGTCGAACAATTTTCTATCAAAAGATTTTTCCCCTATCTATCAGACAGTAGCTATTTATCCCTTCATGACACAGAAGAAGAAATAGAATCCCTTATTCATAATTTTCCTGAATGGAAGAGTATTTACCCAGTCCCGGTTGATAAGATAAGGGAGCTGAATGTTCCAGCTATTAATATTGGCGTATATGGGATGGATGCTCACCGGTGGACAGAAAGAGTTTATAAGCCATACTCGTTTGAAACGTTGCCGCATTTGATTAGGGATTTAACGGTTTGTTGGTTAGGGAAGTAGTCATATATTGTTATGGAAAAAAGGAGACGGAGATCCTATTTAAAAATTTCTTTAAATGGTATATTACCATTAGAAATCAATAGGAATAATAGAATTATTTAAAAACTTCTATTAAAAGATACATCAAACATTACATGCATAGATAATATAAAAGACGGAACTCGCTTGCGTAATGCCTATGTAGGTAATTACTTGTCCTTTATACTAAGTAGTGTTTGAATAATGGTACAATCTACAAGGTATCTTACTATATTTTAAATAGAAGAAAGGCAGAACTTCAATGATCGTTATTCGTCCAAAGAGATTAGCTCCATTTGTAGAAAAGATAATATGGCAGGGTAAGGGAACAAGTGACCCTTATATAGTTTATCCTGATATTTATCATGTGATGGGTATTCAAAATCAAGGGCAAGTTAATGTATGGAATGGTAATCAAATGCAGAAGCTTGAAAGTGCTGGAATAACAGGCATTAATTCTGCTCCAAAAACTTTTCAGGCAACAGAGAATATTTCTTCTGTATTAGTTTTTTTTAAGCCAGAAGCTCTTTTTCAATGGAAAAAGATTCATCCTAAAGAAGTGGCAGGAACTAGTATTAGCTTAATGGATTTTTGGATGAAAGCATCAGAATGGGATAGAATCTTGAATATACAAGAAGAAAGCCCATATCACTTTTTAGCGCTTGTAGAAGAAATGTTATGGAAAGAGTTCAAAGAAATGGATACTGATCCTTGGATTTCATGGGTAATCAATCAAATAACAGCAACACATGGTACCATGCGAATTAATGAATTAGCCCAAGATGTAGTTCTTAGCAGAAGGCAATTTGGACGAAAATTTACGGAGAGAATCGGCGTTTCCCCTAAGGCATTCTCACAAATTGTCCAATTTCAATATGCTCTAGACTTGGCGAATACAACAAATAAATTGGTAGATATAGCTTTTGAAGCTGGATATACTGACCAATCACACTTTATAAAAGAATTTCGAAAGCATACAGCCTCCATACCGAGTGATTTTTTTTCCCTTCATAAAGATAATGTCCCATTTTTACAAGAATAAGAAGTATGTTCAAGGTTAAAATGATGATACAGATTAAAGGAAATAAAATCATTAGTGGAGGTATTATGTATGAATGACAAAATAACAGAAAACGAGTTCCAAGAAATTATTCAGAGAAGAAGTAACGGTATAATAGATTTTGCTCTATTCTTAGATGAATTGTCCCAAAGAGGAATTAATGAATACGAAATCGAAGTTGCAACAGGGCAAGCCACCTATAAAGGAGTATACAAGGAATTTAAAACAGATTCCCAAGTAAACTTGGTAGTTTCAGATAATTTTAATAGAAAGAAGGTACTTGCGGCAATTGCTAACATCTCACTCCCTTTCTTAGCCTTCTTGCAAGAGATTGCTGAAGCAGGAATTGTCAGCTATCGTGTGTTCATACAAGAAAAAAAGGTCCTATACCTTGGTGCAAGAGGAGAAGAAATAGAAGAACAGCTTAAAATATAAAAATTCAAAATAAGGTGCCAAGTGATGGACGTAACAAATAATTATGTAGAGGAACTTGTTAAACTATATACACAACATATGGATAGGGATTATGCGGAATGGTCGGAGAATTATTTGCGGAACCAATTTGCCTTTTTAGGGATTCGAACACCAATACGCCGAAAACTGACGAAACAGTTCTTTCGTGAATATGGAGTCCCAACAAAAGAAAACTTAAAAGGTATTATTTTTATATTGTGGGAACGATCAGAAAGAGAGTATCAAAAAGCAGCTCTTGATATTCTTGAAAAAGTAAAAAAAGAGCTTACCCCAGATGATATGCCATGGTTAAGTTCGTTATTAGTGAAAAAATCATGGTGGGATACGGTGGATGTGCTTTCTCCACATATAATGGGTAATCTGTTCACAATCTATCCAGAACTAATAGCTCAATATGCAGATCAATGGATTGTAGATGATAATTTTTGGTTACAAAGATCGGCATTGCTATATCAACTTTACTATAAGAAGAGAACAGATGAAAAACGTTTGTTTCAATATATTCTTTCTAGAGCTGATAGTGACGAATTTTTTGTCCAGAAAGCAATAGGATGGGTATTGCGAGAATATGCAAAAACGAATCCTGTAGCTGTGAGAGATTTTGTTTCTTTCAACGATTTAAAGCCACTTAGTCGACGAGAGGCTTTAAAAAATCTGTGAATGATAGTTCTGTAAAGGTTGCTAAATAGCCTTTAAATTAAAGGAGGATAGTAGATAAACTATCCTCCTAGAATGATTTCGAATATTCACTAACTATTTAGTGTTAATGTCCAGAACCTAATTCATCTACATGGCTTACATGCTTACTATTAAACCAGATGAATACTACGGAAATTAACACAAATCCAGCTCCTACAAGGAATGGTACAGATGGATTGAAAATTTCCGCTAATTTACCAGCTGTAAAAGGTGCAATGGCACCACCTATAAAGCGTAGGAAACTGTATGCTGCTGAAGCAGTTGAGCGTTCAACAGGAGCTGCATTCATTACAGCAGTTGTAATCAGTGTATTATTGTTACCTAATAAAGCACCAGCTGCAATAACCGCTACGATAATTACCCATTGTGTCGATGTCCAAATCCCCATCGCAACTAACACTACTGCAAACAATGTTAACATGGCACACATAGATTTCACTGTACCGAAGCGCTCTTGTAATTTCGGGGCCATAAAGACAGAAGTTACAGCTAATAAAATTCCCCAGCCCAAGAATACAAAGCCTAATCCATGTTCATCTAAGCCCATAACAAAGGGAGCATAGGCCAATAATGTGAAAAATCCAAAATTATATAATGCAGCAGCGATCCCGAAAATAAGCAAGGAACGGTGTTTTAAAGCCCTAAACGGATCTGCTAAAGATGTTTTTGGCTTAACCGTGTTATTCTGTAATGTAGCTTTTGGCATTAAAATTAAAATACCAAAAAAGGCAATAACCATTAAAGCCGCGACACCTAGGAAAGGACCTCTCCAAGACATAGCCCCTAACCAGCCACCTAGAAGAGGCCCAACAGAGATTCCTAGTCCAATAGCAGCTTCATAAAGAATAATTGCTTTTGCAGTACCGCTGTTTGATAGAGATACAATCGCGGCGAGCGCAGTTGCTACAAATAGCGCATTTCCGAGACCCCATCCGCCGCGTAGTCCCACAAGTGTCCAGATTCCATTTGAAAGTCCGCCTAAGCAAGAGAAAACAGCAATGATTACTATTCCTAAGATAAGTGTCCACTTAACTCCAAGCCTTGATGAAATCATCCCAGTAATGAGCATTGCTACGGCCATTACCGCATTATAGCTAGTGAAGAGCAGGGTTACTTGACTTTGTGAGGCATCAAGCTTCTCTGCAATCGCTGGAAGGATTGGATCAACGAGACCGAGACCCATAAAGGCGATAATCCCAGCAAAAAATACAGCCCATACTGCTTTCGGCTGTTTTAACAAGCTAGCTTCAGTCCTCGTATTTACATTATTTTTTGTTGAATCTGCTGATACAGATTGTAAAGATGGCATTGACAATTCTCCCCTTTTTCTATTATCCCTTTGGTTCAAAATGTATTAGATTAATTCCTTAAAAGAATTCCGTATTACATCTCCGCGGCTAATAATGCCTGCTAAAATTCCGTTTTTTTCAACGGGCACTTTTTTTATTTGCTTCTTACCTAGTAAAGCCGCAATCACTTCTATTTTTTCATCCCAAGCTACCTTTACAACTTTTTTCTTCGCGATTTTCATTACATTCAAATGCAAGAGACTTTGTAATCTTTGGTCAAAATCTTCATCATCGCCTTTAATCACCACAGCATAATAAATACTGTCGATAATATGATCATCATGTTTGCCAATATAGCGCAACACATCTCCATCACTGATGAAACCAACAATTTCATTTCGATCATTGACTATTGGAAGACCGCTAATTTTATAATCGATAAATTTTTCGATAACAGAACGGACGGTGTCGCTTTCCTTCACTTTATATACTTGGCTTACCATAATATCATGGGCTAGCATTTTCTTTCCCCCTTAGATTTTTAAAAAATAGTTGTATAAGGAAACTATATAATTGTATTATACAACTATATTTCAAAACGTCAATTCTATTTTCAGAAATGGAGCTTCCCCTGTCCATTACAAATCATTAAATAAGTGTGCTATCATATTTTTATAGAAATATTTTGAAACGGTGAGGTAGTTAATCTATGCATGAAGAATCGTTGGAAGAACTAGAGGTTGAATTATCCATTCTGATACGTCGCATTACACACAAGTCTTCCCATAAAAAAAATGGTAATCTTGATCGGTCAGCATATCTGTTATTACATGAAATAGTGACAAAAGGGCCAGCAGGTGTTAAAGCGCTAGCAACTGAATTTCAACTAGATGTTTCTACCGTAAGTAGGCAGGCAGCAGCACTGGAACAGAAAGGCTACTTGTTCCGAATTCCAGATGAAACAGATGGCAGAGCCTATACACTCCAGATAACCGATATAGGATTAGAAGAATTTAAAAAAGAAAAACAGTTTAGAAAGAAAAGAGTAGCAGAAGTTACCAATGTTTGGTCAGAAGAAGAACGAGAGACATTTGCAAGGTTGTTAAAAAAATACAATCAGTCTGCGATGAATGTTCATAATACATGAGATAGGGAAGCGGCTTTCATATTAGAGATGAAAGCCGCTTTTAACATTGTGAGTGGTGCTGGAGGCGTTCATTGTGGAGATGAAAACCAAAATTAGGAATGTGCGTAGTGCTGGAGGCGTTCATTGTGAAGATGAAAACCAAAATTAGGAATGTGCGTAGTGCTGGAGGCGTTCATTGTGAAGATGAAAACCAAAATTAG
>Ga0182738_1002624_pt1 | contig 21237 bp, 22 predicted proteins | sample eDN5th30CBELigMG_FD_128876 | JGI IMG/M metagenome (GOLD analysis project Ga0182738, IMG submission 128876) | Enriched Miracle-Growth compost microbial communities from Emeryville, California, USA - eDNA 5th pass 30_C BE-Lig MG (version 2)... ... | reverse complement strand
TATTTTTGGAATTGTTGAGAAAGATTTTTTTTAATATTCAATGACAATAGACAGAAAAATTAAATAGTTATTTGGGTTATCGGAGGAAGAATGCTTATAATTGGCAAATTTCAAATTCCATGAGATGAGATAAATGAAAATAAAGATTTTTTTCCTTCAATAAATTCTCTGTATCTAAACAAAATACCTTTATAAATGTCCTACAAATTTTTTTCGCAATTAATTAACTGAAACAAATAACAGTACGTATATATATTTCTCTCATGAATAACTCTGGCAACAAAAAATTTATTGGAAAACTTTTCCCATTAAAATCTCAAGCTGTGTCCTTCCGATTCCTGGGAGGAAAAGTTAATTTCTGTTCCAGAGTTTTCCTTGAGTGAACCATTTGTAGGGACTTTTCGAATTTGAACCTGATTCGATAAAAAGAAGACGATATATGGTTTATTAGTTAAATATTAATAATAAAAAATAATTTAATTTTTTATGGGCTGTTCGGATTCAAAAGAAAAAAAAGGCCAGGACACGAGACTAAAAACCAAACAAGCCAATGGTAAGGCACTCGGTGTTAAAATTGTTCTCTTGGGAGATGCAGGTGTCGGAAAGTCCAGTATTTGCCAAAGATATATCAACAACACTATCAGTGATAACTACGAAGTTACTATTGGTGGAGCATACCTTCAAAAAGAAGTTACATTAGACTCTGGCTCAAAGATAAAGCTCCACATTTGGGATACTGGCGGTGAAGAAAGATATAGAGCCATGGCACCTCTGTACTACAGAGACGCTCAAGCAGCCCTCCTGGTATATGACGTGACAGATACCAGAACCTTCCAAAGTTTGGATTATTGGGTTCGTGAACTTGATGAAAAGGTCAGGGATGAGAATATGGTGCTCATTATTGCAGGAAACAAGAGCGATTTGCCAGGCAGAAGAGTTAAGGAAGAACAAGTCAAGGCTTTTGCTGAAAATGCCGGAATCAAATACTTTGACGTTAGTGCAAAGTCGGGACAGAATATTACAGAACTTTTCACAGACTTGTCAACACAACTTGTCAAGAGAGCAGCAACCCAAAACAATTAAACCAGTAATTGGCATTTATTTTGTGTTGAATACCTGAATTTGAATATTTTATGGTCATTTTATTACATATATAAACCCTGCCTCTGTATCGAGGTCTCGGTAAATCAATTTGTAACTCCTCTCGTTATCTTCTCGTATCATCCCGTCCCATTCGCTCAGCTCCCTCCTTTTCACATCCTAAATTTAAACCCTCTCGTTGTTCAACCTAATTCAAAAAAAACTTGAATTCTTTTGATATCCAATTGAAGCGAGTAAAAAACATTTTGAAGATTTTTTTTCAAAGAAATATAAAACAAAAATCTTTCAATATGTTCAAAAGTCTTGTTCTCAGATCTCAGGTAGAAGGAGGAAGACAAATTTAAGGTTGAAATCTTTAGAATCAAATATCGTATATTTGGAATTACAGCTAAATGTTTTTCATCAAAAACAAAGGAAATTTATCCAAAATAATTTAAATGGATCTCCTTTCTCAACAATCTCACCAACCATTTTCTGATTCAATTAAAGTCGCTGCTCTCCTTAGTTCTCCAACATTCTTCAACGACAGATCCTCTTCCCCCTTGCTTTCAAAACCAAATATCACTCCTTCTAAAGAGGGAGCTGTAATTAAAAAGCGTTTCCTTCGTCGAGGAGACAGTATGAAACCTTCTGCAATTCAATTTAACAGAAGCCCCGTCAGCATGTATTCTAACGAATCTCTCAGTCCTGGGAGAACTCGTCCTTCTATTGCATTCAACTCGAAAAATTCTTTGGAAGATGAGACTGCTCCTTTGAGTCCAATTCCTTTTCTTAATCCCAAAGATGAATATGATTTGCTACCTGAACCAACTCTAATGATCAAAATTCGCAGTTGTGACGGTCAAGCCTCTCCAACAAAAGCAAAGAGCCCTGCTAATCTGAGGAGAAGAACACATTTAAAAGCATTAAAAAGCCAAACATCTTTTCGTACTTCTTTCGCAGACCTGAATATGACCGGTCAAAACCCAGCATTATCACTTTCAAAAATTGGTGAAAGAGACCAAAGTAAGGATGAGAGACGTATTACTGTCCAGAAGAGAAGGGTTCATAAAATTAGCATGCTTGATTCTCTGAATATTACATCCCAAAAATCATTTGAAAAACTCCCTGAAAGAGCAATTCCTGATGAAGATGTCTCCAGAATAAATAAACTTAATGCTTCTTCTACTTCTGCCTCGATGACGAAAAAGTTCAAAAGTGCAAGACTTCAGTCACCCTCAATTTTGGAAACGAAATTTCTTGCCAATAATAATCAAACTAATCATTTCAATATATTATCAGAAATTCATTCAGCCCAAAAACCTTCCAGCCCAGATCATAAAAAGAATTTGATCAAAAATTGGAAAAGAGAGAGTAGAGCATTCCATTTAGGCCATCTACCAAAAATTACTCCCAGACTCAACTTACAACCTCGAAAAGAAGCCCCACAACAAAGAGATACTTTCAATTATTCTCCAATTTATTATGGTGATTATGATCCTCGAGTAATAATAATTTATGAAATTTCTCATGGTGATAATCATTTTAGGATGCATCAGCCTTAGATGAACTCAACCAATACAAAACATACAAAATAAAAAAGCATCACACTGCTAAAAAACTTGATCACCAGCTTGATCTGCTTTCAAGTAAATTGCAAGACAGGGTTACAGTGCCGAATCCTTTGTATTCCGTTCGAATGAAGATGGACAAAGAACAAGAAATAAAAAGGTTGCTCAAAAAAGGATATGAGATTCCTGAAGAAGGCGAGATTATAAATACTGGCAAAAAGCTAATCAAGCTCTTGGTTATCCGTCTTGCAAAAATCAAAGAATTAAAACTCACCTTAAGAGAAGTATCATTTTTTTCATGAAATAATCTTTCATCATAACAAAAATAGGTTCTTGTGAACAAAGTTTTTAGTACAGTTGCTTATGAGAAACCAGGATCAAAAGAACTCATTGAAGCTTGCAAAAATGGAGATATGCAGAAACTCAAAAAACTTTTCAAAAATTATCCAAAATATATTGTCTATGACTTTGACAACGTAATGAGAATGAGTTGAGATTTGATTATTAAGATGATTAGGTGTTTCAGACAGCTCTTCATTTTGCAGTAAAAAAAGGATTTTTTGAAGGAGCCGCACTTCTGATTAAATATGGTGCTGATGTTGATGCAAAAGATTTGGTAGATAGAAATTTTCTCAATTAATTTTTGAATATTCTATTTAGACTGGCAGAACTCCTCTTTACTTTGCTATATTAGGAGGATTTACAGACATTGTTCAAGTAACAAAAAATAAATTCTCAGAGATTTACAAAATTAGTTATTGGTTGGAAATGGTGCAAGTCCTTGGCCCACAGAAGATTTTAGCTATGAAAAACTTGCAAAGGAAACTCCTTTAGCCTTATCGTTTATCAAAGAAGCCAAACAAGTACAAAGACATTTCTTAATTAAGTCGTCCTAATCATCTCTAGTACCACGTGATCCTCAGGATGTGTCCATTGAATATCAGAATCTCATACTGGAGATTTACAAAAATTGCAGTTATCCTGCAACAGATTTTTAAAACAAAAATTTTGCTTAAAACCAAACAAAATAAAGAATATTACAATTAATATCAATATTTTCATTTCTTACCTACATATTTATTTGCACAAGTCTCATTTATCTGTTTTTGTTTCATTCTTTTATAAATTGGTCTCTCACTTCTTCTCACATTTCTTTCGTAAATAAAATCTCTCCTTTTTGAACGAGACCCAAAAAATCTGGTTCTCAAAAATTTCAAAACAAAACAAAGCAAATCAAATTAAACAAAAAATCCACAATTTTATTAATTTACCTGAGAAAAGCGGACAAATGCAGAATCAAAGAAAAGTAAAAGAACAAAATGACCTTCTCAGAAAAAAGATGTTTGTATTGACAGCTCTTGAAGACAAGATCAAATACCTCGTCAAGAAACTTGAAGAACTTTCTGATAGAACTGCGACTACTGCCGATTCCAATACAATCATCGAAAATTATGGTTCTCTCGTCCAACAAATTAGAGAACTTCTTTCAATATACAATAAAGTCAGAGCTAATGCCGAGGCTGATTCTGGTGAAATGGTAACACCTTTGAAAGAACAAGTCGATATGCTTGAAAAAGTAATTTTATGGATTTTTCTTGATCTAATAATATCACAATAGCAATATTTATCAAATGCAGAAATTATTGTTCAAGGATCCAACAGCATTACTGACCTTAAAAGTGAATTAATGGTGCTTTCAAATATTTTGTAATAATAATTGGAAAAATACAGAAAGTCAATGAACCACTGCACCACTTGAGTAGTTCAAAGACAAAAAAGAAATATGGAATTTTTGTTGTTATTTTATTTTCTATCCGAAGAAATTCTTGAGTCATCTTCTATAATATTTTGCATTCATATGATGATGAGTTGAATATTGATTTCCAGCCCTTTTAAATTGTAACAAATAAACGAAACTTCTCAAATCTCCAAGCAAAGAGTTGATTATTAAATCAAATTTGTATGTGAAATGAGGCCCATTTCAAAATCAACTTTGCCAATATCTTGAAATCTTTAAGGTCGTCCTTCATCAAACACAATCATTGAGAAAAAACTATTGCTTTCCTTTTTTTTCTTTTCATTTCCCACAGTGCCTCCAAGACAACGAAAACTTTTTAATTATTTGAAACAACAAATAATAGGAGTCAGCAATCAAAAACTCTCTGAAGTATCTGAGATTTAATATCGAAATAAAATTTCTAACAGAAATAATGGCAGAACAAGACAAATCTCCTGGAACAATACCAATCTCTTACGGTGATGTTGTTTCTATCAACTTGTCTACCGATGAAAACCGCATCATCTTCTCTGATGGTATCATCAGAACACAAGTTTATCTTGAAGATCTCAGCCAATACATTTCAAAAGAATCTTTATCTTACAGGTGCCTCTTCAAGATTTACCCTTCTTTCATCAACACATACAAAAAAGAAGCCCTTGCCTTGAAATCCAACACAGATAACCTTTACTCAGGCAACACAAAGCCAAAAGGCGTCGTTGAAGAGCTCAAAGAAAAGCTTACATTGGAATACAAGTTCAACTTGGAACATTATGAAAAAGTCCAGGGCACCCCCATTCCTTTCGATCAATCAGTCCAATTCCTTCATATTGCTTCTAATAAATTCCTTTCATGCCATTTCAGAGAAGCAGATATCGAAAGAGAAAACTATAAACTTGAATTAATGGACACTCCTTCTGAAGCAACCAACTTTAAAATCTCACCAAGTTACAAACATCAACAAGAAAGTGAAGGGTATATTTATTATGGAGATTCTGTGTTCATTGTTCATTCAACTTACTATTTGAATAAAATTCCCTATTTGCAATGCACTTACAGGGAAGACGCTTTGTCAGGTGCTTTTGCAAGAGACGTTTATGCATTCGAAACTCATAGACATGACTTTGGCGATGGCAGAGTCGTCTTGGATGCTCATAGTGGAGGAAGTGAGAGCATCAATGAGGTTGAAATGAAAAAAGATAAAGACAAGGAAATCAACATTTCCCTTGAAAAATCAATGAGATGGACTTTCCGTCACTTTTCCTCAAATGAAATCGAAGAAAAAGAATATTTGCTCTATGGAAACATTGTCTGGCTGAACCATGTCGAATACAATGCTTCAATGCTCGTCAGAAAACATAAAAAAGACACTCTTTCATTGGATCTCGCAAGAGTTACCGTCTTGGAGCATTATCAGCAATATATAGGAAATACCAATGGTATGTGGGTGATTGAGCATGAAAATCATCTTACAGGAGGCCTGGTACAATGGGGAGAAAAGTTCAAATTGAGACATTTCAGTTCAGGCCGTTATTTGACCGTTGTTAAAGATCCCCAAACAGATACTTCAGAACTTGGCCTTGAAGTTAAACCTAATAAAAATTGCTTGTTTGAATTTGTGACAACATCCTCAGCTGTTTCAAAAAATCAAAATGGCAAGTTGATCAGTAAAGAATCCTTTGTGAGAATAAAGAGTCCTGCCTATGATGAATGGCTTCATGTTGAAATTCTTGGTGACATGTTAAAAAGCGCACTGTCTCCAGAACCCAAGGATGATGATATTTTCAGACTTGTCAAAGCTAATAATAGCGAAATCTGGGAAACCAATTTCTTATTGTCCTGTTTCCCTGTCCTCAAAGATTATCTCAATTATCTCGAAGACCCTAACAAAAAAGTTTGTTTTTAGTGTGTGATAAATTCTAATCTCTTATTGTAGGAAATTAACCCATTGAAAAAGGAGAGTAATAAATATACAGAAGTGCAGGAATGTTTGGTCCAACTGGAGTTGTTTTGCACAAACAGGTTGTTGAATACATCAATCGATCAAAAATATGGAGAAATCAACCCACTCAGACAAAAAGTCCTCAGAGAACAATATTTCTTGGAGGTTCTCAGAGACATCCTCAAAAACAGTTTTACCGGATTCGAATATGATAAAGTACAAATTATTTTGAAGAATTTAAGCTTATTTCCTAGTATTTGGAACCAGCTAGTAAGATTGAGAAAAATGAGAAAACTAAAAGCGCAGCTGTTGCTCGTTTCCAAAATGCTGTAAAAAAATTATTCATTAAGCGTAGATATTCTTTTGAATCTTCTTATTTTACCACTCTCTCTCATAGCTAAGAAAGCACAACAACAATTGATTGTGGAAGAAAAGACCAAAATATGCCTATTGATTTACAGTTTACTCAAGACAATTTGCAAAGATAATGTTGAAAATGAGCTCTATGCTTATGATCTGTTGTGTCAGTTCCCTCTGCAGACAAAATATTTCCAAGAAGCCGTTGATTGCTTTATTTCAATTGTGGGAAAAAATCCTACCTTGCTGAATAGAATCAATGAAAATGTCGCCTTGAATGATATCAAAAAGGAAATCCAAGAGTCTCTCGATTTCAAACATTTGGCAACCAAAGTCTCAGTTAATGTGTTTAATGTTAAAGTCGTGTTTGATCACAGAAAAAACGAAAAAATTGAATCCAAACCTCAAAATCTGATCCAATACTTTTTGGCTTTACTCTTGAAACCACCATCATTAGAGTTCAAGAGAAAATATATCAATTTCTTGAGATCCCTTTGTACCTACAAGGGAAACGGAATGACATTCAATCAAGAACTTATTTTCCAGATCTTTAGCAAAATCCCTGAATTCGAAAGAGTCATGATGTTCACAAATATCACTCCTGAAGGTCTTGAAGTGAGAATCGAAAAAGAATTCACAAATATCAAAACTTGCTTCAAGTAATTTTCCTTTACCACAACTTTGAGATCTAACCTTTTAAAAAAGTGCAAGAGGAGATATTATTGCTTATAAAAATCATATTATCTATTTCATGGAACAACTCAGATTCTATTCAGATCTTCTTCTTGGAAGAAATTACTTGTGGAAAACGAAGCTTGAGAAAAAATTCCCTATTGCTTTTGTTTTCGATCAAATCTCCAATCCCTCATTATCACTTGAAATGAGATCTATTTTCTGTGACCTTGCTTTCTCATTATATGTCGACCATGAACCTCTTAATTCTATGGTCACTCCCAATTTATGCAGAATTTTCAAGAGTAACCATCTCAGGAACCAGCCCAGTTTGATGACTTCAGCCGAAAAATTCAAGGATTTTGACCAAGAAAATTTCACGAAGTTATTAGAAACTCTTATTGATGTTGTCAAGAAGAAGAAGAATAGAATCTCCAATGGGCTTGAAATGCAATGCAAAAACATCAAAGAAGAGCAACTTCAATATCTCAAGGGCGAAAAATTCTTGGACAACATTCTTCTTGCAAGTGCCATTAAACTCATCAGTAAAATGACACAATTTGATCTTTTGGACATTCTCGATAAACGCTCGTATTATTTCCAATTATTGCACGATCTTATTCACCTTCTTGAATATGATAAAGAAAATCCAGAAGTCAGTTATTGCCTGACAGTTGCAAGAGATCATATTGCTCAGAAAGCTGCACCTGAGAAAAAGCAAAATATGATGAATATGTTGGGAGATTTGTCAAAAAACATTTACGGAACAGTCAAGAATATGGCTGAAAATGTCCTTGGAGCAAATCAAAAGAAAAAGGCTTTGAATGTTGCCAATGCCATTGATGAAGCTGAGAGCAATCTTTTCCTCAACAATCCTATCATGAAAGGCCTGATCGATATGAATCTTCAGCTTGATGAACTGGTCTTGGACCAAGAAGATACAGAAAATGAGCATGAAGTCATTGTTAAACAAGAAATTTGTACCATGATGGATTACATGATGGACAAGAGACAAGATTTCCTCTTGTCAAATATCTTGAGCTGGTACGACAGTCTTTTGTATCAATACTCATTTGATACAAATTATATCCCAGAATCAGTCATTGAAAACGAAATTTTCCATGTGTTGCCTCCTGTTGCAAAAACTGGCATCAAAGCTTTGGATGAAAAAATCTGGAATGATTTCAAAGAAAGCCTCCCTGAAAATAAACCTCAATTCCATAATGGTCAAAAGAAACAATCTGTTAAGAAGAAATCAGGCTCAGAATTTATTGAGATCTTCAAGATTTTCACTGATGAAAAAGAAATTCCAGACTTGGATACTCATTTCTTGAGAGGAAGAGATGGTAAAGGGGTCACCTTTAATGGGATCCTGCCTTCACTTCTCGCTACTTTCTATCTCAGCACAAACATAAATCTTCAAAATAAGCTTCTCACAATTATCATGAGAATGTTTAATCAAAAGCAAGAACTGGTCAAAAATCTCAACAGCCTCGAAGTCATTTTCCAGAAAAAAGATATCGCTGCTTATCATAAATTAGAAGTCTATTTCACCCAACTGAAACTTCAAACTGAAGCTTCTGAGATTTGGCTTGAAAAATATGTGAGATCAAGAGGTGAAGTTGGTAATATCCTTGAAGAAGTTTTCAATCTCCTCACTAGAATCAAAAAGCCCTTCAGAAATATTTCCATCAATACGTAAAATTCCTTCGATTTATTCACCCCCTAACCCCCGGCTCAGGACGAAGCATTATACAGCGAGACAGAGTATGGTGAGAAGTCTTGCAGGATTTACGCCAATTATTGAATTTATCAGAGATGGTATGTATCACCTCAAACACGCTATTGCTGATCAAGAATTCCCTCAACAAGCTCTACAAAAACTTATAGAAACCTTCCAATTGGCTCATTCATGCCTTTTGTACTTCTGTACTCACAATGAGATCAATCAAAAAATCTTGGCTCAACATCTTCCACTTTTGCTTTCCAATTTGGATATTGATATTGGACAAATTCCTCTCATTTGCGAAATCATCAAAGACAATAAAACTATCTGTGAAACTCATTTCGAGACTATCATGGGTCCTCTTGTCCATATGATCACGAAATATGGTCGTCATTCTTCCTTCCTTGAACCTGTCATTGTGAAGATTTAATAATAATTTTTTCTTAATAATATTTCTCTAGATGTTGCAAAGTCAAAGAAAAATTTTCTCATTTAATAATCAGAGCAAGATCCTTGATAATTTCTTCAGAGTTAATTCTCGAGGAGGAGGCGAAAAAGATGTTGACCTTATGTATGGACATATTGTTGGTGGAGAATTCAACTTCAAATTTAAACCAGAACGTCCTATGGATCAACCTTTCCTCTACCACGCCAAACTTCTTGACGTAAAAAAATTTTGTAATCTCTCACTGAGTTAATCCAAATCCTATAGATCCTTGCATTGAATGGAAAGAATACTGAACAATTATTGTTTACACATGCAAACCTTCGAAAGATTTTCACTATTGAATATTGCCTTTCTTTAACAGTGGAACTTGATACTTTGACTCCTCTCGTTGGAAAAATGGCCACCAAAACACCCAAGTTCGGAGTTGTTATCACTGGTGAAAATGAAGAATTCTCCCCGGCTGGCAAGGCCAATTTTGGAATTGAAGATTATTCTCTTATTAAACCCAAAATCCTTGAACTTCTCACCTTGCTCTACCTTAAAGCAGAAACCGAAATTGCTAATGAACTCGCAGAGTACAATCTTCAATTTGTTCAATTCGTCAAAAGAGAAGAAAACAGACTTCAAAGTCTTCCTCCCAACTTCAAACCTTCGGAAAAATTCAGCTATTACTTATTTGAATGCCTTATCCCATTCCTCAATCTTTACACTGTGAAATTAATCATGGATGAAGAAGATGAAGTCGCAGAAAAAAGAGGACTCAAAGCTTTACAATCTTTCATCTTGACTTTCAATGACAATTTCACAAACCTTGCTACCGAAAATATTCCCTACAGCAAACTCAAGCCTTCTCATGAACTTATCAGTTATTACTGTGTTGATGTGAGCCACAGTAACAACATCCTTACTGAAAAAGTTCATCAAGAGCCTGCTATGACGTCCGTGAGACGCACCAGTGCAAGAAATACTGCCAGTGCCAGAAGTCAAAACAACCTCATTAGTCCAGTTCCTGCTGAATATACAAGAATGTCCACTGATTCAATTTCTCCTTTGAAAGCCAATGTTAGAGACGATTTTGAATTAGAGGAAGCTGTCAACTTTGGAAAGTACGAAGACTCTTGGCATGAATTCCTTCGTTCTTTCTTAACTTCTCCCACTATCTTGCAAGTAATTTTTCTTCCGGTGTTTGTACCTTTTTAACCCATAATCAGGAAATAAATAGTGAAAAGTTTGCATTGAGTGAGGTGATCTTGAAATTTAAGGATGTACTTCCTGAAGAACTCAAAAAGAAATATAACATTGAATTTGAAACTAAAGGATTAATCAAGAAGCTTATTCAATTCCTTGAAGGTGGTCTTGCTTTTGGTGCTGAGAAAACTACCATGATGTCTACTCTTAAAGTCTTAAGAACAATTATTGAGACAGCATCAGATCAATCCCAAATGCAAGATTTCTTTGATAAGGCAGGCGCAACAACTATGCTTCTTTCAGTCTTTTCAGATTCCAAGAATGGCGTTAAAGATGATGAACTTATGAATGAATTCCTTTCATTCTGGATCAGTCTTTTGGAAGGCGGTAATCTGAATGTGCAAAAGACCATCTATAAATTCTGCCTGACCCATCAGAAATCAGAAGTCATGTTTGCTAATTTCTATTCCATTATTTATGAACAAATCTCTTATTTGCAACTCAAGACAACCATGAAAAATGACGCTGAAAATCATTTCAAAAACCTCGAAAGAAGTGGTATCAAAGGCATTATCTTGGAAAAACTCCTAAGACTTCTCCAATTATTCACTGAAGGACATTACTTGGATCTCCAAAACTACCTTCGTTACCAAACCAACTCGAGAAATCGCTATAATATGGTCGAAGCTGTCATTGAATTATTGAGAATTTATTACTCTGACCTCGTCCAAGAAAACTATGAAAATATCTTGAGATGTCTCGATACCTTAAATGAATTTGTTCAAGTAAAATATTGTCTTATCAAATTATTAATCCTCCATCCCTAGGGACCATGCCCAGAGAATCAATTGGCGATGATAGACGGTAAATTCTTTGATGTCGTGCAAGGTTTGTTGGCAAAGGAGATCCCAAAAGAAAAGACTGAGAGGAGAGATTTCGGAAAAGGAAGTAAATCTCAGTCTTACATGTCAATTGGTTTGGGTTATGGCACATCAGACAGGTTACAACTACAGAATAAGGAACTTGAAAGATGGATGCTTGCGAGACTCAAGTACAGAATCTTGATTCTGATCAACAGTTTGTTGGAAATGAGATCTTCCGATTTGATTATCAAAAGAATCATGAGAACTTTACCGCTCGAAATCCTTCAAAAGAATATGGTTAAAGTTTACAGAAAGTACAAGAAAACATACAAAAACAATTATTGCATGCAAGCTTTCAAACATGTAAGAAAATTTTTACTGAAATAACCCCTTAACACCTCACTAGTTTGAGAACGATCCAAGAGATAGAGAGAATAAACTGCCAGTAGAACATTATGAGTTGATTCTTGAAACTGGATTTTTGGCATATTTCCTTATCAGCAGCTACCTTGAAGCCAATGTTCAAGACAAAGATTTCCAAAACAAAGTTCAAGAAATGCAAGAAGGTGTTGTAGCTAATGATAAAATGAAAGCATTCTTGAAGAATAATATGCTCGGTCAGCTCGGAAGATTCGGATTCTCTCTCTTTACATCAAGTGTTGAGTCATTGAAAAAAAGATTTGCAAGAAAACCAAGAGATTTGGTTCTTGGGGACGCTCAACGTGAAGAAAAAGTCAAAGAACAAAGAAGGATCAAAAAGGCGATTGAATACAAAATGCTCCTCAGAGAAGCATTTGATTTCTTCTCAAAGAATTCTGCTACCATTGAAGTCGTTAGAAACCAACAAATTGAAAAAGTCCAATTCCTCTTATTACCTTTCTGCTTAGAACTCCCCAAGGTTTGGTGTGACTTGATATTTACCTAATCACCCTAATAGGAGAAGAAAGATGAATTTAATGAAAAGGTTAATAGACAGAGTCAAAAAACTAAAGTATCTGACCTTATTAAATATTCAGAACATCTCATTGATATCTGCAAACATGAATTGAGGTAATTATGTTACAAATATTAACACTAACACAAAAACTAGTTTGAAGTTATTCTTCAGAAGAAATAAAATTATTGCTCTTTTTGCTAATTTCGTCAATTTATGGAAAGATATCGCCTTCTTGATGGTAAATAATTTTCCTTGCTTTCAATCTCACCCCACCCCTCATCTAGAGTGTGACGTTAAATATATTTATTGTGGCATCATACTCAGTTGATAACTTGCCCGAACTTCCTGATTATGAATCCAGAATGCACAAACCTATTTTGTTTTTCTCAGATTCTGTCACAGTTGAAAGTAAAAATCAGCAAATCTTCCTTTTATTCATTTCAATAGCAACACATAAAATTTTTCTGGCCCTTGGTATTATCATGGTTATTTCTGCTGTGTTTGTTGTTCTGTTCTTCCTTATCAAAAGAGTCCCTCTTGTTATTATGGAAGCCAATAAGGGAATCGAACTAGAAAAGCCTAAAGCAAATGATATCTATCACACCAAAGAAAAGAAAAGTCAGTTTGTCAAAGTCTTTACGAGAATCATGAGAATCGTTTATCTCAGTCTCAGGTCAGGCGATATCGTTTATTATCTCGCCTATGCCATCTTTGCTGTCCTTGGAAGTGCTATCCATCCCTTCTTCTTTGCTTTCCACCTTACTGAAATCCTGAGAAGATACCCTACACTAAAAAATGTTATCAAGTCTATTTATGAACCAAGAAGACAACTTGGCTTGACTTTCTTGTTCTTGGTTATCTTGACCTATATCTTCAGTCTGATTGCTTTTGAATTCTTCTCTGCAGATTATCATGGAGATTGTAGCTCTACCTGGTCTTGTTTCCTCACAACATTTGATTTCACTTTTAAGGTAAGTGGTGGAGTTATTCTTTCTTTTTCATTAAATCTTCTTTTTAGGCTAATGGTGCTATCGGAGGCTACTTGGATTCAATCCCAGAAAATGAACCTACAGGAGAAAGTAAAATTTCGAAATGAATAACCCTTTCAATCTCATCCCATAGTTACTGGATATAAAGCAGGCAGATTTTTCTTTGATTTCTTCAATAACATTATTTTGATTGTTATCATGACCGCTATTGTCTCTGGTACTTTCTTTAACATCACAAATCAAAACTTACTTCTTTAGGTATTATCATTGACACATTTGGTCTGCTGAGAGAAATGGAAGAAGAAAAAAACAAAGATATTCAAGAAAAATGCTTCATCTGCAATCTTTCCAAGTATCAACAACACTTTTGTAATTTAGAGAGGGCTAACTTATTTTACTAGGGACGTGTTTGATAGACAAGCTGATATTGGATATGATTTTAATACACATATCAAAAATGATCATTACATGTGGAACTATGTTTTCTTTGTCGCTTTCCTCAGAGATAAAGATGAAACTGAATATACAGGAATTGAAAGTTATATCCATGAAAGGTTGGAAAACTTGGATTATACTTCATGGTTCCCCTTCCATAAGTAATTTTATCTTCAATAAATTTTCACCTTTAATAATTATCAGGGCTATGGCTTTAAGGAATCATGATGTAGACGATGAAGATAAACACAAGAGAGTTGTCAATTCTTTCGAAAATGAGGTATGACATTCGTTCAAACAAAATTTCTTTATAGTTTTTAGATTGAACAAATCAAAAAAGAAATGAGCAATCTTAACTCCATGTTTAATGGACTTACTAAAAAATTAAGCACAGCTTAAGTTCTTCTTCTATTCCCTATTTCCTCTATGTTTAAATGAAGACTTTTTTTTCACAATTCATCATCAAGCAATCCTTTTTGTATCTTCAAAGTAATCATCATTATGAGCAAAAATTTCGGCAAACAAAAAATAAAAGTCTGTCATTGTTGATTCAATGAAATTCAGAATTTTTTTACTCATGATTTATCGCAATTGAGACAGAAAATCTTAGGTATTATAAGTGTTCGATTGAATCATCATACAAATTCATAAATAAAATTTTATCTCTAAATAAAATAATTATTTGAGTCTGAAAGATTTCTGAGAATTCCACCAAGAGAAAACCTCAAAATCTTCCCAACATTTTTTCCTAATCTAGTTTTCAACTTTGTCACTACTATTGGCTCGATAAAATTTCCTGTAAAAAAATAAAAGAGGATGTCTCCAAGGAAAATCAGGAAAATATTTTTCTCTCACAAAAAATTCAGATTTAATGTCCTCAATCATTATTTTGTTGGCAAAAGAATGATGATCATTTATTTTTAACAAATACGGTAAAGTAAAAGTTTTGTTGTTTAAGGTTGCATTTTGGACACGTAATAAAGTTTTTTTCCTAATGGCCCATCTTCTTGTTGCTCAACTTTCCCTGTAGAAAACAAACAACTCTTGTCAATGCCTTTTTTTTACAACTCTCTTCTCTAGAGAGTCATCACAGGACGAACAGAAAATCAAAACAAAAATATAGAGGTTTATTTTATTTTCAACCTTTTCCCTCCGATTTCGAAGTTTTGCAAACTCCAAAAAGACAGATGTTGCTTTACGAGATAAAAAGTTCAACCTCAATCGAAACACCGTCAAACTCTTTCTCTTTTTCATGATAAATAAACTTGCAATTACAATTAAGAAAAGATTTGGTTTCATAAGGTATTAAAAAATCAAAGGTTTGTCTGTGATACAGAATGTTCTATGTTTTGTCTTTAAAAAATTTTTTTGCAGAACAAAAAGAAGTCCACTCCGGCTTGACTCTCAGATTTACTCGCTTGAGGACGCGCAAAAACTGTTGATCATCTTAAAACTTGCTGGAACCGATTTATTGATCTCGAGAGAGGAAAAAAAAAATGCAAAAACTCGTGTTCATCTCAATTTTTATATTTCATCTTAAATCACCAAGTGAGCGTCTCAGGCTGGAATTTAGATCTGACAAAAGTCAGAAATTAAATGACACGATAGAGTAAATTCAATATTTGAAGTTTTGCTCAACTATCTTTTTTTTTAAAGATCAAATAATTCTCTCAAGGAAAAATGTATTCTCAAGCCAAGTTAGCCCCAAAGTCTTTTTTATCTTCAAACCCAAGGGAATAAAACACCTACTCAAACTAAATTTAGCCAGTCAGTCTTGAATAAATAATTCATCGAGAGATTAATTGAAAAAACTGTTAAATTTATTTCGGAGGTCACGAGATCTTTTATTGTAGGAATGCTAAATATATTTTACCTCAAATTGTCTGTCACAGTTTTTCCGAAAGAACTCTCCTCACCCCAAAGGAAACCTTATTTCTCTTGGGACGAGTCTAATCTCCAATACTCTCTCGAACATTTTTTTTATGCAAATTTTGTTGAAATATTCAGCTCTTCTAGAATCTTTATTCACTTTCTCACTTTTCATCAATGTCCTTATACTCAAGAGTCCAACCTTTCCCTCATCAAAGGTATCTGGCTTCAACGTTGTTCATGATTAATCACTTGATTTAACTCTCTATTTCAAACAAAAGCCACAGCAATTTTCAAAAACAGCCACAAGATTCCAACTCTTTTCTTCATATTCTCTGAATTCTATGAGGAACCGCCTGCTTAATAAACTTATTTTCAATGAAAACACCACCAAACTATGACTTACCGCGCAGAATTAAATGAGCTTTTGATGATCGAAAAATAATTAAATAGTTCCTAGATTCGAGAAAAGCCAAAACCCCTTGTTCAAATTGAATAACTGAAACTTTATTCTTCAGCGCGACTGAGATTTCGAAGAAAACTCCCTCTATGACCACCAAAGGCCTGCTGCAAGCCATTATAAATCAAAGTCAATGAGGCAAAAGGGATTTAAGAAACAAGTTTTATTTTATTTAATTAAAAGTCATCATTAAATAAAACTTTATTGATTTGAGATTCAAGTTTTAAAATATCAGAAATCACTCAATAGCTTTTGAGACTCGCCTTTAATTTGTTTTCTAATTCTCTCATCCCAAAATTCAACAAATTCGACACCACTGTCATCATCTCTGACACGTTCTCCTTTGGGATATTGAAAATCTCTACTTTATGCCCAAATATGTTTTCTATCCTTCTCTCTATGTTTCAACCACAGGTTCATCCATCTTCAAACATGATACTCTCAATGTTCAACTCAAAACTTATTTAGCTCCATAATTTCTGGCCGTTCTTGGTGTTGGATCTCAATATTATTGACTTTAAAAAATTTAAATGTTGTTGGGATATATATAGATCGTTAAGAAATTTTTTTGCCAAAAGTGGCCGAAAAACAGTCGATAATTTCTAAAAACATACAAACCACGATAAGAAGAAAGCTTCAGGTCAATGTTCTTGAAAAACAAAAGCATTGTAACAAAGAGTCCGAGTTTAATTTTCTATAAATTCTTTAACAAATGATTCAACAATATGCGTGGCTTTTACTTCAAAAAACTTGGGTTTTTCCTTCACCAAAATCCTAAAATTTCGGCAGCGATCGAAAGTTTATTCGCCAAGACCCAGCCCTCATCAAGTTTGTTGGGGTCATTTTTCCAGTATTGAGCGAGTTCAAGAGATGTTCTGGCATAAACTCTGGAATGAATTAAAATTTTATCACCTAATTTCACCGCTCAGCCCACAATAGCCGACTAAATTTAGACGGTTTTTAGAACCAACTAATTTTAATGCAAGTTTTTTCTTAATTGCTCGAGTCAAGTCGGCAAATTTATTATTATTTAAACCAAACAAGCACTTTTTGTTTTATAAATTATAAGAAGATTTAATTTTATTTCCGAAAATCAAATATGTTCAGAAGCAAAATCATCAAAAAGAGAACCAAGAATAGAGAAACTCTTCTCAGAAATCTCCGCAAAGGCAAAGCTAGACTCGAACCCAGATGCGGTTTCCAAGTTATTCCTGCACCACTCAAATACAGCTATCCTACACAAACCCACCAACTCTACGCTGTAACTTAACCATCTCAAACTTTTCTCACATCTCCTTTAGGATGTTATCCTCATGGAACATCACAACTCTATCCTCACCGAGCCTTCTTTGCTCAACAATTTCAAATTCTTCAAAAATATTCACATCAGCAATACTCCTGGACAAAAAATTGTGAAGCTTATGCCAGAAGACAGAGCCTCCGAGCCCGTCAATTGGTAAATTCCCTCTTCAAATCAAAACTAAGCCAATATAGGAAACAAGTTGTGGAAAGATTTGAAAACTCCGATTCCACTCAAATCAGGGCCTGGGCAGAGTCCGTCAAAAATTTCTGCGAGCGATACGAGACTATCATTAGAGTAATTTTCACCTCTAAACCAAATCTAATCCCACAAAAGGACTACGAAATCGCCGAATCCTCTGGCTTATCTAGTGACATGCTCAAGTCTTATAAAGAAATGACTGATAAAACCGACAAATTGCGTCAAAATTTAGTCAAGAATTACCCCTGCATTGAAATGAAATCTCAACTCAAAAACGGGCAAATCAAGCTTTCTGAAATGAACTACAGCGAAAAGTTCATTGCCGAACTCGGATACAGCTTGGAAAGCTTTGCCTCCACTGTCTTTGAAGAAGGACTACCAAAGTAACTCTTGATTATTTGAATTCCCAGCGAACCCTTTCTAGAATGTTACCTTTTGATAACCAATGCGGCTCTTTGGCTGCTAAGTTCAGACTCGATAAATACCTTACTATCGATAAAGAAGGCACTCAATGTGAAGATGTTGAAACATGCATTGTCATGAAGAGCGGATACGTAAGTTTAGAGTTAATCTTCAACCCATTAATCTATTTTTAGATGAAAAAAATCAAGCTCAGAATCAACTACAACTGCAGTTATGAAAAGGGTGTCCTTACTTTCCACGTTTTTGTCACTATTGTCGCCAGACAACGCCCCTTCATCGATTCTACAAATCCTGCAGATGCTAAAGTCAGCACTGACTTTATTAGGGCCATGTCCTCTAAAGAACTCGAAATGACCAATTTCCTTTCTGCCTATTACGGTCAGACTTTGGAACAACGCTACACTAACCTTGATAAAATATGCAAGATAAAAGAGCTGAAAGACTTTTCAGACAGTGAGAGTCTGTATTAGAAAAATCGAATACGCCTCGGAAAAAAATTTTGAAAGAGTTCCATCTTTTTTATCTTCATACGTCTTATCTATATCTATTTGTGTCTTTTTTCACCATGTTTATCCCTATTTGTATTATAAACTGTACTATTATCTCCGTGTGCCCTCAACCCAAACTAACAGTTCGAAAACCTGGAATATTAAAACCAAAAATTGTATTAAAATATGGCAATTGTCTAAATATAGACAGCCTATCGGAATCATTTTTAAATTTAAATTTTCTTGAGCCAAAACCACAAAGTCCTTCCCCTCTGGCCTTCTTTTCTCACATCTGCCTCCTAACTTCTCTCCCACAGGCACTCAGAGCAAACCAAAGCGAGTTTTTCGGCACTACAGCACCATTTAGGGCTCTGTCTATATTTAGATGGAGTTTTTAGTAAAAGACAACAATGCAGAAATTAAAAAGCAAATTAAACAAAAAATTTTTTTTTTTGCCAAACTGAGCAAGAGCCTTCAATTCACCATGAATACTTCGATTGCCTCGGCTAAAATAAAAATTAATTTTCCTTTTGTCTAAAAATAGATCAAAGGCTCCGGTTGCTCGCTAAATTTAGCCAAATAAAATCAATTTAATTCTGTCTATTTTTAGACAGAAAACTGCATCCTCAAGTTAACATCCTTTCCACAAACCTTCAATCCACCACCTCTGCCTCAGCCCCTCTGGACTAAGTGGGCTTCGACTGCTGTCCCAATCTCTCGGATCTTTTTGACCACAAATAAGCTCCATCCGAGAACCAAACCACCCTTTGTGTTTTGACTTTTCCTTCTATAATTTTTTTTTAATTAAAAAGAATTTCTCAACACAAGGCTTAATTCTTTCTATTCTTCCATGGTTAGTTTTACTCTGAAAAAGGTGTCACCATCAGAGTTTTCCCAACCAAACAGTTTTTCAGATCAAAGAGGCTGGGCTTGTGTATGAAAAATCCACAGAATCTCTCCAGAACTTTCCCCCTACGTCTGTAATTAATCATCTGTATATATTCGAAATCTCAACACATTTTTTTATATATATTCAAAAAACCTCCATTCAATAAACTCTCCTTGGTCCCAACTCAATACTGGTTTCTTCAAACAACCTCATTCTTTCCATAAAATTGTTCCAAATGAAAGATAAAATTTTCGAAATAAAAAATTTGATTTGCCGATCTTTGATCTGCATTTGAGAATAATTTTCAAGGGAAATATTGTTGAAGATTTAAAAATACAGTATAAGAAGGTAAATCCAGATCCTCTAGACGCATCACGAGCGTCCAAATTCCCTATTTGTTCAAAGAAAGTTACTTCATTATCACCTCTTGCAAAAATTCTAATTTATAAGAACAAAATTCAACTGTTTTCGATCTTTTTCTCATTCGAAAGTTCAGAAAGCAGGATGTGCTGGTGGAGTTGTAGATGAATTTTCGAGCTTTGTAAATTCAGCAATAAAGCCTCTACGATCCTCAGCCATTTTTTTTTCTTTACAAAAATTAAGGCTAAAATTATTTATTTTTGTCTCAAAAACTATTTTTCCTCTCATGATTTCTCGACTAAAATGATCTATAAAACCTTTTAACTCTTCATTTGTCCCTTTGCTTTCTTCTATATTTGGCCATTTTATTTTAAATTTCATCAAAGCCGAAATTTTGAATCAATAGTGAGATATTTTTCTTTTCTTATTTTTTTTAAATTCTTTGCGGAAATCCAGCATTTTTGGCAGAAGATCGGCATCAGATTCTTTCAGCTCAAACTCTCATTCCAAAGTGATCCATATTTAAAAAATGACGAATATTTTTCAACGAAAATCATAATCTCACTAAATATGACTAAAAATAAACAAAACATAACAAGAATAGAATCCCCACTAAAATCCAGACATCATGTTGGTATTACAAGAGGTTATTTTTCTTCTATTATTTAAAAGAATCGATCTTCGACTTTCCTTCGAAAAGTGTACTAGTTCTTAATTTAATTCGAAACTCAAAAAAGTTCATTTTAAAGAAAACGTTCTAGAACAAATGTATCTTCATGGGAAAAACACAGCTTCTTTTTTAATCATATTTTCCAACTGTCTGATCCCAAAGGCTTCTAATCTTCGAAACAATTTCACAAAACTTTTTGATATTCAAAATTTTCTTGGATTACTTTATCTGAGAATCGAGAATTCAAAGTATTTGGCTCCAGCATAAAAATCCTTGTGACTTTTCTAAATCAATTGACATTTTGTCAAAAATAGTGTACCTTCCCCTCATCTTTCGAATTCTTGAAAATATTTTCTTTGATTTTTATTTTTGACTGTCTTCGAAAAAAAATTCCAAGATTGCTGCTTTGCGATTCAAAAATAAAAACTCTTCGAAAAAGAATCTTTAAGAAAGATTTTTCTCTTCAGAATAATGCAGTTTTTCAAGTCAAGGAAATTTTTCTTTGACATGTTTTGACTTTACCACTGGCCATATTGATATTTAAGTAGAAAAAAACGCGTCTTTGAAACACTCTTCCATCATTTTTTGACTT
>Ga0182738_1002623_pt1 | contig 21239 bp, 22 predicted proteins | sample eDN5th30CBELigMG_FD_128876 | JGI IMG/M metagenome (GOLD analysis project Ga0182738, IMG submission 128876) | Enriched Miracle-Growth compost microbial communities from Emeryville, California, USA - eDNA 5th pass 30_C BE-Lig MG (version 2)... ... | reverse complement strand
GCTGCCAGGCCAGTTCGTGCGCCGGGTCGGCCGCGCGCCAGGCCTGCCAGCAGGCGCGGTCGTGGGCGCTGGCCTCGCCCGAGCGCAGCAGGAAGAACCACTGCGCCGCGCGCAGGGCGACGGCTTCGCTGACCGCGGCGCCGGCCGGACCGACCGACGCGCCGGCCGAGCCGATCGCCGCGCCCGCCGGGCCGACCGCTGCGTCGCCGGGCCGCGGCGCCGGGGGACTCATTCCATCAGCAGGATGCATCGCGCCATCGCCTCGGCCATGTAGCGCTTGACGGTGCGCTCGCTGACCGCGAGCGCGGCCGCGATCGCCGCATAGCCCATGCCTTCGAACTGCGCCATCAGGAAGGCCGCGCGCACCTTGGCCGGCAGGCTGTCCAGCATGGCGTCGACCTGGTGCAGCGTCTCCAGCACCAGGGCCCGCTGCTCCGCGGACGGCGACCGCGCCGGCGGCAGCGCGGCCAGGGCATCCAGATAGGCCTGCTCCAGCGAGCGGCGTCGGTAGAAGTTGCCGACCAGCCGGCGGGCGATCACCGTCAGGTAGGCGCGCGGCTCCTGCAGGTGCCAGCCGGCCTGCTTCTCGGGGATGTGATCGGGCGCGGCCAGGATGCGCAGGAAGGTGTCGTGCGCCAGGTCGGCGGCGTCGCTGGCGTTGCCCAGGGTCCTGCGCAGCCAGCCCTGCAGCCAGCGGTGGTGGTCGCAGTACAGGCTTTCGACGTTGGGCAGGGACGCCTGGTCGGGGGCTGGCACGATGGGGACGGGATGCAGGAGAAACCGTGGATGCGGGCGGCGCGGGCCGACACGGGGCCGGTATCATGCTAATAAGAACCAATCTCAATTATTGACCGGATAGGGGCGGCTTGGCAACGGCCATGACCGGGGATGCAGCCGGCGATGCGGCGCCCGCCCCGCGCGCAGCCGGCGATGGCGACGTGCCCCTTCGCTGCCCCTTCACCGCCCCGCGTACGCTTCCACCCGCGCCCACAATTGCCGCGCCAACGGCCTCGCCTGGTGGACCGACTGATACAGCCGGATCTCCATGTGCAGATCGTTGCGGGCGCTGTCGGCCCTGACCAGGCGCCCGCCGCGCAGGTCTTCCTCGACCAGGGTATGGGGCAGCCACGCCAGCCCGAAGCCTTGCCGGGCCATCGCATGCAGCGAATCGGCCAGATCGGATTCGTAAGCGGTTTCCAGGAGCTGCGTCGCGCACAGGCCGCGCAGGCGATCGCGCAGGATATGCCCCAGGGACATGCTCTCGGCATAGGCCAGGAACGGCACCGGCGCATCGCCGGCCGACCTCGGCACCGCGAAGCGGGGATGCCGGGTCCCGGGCGCCGCCGGCGCGCTCACCGCCACCAGCCTGTCCCCGCCCACGCGCCGATAGCGGAAGTCGGGATTGTCGATGCGCGCATAAATCGGCTCGTGCGCATGGCACAGCAGGAAATCCACTTCGCCGTCCACCAGCATGTCGATGCCGTAGTTCAGCGTGGTCGTCTGCACCTTGACGGCAAAGGCCGGCATGCCGCGCCGCAAAGCGGCCAGCAGCGCGGGCAGGACCGAATGCGCCAGCGTCTTGCCCGAGGCGATCACGATGCGGCGCGTACGGGCAAGCTCGGGCTTGTGCAAGGCCTGGCGGGTATCGCGCAGGATATCCAGCACTTCCAGGGCGGCCGTCAACAGGCTGCGCCCGGCCGCATTCAGGCTCACCGACTGGTAGCCGCGCTCGATCAGCGGCACCCCGGCCCAGGCCTCCAGCGCCTTGATGCGCCGCCCGAACGCCGGATGCGTGACGTTGCGGGCCTGCGCGGCCTGCAGGAGATTGCGCGACTGCGACAGCGCCACCAGGTCTTCCAGCCACTTGGTTTCCATTGCACCCCCGTGTTCGATCCGGCATCGATCTGTGCTGGATCGGCACATGGTAGCCGGAATTCGCACAGCGCCGCCCGACAGCGCCACTAAGATCCCGGCACCATCGCCAGGAGTCATGCATGCCTTCCGCCCCCCCCGTCGCGCTCAGGCTCGTGCGCAGCCACTTTCTCGGCGGCCGCGAGGCCGTCGTCGACGGGGTGCCGGCGATGCGCCGGCAGGTCATCGACAACGCGCCCGAGCGCGACATCGACATGAACGGCTCGTACTACGCCGGCCAGATCTACGCGCAGGAATTCCGCCTCGCCGAACCGCGCCATGCCAGCCCCGTCCTGCTCTGGCACGGCGGCGGCATGACTGGCGCGCAATGGGAAGCCACGCCCGACGGCCGGCCCGGCTGGCTCTGGCGCTTCCTGCAGGCCGGCTATGACGTATTCGTGGCCGACGCGCCCGAGCGCGGCCGCGCCTCCTGGGCCATGTTTCCGCAGGTCTACCGCCAGGCGCCCATCTTCCGGTCGAAGGAAGAGGCCTGGCGCCTGTTCCGCATCGGCGCCGGCCAGGCCGGCGCCGAGCCGTTCCCCGGCCAGCAGTTCCCGGTGGAAGCCTTCGACGTTTTCGCGCGCCAGTTCGTGCCGCGCTGGCTGGGCCACGACGACATGGCCATGCAGGGCTACCGCGAACTGCTGCGGCTGAGCGGCCCGGCCATCGTCGTGGCGCACAGCCAGGGCGGCGGCTACGCCGCGCGGCTGGCCGCCGGGCACCCCTCGGCGATCGCCGCGGTCGTCGCCATCGAGCCCACCGGCGTGCCCTGCGGCGCGCCGGGCTGCACGGCGCCCCACCTGGCCGTCTGGGGGGACCATTTCGCCGCCTCCGACATCTGGCAGGCCTATCGCGCGCGCGCCCAGGCCTACTGGCACGCACTGAAGGCGCGCGGCATGCGCGCCGACGAGATCGACCTGCCGGCCGCCGGCCTGGCGGGCAACTCGCATTTCTGCATGCTCGACCGCAACAGCGATGCCGTCGCCGACCGCATCCTGGCTTGGCTCGGCCATGCGCTGCAACCGCAATCCGTCCACCCCTAGCTCGGAGGAGAGCCCGATGTCCCTGACCAAATCCACCCTGGCGCTGGCGCTGCTTGCAGGCATGCTCGCGGCAATGCCGGCGGGCGCGCAAAGCGCCTACCCCGCCAAGCCGCTGCGCATGATCGTCCCGTTCGCCCCGGGCGGAACCGCCGACATCGTCGGCCGTGTATTCGCCGCCCAGTTGGGCAAAGAGCTGGGGCAGACCGTCGTGGTGGAGAACAAGGCGGGAGCCGGCGGCTCCATCGGCACGCGCTCGGTGGCCGACGCCGCGCCCGACGGCTACACCCTGCTGCTCGCCTCGTCCAGCACGCACGGCAGCAATCCTGCGGTCTACGAGAACCTGCCCTACGACGCCGCCGAGGACTTCACCCCCATTACGCAACTGGTCAAGGTGCCGGGCATCCTGAGCGTGACCAAGGACTTCCCCGCCCGCGACCTCCAGGGCCTGACCGCCGCCGCCAAGGCCGAGCCCGACCGCTATTCCTATGCCTCATCGGGCGCGGGCGGCCTGGGCAACCTGGCGATGGAACTGTTCAAGTCCAGGACGGGAGCCCAGATCCTGCACATCGCCTATCGCGGCGCGGGCCCGGCCTTCACCGACGTGATCAGCGGGCAGGTATCGATGATCTGGGAGCCGCTGCCCGCTTCGCTGCCCTACATCAAGGCCGGCCAGTTGCGCGCGATCGCCGTCGCTGCCGACGCCCGCTCGCCCGAGCTGCCCGATACGCCGACGTTCAAGGAATCCGGGCTGGCGGACTACGAAGCCAATGCCTGGAACGGCCTGCTTGCCCCCAAGGGCCTGCCCGACGAGGTCCGCCAGGCCCTGTACGAGGCCTCGGTGCGCGCCCTGCGCGACCCCGGCGTCACGGCCAAGCTCGCCAGCCTGGGCGGGACCGTGGTCGCCAATACCCCCGAGGAATTCAGGGCCGTGATGGCCGGCGACATCGCGCAATGGAAGCGCGTCGCCCAGGAAGCCGGAATCCGGCTCGACCAGTAAGCTCGCTCGACCGGGCGGCCGCAGGACGGCAAGGCGCCGCGCCGGCGGCCGCCTGCATCCCTCCCGCAGCCCGGCCCGCGCAGCCGCCTTATTCCGCCTTCATCCCCGCCGCCTTGACGATGGCGCCCAGGCGCCTGTCTTCCTCGGCGATGAACTTCTCGAAGTCGGCCACCGAGCCGGGGATGGCCTCGTAGCCGGCGTCCTCAAGCTTCTTGCGCACGGCCGGGTTGGCCATCACCTTGGCGATGGTGGCGTTCATGGCCTCGATGATTTCGGGCGGCGTGCCCTTGGGCGCGTACAGGCCGCCCCAGTGGGTGATCTTGATGTCCGGGAAGCCCTGCTCCACCGTGGTGGGCGTATCGGCCAGCAGCGGCGTACGGTGGTCCGAGGTGATCGCCAGCGGCCGCACGCGGCCCGAGGCCACGTAGTTGCGGATCGACACGGCTGCCTCCGAGGCCGCGTCCACCTGCCCGCCCATCATCGCCGCGGCGCTTTCCGAGCCGCTCTTGTAGGGCACGATGGTGACCGGCACCTTCAGCGCCTGGCCCAGCATCTCGCCCACGAAGTGGCCGGTGCTGCCGCTGCCCGCGGTGGCGAACAGGACGGGATGGCCGCCGGCCTTGGCCTTTTTCTGCCAGTCGGCCAGCGTGTGGATGTCGCTCTTGGAGCTGACCACGATGACCGAGGGCGATTCGAACATCAGGCCGACCGGCACCAGGTCGGAATCCTCGTAGGGCATCTTGCTGCGCAGCAGCTTGTTGGTGATGGCGCCGTTGCCGGCCGACAGGAAGGTGTAGCCGTCGGGCTCGCTCTTGGCCACCACGTCCGAGCCGATCACGCCGCCGGCGCCGGGCCGGTTGTCGATGACCACGGGCTGGCCGACGGCCTCGGACAGGCCATTGGCGAAGATACGTGTCATGGAGTCGATCTGGCCGCCCGCCGAGAAGGGCACGACGATCTTCAGGGGCTTTTCGGGCCATCGCGCGGCATGGGCGGCCCCGGCGCAGGCCAGGCCGGCGGCGGCCAGGCACAGGGCGCGGCGCAGGAAGGAAAGGCGGGATGCGGGCATTGCGGTCTCCTCGTGAATAAGTTGGTTGTTATGGCCACGATGGTACACGAGGAGAAACCGGGCCATGCCACCGCCCGGCGCAGGAAAATGCGCCTCTCCGTGTCGAAACCGCGCCCGCCCGCGCGTCGTGCAGACAGGGCGCGCGATCCGCGCTGCGCCCTTTTTTTCCAAGGAGCCCGACATGCCCCCCGTCCAGCCCGTCCCGAAAGACATGCACACCCTGACGCCCCATCTCATCTGCGAAGGGGCGGCGCAGGCTCTCGATTTCTACGTCCGCGCCTTCGGCGCGGTCGAGCTGGCGCGGCTGGACGGCCCCGGCGGCCGGATCATGCATGCCCAGCTGCGCATCGGCGACTCGACCATCATGCTGGCCGACGACTGGCCGGACGGCGGCTGCCCCGGGCCGCGCGCGCTGAAAGGCTCGCCGGTCTTCCTGCACCTGTACGTGCCGGACGTGGACGCGGCGATGGCGCGCGCCGCGGCCGCCGGGGCCACGGTCACCATGCCGGTGACCGACATGTTCTGGGGCGACCGCTACGGCCAGCTGACCGACCCCTTCGGGCACCGCTGGTCGGTGGCCACGCACCAGCGCGACCTGACGCCGGACGAGATCCGCGCCGCGGCGGCCAGCAGCTCCTGCTGGGAGGGCGCGGCTGAACGAGGGCGCGGCACGTAGGCGGGGCTGCCTGCGCCATACGCGGCCCCGCGTGCGGTGCAGTGCAACCGGGCGCGGCCGGACGGCCGGCCCGACCTGCGTGCCGGGCCTGCCCGCCGCCCGCGCACGCTATCATTGCCAGTCGTACGGCGCCCCCTCGGGCGCGGGCGGCCAAGCGCCGTCCGCCGCCCCGATTCCCCCTACATGATCGACATCTTCCTGCACCTGGACACCCACCTCGCCGCCCTGGCGAGCCAGTACGGCGCCTGGATCAATGCCATCCTCTTCGTCATCGTCTTCTGCGAGACCGGCCTGGTGGTCACCCCCTTCCTGCCGGGCGATTCGCTGCTGTTCGTGACGGGCGCGCTGGCCGCGGCGCCGGACGGGCCGCTGAACGTGCACGGCGTGGCGGCGCTGCTGCTGGCCGCGGCGGTGCTGGGCGATACGGTCAACTACACGGTGGGGCGGCACTTCGGCGCGCGGCTGTTCCGCGACCCGGACTCGCGCCTGTTCCGGCGCGACTACCTGCTCAAGGCGCAGCGCTTCTATGCGCGCCACGGCCGCGCCACCATCGTGCTGGCGCGCTTCGTGCCCATCGTGCGCACCTTCGCGCCCTTCGTGGCGGGGATGGGGTCGATGCGCTACCCGACCTTCATGGCCTACAACGCGGCCGGCGGGCTGGCCTGGGTGGGGCTGTTCGTCTACGGCGGCTACCTGTTCGGCAACCTGCCCGTCGTGCGCGACAACCTCACCGTCCTGGCCCTGGCCATCGTGGTGGTGTCGATACTGCCGGGCGTGTGGCACGCCCTGCGCAGCAGCCGGACCTAGCGCGGCGAACGGCCCGTCCCTGCGCCGCGGGCCGGGCACATGGCAGCGCGCCCGGCTGCCGCGGCCTCGATGGGGCCGCGGCAACCCCGCCTCCTACTTCTTCCGGCCTTCCAGCGCGTCGCGCACCACCGACTCCATGCCGGCGGCGTCCAGCCGGTAGTGGGCGTACAGGTGGGTGGGCGGGGCGATCAGGCTGTACTCGTCGCGGATGCCGTGGCGCACCAGGCGCACGCCGGCGCCCTCGTCGGCCAGCACCTCGGCCACGGCGGCGCCCAGGCCGCCCAGCACGTTGTGCTCCTCGGCCGTGATCAGCACCGACGAGCGCGCGGCCGCGGCCAGCACCGCCTCGCGGTCCAGCGGCTTGACCGTGGGCATGTCGATCACGCCCACCGAATAGCCCTGCGCGGCCAGCGACTCGGCCGCCTCCAGCGAGGGCTTGAGCGGCAGCCCGCAGGCGATGATGGTGGCGTCCGTGCCCTGGCGGTGCTCGACGGCCTTGCCGATGGCGAACGGCGTGCCGCGGGCGTAGACGTCCGGCTCGCGGCCGCGGCCGATGCGGAAATAGATGGGCTCGGGCCAGTCCGCGCTGGCCTTGATGGCCGCCTCCAGCGAGGGGCCGTCGGCCGGCGAGATCACCGTCAGCCCGGCGATCGCACGCATGGTGGAGATGTCCTCGGTGGCGTGGTGCGAGGTGCCGTAGAAGCCCATGGAGATGCCGGTATGGTGGCCGATCAGGCGCACCGGCAGCTTGCAGTAGGCCACGTCCATGCGGATCTGCTCGCAGCACAGCAGGCCGATGAAGGACGCGAAGGTGGCCACGAAGGGCATGTGGCCCACGGTGGCCAGGCCGGCGGCGGCCGAGACCATGTTCTGCTCGGAGATGCCGAACTGCACGTAGCGCTGCGGGAAGCGCGCGGCGAACTTGTTCAGGCCGTTGGAATACTGCAGGTCGGCCGAGCCGGCGATGACCGGGCGGCCTTCGTCGGCCAGCGCGATCAGCGCGTCGGACAGGAAGTCCAGGCCGGGGTTGCGGGCGTTCAGCTCGCGGTACTGCCAGGAGTCGGGCGACTGCGGCTGGGGAGCGACGACGGTGTTCATGGATTCAGATCTCCCGGCTCATGATTTCTTCGACGGCGCGTTCGGCATCCTCGGGCGCCAGGTAGCCCAGGTGCCAGCCCGGCTCGGTTTCCATATAGGACACGCCCTTGCCCTTGACGGTGCGGGCGATGACGCAGGCCGGGCGGTCGCGCCCGGTGTCGGCCTTGAGCCGGCGCAGCAGCGGCACCAGGGCGCGCAGGTCGTGGCCGTCGACCTCGTGGGTCTCCCAGCCGAAGGCGCGCCACTTGTCGGCCAGCGATTCCACGCCGATCACGTCGTCGACCTTGCCGTCGAGCTGGTAGCCGTTGCGGTCGACGATGGCCACCAGGCGCGACAGCTTGTGGTGGGCGCAGAACAGCGCCGCCTCCCAGACCTGGCCTTCCTGCATTTCGCCGTCGCCCAGCATGACGAAGACGTTGAAGTCGCGCCCGGCGGCGCGCCCGCCCCAGGCCATGCCGGCGCCGTTGGACAGCGCGTGGCCGATGGAGCCGGAGCTGAAGTCCACGCCCGGCACCTTGGTCATGTCGGGGTGATCGCCCAGCGGGTTGCCCAGGCGGGTGTAGCCGTCGAGCGTTTCGGCATCCAGGAAGCCGTAGTCGGCCAGGATGGGGAACAGGCCCACGGCGGCGTGGCCCTTGCCCATCAGGAAGCGGTCGCGGTCGGGCCAGGCCGGCTCGCCGCGGCGCAGCGACATGACGTCGTAGTACAGCGCGGAAAAGATTTCGGCGGCCGAGAAGACCGAGCTGTAGTGGCCGGTCTTGGCGATGCCGATCAGGCGGATGGTTTCCAGCCGGATGAAGCGGGCCTTCTCGCGCAGCAGCGCGAGCTGGTCGCCGGTCAGCGCGGCCGGGTCGCCCGGCGGGGACTTCAGGGTTGCGGACATATTGCCTCCATGGACGGCGGCGCATCGCGCCGCCGGGTATCGTCGGAAATCCGTTGACCGGCCTGGTGCCGGTTCGCGCCGCGGCAGCCTCGCTCGGCTCCTTGCGGCGCCGGCAGGGCCCTAGCCTTGCGGCGCGCCGCCGGGCTCGCCCAGCAGGAAGCCGATGAGCAGGTCCATCTGCGCCGTGATCATGTGTTCCCCCTTGTGCACGCGCGCCCCGCGCTCGCGCGCGGCGATCAATAGCGGGGTCTCGGCAGGCTGCATGACGACCTCGGCCACGGTCGCGCCCGGGTCCAGGCGCGCCGGGTCGCAGGGCATGGGGTCGTCCGGGCGCAGGCCCAGCGAGGTGGCGTTGACCACCAGCTCGTAGCCGGCAGGGTCGTTGCCGGCGGCCTGCACCGGCACGCCCGGCACGCGCGCGCCGACCCGCGCGGCCAGCGCCTGGGCGCGCCCGGCGCTGCGGTTGGCGATGGACAGCGACGACACCCCCGCGCGCGCCAGCGAGAAGGCTATCGCCGTGGCCGCCCCGCCCGCGCCCAGCAGCAGGGTGCGCTTGCCGGCCGGGTCCACGCCCTGGCGCAGCATGCCCTGGACCATGCCCTCGCCGTCGTACATGCGGCCGGTGAAGCGGCCCTCGCCGTCGCGGCGCGCGACGTTGACCACGCCCAGGTCGACGGCGTCGCCTTCCAGCGCGTCGCACAGCGGCGCTGCCGCCTGCTTGTGCGGCAGCGTCAGGATGACGCCGGCCAGGTTCTCGACGTGGCGCAGGCCCTGCCAGGCGTCGGCCAGGCGCTCGGGCTTGACGGCCCAGGGCACCAGCACGGCGTTCAGGCCGAGCTCGCGGCAGCGCGGGTTGAAGAAGGTGGGCGTGCGCAGGTGGGCGGAGGGCCAGGCCAGGTGCACGACGACCCGGGTCTTGCCGTCTATGCCGCCCGGGACCGGGTTGGCGGGTTGGGACATGGGATGGGCTTTGGGCTGTGGTTGCTCGCTATGGATGCATCATATATTATATATGACACCATTAGCAAGGAGGAAGTGCGATGACGCACATGACGCAGGCGCACGGGCAGGAGGGCAGCCGCGCCGCGGCGCCGGCCGGCCGCCACGGGAGGCGGCCATGATCGTTTTCGGAGCGCCCAGGCGCTACGTGCAGGGGCCCGGCGCCCTCACCCAGGCCGGGCCGGAGCTGGCGCGCCTGGCCAAACACGCCGTGCTGCTGGCCGACCCCTTCATCGACGACCGCTACGGCGAGGCGATCTGCGCCAGCGCCGCGGCCAGCGGCGTGACGCTCGAACGCCTGCGCTTTTCGGGCGAGGTCACGCCCGAGGAGCTGGCCCGCCTGGCGGCCGCCCGGCCGCAGCCGGCGCCCGAGCTGGTGGTGGCCGCCGGCGGCGGCAAGTGCATCGACGCGGGCAAGGCGCTGGCCGGCGCCTGGGGCGTGCGCATCGCCAGCGCGCCCACCATCGCATCCAACGATGCGCCCACCAGCCATATCTACGTGGTCTACGACAGCGCCCACCGCCTGCTCAGCGTCGAGAAGATGGCCACCGGCAACCCGGACCTGGTGCTGGTCGACACGGAAATCATCGCCGCCGCGCCGCGCATCCAGCTGCTGGCCGGCATCGGCGACGCGATCTCCAAGTTCTTCGAGGTGCGCCAGTGCATGGGCAACGGCGGCGTCAACGTGTTCGGCGGCACGCCCGCCCACACCGCCGGCGTGCTGGCCCGCACCTGCTACGAGCTGCTGCGCGAGCACAGCGAGCCGGCCCTGGCCGCGCTGGCGGCCGGCCGGCCCGACGCGCACTTCGAGCGCCTGGTCGAAGCCACCGTGCTGCTGAGCGGCCTGAGCTTCGAGAACGGCGGCCTGTCGATCGCGCACTCCATGACGCGCGGCCTGTCGGCCGTCCCCGAGACCGCCTCGGCGCCGCACGGCCTGCAGGTGGCCTACGGCCTGCTGGTGCAGCTGGCGCTGGAAGAACTGCCCGCCGCCGAGCTGCGCGACATCGACGCCTTCTATGCCGGCATCGGCCTGCCGCGCCGCCTGGCCGACCTGGGCCTGGCCGGGCCGGACGACGGCGTGTACGCGCGCATCGCCGGGCCCACCCTGGGCGCGCCGCACATGCGCCACTTCGGCCGCGCGCTCTCGCAAGAGGACCTGGTGGCGGCCATGCGCCGGGTGGAGGCCGGTTTGACTTAGAATCCCGGGTACCGCGGGCGAAGATGGATCATATATTTCGCCCGCGCCCCGCTCGCAGGCAGCCCTATGTCCAAACTCCAGCAGATCGAGAAAGAAAACCTGTCGATGCGCATCTATCGGCAGATACGGCGCGCCCTGATCGACGGCCAATATGCCCCGGGCGAGCGGCTGCGCATCTCCGAGCTGGCCGAGGCCCTGGGCACCAGCATCACCCCGGTGCGCGAAGCCATCTTCCGCCTGGTCAGCGAGCAGGCGCTGGAAATCAAGGCGGCCACGGCCGTGTACGTGCCCGTGCTCGATCCGGTCAAGGTGCGCGAGATCCAGCTGGTGCGCATCCACCTGGAAGGCGCCGCCGCCGCGCAGGCCGCCCGCCGCATCACGGCCGCCCAGCTGGCGGAACTGGAAACCCTGCAGGCCGCCTTCATCGACGCGGCCGGCAAGGACCCGGGCCTGGCCAGCGAGCGCAACCGCGACTTCCACTTCGCCATCCTGGAAATCGCCGACATGCCGGTGGTGGAAGCCATCGTCGAGAACATGTGGGCGCTGATGGGGCCGCTGCTGCGCATCTTCCACAGCACCATGCCCAAGCGGCAGATATCGGGCAACGAGCATAGGCATTACGAGGTCCTGGCCGCGCTGCGCGCCCACGACCCGGAGGCCGCCCGCAAGACCCTGCAGGAAGACATCAAGTGGGGCAGCGTGCTGATCGACTGGCTGGAAGCGCGCGGGGCCGAGGCCCAGGCGGCCGCGCCCGCCCCGGCCGCGCGCCGGCCGCGCTCAAAGGCCAAGGTAGGTTGAGCGCAGGTGCTGGTTGTCCAGCAGCTCGCGGCCGCTGCCCGATAGCGTGATCTCGCCGTTCTCCAGCACGTAGCCCTCGTCGGCCATCTCCAGCACCTGGAAGACGTTCTGCTCGATGATGAGTATGCTCAGGTCGCGCTCGCGGATGCGGGAGATGGACTCGAACAGCCGGTCCACCATGATGGGCGCCAGGCCCAGCGACGGCTCGTCCAGCGCCAGCACGCGCGGCAGCGCCATCAGCGCCCGGCCCACGGCCACCATCTGCTGCTGGCCGCCCGACAGGGTGGAAGCCGGCAGCGCCTGGCGCTCCTCCAGGATGGGGAACAGGTCGTAGACCTCGCGCAGGGTCTGGTCGCGCCGCGCGCGGGCGCGCGGGTTGGTCGCGCCCATGAGCAGGTTCTCGCGGATCGACATGCCCAGGAACAGCTGCTTGCCCTCGGGCGACTGCACGAAGCCCTCGCCCACCACGCGGTGCGGCGCCATGCCGGTCAGCGGCCGGCCTTCCAGCAGGATCTCGCCGCGCGTGGGCGCCAGCAGCCCCGACACGGTGCGCAGCAGCGTGGTCTTGCCCGCGCCGTTGGCGCCGATCAGCGCGACGATGCGCCCCGGCGCCAGGGTGAGGTTCACGCCGCGCAGCACGGGCACCTCGGTATAGCCCGCCCACAGGTCGCGGATCTCAAGCGCGTGCGCCGGCATAGCGTTCTCCGAAATAGGCTTTCAAAACGTCGGGCTGGGCGACCACCTCGGCCGGCACGCCGTCGGCGATCAGCTTGCCGTAGTCCAGCACGATGACGCGGTCGGACAGCCCCATGATGACTTTCATGACGTGCTCGACGATCAGGATGGTGACGCCGCGCTCGCGCACGCGCCGCACCAGCCCGACCATTTCCTGGGCCTCGCTGGGCGTGGCCCCGGCCACCACCTCGTCCATCAGCAGCAGTTTGGGCTGGGTGGCCAGCGCCCGCCCCAGCTCCAGCTTGCGCCGGTCGAAGGCGGTGACGTCGTTGGCGTCGGCGTGCGCCAGCTCGCCCATGCCCAGGAAGTCCAGGATGGCCTCGGCCTCGCGGCGGATGGCGCGCCGGTCGCGCGAGCGGGCGAAGCCGCCGACCATGACGTTCTCCAGCACGGACAGCGAGCCGAAGGGCTTGGACAGCTGGAAGGTGCGGCCGATGCCGCGCCGGCAGATCTGCGCCGGCCGCAGGCCCGTGATGGGCTGGCCCTCGAAGACGATCTCGCCGGTGTCGGGCGCGATGGCGCCGGCCACCATGTTGAAGGCGGTCGTCTTGCCCGCGCCGTTCGGGCCCAGCAGGCCCAGGATTTCCCCGCGGCGCAGTTCGAAGCTCAGGTCGCTGACCGCCTGCACGCCGCCGAAGCGCTTGGAGATGGAACGGACCTGCAGCAGGGGGGCGGCTGTCATGGCTGCTCCTTGCGTTTGCGGCCGCGCCCGATCAGGCGCGACAGCGGATCGATGATGCCCTTGGGCAGATAGGTCACCGCCAGGATCAGCACGACGCCGTAGACCACCAGGTGCAGCCCCAGCACGCCGCCGCCGAACCAGGAGCGCATCACCTCGGCCACCGGGTGCAGCAGCAGCGCGCCCAGCGCCGGGCCGAACACCGTGCCCTGCCCGCCGACGATGGCCATCACCGCCATGTCTATCGACAGGTCTATGCCCATGTTGCGCTCGGGATTGATGTAGCGGAAGAACTGCGCGAAGAAGGCCCCGCCGATGCCGGTCATGAAGGCGCTGATGCACAGCGCGATCAGGCTGTAGCGGGTGGGGCTCACGCCCAGCGACTCGGCCGCGTCGGAATCGCCGCGGATGGCCTTCAGGTAGTAGCCCAGGCGCGAGCGCTCCATCCAGGCCGTGGCCGCCATGGCCAGCGCCAGCATGGCCAGCACGATGTAGTAGTAGGCCGTCTTGCCGTTGAACTGGAAGGCCGCCCAGCTGTCGCCGATCAGCGGCACCACCAGCCCCTCGGCGCCCTTGAGCGGGATGCCCAGGAAGGTGTCGGTGTTCTCGAACCAGATGCGCAGGATCTCGGCGAAGGCGATGGTGGTCAGCGTGAAATACGGCCCCTTCAGGCGGAAGGTGGGAAAGCCGATGGCCACCGCCAGCAGCGCGGCCACCGCGCCGCCGGCCAGCATGCCCAGCCAGGGAGACAGGCCGGTCTGGATGAACAGCAGCACGGTGACGTAGCCGGCCACGCCGCTGAACACCGAATGCCCGAGCGAGAGCTGGCCGACGTAGCCGCAGACGAAGTTCCAGGCCGTGGCCATGTAGGCGAAGTACAGCACCATGATGACCGTGTGGATGAAATACGAGTCCTGCACGATCCAGGGCAGCAGCACGGCGAGCACGGCCACGGCCAGGAGGATGGCCGCGCCCAGGCGCGATTGGCGGGGAGATTGCATGTCCGGGGTCCTCATCGTTTGGCCACGCGCGCGCCCAGCAGGCCGCTGGGCTTGAAGAGCAGGACGGCGATGAACAGGCCGAACGAGAACATCGCCGCCGAGGTCGCGGTGACGAACTGCGAGGCCACGGACTCGAACACGCCCAGCAGCAGCCCGCCCACGATGGAGCCGGGGATGGAGCCGATGCCGCCCAGCACGACGACCAGGAAGGACTTGATCCCGAAGGACAGGCCGGTGGTCGGCGTGACCGGCAGGAAGGCCACCAGCAGCGAGCCGAACACGCCCAGCACGGCACAGCCCAGCGCGAAGGTGATGTTGTAGATGAAGGGCACGTTCACGCCCGACAGCGTGGCGGCGTCGCGGTTCTGCGCCGTGGCGCGGATCGAGCGTCCCAGGTCGCTGCGGCGCAGCCACAGGGCCAGCCCCCAGGCCAGCAGCACGGCCGCCACGCAGCCGATCAGGCGCGCCACGTTGACCGGCAGCCCCAGCAGGAAGAAGGACTCCTGCGCGATGTCCACCGACACGGCGCGCACGTCCGGGCCGAAGGCCATCAGCACCAGGTTGTCGACCACCAGGTAGACGCCGGTGGTGACCAGCAGCGCGCTGATCGGCTCGACCACCATGGCCCGCTCGCGGCGGAACAGCGGCGCGATGATCCAGGCCTGCACCGCGTAGCCCAGCGCGAACAGCGCCGGCACGATGATGACGGGCGCCACGTAGGGGTGGATGCCGAAGACGCTCCACAGCAGGTAGGCGCCGTACATGGCCAGCATCAGGAAGGAGCCGTGCGCGAAGTTGATCACGCGCAGCACGCCGAAGATCAGGCTCAGGCCGAGCGCGATCCCGCCGTAGATGCCGCCGACCAGCAGGCCGTTGACCAGGGCGAAGAAGAGTATGAGTGGATCCATGCGATTCCCGCGATCGATGGCCGCGCCTGGCGCCCCGCGGACGGGGCGCCGCCCGTTGCCCGGATGCGGGTCCGGGGCGGGCGGCGCGGCCGGAAGAAGGGCGCGGCCTTGCGCCGCGCCCCGGCTGGTTCAGCCGCTCAGCGCTTGCCCCAGTCGGGCACGGGCCAGACCGGCTTGGTGCTGTCGAGGCGGTTTTCCGCCGGCCAGACGGTCAGGCGCTCGCCGCCCAGGTTTTCCGAGATGACGCCGTGGGCGAAGGTGTTCTGGCCGTTCTCGTCGAACTTGATGCGCTGGTAGCCGACCACCAGGGCGGGCCCGGAGGTGATGTCGGTGGCCACCAGGGCTTCGCGGATCTTCTCGCGGTCGGCCGAGGCGGCGCGCTCCAGCACGTCCTTGACGATGTAGCCGCTGGACAGGCCCTGGGCGCCGTAGGAGTTGATCTCATAGCCCAGCGTCTTCTTGAAGACCTCGTTGGCGCCGGTCAGCTCGGGGCTCTTGTCGGCCTTGAGGCGGTCGATCTGCCAGTCTTCCTGCACGAACATGTAGTCGTAGGCGGCCTGCTGCACGGCCTTGTAGAAGCCCGGGTCCTCGGAGCCGCCGCCGACCGAATGCAGGCCGAAGGGCAGGTTGATGCGGTTCTGCTGCAGCTGCTTGTTGATCAGGATGTGGTCGGGCGTGTAGGCCACCACGATCAGCGCCTCGGGCTTGGCCGAGCGGATCTTGAGCATCTGCGCGGTGAAGTCCACCTGGTTGGGCGGGAAGGCCTCGTCCAGGGAGATCTCATAGCCGCGCTCGGCGGCCAGCTTCTTGATGGCGGCGGCGTGCGAGCGGCCCCAGTCGGTGCCCTCGTAGAACAGGCCGATGTTCTTGGGGCCCGCGCCGGTTTCCTTCTTGAGCAGGTCGATGGCGTCGATCTGCTCGCGCGCGTCGTAGGTGGCCTTGTTGTTCGGGCGGAACACGTACTTGAAGCCGCGCTCGGTGATCTCGTCCTTGACCGAGCCGGACACCAGCCAGGGCGTCTTGTAGCGCTCGGCCACTTCCGAGGCCGGGAAGGTGACGGCGCTGTTGTAGGCGCCCACGATCATGGCCACGCGCTCGCGCTCGATCAGGCGCTCGGTCTCGGACGAGCCGACGTCGGGCTTGGACTGCGAATCCGCGAACACCACCTTGAGCCTGGCCCCGCCCAGGGACTGGATGCCGCCGGCGGCGTTGATCTGCTCGACCGCGGCCTGCAGGCCCACGCGGGTCTGGTTGCCGATGGTGGCCGCCCCGCCGGTCAGCGGCAGCACGGCGCCGATGACCACGTCCGGCGCCTGCGCGCCGGCCGGGGCGGCCAGAAGGATGCTCCCGGCGATGCCTGCGCGCACCGCCCACTTGTGGATGCCAACCATGTAGTTATCTCCTCGCCCTGCGGGGCAACGTATGATCATGCCTGTGATACATGATATATGATATACAACAAGAAACGGCCGCTGCTATTGGGGTTTCCCCTTCACGCCGCGGCCCCGCTCAAGCGATGCCGAAGCCGCCGTCGATGGGCAGAACCACCCCGGTGACGTAGCGGGCGTCGCGCGAGAGCAGGAAGCGCACCACGTCGGCCACGTCGTCGGGCTGGCCCCAGCGGCCCATGGGGATGCGCGCCTGGATGGCCGGCGCGCGCTCCGGGTTGTGGAGCGCGCCGGACGACAGCCGGGTCTCGATCCAGCCCGGAGCCACCGCGTTGACGCGCACGCCCTCGGGGGCCAGCTTGACCGCGAAGGAGCGCGTCAGCTGCACCACCCCGCCCTTGCTGGCCGCATAGGCGGGGTTGCGCGGCGAGCCGAAGAAGCTCCACATCGACGCCACGTTGACCACCGCGCCGCCGGCACGCACCAGGGCCTGCGAGCAGGCCTCGGTGGCCACGTGGGTGCCCGTGAGGTTGACGTCGATGACCTTGCGGAAACCCTCGGCGGTGAATTCGCGCCCTTCGTGCAGGATGATGCCGGCGGCGTTGACCAGGGCGTCCAGGCGGGGGAAGCGCGCGGCCAGGGCGGCCAGCGCCTGCGCGTCGGTCACGTCGAGGCGCTCGAAGGCGAGCTCGCCGGGCCAGTCCTCGTCGCGGTCCAGGCCGGCACAGGTGACCTGGTAGCCGGCCGCCGCGAGCGCCTGGGCGACCGCCCGGCCGATGCCGGTGCCACCGCCCGTGACCAGGGCATACGAGGGGGAACGGGACGGGGGGGCCATGCTGTCTCCTGCTTCTTGAAGTTGTCAAACATTATATATGATGCATGATATTAATCGGAGTTCCCCGGTGCGGAAAAACGAGCGGGGAACGGGCCGGGGCCGGCCGAAGACAGGCCGTCCGCTTGGGCCGGCGGCGCCGATGCGTCAGAATCGCGGTCGGGACGGCGGCCGGGCGCAGGCCGCCGCGCCCGCCCCTACCCTTGCCGCCACAGGATGAGCAGCCACATGACCATCGAGTTTTACGCCTGGGACACGCCCAACGGCCGGAAGATCAGCGTCGCGCTGGAAGAAATGGGACTGCCCTATGCGGTCCGCCCCGTGGACATCCGCCACGGCAAGCAGTTCGAGCCGGATTTCCTGCGCATCAGCCCGAACAACCGCATTCCCGCCATCGTCGACCCGGACGGCCCGGACGGCCGCCCGGTCAGCGTGTTCGAATCCGGCGCCATCCTGCTCTATCTGGGCGAGAAGACGGGCAAGTTCCTGCCCGGCCCGCTGGCCGGGCGCATCCCGGTGCTGGAATGGCTGATGTGGCAGATGGGCGGCTTCGGCCCCATGCCCGGCCAGGCCCACCACTTCCTGGGGCTGGCCGACGAGGCCGACCGCCGCTACGGCGCCCGGCGCTTCGTGGCCGAGACCCGCCGCCTGTACGGGGTGCTGGACCGCCGCCTGGACGGCCGCGAATACGTCGCCGGCGACCTGTCCGTGGCGGACTTCGCCATCCTGGGCTGGGCCTGGCGGCACCAGCGCCACCAGGTGGACCTGGCCGACTTCCCCAACGTCAGGCGCTGGTACGACGCGCTGATGGCGCGCCCGGGCGTGCAGCGCGGCTTCGCGGTGAAGCTGGACGGCCAGGGCGGCTAGGCCGCGCGCAAGCCGGACGCGCAAGCGCGTCCCGCCGCGCCGCCGGCGCTCAGGTCCCCACCACCCCGCCGTCCTCGCGCCAGATCACCACCGTGGCCGGGCGCGGCCGGCCGCCCGCGCGGTCGGGCCACTGCGAGAAAGCCAGCGGGTCCGCCTGCGGATCGGGCGCGCCCTTGGCGCGCGGATGCTTGCCGTATTCGCCCGGATGCTGCACGTTGATGAACACGTACTTGTGGTCGGGCGTGAAGGTGATGCCGGTGATCTCGCAGCCCGACGGCCCCACCAGGAAGCGCCGGATCTCGCTCCGACCCGCCCCCGGGCGCGGGTCGGCCACCAGCATCTGGTTGTTGCCCATGCCGGCGAAGGCGCCGCTGTTGGAGAAGTCGCCGTCGGTCTCTATCCACAGCCGGCCGAACTTGTCGAAGGCCAGCCCGTCCGGGCTGTTGAACATATTGTGCTCGTCGACGTTGGCGCTGCCAGTGCCCAGCGGCGGGCCGGACTTGGCCGTGGGATTGCCGGCCAGCACGAACAGGTCCCATTCGAACTCGGCAGCCGCGGCGTCGCCGCCGGCCTCGCGCCAGCGCACGATCTGGCCGTAGACGTTCTTGGCGCGCGGGTTGGCGTCGTCGGTCTCGGTGCGGCCGCTGTTGTTGGTCAGCGTGCAGTAGACCTCGCCGGTGGCCGGATGCACCGCCACCCATTCGGGCCGGTCCATGGGCGTGGCGCCCACGGCGTCGGCGGCCAGGCGGGTGTGGACCAGCATCTCGCCGGCGTCGGCGAACTTGTCGGCCAGCCTGCCGCCGTCGGTGGTCGGGGTGTCCAGGCGCAGCGGGATCCAGCGCCCGGTGCCCATCATGTCGCCGCTGGCCTGGCCCGCGCCGAACTGCGCCACGTACAGCGTGCCGCGCTCCAGCAGGTTGCGGTTCAGCGCCGGCTGGGCGGGGTCGTAGCGGCCGTCGGACACGAACTTGTAGATGTAGTCGTTGGCCTGGTCGTCGCCCATGTAGACGACGACACGCTGATCCTTGGCCAGCGTCTGCGCCGCGTTCTCGTGCTTGACGCGGCCCATGGCCGTGCGCTTCTTGGGCGTGGAGGACGGATCGAAGGGGTCGATCTCGACGATCCAGCCGAAGCGGTGCGACTCGTTCTCGTAGCCCTTGGCGGCCGTGTCGAAGCGCGGATCGTGGGTTTCCCAGAAGTAGGTGCTCTTCTCGGCCATACCGTAGCGGGCCTGCTCCTTCGTGGCCTGCCCGGCGCTGCGGCCGAAGTAGTTGTTGAAGTTTTCCTCGCAGGTCAGGTAGGTGCCCCACAGGGTGTAGCCGTTGCCGCAATTGTTGATGGTGCCCAGGGCCACGGTGCCGGTGGGGTCGGCGGCGGTGCGCAGCAGCGGGTGGCCTGCCGCGGGGCCGGTCATCAGCATGGGCGTGTTGGCATGGATGCGGCGGTTGTAGGGCGAATCGGCCACCACCTGCCACTGGCCGTCCTGCAGGCGCAGGTGCGCCACGCTCACGCCGTGGGCGTGCTGGGCCTTGCGCACCCAGTCCTCGCTCCAGCCCTGGCCGCCCGGGGCGACGCCGGCGGGGTAGAAGAATTCCAGGTTGATGTATTCGTGGTTCATCACCAGCAGGCCTTCGGCGCTATCGCCCTCGGCCAGCGGGAAGAAGTGCATGCCGTCGTGGTTGTCGCCGAACTGCAGGCGCTGCGCCTCGGCGTTCTCGCCGGCGTCGCCGCGCCAGGCCGGGCTGTCGGGGAACAGGCCGTCGCCCCAGCGGCAGATCGCCGCCGCGCGGTAGCCTTCGGGCACGACGATGCCGTCGCCGCTGTTGGCCGCGACCGGCTGGAAGCCCAGCAGCGGGCCGCCGCCGGAAGCGGCGGACGTGGCGGATGCGGCTGACGTGGCGGATGAGGTGGACGCGGAAGTCCCTGCGGATGCCGCGCCGCCTGCGTCCGCCCGGCTACAGGGGGCCAGCCCGGCGCTCAGGAAGCCGACCGCGCCCACGCCCAGGCCGGTCTTGAGAAAGCCGCGGCGCGACTGCACGCGCTGCACGATGTCGCCGAAGGGCGTGTTGGCGGAGGGGTTGGACGAGATGTCGTCCGGATCGAGGCTGTTCATGCGGGAATTCCTATGCCGGGAGACGGACGGGGCGGCAAGCCCCGCCTGGCCGCGGACGCGCCGCGGCCGGTCCCGGCCATACTAGGAATCCCTCGTGACGCTTGCGTGACGGCCCGGTGCGCAAACGGCTCACGCGGGGCGGCGGCAGCTAGCCCCAGCCGTCTATCGTCAGCCCGCTGGCGCGCTCGGCCTCTTCGCGCGAGACCTGGCGCTGCGTCTGGCCGAAGCTCCACACATGCCCTTCCGGGTCGCGCGCGCTGTACGAGCGGTCGCCGTATAACTGGTCGGCCAGCTCGCGCACGATGACCGCGCCGGCGGCCAGCGCGCGCTCGCAATGGGCGTCGACGTCCACCGTCAGCTGCACGTGCACGCACTGGGTGTTGCGCCCGCCCAGCGAAGCCGGGCTGGCGGTCTGGCGATCCCACTCGGGCCCCACCATGATGTAGCCGTCGCCGAAGCGCATCTCCGCATGCACCACGTTGCCGTCCACGTCGGTGACCACCATGGTGCGCTCGAAGCCGAAGGCGCGCTCCAGCCAATCCAGCGCTGCCGCCGGGTCCTGGTAGAACACCGCCGAGCCCAGCGAAGGGCGGCGAGACGATTGATCCATGTGCCGGGCCTCCCGTGCCTTGACCGCGCCGCCCCGTCGGCGGCGCTGGGCTTCATTGTGCGCGGCGTGCCGGCCCCGGGCATAGGGGCCGCGCAAGGGCCCGCGAGGGCTTTTTGTCAAAAAATGTGTAGAACGCCGCGATGCCTTGCGCAGCGCCGTTGCGTCTTGTCGCTTTTGACCTGTTTCGAACCGGTTTCAACGGCCCCGCGCGGCGCGGATACGGCGTTTAATGACGCCGTCGCCACAAACAAGAAGGTGCAATCATGAAACGTTGGCTCATCGCTTTCGGCGTGCTCGGCGTGCTGGCCGCGGGCCCGGCCGCCGCGCGCGTGGACGTCGGCATCTCGATAGGGATACCGGGCGTGATCGTGGGCGGGCCCGTGTACTACCCGCCCCCCGTAGTCTACGCCCCGCCGCCGCCCGTCTACGTCGCGCCCGCCCCCGTGGTGGTGCGCCCGCCCGCGCCGGTGTACTACGGCGCGCCGGTCTACTACCACAACAAGGGGCACCGCTATTCCAGCAAGTGGGGCCATTACCGCAAGGGCCCGCCGGGACACCACCACCGCCGCGACCATCGCTGAAGCGGCCGGGGCGAAACGCAGGCCGGCCGCCCGTGCGGCGCCCCCG
>Ga0182738_1002622_pt1 | contig 21240 bp, 21 predicted proteins | sample eDN5th30CBELigMG_FD_128876 | JGI IMG/M metagenome (GOLD analysis project Ga0182738, IMG submission 128876) | Enriched Miracle-Growth compost microbial communities from Emeryville, California, USA - eDNA 5th pass 30_C BE-Lig MG (version 2)... ... | reverse complement strand
GGAGGTGCCGAAGTCACCCTGCAGGATGCCGCCGATATAGGACAGGTACTGCACGACCATCGGCCGGTCCATGCCGAGTTCGTGCATGATCTGGGTGTGGCGCGCCGGGTCCATGACGCGTTCGCCCGACATCAGCATGACCGGATCGCCCGGCAAAAGGCGGATGAAGGCGAAGGCGATGATCGAGACCCCGATGAAGGTGGGGATCAGGACCAGCAGCCGACCGAAAAAGAATTTGAGCATGGATGTCCTATGACATCTCGCCCCGGCCGGAGCAACCGACCAGGGACGGATAAGCAAGCGCCCGGCCGGAGCCGGGCGCTGTTTGGAGGATTACTCGGCGATGTCGACGTTGTCGAAGCGATGGATGCCGAGCGGGTCCTGGGTGTAGCCGGTGACCTTCTTCGACATCGGCATGAACACCGTCGAGTGGTCGATCGTGGCCCAGGGCGCCTCCTTCTTGAAGACCACCTGCGCCTGCTCGTAGAGCTTGGCGCGCTCGGCCTGGTCGGAGGTCTGCTTGGCCTTCTTCACCAGATCGTCGAACTCCTTGTTGCACCACTGGGCACGGTTGTTGCCGCCGACGGCGGTGCAGCCCAGAAGCGTGTCGAGGAAGTTGTCCGGATCGCCGTTGTCGCCGGTCCAGCCGAGGATGACGGCGCCGTCACGGTCCTTGTCGGAGGAGCGCTTCAGGTACTCGGCCCACTCATAGGAGACGATCTCGGCGGTGACGCCGACCTTGGCGAGGTCCGCCTGCATCAGCTCCGCCGCGCGGCGGGCGTTCAGCATGTAGGGACGCGAAACCGGCATCGCCCAGATCTTCATCTTCAGATCCTTGACGCCGGCGGCTTCGAGCGCGGCCTTGGCTGCGTCAGGATCGTACTTGTCGTCCTGCACCGCGTCGTTGAAGGACCACATGGTCGGCGGGATCGGGTTCTTGGCGACCTGCGCCTGGCCCTCGAAGACGGCGTCGACGATCGCCTGCTTGTTGATCGCCTGGTTCAGCGCACGGCGCACCTCGGCCTTGTCGAAGGGCGCGACCAGCGTGTTGTAGGCGAGATAGGCGACGTTGAGGCCGGCCTGTTCCTCGACGTTCAGATCCTTGTTGTCCTTGAGCGCCTGGACGTCGGCGGCGTTCGGATACGGATAGATCTGGCATTCGCCGGCTTCCAGCTTCTGCCGGCGCACCGAGGCGTCGGTGGTGATGGCGAAGACGAGATCGTCGATCTTCGGCTTGCCGTTCCAGTAGCTGTCGTTGGCCTTGTAGCGGATCGCCGCATCCGGCTGGTAGGCGACGAAGGTAAAGGGGCCGGTGCCCAGCGGCTGCTGGTTCATCTGCTCCATCTTGCCGTCGGCGGCCAGCTTGTCGGCATATTCCTTCGACAGGATCGAGGCGAAGTCCATGCCGAGGTCGGCCATGAACGGCGCTTCGGGATGGTTCAGCACGAACTTGACGGTGTGGTCGTCAACCTTCTCTATTGACTTGATCAGGTCGGGGAAGCCCATGCCGGCCGAATATTCCCAGGAAGCGCCGGCGACGTACTTGTTCCACGGATTGTCGGCCTTGAGCTGGCGCTCGAAGGAGTAGATCACGTCATCGGCGTTGAACTCGCGCGTCGGCGTGAAGAAATCGGTGGTCTGGAACTTGACGCCCTGGCGCAGCTTGAAGGTGTATTCCAGGCCGTCGTCGGAAATCGTCCAGCTTTCGGCGAGGCCGGGCTCGAGCTCGGTGGAGCCGTGCTTGAACTCGACGAGGCGGTTGTAGACCGTGCGCGACGAAGCGTCGAAGGTCGTGCCGGCGGTGTAGAGGCCGGGGTCGAAGCCTTCCGGCGACCCTTCCGAACAATAGACCAGCGTCTTTGCGTTGGCCACGCCTCCCAGCACCGTTGCGGCCAGCAACGCAGCCGCAAAAGCCATTTTCTTTTTCATTGAGAACTCCCTGAAGTTTTTCCAAGCCCCTCTATCAGGCTCGCGGAGGCCGCATATAAGCATCGTTTTCAAAGCTTTGGAACACCCAGTTTGCTTACCGCACGGCAGGCGGAACAACGTTCCAAGAAAAGCCATATTCTTAGCAAAACCGTTCCCTATCTGATATATCACGCAGATTTCATGGTTGTCTTTTTCGCGTGATAGGCAAAATTTTCTCCGCCTTTCCTACCCGCCGGAGGCGTCGGCGAAATCTTCGTTCACCCGCATCCGCGACGAAAGACGCGGTGCAGCGAATTCCTTGCCGGCCTGCCCTTGGGGCAAGACTTGCGCTGTTATGGGATTGTCGCGATAGATAGTCCGCAAGGATGCGATGCCGGCAAATCCCGGCTCGCATTCATCGGGACACCTATCGGGGAGGAGCAGGTGGCGAAGTCAGCCGGCACGACAGCCAGGAAGAAGGCGGCGGACACGACAAGGCAGTCCGCCGCCAAGCCGGCGAAGGACGCCAAGCCGGCAGCCGCAAAGCGGACGGCCGCCAAGCCGGCGACAAAAACCGCGGCCAAGCCTGCCGCCCCCGCCAAGACGAAGGCCGCACCGGCCGCCGCGCGCAAGCAGGCGGCGCAAACAGCACCCAAGGCCCGGACGGCGCCCAAGTCGTTGCCGAAGGCGAGCGCCGCCATCGCATCGGGCGAGGCGGCCAAGCCCTGGCTGGCCAGCTATCCGGACATCATCCCGGCCGAGATCGGGCCGCTGCCGGCACCATCGATCGGCGCGCTTCTGGTGGAGGCCTGCCAACGTTTCGCCAGCCGCCCGGCCTTCACCTGCATGGGCAAGACCATAAGCTATGCCGAGACGGAGCGGTTGTCGGCCGACTTCGGCGCCTTCCTGCAATCGCGCGGTCTGGCGAAGGGCGCGCGCGTCGCCATCATGATGCCGAACACGCTGCAATATCCGGTGGCGATGATGGCGGTGCTCAGGGCCGGCTACGTCGTGGTCAACGTCAACCCGCTCTACACGCCGCGCGAACTGGAACACCAGTTGAAGGATTCCGGCGCCGAAGTCATCGTCATCCTGGAGAATTTCGCCTCCACCCTGCAGGCGGTGGTGGCGAAGACCGCCGTCAAGCACGTCGTCGTCGCCTCGCTCGGCGAAATGCTGGGCGGCCTGAAGGGGACGATCGTCAATTTCGTCGTGCGGCGGGTGAAGAAGCTTGTGCCGGCGTGGTCGCTGCCCGGCCATATAAAGTTCGCTGCCGCGCTCAAGGCCGGGCGCGCCGGCACCTTCAAGCCGGCCGATGTGTCGGCCGACGACGTCGCCTTCCTGCAATATACCGGCGGCACGACGGGCGTTTCCAAGGGCGCGACGCTGCTCCACCGCAACGTGCTGGCCAATGTGGCGCAGAACGCGCTGTGGGTGGAAACGGCCTTCATCAAGCGGCCGCGACCGGCCAACCTCGTCTATGTCTGCCCGCTGCCGCTCTATCACATCTACGCGCTGACGGTGAACGCGCTGATGGGCATGCAGCAGGGCGCGCAGAACCTGCTCATCACCAACCCGCGCGACATTCCGGGTTTCGTCAAGGAACTGGCGAAGTACAAGGTCAACATCTTCCCCGGCCTCAACACGCTGTTCAACGCGCTGCTCAACAACGAGGATTTCCGCAAGCTGGACTTCAGGCCGCTGGTGCTGACCTTCGCCGGCGGCATGGCCGCACAGAAGTCCGTCGCCGACCGCTGGAAGGAACTGACCGGCTGCATGATCTCGGAGGGGTACGGCCTGTCGGAGACCTCGCCGGTGGCGACCGCCAATCGCTTCGACGCCGACGCCTTCACCGGCACCATCGGCCTGCCGCTTCCTTCTACCGAACTCTCCATCCGGGACGACGACGGCGAGCCGGTGCCGCTGGGCGAAGTCGGCGAGATCTGCATCCGCGGGCCGCAGGTGATGGCCGGCTACTGGCAGCGGCCCGACGAGACGGCCAAGGTGATGACCGCCGACGGCTTCTTCAAGACCGGCGACATGGGTTTCATGGACCCGCAGGGCTACACCAAGATCGTCGACCGCAAGAAGGACATGATCCTGGTCTCCGGCTTCAACGTCTATCCGAACGAGTTGGAGGAAGTGGCGGCGCAGCACCCCGGCGTGCTGGAAGTTGCGGCCATTGGCGTGCCGGACGAGAAGTCCGGCGAGGTGCCGAAGCTTTTCGTCGTCAGGAAGGACCCGGCGCTGACCGAAGCCGACCTGCTCGCCTTCTGCCGAGAGCGGCTGACCGGCTACAAGCGCCCGCGCCACGTCGAGTTCCGCACCGAACTGCCGAAGACCAATGTCGGCAAGATCCTGCGGCGGCAACTGCGGGGGTGACAGGCGGGCGGGGCCGTCATATACGGAATTTTTTCAGGCCCTGCGCGTACTTCCTCCTGAAGGCAAGGGCATCACGTAGGTGTTTCCCCCTCTCCGTCTCGGGCTACGCCCGAGCCACCTCTCCCCCACTTCGTGAGGGCGAGGATAGGTGCCAAGCCTGCGACCGGCCTATTCTCTCCACCCGGAAGGGGGGAGAGGTGGCGCGCGTAGCGCGACGGAGAGGGGGCTACGCCATATGCGATAACACTGCCGTGTAAGGACGGGGTACCGCGACAGGCCCAGCTGGCAACCCGCCTCAATAATCCACGCTGACAAGAAACAGCCCGTCCGGCGGCGCGACCTGGCCGCAGGCGGCGCGGTCGTGGGCTTCGAGCGCGGCCTTCAGGTCGGCGGACGTCCAGGCGCCCTCGCCCACCTTCTTCAGCGAGCCGACCATGGAGCGCACCTGGTTGTGCAGGAAGGAGCGCGCCGAGGCGAAGACCTCGACCGTGTCGCCGCTGCGCGCCACGTCGAGCCGGTCGAGCGTGCGCAGCGGACTGTTGGCCTGACATTGCGCCGAGCGGAAGGTGGTGAAGTCGTGCCGGCCGAGCAGGCCCTTCGCCGCCGCGTCCATGGCATCCGCGTCGAGCGGCTTCGGCACCCACCAGACCTTGCCCTTGTCCAGCGCCGGCGGGGCGCGGCGGTTGGCGATGCGGTAGACGTAGTGACGGGCCCTGGCCGAGAAGCGGGCGTCGAAATCGTCTGGGACGACGCTCGCGGCAAGGACGGCGACGCGCTCGCCGGCCTGTTGGAGATGCGCGTTGACGGCGTCGCGCACGGTGTCCGGCCGCCAGTCCTTCATGAGGTCGATATGGGCGACCTGTCCTGTGGCGTGGACGCCGGCATCGGTTCGGCCGGCGCCGCGCAAGGTCACCGCCTCGCCGCAGAACTTTTCCAGCGCCTGCTCGATGGCCGCCTGCACCGAATGCTGGCAGGCCTGCCGCTGCCAGCCGGCATAGGGGCCGCCGTCATATTCGATGTCGAGGCGGAAGCGCGGCATCCCGGAAAAGGTCAGGCGGCCAGTGCCGAGAAGGCCGGCGCATAGACCAGTTGCCCGCCTTCCGGCGCCTCGCCCCAGGCCAGCGCCTGCAAGGCCTCGCCCTGGTATTCGCTGTCGAAGCCGGCGGCGCGCTGATGGCTGTAGCCGAAGCGGCCGTAATAAGCCGGGTCGCCGAGCACGATGGCAAGCTTCTCACCCGCATCCTTCAGCCTGAGATGCGCTTCGCGCACCAGCGCGCCGCCGATGCCGGTGCCGTGGAAGGACGGCTCGACCGCCAGCGGCGCCAGCGCCACGGCAGGGAAAGACTTGCCGCCGTTGCTGACGGCGAGCCGCGAAAACAGGATGTGGCCGACCACCTGGCCCTCGTCCACCGCGACCAGTTCCAGCACCGTATCGCCGCCGCCGACCAGCGCGTCGACAAGACCCGCCTCCGCCTGCTGGCCGAAGGCATGTTCCTCGACGAGGCGGATCGCCTCGCGGTCGCGCGGCGTGGCCGCGCGGATCGACATCATGCTCATGACAGTCTCGTTCCTTTTTCCAGTCTCGTGCCGCGCAGGAAATCGTCAGCGGCTGCGGGCTTGCCGCCCGCCTTCTGCACCTCGGTGAGCCTTACGGCGCCGTTGCCGCAGGCGACCGTCAGTTGCCCATCCAGGATCTCGCCCGGCTTGCCGGCCTGCATCCCGTCCGCCAGCGTCGAGCGCAGCAGTTTCAGCCGCTCCGGCTTGCCGCCGACGAGAGCCTCGCACCATGCGCCGGGAAACGGCGACAGGCCGCGAATGGCGTTGTGGACGTCGGGCGCCGGCCGGCTCCAATCGATGCGGGTCTCGCCTTTATCGATCTTTTTTGCGTAGGTCACGCCTTCTTTTGACTGTTCGGTAAAAGAAAGCGCGCCGGTTTCAAGCCGCCGAAGCGCCTCGACCATCAGCGCGGCGCCTGCGTCCATCAGGCGATCGTGCAGGTCGCCGGCGGTCATGTCGGCACGAATAACCACTTTTTCAACCAGTCCGACCGGACCGGTGTCCAGCCCTTCCTCCATCTTCATCACCATCATGCCGGTCTCGACGTCGCCGGCCATGATGGCGCGCTGGATGGGAGCGGCGCCGCGCCAGCGCGGCAGAAGCGAGGCATGGCCGTTCAGGCAGCCGAGACGAGGCGCCGCCAGCACCGGCTTCGGCAACAGAAGGCCATAGGCGACGACGACGGCGACGTCGGCGTTCAGCGCGCCAAAGGCCTGCTGCTCGGTCTCGCCCTTGAGCGAGACGGGCGTTCGCACCTCAATGCCCAAACGCTCGGCCGCGCGCTGCACCGGCGACGGCGTCAGTTCCAGCCCACGCCGGCCGGCGGCGCGCGGCGGCTGCGTGTAGACGGCGACGATCTCGTGACCGGCCCCGGCCAGCGCGCGCAGGGTCGGCACCGAGAAATCGGGCGTGCCCATGAAGACGATGCGAAGCGGCATTTCTCTCCCCGGCTTCGATCCGGTGGGGACGGTTTGAACGGCTTTCCGCGCCCCGGGTCAAGCCGCTGGCGAGAACTGGCAGGAACCTCGCCCCGACTTATCCACGGTCCTCTGCACGGCCTTACCCTTGAGGCATCCGACATCGAAGGAGTTGCGCCATGGGCAAGCAGCGCGAATCCCGTCCTGCCCTGCATTCCGCCATCGCAGGCGTGGAAGCACGTGACACACAATACAGGGCCGGCGTCGCCGAGACAGTCCGGCATCGCACATTGGTGCTGCGCATCCGGCCGCTCGGCCTGTGGATGGTGGTGGCGCTGGCACTGGCGCCGAGCCTGTGGCCGTGGCTTGCCGCCCTTGGCCGGCTCGGGCTGCAATGGCTGGCGGCGATCCTGTCGTGAGACCGGATCACCCCACCAGGCGGCCGGGGGCCTTGTCCTTGGCCAGTTTGCGGAACTTCTTCACCACCATGTCGCGCTTCAGCTTGGAGATATGGTCGATGAACAGGACGCCGTTCAGGTGGTCGATCTCGTGCTGGAGACAGGTCGCCATCAGCCCCTCGGCCATGATCTCCTGCTCCTTGCCGTCGCGGTCGAGATATTTCACCCGGACCGAGGCCGGGCGCTCGACCTCGGCATAATAGTCCGGGATCGACAGGCACCCCTCCTCGTAGATCGAGCGGGCGTCGGCGCTTTCGAGGATTTCCGGGTTGATGAAGACATGCGGCGCGGGCGTCTCGTCTTCCTTGGCGAGGTCGATGACCAGCAGCCTGAGCGGCTCGCCGATCTGGATGGCCGCCAGCCCGATGCCGGGCGCGTCGTACATCGTTTCCAGCATGTCGTCGGCCAGTTGCCTGAGCGGCGCGTCGACGCGCTCCACCGGCTTGGAAAGCTGGCGCAGCACGGGATCGGGAAGGATGATGAGCGGCTTGATCGACATGCGCCTCACCTAAGACCTCGGCTGGCGAGCGTCAACGGCAATGATTGTTCACGTTTTGATCTTTCGACCCCGAGCGAATCGTCTATGCTGGCGCGATGAACGACAGCGCCGCCTTCCTGTCCGCCCCGCTTTTCCGCCTCGGCGCCAGCACCGTCACGGTGGGCGGCGCGCTGGCGTTCGCGGGCGTGCTGCTTTTCATCCTGCTCGCCCTGCTCGTCGCCGCCGTCTGGCGCGCCGGCAAGGCGCGGGCAGCCGCTGCGGCCGAGTAGGCGGCGGCAGCGCGCGAGGCCGAGGCGCGCATGGCCGGCATCCTGCAGGCGCAAGCCGAGATGCAGGGGCGCATGGGGACGCTGGCCGAAGTGTTCGGCTCGCGCCAGGCGGAACTGACGCAGGCGATCGGCAACCGGCTCGACGCCATGACGGGACGGCTCGGCCAGTCGATGAGCGAGCAGGCCCGCTCGACGCACGAAAGCCTCGCCAAGTTGCAGGAGCGGCTCGCCGTCATCGACACCGCGCAGGGCAACATCCAGTCGCTCGCCGGCCAGGTCGTGCAGTTGCAGGCGATCCTCTCCAACAAGCAGACGCGCGGCGCCTTCGGCCAATCGCGCATGGAGGCGATCGTCGCCGACGGCCTGCCGCATGGCACTTACGAATTCCAGGCGACGCTGTCGAATGGCAGCAGGCCGGACTGCGTTGTCAAAATGCCGAACGACGCGCCGTCGCTGGTGATCGACGCCAAGTTTCCGCTGGAGGCATGGAACGCCATCCGCGCCGCCGAGGGCGAGGCGGCGCAGAAGGTGGCCGCGCAGGCCTTCCGCCGCGACATCGAGGTGCATATCCGCGATATTTCGGAAAAGTACCTCATCCAGGGCGAGACGCAGGACACGGCCTTCATGTTCGTGCCCTCCGAATCGGTGTTCGCCGAGATCCACGAGAATTTCGAGGCGCTGGTGCAGCGGGCGCATCGCGCCCGCATCGTCATCGTCTCGCCGTCGCTGCTGATGCTGTCGATCCAGGTGGTGCAGGCGATCCTGAAGGACGCTCGCATGCGCGAGCAGGCGCATCTGATCCAGGGCGAAGTGGTGCGGCTGATGGAGGATGTCGGCCGGCTCGACGAGCGCGTGCGCAAGCTGCAGGCGCATTTCGGCCAGGCGTCGAAGGATATCGACGACATCCTCGTCTCGTCCTCCAAGGTGACGAAGCGCGGCCAGAAGATCGAGGCGCTGGAGTTCGGCTCGCCGGACGGCGGGGAAGACGAACCACGCCAGCCGGCGGCAGCCGGCAAGCGCGCCGCCGATTCCAAGACCGGGCAGCTCAGGCTGCGGGTGGTCGAAGGCGACGATTGACGGATTTTTCGCATTGGGTCACGCGAAGCGTATCCCTCACGCTGCCCCCTCTCCGTCTTGCTTCGCCGAGACGGAGAGGGGGAAGGTCATAGGCGATCGACCATGCCGGCAAGCGCCTAGCTCTGCCTCTCCACCGTCTCCAGCCCGTCGAACTCCGGCAACCAGTGCAGTGCCGAGCGATGCCAGATCTGCCGTTTCGGCATGAGCTCCTGCCGCTGGCGCGCGGTACCGACACGGATACCGTAGACTTTCGGGCCGTCGCCGACCGAGGTCGAATAGAGTTGTGAGCCGCAGTCGGCGCAAAAACCCTGTGCGCGCCGGGCGCCGCTTTCGGCGACCTTGATGTATTCCTTCGGCGTGCCGGCGGTGATGCAGTAGTCGCTTTCCGGCGCAAAGACGGTGACGCGGAAGGCCGTGCCGGTGATCTGCTGGCAATCCGTGCAATGGCAGATGGAGGTCTTTTCGGGATCGACCTCCGCTTCATAGGTGATGGCGCCGCAATGGCACCCGCCGTCGATCTTCATGTCACATCTCCCGGGTCTGGTTTCCTCGCCACTCCGCCCATGGTTCACACCTCGTCATCCGCGGCATCGGCCATCTCCTGCCGACGCCTTTCCCATGTCCGCGTCGTCTGCGGCTTGACGAACAGGCTTTTGACCGTCGGCACCTCGGCTTTCAACCGCGCCTCGATGCGTTCCACGCAGGCCTCGATTTCCGGGGCCGCGACATGGTCCTCGAACTCGACGCTCAGGCCGGCGATGATTTCCTCGGGGCCGATATGGACGCTGACAAGACCGTTGGCCCGCTGCACGGCCGCGTCCTGCTGGGCGATCGCCAGCACCTTCGCCTGCACCTCGCGCGATGCCGGCTCGCCGAGCAGCAGGCCCTTGCTCTCGCGCGCCAGGAAGATAGCGGTCGCTCCCAGGATGGCGCCGATGCAGAGCGAGGCGACGCCGTCGAATTCGGGTATGTCGAAGACCTCGGCAGCCGAAATGCCGGCGAAGGCGACGAGAAGGCCGAGCAGGGCGGCGCTGTCCTCGAACAGCACCGTGTAGACGCTCGGGTCTTTGCTCAGCCGCACCGCCTGGAACCAGCCGAGCCGGCCCTTGGTCTTGCGGAACTCCTTCAGCGCCACCCACCAGGAACCGCCCTCGAACAGCAGCGAGAAACCGAGGACGACATAGTTCACCATCGGGTTGGCGACCGGCTCCGGCGCCATGATGTGCATGACGCCCTCATAGAAGGAAACGCCGGCGCCCAGCGCGAACACCAGGAGTGCGACGATGAAGCTCCAGAAGTAAAGCTCGCGGCCATGGCCGAAGGGATGGGTGCTGTCCGCCGGCCGCGCGGCGCGATGCATGCCATAGAGCAGGAGGCCGCCGTTGCCGGTATCGACCAGCGAATGCACGCCCTCCGACAGCATGGCCGAGGAACCGGTGAAGAAGGCGGCGCCGAACTTGGTCAGCGCGATGGCCAGGTTGCCGGCCAACGCCGCATAGATCACCCGTCTCGAGCCGCTGTGTCCTGCCATGGTTCCATCCGTCGAACGATCTTGCCAACATAGCGCCCGCAAGGCGGATGCACAGTGCGTTTCGCAACCGCGTTGCAACATTGCCGACACGGCCGGTTTCGCGGACGGCGGTTCTTTATCCCCCTTGCGGTCGGCCGCAACTCTTGCTTGATTCCGGTTCCCACAGACTGGAGAACCGGCCATGGCCAAAGGCGCGATGAAGGCGAAGAAGGAAGTTCGAAAACCCAAGAAGGACGCCAAGAAGCCGACGGCAGCGGGAAAGACGCCGCCGCCGCCCGTGCAGGCGATCCGCATCAAGGAGAAATAGGCGCCCTTCGGCGGCTCGACGGCTGGTTTTCGTTGAACCGGCTGCCTGCCCCCCTTATATCGAAGGCGCGGGGACGACCCCGCGCCGGGGCTTTTGCCCTTGGCTCGATACACGGCTGGACGGCCCGCCATTTCACAAGGAGCGGCCAATGCCGTGGACTCTTCTTTTTTTCGCGGGTCTTTTCGAAGTCGGTTGGGCAATCGGCCTGAAATATACGGACGGCTTCACCAGACCGATGCCGACAGTGCTGACGATCGTGTCGATGATCATCAGCATGGGCCTGCTTGGCTTGGCGCTGAAGGACCTGCCGGTCGGAACCGCCTACGCGGTTTGGACAGGTGTCGGCACGGTCGGCACAGCGATCCTGGGCATGTGGCTGCTCGGCGACCCGGCGACCGCCGTCAGGATCGGCTGCATTGCCCTGATCGTCTGCGGCATCGTCGGCCTCAAGCTGGTGGCCTGACCGGAGCAGCCGGCCTTCCGGCGCACACGATCCCACTGCTGTGGATTGATCCGGTCAGTGCGTCCGCGCGGCGCCGGACGATGCGGTCCGGCTGCAAATGCTGAAACGCCAAAAGCCCGGCCACCGTTCGGTGGTCGGGCATGTTTCAAATCCGAAACAAATCAGCGGGCGGAGAAGCCCGGAGGCGTGCGGCCGACGCGGGCCTTGCGCGCCGCGTAGCGGGCGTCGCGCTTGGCCTTGCGAGCCGCTTCGGCGGCGAGCTCGCCGGCGAGCCGTTCGGCCTCTTCGGCCGCGCGCAATTTTGCCTCTTCCGCGGCTTTGGCCTCGGCTTCGGCACGCAGGCGCGCCTCTTCGGCCTCGCGGGCAGCCTTTTCGGCCGCTTCGCGCGCCAGCTTCTCCTGCTTCAATTTCGCCTTTTCGGCCTCGCGGATGGCGCGGGCTTCCAAAATAGCCTTGCGTTCCGCCTGACGGGCCAGCACGGCCGGGTCATCCGCCGCGGGTCTTGCCTTGAAGCGCTCCAGAAGCGCCTTCTTTGCCTGATTTGCGGCATTGCGCCGCTCGAAGATGTCTTTTTCCCTGTAGATAGCCAAGTGTCATTCCCTGAAGTCAATTCGCGAGGCTTACATACGCGCGATAATGGCAAGTTCAAGCGCCAAAACGGTATGCCAGCCATGAAAATCCGTGAATTGTCTGCGACTTTGGCAGGGGGACGGAACCTTGCCCGGGCGGCGGCGTTCCTGCGCACGGCCCGACAAGGGAACCGGGAGGACTGACGGCGGCCGGATCGGGGGATTTGGCCGCCAGCCTTCGCCATCGCCTTCCCGGCGGCGCCTGTCTGTGAGGGGGGAAGCCATTGACGACGAATTCCGAAATCAGCCGCGAAACAGCCGCTGCCCCGCCGGAAGCAGCGAACGGCGACCTCACCCGCATTGCCGTGCCGCCGGTCGTCACCATCGTCGGCGTCACCGCCATCCTCTATCTCGGCAAGGACGTGCTTTTGCCGCTGGCGATCGCGCTGTTGCTCACCTTCGCGCTGGCGCCGATCGTGTCGGCGCTGCGCAAGATGGCGGTGCCGAAGGTGGTCGCCGTGACGCTCACCGTGCTCTCGGCCTTCATCGTCATCGCCTGCTTCGCCTTCCTGGTGGCCTCGCAGGTTTCCAACCTTGCCCAGAACATCCCGACCTATCAGACCAACGTCGTCGAAAAGATCCGCTCGCTGAAGGAACTCGGCGCCGGCGGCGGGCTGATCGAACGCCTGACGGGCGCGGCCGAGCGCGTCGGCCAGGAACTGCAGGCCGGCACGCAAAGCGCCGAAACGCCGGAACAGAAGCCGCTGCCGGTCGAGATCGTCTCGCACCAGACCCCGCTCGATATCCTCAACAACATCGTGGTGCCGCTGATCAGCCCGTTCTCAATGGCGGGCCTCGTCATCGTCGTGGTGGTGTTCATGCTTTTGGAGCGCGAGGACCTGCGCGACCGCTTCATCCGGCTGGTCGGCTATGGCGACCTGCACAAGACCACCGAGGCGCTGCAAGACGCCGGCAAGCGCGTCGGCCGCTACCTGCTGATGCAGCTGGTCATCAACACGATCTACGCGGTGCCGATCACCGCCGGCCTGTGGCTGCTCGGCATCCCCAACGCGCTTTTGTGGGGCGGGCTGACGCTGGTGCTGCGCTTCGTGCCCTATATCGGGCCGGCCATCGGCATGCTGATGCCGCTGCTGCTCACGCTGGCGGTATCGCCGGGCTGGGCGCCGCTGTTGTGGACCGCGGCCCTGTTCATCGCCATGGAGCTGATCTCCAACAACGTGCTGGAACCGTGGCTGTACGGCTCGGAAACGGGCCTGTCGCCGCTCGCCATCATCGTTGCGGCGATCTTCTGGGCATGGCTGTGGGGGCCGCTCGGCCTGGTGCTGTCAACGCCGCTGACGGTGTGCCTGGTCGTGCTCGGCCGGCATGTCTCGCAGTTCGAGTTCCTCGGCGTGCTGCTCGGCAACGAGCCGGTGCTGGAGCCGCATGCCCGCGTCTACCAGCGGCTGCTCGCCGGCGACCCCTATGAGGCCGCCGACTATGCGGAGGACTATCTGGAAGACGAGTATCTCGTCGATTTCTACGACGAGGTGGCGCTGCCCGCCCTGGTGCTGGGCGAGGTCGACCGCCAGCGCGGCGTCATGACCCACGAGCAGCGCGTGCGTTTCGCGACGGCCGCCAGCACGCTGGTGCAGGAGCTCGCCGACCTTGCCGACGACGAGGTGGAAGAAAACGGCGCCGACGACGAGGCTGGGAAAAGCGAAGCCGGTGTGGACGCGGAGGACGGTGAGGACGACGCCGGCCCCGACCTGCCGGACGGCGAAGGCCGCAGCCTTGTCTGCATCGGCGGACGCGGCGAGATCGACGACGCGGCCGCCGCCATGGTGGCGCAGGTGCTGGAGATACAGGGCGCAGAGGCGGCGGTCGCCGGTTATCAGACCTTCGAGCCGGAACGCTTCGGCGCCCTGGCGCTGGGCGAAGCCGACACCGTCGTCGTGACCTATCTCAACGCCGCCTCGCTGGCGCAGGCACGCCACGCGGTGCGGCGGCTGAAGCGGCGCAAGGCGAAGCTTCGCGTCGGCCTGCTGGTGCCGATGGAAGCCGACGGCAACCGGCGGGGCTCGATTACCGAGGACGGAACCGGAGCGGACTTCGTCACCGCGACGATCACGGAGACGGTGCGACGCGCGCTTGCGCAGGAAAGCGCCAAGCCGCTGAAGGCCCTGCCGAAGCGGCGGCCGGTGCGACGCCGGCGTCCCGCCACGACGGTCTCCGGCAAGCAGGAGACGGCTAAGCCCGCCCCGAACGGACGCACGGCGCGCAAGCCGGCGCCAGCCAGGCAGACCCAGAAAGCCTGAGCGCATCGGCGCTCGCGCATGGACCTGTCCGCGCGCGTCCGCTTGCGCCCTCGCCGCCACGCCCCCATATGGTCGCGAGCACCGGAGATTTTCGCATGACAGCCCTGTCCGTCCTCGACCTGTCCCCCATCGTCGAAGGCGGCACCGCCTCGCAGTCGCTCGCCAACTCGCTCGACCTCGCCCGCCACGCCGAACGGCTCGGCTACAAGCGCTACTGGCTGGCCGAGCACCACAACATGCCGGGCATCGCCAGCGCCGCCACCGCCGTGGTCATCGGCCACGTCGCGGCGGGCACGAAGACCATCCGTGTCGGCGCCGGCGGCATCATGCTGCCCAACCACGCGCCGCTGGTCATCGCCGAACAGTTCGGCACGCTCGCCGCCCTGTTTCCCGGCCGCATCGACCTCGGGCTCGGCCGCGCGCCCGGCACCGACATGCTGACGGCCCGCGCACTCCGCCGCAATCTCGACGCCGGCGTCGACAATTTCCCGCAGGACGTGGTGGAACTGATGGGCTACTTCCAGCCGGCGGCGGAAGGCCAGCGCCTTCGCGCCGTGCCGGGCGAAGGACAGGACGTGCCGGTGTGGATCCTCGGCTCCAGCCTCTATGGCGCGCAGCTCGCAGCCCTGCTCGGCCTGCCCTACGCCTTCGCCTCGCATTTCGCGCCGGCCGAACTCGACAACGCGCTTTCAGTCTACCGCTCGCGCTTCCAGCCGTCGGAGCATCTCGACAAGCCCTATGTCATGCTGGGGCTGAACGTCGTCGCCGCGCCCACGGACGCCGAGGCGCGCTTCCTGTTCACCTCGCTGCAGCAGGCCTTCGTCAACCTGCGCAGCGGCCGGCCGGGCAAGCTGCCCGCCCCGGTCGAAGGCTACGACCGCGACCTCGACGCCAATGCCCGCGCCATGCTCGGCCATGCGCTGGCGCAAGCGGTGGTCGGCTCGCCCGAAACGGTCAGGCGCGGCGTCGAGGCCTTCATCGCCCGCACCGGCGCCGACGAATTGATGGTGACGGCGCAGGTGTTCGACCACGCCCAGCGCGTGCGCTCGTTCGAGATCCTGGCAGGCGTCCACAAGGAGATGGCGGCCGCCGCCTGAGCACCGCCGCTCTCAGGCGACGACCTTCATGCCGCAGCGCTCGTAGAGCCGCAGCGCACCGGTCGGATTGTCGATCTCCACCTTGAGGTCGAGGTGGCCGGCGCCCCTTGCCTGGAAGACGGCGAAGCAATGGGTCAGAAGCGCCTCGCCGAGACCGAGCCGCCGCGCATCCACCCGTACCGCGAGGTCCTTGAGGAAAGAGCTGGTCCAGCATTGCGCCACACCGGCGATTTTTCCACTGACGCCGACAGCGAGGAAGCACAGGTCCGGAGAGAACTCGGCATCACCGGAGAGTTTCGCCCACCATTGCGGCAACGGCGGCAATGCGTCGCCGGCTTCGGCATAGGTACGCGACAGAAGCGCATGAACGGTTCCTTCGTCGCCGTCCACAAGCGTCCGTATGCGGTAGCAGAAGGGGATGGGCGCTGCCTTGACCGGCACGCGCAGATCCTTGCGCAAGAGCAGCCAGGGCCGGGCCGTCACTTCACCGCCTTCACCAGGTCCTCATCGGGGAAGCAGGTGGCGGCGCGGCCGTTCTTCTGCTGCCACTCGCCGATGGAGCGGCGCGTCTTGAAACCAGGCAGGCCGTCGGCGGTGCCGACGTCGTAGCCCTTTTTCTCCAGCGCCCGCTGCATGGCGGCGATGTCGGAGCGGTAGAGACCGCCGACGGCGCCCCAGTCGGCCGAGAACCGCCTGTCGCCATGGGCGATGCGGTCGGCGGACAGGCCGATGAACAGGGCGTAGAGATCCGAGGTGTTGTATTCCTTCAGCACGTAGAAGTTCGGCGTGACGATGAAGGCCGGGCCATGGCGGCCGGCCGGCATCATGAGATACCCTTCGGCCTTCGCCTCGCTGGCCGGAAACGGCTTGCCGCCGACGCGGGCGATGCCGAGCTTGCCCCAGTCGGCAATCTTCCTGCCGCGATCCGGGCCTTCGAGCGCGCACGAAACGCTGTCCGGCACCGTCACTTCGAAACCCCAGTCGCGCCCCCTCACCCAGCCGTAGTCGGCGAGATAATTGGCGATGGAAGCCAGCGTGTCGGGAACCGAATCCCAGATGTCGACGCGGCCGTCACCATCGAAATCCACCGCATGCTTGAGGAAGGAGGTCGGCATGAACTGCGGCTGGCCGAGCGCGCCGGCCCAAGACGACTTCATCGCGCCCACCGGCTCCAATCCCTTCTGGACGATCTCCAGCGCGGCAAGGAGTTCGGTGCGGTACATGTCGCGCTTGGTGGCCGAAAGGAAAGCGCGCGTGCCCAGCACCTCGAAGGCGTCGTAGCGCAGCTTGGCCGCGCCGTAGCCGGTCTCGCGCCCCCAGACGGCGAGCACGATGCCGCCCGGCACGCCGTAGCGCTGCTCGATCTTCGCAAGCGTGGAGGCATACCGGCCGGCGCGGGCGCGTCCGCCGGTGGCGACCGGCGCCAGCGTCTTTTCGGCGAAGTAAGGCCCCGGCGAACCGAATTCCGCCTGGTGCTGGACCTTGGGCGTCGAAGGCTTTTCGCCGGGCATGACGAGGTCCGGCAGCTTGAGGTTCGGCCTCACCCCGTCGAAAGCCTGGTTGAAGGTCTTGCGCGAGATGCCCCTTGCCTCGGCGTCCGGCCAAAGGTCGGTCTGCAGCCAGGCGCGGAACTGCCCGTCGACCTTCGCGGCGGAAGCGGGGGCGGCAAGGACCAGCAAGACCGATGCGGCTTGAAGCAGGAACCCGAAGAACCCGGCGTGGCGGAACTTGTCACCAAAAGTCACGACGCGCTCGCCCCCGCTCAAAACGCCGTCCGCGATTTCAATGCGGCGGCAAGCGTGCCCTCGTCGAGATAATCGAGCTCGCCGCCGACCGGCACGCCATGCGCCAGCCGCGTCACCTTGACGTCGAAATCGGCAAGCTGGTCGGTGAGGTAATGCGCCGTGGTCTGGCCCTCGACGGTGGCGTTCACCGCCAGGATCACCTCCTTGACCTCGCCGCCGGCGACACGGTCGACCAGCGCGCGGATGTTGAGCTGCTCCGGGCCGATGCCGTCGAGCGGCGACAGCGTGCCGCCGAGCACATGGTAGCGCACGTTCATGGCCGAGGCACGCTCCAGCGCCCACAGGTCCGACACGTCCTCGACGACGATCAGCGTCGCGGCATCACGGCGCGGATCGGTGCAGATCATGCAGGGATCGGCGGTATCGACGTTGCCGCAGGTCGAGCAGACGCGAACCTTATCAACGGCCTCGCCCATGGCATCGGCCAGCGGCGCCAGCAACTGCTCCTTCTTCTTGATGAGATGGAGCGCGGCGCGGCGCGCCGAGCGCGGCCCGAGCCCCGGCACCTTGGCCAGAAGCTGGATGAGGCGTTCGATCTCGGGGCCGGCGATTCGCTTCGACATGGCAGAGCATATAAGCCGAATGCCGGGCACTGGGGAGTGGGCCGGGAACAGAACCGCACAAACGCGCGGTTTCTCGCGGTCGCGCCACGGCGACCGCGTCCTGCTACTGGGCGAAGCTCATCGAGATGCCGGAATCGTCGTCGCGGCCGAAGCGCGACGCCAAGGGCTCTTCCTCGGCAACCAGCACGGCCTGCGCCTTGGCGGGCTTCGAGGGCTTGGCGGACGCCGCTTTCACCATGCTGGCCCGGGCCGTCGGCAGCGGCACGGAATCGATGATCTTCTTCTGCGCTTTCGGCGACGGCTCGGCGGAAGCGACCTCGACGACAGCCTGCGGGGCGGGCGCGGCCACACGGCTGCGCTTCTTCTGCGAAGCCTTGGACGCTGCCGCCTGGGGCGCCGCATTGTCAAAGCCGTCGGCCATCGCCTCGTCGGAGGGGGCGAAGGCGAAGGGACTGTTCTGCGGCAGCGGCGCGGGATCGGCGGATGCGACCGCGACCGGCTTTTCGGCAGGCCGCGCAGCCGGCCTCGCCGCAGCGGTCATCACCGGCGCGGTGTCGGGCAGGTCGACCTGCTGCACGCCCGGCAATCCGCCGGCATCGCTCGCCGGCTCGGCCGAAGCGACCGTGATCGCCTTCCCGGCGGCATCCGGCGTATCGCCGGCGAAGGCGACCATCGTCTGCTGCTCGTCAGGCAGCGGCTGCCAGTTGCGGCCGCGCTTCTCGTAGAATGCGTTGCCGCCCGCGACCAGCACATAGTGCATGTTCTTGTAGGGGAATTTCAGCCCGGCGGTATGGAAGAACATGGCGTTCTTCAGTTTCTTCGAGCGCTCGCCCTTCAGCACCGCCTCGGCGGCTTCCTGCACGTCGGGCATGGCGCGGGAGTTCATCTTGCGCGTCATCACGCCGGGCGCGAACTGGTTGCGCTCACCGACCACGTCGCAAATGGTGTTGCCGTGCTTGCCGGACCGCAGCCGGTTCATCACCACGGTGCCGACGGCGATCATGCCGGCACGGCTGGAGCGGTTGGATTCGAAGAACATCGCCCGTTCAAGGCATTCCTTGTCGCGGGACGTGTAGCGATAGGGTCGGACGCGGGTCGACCCCTCGGCGGAAGGCAGGACGGAACTGGCGAGACTGGCAACGGACATGCCGTGGGATGTCGTCTGGCTGCAACCGGCCAGAAGAAACGGCGAAAGCGCGGCGCACAGCAGGGCTGGCACCTTCCATCGCGGGCTAGTCAATCGATCCGCCTCACTGTTGCTGCTGCTCCCGTCCCCCGAAATCCTGGCGAGCCAAGTCGTGGCAAGAATGAGATCGTTTCGGGCAGAAAGATGGCCAAATGGTTAGCGATCAGCTTACAGGCCGTCTTGCAAGGCCTTGGACGCGATCAACAATCCGCTCGCGTCGTTACAAGGCGTGATAACAGGGCAAATTGTGGCAAATCCCGAGGCTCGATCCAGCAAATCCGCCGGACCGGCCCGCAACCGGTGTTCGTCTGCGCTTCGGCGCCTGCCAAGCACCGTTTCGCCGCAGCCCGACAATATGTCGGGCGGCCTGTCAGAACGGCAGCTTCATACCGGGAGGCATCGGCAGGCCGGCGGTCAGTTCCTTGGTCTTTTCCTGCATCACCTGCTCGACCTTGGCCTTGGCGTCGTTGTGGGCGGCGAGGATCAGATCCTCCAGGATCTCGACCTCGTCCTCCTTGAACAGCGAGGGGTCGATCTTCAGAGCCTTCATCTCGAACTTGCCCGTGAGCGTCACCGAAACCAGCCCGCCGCCGGCCTGGCCGGAGGCCTCCATGACGGCGATCTCCTCCTGCATGGCCTGCATCTTGGCCTGCATTTCCTTCGCCTTGCCCATCAGCCCGAGCAGATCCTTCATGGTCGCATCCTTCTTTTCGTCACATCGCCGGCCGCGGCCGGAGGGCTATTCGTCGTCGTCGGCCACCGGGTCCACAGCGTCCGCTGGCAGGTCGTCGGTGTCGTCCCCGTCACCCTCGGCCGCCTGCGGAATACGCACGTCGATGATCCTGGCGCCGGGGAAACGGGCGAGGATGGCCGCCACCGTCGGGTCAGAGCGCGCGTCGACGAAGGCGCTTTCACGCCGGGCGGATTCCATCTCGGCCAGCGTCTGGCCGCCTTCCTCCTTGGAAAGCGACACCAGCCAGTTGCGGCCCGTCCAGGCGCGCAGCTTCGTCGTGAGGTCGTTGAGAAGCGTGCGCGGCGCGTCCTCGGTCAGCGCCACGTCGAGCCGGCCGGGTTCCATCCTGACCGGACGCACGTAACGCCGCAGCATCGCCTTCACCAACCCGTCGCGGTGCTGCTCGGCCAGGGCCACGATATCGGCCAGCGATTTCAGCGCCGGCGCCGGGGGTTCCTCGACGGCGGGCCGGGCTGCGGCGACCGGCATCGGCGGCGCGACCTCCGGCTGCGTCTCAACCAGCCGCATCGCCGGGGCGGTGCCCCCACCGCCGGACGGCATGCGCGCCTGCGCAACCGCGCTGGCCGCGCCGCCCGATACCGGCGCCGACATGGAAGAAGCCGGGCGGGAGGGCGCCGACGGCTGAGAGGCGGTGCTGCCGCTCTCCAGCGTCTTCAGCGCCTCGTCGAGCGTCGGCAGGTCGGCGGCATGGGCGAGGCGGATCAGCACCATCTCGGCCGCCGCCAGCGGCCGGTTGGAATTCTGCACCTCGGGGATGCCCTTCAACAGCATCTGCCATGTGCGCGACAACACCCGGACCGACAGCTTTTCGGCAAAGTCCCTGCCCCGCCGGCGCTCTTCCTCCGACAGGGTGGCGTCGTCGGCGGCTTCGGGCACGAAGCGCAGGCGGGTGACCAGATGGGTGAACTCGGCAAGGTCGGTCAGCACGGCGGCCGGATCAGCGCCGACGTCGTATTGCTGGCGCAGTTCCGTAAGCGCGGTGGCGACGTCGCCCTTCATGACGTGCTCGAACAGGTCGACGATGCGGGCGCGGTCGGCCAGCCCGAGCATGGCGCGCACGGCGCCGGCATCCACCTTGCCGCTACCATGGGCGATGGCCTGGTCGAGGATGGAGAGCGAATCGCGGGCGGAGCCTTCGGCGGCGCGGGCGATCATCGCCAGCGCCTCGGCGTCGACGGCGATGCCTTCCTTTTCGGCGATCGAAGCGAGATGCCCGACCAGCGCGCCGGCGTCGATGCGGCGCAGGTCGAAACGCTGGCAGCGCGACAGCACCGTGATCGGCACCTTGCGGATCTCGGTGGTGGCGAAGATGAACTTCACATGCGGCGGCGGCTCCTCCAGCGTCTTCAACAGGCCGTTGAAGGCGGGCGTGGAGAGCATGTGCACTTCGTCGATGATGTAGACCTTGTAGCGGGCGGCGACGGGCGCGTAGCGCACGCGATCGATGATGTCGCGGATGTCGTCGATGCCGGTATGCGACGCCGCGTCCATCTCGATGACGTCGACATGGCGGCCTTCCATGATGGCCCGGCAATGCTCTCCGGGCACCGAGAGATCGACGGAGGGGCGGTCGACGTCGG
>Ga0182738_1002618_pt1 | contig 21251 bp, 14 predicted proteins | sample eDN5th30CBELigMG_FD_128876 | JGI IMG/M metagenome (GOLD analysis project Ga0182738, IMG submission 128876) | Enriched Miracle-Growth compost microbial communities from Emeryville, California, USA - eDNA 5th pass 30_C BE-Lig MG (version 2)... ... | reverse complement strand
CTGCTCGCCTTCTTTTGGGCATTGGTCGCCATGGGCCTGCTGGCCGGCATTATCACCGGCGCCATTTATTTCTGGATGCAGGGCGCTCCGCCCGAAGTAACCGTTCCCAATTATGTGGGCATGAATCAAAATGACGCAAAATTCATCCTCCAAAAACGCGGGCTCGGCATGGAAGTGGGGCGCGAGGTTTATAATCCCAAGCGCCCCAGCGGCACCGTGCTCAGCGGCCAGCCGCGGCCCGACACCACAGTGCGCTCCGGCAGAACTATTCTGGTTACAGTTTCGCGCGGCAAAGAACCCATCCGCATGTATGATTTCCGCGATCTGACCCTTGATCAGACCAAACGCATCATGCAAAAACACGGTTTGCGGCTGGGCCAGGTGGTCAATCAATATGACGCCACCATTCCCAAAGATTCCATCATCACCCAGTATCCCGAACCTGGCCAATATTTTCACCGTTACGATCCCATTAGTCTGGTGGTGAGCCGCGGTCCCGAATCTTCCAACAATCATCAGGATGAAACAGATGAAAACGCCACCGCACCGCCACCGCAAATTGAGGAAAACCCGGATTTTTCGGACGATAATTCCCCCACCGACGCTCAACCAACGGACACTTCTTCCGATGAACTGGTCAGCCGTGATGTTCAGGTTAACATTGAAATTCCCGATAGCTCGGCCGCTCAATTAGTCACCATCGTCGTTAACGATGCCACCGGTGAACACACTGTCTATTCCGAAATCAAGCAGCCGGGAGAAACCGTCGACCAAACTGTCCATGTGGCCAAAACGCCCAGCTCTTCAGCCACGGTGCAGGTTTATGCCGGAGGTCAATTACTGCGTGAAATGCGCTTCTGAACAACAATGGGTAGACGCAGCCAGACAAGGCAATCCTGATGCATTCGACCGTCTCGTCGAATTGCATCAGGATCGCATTTTCAATCTCTGCTACTGGCAACTGGGCAATCACGACGATGCCGCTGATGCCGCTCAGGATGCTTTCGTGCGCGCCTTTCGTTCGCTCCGCAAATTCCGCGGCGAAAGTACTTTTGCCACCTGGCTGCACCGCATCGCCGTCAATGTCTGTTTCGATGCACGCCACAAAAAACGCAAAGGGCCATTGCCGTATACAGATTTGGGCAATGAAGAAAACTCCGCCGCACCTGATCCCGGAACCGCCCCGCACGAAAATCCCGAGCAGCTCTCACTGCGGCGCGAACGGCAAATAGCGGTGCGCAAGGCGCTGGCGGCGCTCCCCGAACATTACCGCATCGCGCTGGTATTATTCGAGATCGAAGGTTGTTCCTATGACACCATCAGCCAGATCCTAAAAACGCCCGCCGGCACCGTCAAAAGCCGCATTAATCGCGCCCGCGCAGCGCTGGCCAAAGAACTCGCTAACGAGGGGGAACTTTTTTTGAAGGCGTAGAGTCAAATTTTAAAACCGCCCGATTTGTGCCATGAAACAGCTTTCCTGCGCCCAGTGCCGTGCCCGCTGGGATGAACTCATTTCCAAAAGTACTTTTGAGGCCGATACCCTCGAAATGGCCGAAGTCGCCGCACATCTGGAAAGCTGCGCGGAATGCCGCAATGCGTTTGAACTCTTATCCGCGGCCCGGCAGGAAATGCAACAATTGCCCGCGCAAAAAGCGCCCGCATCGCTCCGCGCCAGCATCCGCTCGCAAATCACCGAGCAACCCACTCATAGCAGTTGGTTGAATTCATTAGCCATGTTTTTCCGTTCTCCGCAACGCGTGGCCTGGGCAGGCAGCGCCGCATTGGCAATTTTTCTGGTGGCATTTTTAATGCGCCCGGAACACCAAAATGCAGTTTTACAGGACACCTCAAAAGTACTTTCTAATCGCGATCAAGTCACCCTTCAAAATCAGCAACATGATGACGAAGCGAAAAACGATGACGCCAAAGATCATGAAGTAAAAACGACGCCGCAGGCTACGCCTCAAAAACCGCAGCAACCTTCCTCCAAACCAACCCAAAAAGCGGCATCTCAAGAGCAAACCAAAGCGACGCGGCACAAACATTCTGCCACATCAAAACGGCCACGCCGCGCACCAGGTGCGAAACCAACACCGTTCGTTCCCAGGCCACGACCGAAAACGGCCATCGCGCCAAAACCGCAAACATCAAAATCGACACAGCAGCCAACTCCCACCAAGGAGCCACCGCAGGAGAACGCAACGGAACCACCTGTTGTCGAGCGTTATTCCACGCCGGCCGCGGCAACTACCAAAGCCGCCGAAGATACTTCTTCCACGCCTCCCCCCGCGCCAGCGCCACAGGCAGAATTAGCCGACGCCAACAAAGGCGCGGCGGCCCCAGCATTTAGCGCCAAAGGGCCATCTGGGCCGCCCGGAAGAAATAGCCAGCGCATGCAAAAAACGGCATCAGGAGTCATTTCCTGGCATCAGCAAATCACCGCGAAAAGTGATGTGGCTCATGCCGAAATTTACGCCGAACTCGACCCGGCACTTTCGTTTGCTGACACCTCCAATGACAATGCGCCAAAACGCCTGGTGTGGAAAGGCGCAATGCAGACCGGGCAAAAGATAACGCTTGCACTATCGCTACGCGCAAACGAGCAATCAGCCGATCAGCAAAAGCCCTTTGTGCATCTCACCGTCATTGATGCGGATAATGAAAAAGTACTTTGGAAGGATAAGTTTGAAGTCAGTCAGAAGGCGGATCGGTAAAAGTAATTTCATCATCCGGACCAACCGCAGCGCCGCCATCTAACCAATTCCGGAATACCTTTTCCAGCTGCATTCGTGTGCCGCCTGCACCAAGTTGCCCCTGTAAAGATTTCAGCGATCGCGTGAACTGGCGGCGCGGCGCTAAGGCTTTTTCCAATGTCTGCAAAACAGTGGGATTTAATAGCGCTGAAAATGCCGCGCTATTGCCATCCCATCGCAATAATTCACATCCCGCTTCTGACCGGCGCAAATAGGATTCAATTTCCGTTGTGTGCAATAAATCATAAAAGCGTTGAATTGCCGCATCTATTTCATGTAAAAATGGATTCGCTTCCGGCAAAAGTACTTTTTGTCCATAGGGCAAACGGCAATGTGCACAAACTATTTCGCCCGGAAGCAACTTGCCATCACGCGGGCATTGACCGCGTAAAACACCGATTAATTTCTGCGGCAAATGCGTATCTTCGTGAAACGGATAATTTCCCACCGATGTCAATTCGGCCAATGCTGACAAGGCAGGATTCATGGACACCACGCGTAACTCTTTCCACTTTTCATGATGATATTGGCTGACATGCCATGCGTGATATTCGTTCTCCAACGCCGCATTCCATTGCCGCGCTTGCGTAAGGAGCGATTCGTCAAAAAGTACTTTTTCGCCTTCGCCAAATTGTTCGCGCAGCGTTATCCGCATCTCGGTGAGTGATGCGGAAAGATGCAAACGGGGATGTTCCAAACGCTGCAACAACAATAATATCTCCTGCTGTTTCTTGTCCAAAGCATTTTTTAAATCATGCCATTTCCCAATACATTTTCTAAATCCGTCTATATCTATTTGTGCTACTTCTTCCAGAATACCCTTATTATAATTCGTATTGTATATATCGATAATATGACTCATCGCACTAATCGTCTGTGACGATTGCTCCCACAAAGCCGCACCATCGCCAATGACATTTTTGAGTTGATGAATACGCGCATTGGCAAGCTCTAATTCTGACCGGGTTTCCAGAGCCCAATCGCGCAAACGCTGGCAAAGGTGCGCCTGCGCCACGAAAGAAATATCGGCAGCACAATCACCATCGATGATTTGAACAACGCCTGTAATAGCCTTCCATTGAGTCGCGCTGACCAATGCGGCACAGCGCAGCGCGTATACACTTTTTTGCAAAGGAGGTTTTATCGATGAGGCTAAAAGTACTTTTCCCGCCGTATCCAATGCTTCTAATTTGCCTGCACCCAATAGACCGCTCAGCAATAATTCGCTTTGCAATGGCATTAGCCCCCACGAAGAATTTGCCATCTGCTGCACCAATTGTGACACGGGCACCGCACTAGCGCCCACCAGAGATTCGATGTCAAGGATGATTTCTGTTTTTCCTGCAGCGAACTGTCTGCGGCCTTTATCGTCTCGCATCAATCCGAGCGGTGCAGCAATAGACCGCACCGGCCTTTCCATGGATGCAGGCCACCATTTTTCCCCGCTATTCTGATGCAATAATTTCTCCTGCATTTGATGAATTTGCGTGGGCGAAAGTACTTTTATGGCAGGGGCAATTTGTGGGTATCGGGCGTATATTCCCTCCAGTGCAAACGCAGCAATAGCAGAAAGCATGGCGTTCCATTGACGCTGATGGCACAGTTCCGCAACTTCCACCGAACGCCTGTCTGCGCATAAAAGTGTCCCCTCTCCATATAAACGAATCGTGAGATCACGTATATCTTTTTCTCGTTGTTTCAAATCTGCTTCCAAAAATTTCAGCATGCTGCGGCCACGGCGATTATCCCGTAAAACCGGATCATGCCGCAACAACATCCGCGCCGTTGTCTCACGGGCAAACTCCCATTCATCACCTGTCAACTGGCGTGGTTGCCACAATAATAATGCGGATAGTGCACGCTGATCCAATTCATTGATATCGGGAACAGTGATCTGTGCGTTGGGCAAGGCAAGGTATAAAAGTACTTTTGTTTCATGCTGCGCATTGGCGGATAGCTGATTCATCAATAACTCCGGCGTATCGCGCCGCCATAATGCCACTTCCACCGCGCGCGGGGAATTATGCCAATCCACCGTCACAACTGTGGCATCTGTCAGTAACTTCTGCAACGGGAAAACGCTGGAACGACATGCTTCCCATAAGTGAGAAATCACGCGCGTATCATTGGGTTCCAATGTGGCACGACGATCCCGCGTGAGCCGCCGCACCGCATGTTTCACAGACTGCCCCAGGTCAACGACAAATTGATCACCGCGCCAGTCCTCGCCTTTTTCGCACAGTAGATGATCACATTCCTCGCACCAGCGCATGAGCAACTGATGGATATAACGATAATATTCTTCGCCTTCTAATGAAGATTTTCCATATAGCGCATTCCCTGCCATTAACGCTGTCACAGGACGGCCGCTGAGGCGAAATAGGAGGACGGTTTTAAGCAAAAAGATATAGGTGTCACGTTCCGCATCATCGCGACCAATACGCGTTATAGCAGATTGCCAGAACTGCCACACACGATCCAGCGGACGTAATTCCGCATACTGGCAAAACTCGGGCTGGAAGTAATCAAATACTTCCGCCGCCTCAATGCGGCTTTTTCCCTTTTCGTCTTGCTGGATATAGCGTTTAAGAGCCTCCGCGCAAAACAACACCGCCGAACGCGTGCGCGAGAAAAAACGGGACGATATTTCCGTTAACAGCTGTATCGTAGAAGGATGAAAAGGATACAACGATTCCCATTCTTTGATTCCAAAATCAATATGCGAATGCGTTTTTATCAACTGGCCAAAACTCTCTTCACAATCTCTGCGAATAGCCGCATGATCTTTGCGGCGCACCAGACGCCGCTGCACCAGCATGGGCAAGTGGGCCATCGACAGAGTGAGCGTTTGATAGCGATCACGAATTTGCGATAACGAATATGGCTCCAGATCACCCACATCTTCCCAGCCCTTTTGCAACACAAAACAACACCGATAGGAAAATGAACTTTCCGTGTGATTGCGTCCGCAATGCTGCCCCCAGAATTGCAACCAGGACGCTTCCCGCTGCAAGGCGCGATGATCTTTGGCGCCCAGGAATAGCGATAATTCATCAACGCATAAAAACAAACCTTCAAAACCATGCTGGCGTAATTCTTCTTCTAACGCCGCATATTTTTCACGGCGTGAAACCGCGGCACCGCCCGCAAAGGCTTTGATCTCCATGTCATGACGAGTCGCTTGCGCGGCGATTTCACGTTCGACAATTTCTTCTAATCCCAATTTGGTGCCATCATAATTATCCAGAGAAAAATACACCACGAGACGGCGGGGCAATTGTTGCAATTGCGGTGCAAAGCCGCCCTGCACAGACAGGAACGCATCGTGGCCCTGCCCTTCCCCGAGCAATGTCACAATACCCAGCAAATGGCTTTTGCCTGCTCCAAAGGCGCCGTTCAGAAAATAGGCCCCGGCGGCAGGATGATGGGCAAGGGAGGTGAGAAGAGTTTCCAGCGCAAAACGCGAATAATCATCTACTCCCAGATAACCGCGCATGAAATCGGCGCATTTCTTGGAAGCGTTTCCGTCCCGCAGACTATCGATATGCGCCGCGGTAATCACCGAAGGAAAATCGATCGCTTCAATCAATTGGCTCATACTTGCGGCATTATCGCATGAAATAATAATGAAAGCAAATAGATCACCGGGCTTTTTATCATCAATGGTTTCGGAAAAAGTACTTTCAAGAGCCTTGACAAGATAGAAGATTTTAAGATATGATTGAATCGTCTTAAAGCCGAGTTTAAACATCGGAATTAAGACCTGTGGGGTTCCTTCGCCGCGGGCACGGCGAAGGAACCTTAGGAAGCACAAGCTGCGCTTCCGGGCAGAGGCCGTAGTCGGACGACCTGCTACTCGACGAAGTAGTGTAACTACGACTGGCTTGCCCTTCAATATAACGACTGGTGGCGGCTTAAAATTAGAACACCGGTGTTGGAGGCTGTATGATGAGGACAAAAAATTGTCTTCAGCTAAGTGAGTCTTGCGGAAAAAATATCCCGCATGGACGGAGGAAGGGTTTCACCCTCATTGAACTTTTGGTCGTGATCGCAATTATAGCGATTCTGGCAGCAATCCTGTTTCCCGTGTTTGCGCGGGCCAGAGAACAGGCGCGAAAAGCAACTTGTCAAAGCAACCTGAAACAATTGGGCTTGACTTTGATGATGTATTCGCAGGATTATGATGAGAAGATGTTACCCATTGTTACCCCCAGCAGCGTCGGCCTTGAGGCAAGATGGCCACAAATATTAGCGCCATATATAAAAATGCGTGGCTTCGTTCGATGCTTAGATGCCAATTATAGCGGAACAACTGCATTTGGGTGCACCTATGAAGAAGCTATTAACAATCCTAACGGAGGCACTCCTCCTGGCATGTTCGACTACGCTTATGGATTGTATCCCAGCTATGGTTATAATTATGCTTATCTGGCCCCAGTCAGCGACGGAACTACTCCTTGCACCAATGGACCTGACTCCTGTGCTACCCGCCAAAATGCTGGAGACTCTTCACGTGGCGTTTCCATTGCCGCTATCGATGAACCCCCCAACACCCTTGCCATGGCAGATGCCGCCGCATGGAGCTCAGCTACGGAATCTTTTTCCAACGGCTACTTTGCTATTGCGCCTCCTGGCTGGTGGGATTCCGATTATTATCATGGCCGCGTAGACCTTCGCCATAATGAGACAGCCAATGCGCTGTTTGCTGACGGTCATGTGAAGGCATTGAAGTTGGGCGCTTTCAGTGAACCTAATTTGTGGCGTCTGCATAAAGTCAATTAGTAACCCTTTAGGAAGGGATAAGGCGTAACTGCACTACGCCATTATTCCTTCACAAAGTACTTTTAATCACCCCTGTAAAGTACTTTGTGAAAACTGTAGGGGCAGGATCACCCCCCTGCCCCTACCTTTTTGTATGTGTGCAGGAAAAGTACTTTTATGGGTCGATTCATCAATCGATCTCATCACAGGAGAGGAACTGAGGTATGACGTTGAATTTGTGTATGAAGAAATGTGCAAAAATGGGCATTTTCCTGTTTTTTGCACTGCTGGCCGGATTAATGACTCAGGCCACAAGCATGGCGGCGGAACCCGATGCCGGAACCGGCATCTTGGTCGTTGCGCCGGATAGAGGTTATCTGGGCAATGTGGAAATTGCCGATGGTTTTGAATTATTCGCGGCTGGCCGCAATGCGGATATTTTGTATGTCGCTGATGAACGCAGCAAAGTGGTGCTCGATCAGAAATTGGAAGATCTAGTTAGAAATGGCGCGCACCGGGTCATCGTTTTACCGCTCTTTATTTCTTCCTCCGATGCACGCTGGCAACTGGCCAAATCATGGCTAACCGGCTCTTCGCAGGATGGGCTGCGGAGCATCCAGATCGCCAAACCCTATGGCACTTCTTATCTGGCCGTGGAAGATCTCTCGGATCGCCTGCGCCAGGCGCCCACCGACAAAAAGCATCTTTTGCTGATCGGATACGGCGCCACCAGCAGCAAGAATGCCCAACAAATGCAGGACGAATTGAAGCGCATGGGCGAATTTGCCAGCACCTTATCTGGCGATGATATCCAAGTGGCCATTTCACCGGCACGCGATGCCGCCAACCGCAAAGAGCTGCAACAGCAATACAGCACCACGCTTAAGAATAGCTCGGATGCATTAGTGGTGCCCGTGCTGCTGGCCTTCCGCGCTGACAACATGATGTCGTTTGACAGCAGTCTGGCTTACAGCGTCCCCAAGGGCGCTCAACTGGTAACATCCCTCTTTTCCACCCCTGCCGGATTGCAGCAGTGGATGGGATATGCAACCAATCAGATTTTGTTGCAGACATCCAATAAAGGCCCGGAAGACATTGGCGCGATTGCTCTGGCACATGGCGCCGACTGGTTCTGGAATCAGTCCATTCGCGATTCACTGGCCCCGGTAGGTAAGCATTATCCCCTGGCTTTCACTTTCTCCATGGGCGAACAACCCACCACGGAACGCGCCGTGCGTGAACTGGAGAAACAGCATGTACACGGCATTGTGCTGGTGCGTATTTTCGGACAAGCGTCTTCCTTCCGTCCCGACGTGTTACGCATGATCGGTGCTGATGTGGAAAGCGGCGAAAGCGGTCACGCTGGACATGGTGGCCACGGCGGGCACGGTGGACATGGCGGTATGTCCGGCATGCATGGAATGCACGGCATGTCACACGGCGGTCATGCCATGTCAACTCTGGCCGCACCGCCACGCATTCGCACCAGCTTGCCCATCATAAGCGTTGGCGGCGTGGAAGACAGCCCTTACTTCGCCAAAGCATTGCTGGCCAATGCACGTTCCGTCTCGACCGAACCTTCCCGCGAAACCATCATTTTGACGGCGCATGGCGCGGGCGCGGATGCTGACAATGACCGCTGGATTGGCATTCTCGGCAATCTGGCCAAACAAATGAAGAGCGAAGCTGGCTATAATTTCAAGGAAATCCGCTATGTTACCTGGCGCGAGGATTGGCCGGAAAAGAGCAAGCCGGAACTGGCCAAAGCCCGCAAATGGGTGCAGGAAATCAATGACGCCGGTGGACGCGTTCTGATCGTTCCCGCCCGCACCAATGGCCGCGGCGCCGCCAATAACTATCTGAAAGGATTGAACTTTGGCTGGAGTCAGGGCTTTGCCCAAACCCCCTATTTCAGCCAGTGGTTTGAGGATCAAGTGAAACAGGGCATCGGTCAGTTGACCGGAGCGGCTCCCGCAGCCGGGCATTCGCACGAAGGCCATGAGCATCACGCGCACTAAACCGGAGAAGTTTTAGGTGCCGGGTTTGCGATAAAAAGTACTTTTATCACGAACCTGTCCCCCGCTTTAGATAATCACGACAATCCATCATTCCCAAGAGATAACAGCGCAGCGTATAGCGCTGTTATCTCTTTTTCGCCCGCCCGCGCACGAAAAGTACTTTTTCCGTTTACCGTCATCTTCTCACCTTCAACATCTTGCATGGCCGCGGTCTTTTGTGCGTCAGAAATATTGCCTGGAATGGTGAATTTCCCTGTCAGCGCACGCAACTTTTGCTCTGCAAATTCGTCAAATACACATCTGAACCAGGTGCAAGGACTACATCCCTTGCGCCTTTCTTCTTTTTAAAAGGCTACTATGCAATCATTGAAAAACCTATTGAAGAAGTTATCGAACATCAAAATTCCCGATACGCAGATCGCTACGCCGTGGGGACTCTTTTTCCTGCGTGTGGCGGTCAGCATAATGATGCTCAGTCATGGCATCCCCAAGTTTCTCAGTTACTCGGAGAAGTTTCATACCTTCCAGGATCCGCTGGGCATCAGCAGTCCTATCAGTTTAACTATGGCCATCGGCGCCGAAGTATTTTGTTCTCTCGCGTTGATCCTGGGATTGCGCCCGCGCTTTGCCGCCATTCCTCTGCTTTTCACCATGCTGGTGGCGGCGATTCTGGTGCATGGGGCGGATCCTTTTCAGAAACAGGAATTACCGCTCGTGTATGCCTCCATCTTCGCCACGCTGATGATTTGCGGCGGCGGCGCATTACAACTGGATACATGGCTGATGCGCAAGGCTGCGGCTTCGCGTAACCCGTAAAAGTACTTTTATCGCGCACCAGCGTTTTGCTACACTTTACTCATGCCAACAAAGCCCAGCAAGCAATTAGAAACATTCCCTAATCCGCATCCCGGAAACGACTATACGATCACTTTCTCCACCAACGAATTTACCACGCTTTGTCCCATGACCGGACAGCCAGATTTTGCCCGCTTAACGGTAGAATATGCGCCGGATGAGTTGTGTCTCGAATCCAAAAGCATCAAATTGTTTCTGTGGAGTTTCCGCGACGAAGGACATTTCCACGAAGATGTCACCAATATCATTCTGAACGCCATGACCAGCGCCTGCCAGCCGCGCTGGATGACCGTCACCGGCCATTACAACGTCCGCGGCGGCATCGATTTCGTGGTGACGGCAAAATATGTAAAAAACTCAACTGACAATTAAAAGTACTTTTTCACTCATGTTCCACATTTGTGCAAACGCCATATATCTCCGTGTCATTTCGACCGTAGCGAGGAATGAGCGGAGTGGAGAAATCTTGTAAAAGCAGCCGAACGGCAAGATTTCTCCACTCCAAAATTTGCTTAGGCAAATTTTTCCGGTCGAAATGACACCGCACAAATACAGAACATCAGCCAAAATACTTTTGCAATGAACCTTTAATGATTCTGCGTTTCATCCGGTTTCCATCCAAACGCTTCCCACATCGAAGTCTCGCGTGCCAAAATGCGCACCACGTTTTGGGCGTAAAAATGGTGATCGAAAATATCCTGAAAAACGCGCTGGCGCTCCTGTAACAATTCCAATAGCTTCTGTTGATTGGCCGCATTGGTGGGCGTTTTTGCAGTGCGCATTTCGATGAATAAACGCACCGGATGGATTTCTGCTCTGGCGAAACGCAGCGCCTGCTCCAGAAAGGTGAGGCGCGAAAGTACTTTTGCGTCGCCTTTCGCTGCCGATTTTGCATCATCTAATAAACGTTGCAACTGATCGATGCGCGCATCGGTGTAATGGCGCGATAGCAAACTCAGCAAACTGTAAAAACTGCTGCTGGAAATGGCATCTTCGTTATTTTCAGTATCGCCTGGATCATTGGCAATTTCATCGGTCAATTTTTCCAGCGCAGAAAAGTACTTTTGCACCGTGGAAGAAGCCCCGCCAAAACCTTTATCGCAATATTCCCGCACCAAATCATCGGGATTCAGCGAAGGATCCCACAGCAGTTTCGCCAGCACGTAATAATTCACGCCCTGCCCGGCCCAGTTGTGCATGATGGAATCGAAATCGGTCGCCATCATGCCGGTTTGATAACAATGTTTGATATCCGCCGCGATTTTGTGCGTGAACACGGACGGGAAATAATGTCCGCCGTGCAACGCATTGGGACGCAACAATAAATGCTCGGTGGAGCGCGTCCACAAATCCCAATCCTGCAAATTGGTCTGGCGCTGCTTTTCGTTGAAATAGGATAAACCCACAAAACCCACCAGCACATTAGCTGGCAATTTGGCATACAACGGCGGCGTGCGATAGGCGCTGTAAGCGTAACATCCCAGCAATTTATCGGGGTATTTTTTGCCCACGATTTCAGCGATTTTCGCATAAAATGTCACGTAGCGATCGGACAATGACACGTATTTATCGCCGCGATGTCCTTCACCGAAATTAGCGGTGATGGGTGGCGCATGGAGCGGATCCAGACGGCGGCAATTTTCACACATGCAAAATCCGGGTGGCCCGCCATCATTGGGCGAAATAGATGCGGATGCACGGCCCGGATTGGCGTCAAATTCCGCGATCACATTGGCCGCGATGGTTTCGATGAGCGCTGGATTAGAAACGTCAAATCGCGCGCGATCCGGTTTTGCAGCGCTCTGCTGCCGCGTGCCATCAGGCTGTAACGCAAAAAATTCGGGATGATCCTGGTGATACTTCTCCCAATAATCCAAATAGGCATGGCCATAACTGTAATGGGCGGATTTGCCCAACAAAACGGCATCCGACCACGCCTGCGACGGCTCAGCATTCTTGATAAAAACAGCATCACTGCGTTGTAAACGTTTGAGCGCCAGCGCATTATTGGCGCTCACTGCATTGCGCCGAATCGTATAACCATTGCGCATACCGCGCACCGGTAATGCCGGTTCATCCTGTTCAGAAAGTGGCTTGATCATCAGTGTTTTTTGCTGCGGCAGCACTTCGCCCAATGCTCCCGGCCACAGCCACAAACATCCCAGATGCCGCTGCAAAAATGCGTAGGCGCCATTGCGCGTGCCATTGGCCGCAATACCAGCGCCCTGATTATTGCCCACGATAAAAAGTACTTTTTCCTGCGTTTTCAAGCGATATCCATCCGCCAACAAATCATCCGCCGCAATGTTCGCCTGCTTGGCAAAATTCGTGGCGCCGATGGAAATAAAAGTACTTTTATCGGCAGAATCGAGATCCGTTTCCGCGATGACAGGCAATTTAGCACCGGAGATTTTTTCAATGGTATCCTGCAAAATAGCCGAGGCTTCTTTATCCGATGCATCCGCGTTATCCGCGATGACAATGTTCGCCGCCACCTTGCCATCCTGCGCCAGAACTAACGTTTCACCGGAGGCAGGAAATGTCTTGAAGCGGCTTTGCAAGGGGAGTTTGATGGTAGCCGGTTTCCATTGCAACGGCGGCACATCCGGCCCCAGCGGTTGCATGCCCCAAATGCTGCTAATGGTATACGCCGCCAGAGCATCGCCAAATACGGAAGGAATATCGCCCATTCCCAATAATGCCGCGGCAAAAGTACTTTTAAGAAGGAATTCGCGTCGTTTCATCAGAGAAAAATATCTAAAATTATGGGTTCTGGGTCAGATACCAATAGGCGGAATTGCTATTATATCTTTGCACTTTAACAGCTTTTACATGGCCATCGCAAAACAGGACATTTCCCGTTCCCAGGTGATGTGGATACACGCCATTGGTAGCTATCGTGCCATCTTTAGAATCGGTAGCGTCATTATAGATGATGTAGAGGTTAGCATAGGAATCGGCGAAGGCAATGTGCTGCGAAGGCGTTTCTATGGCGCTGAAAGTGCCCACGGTGCCATTGGTTTTGTATCCGGGCCACATCGCAAAACCACGGCGGTTGTAACCATATCCATAGAGGTTTTGCGAATGGCTGGGACAGCGGAAAATTTGCGCGTTTTTGACATAGGGATATAACATGCCCTGCGTGGCGCGCGTGGTGGGATTGGCTGCGGTCGGCATCCAGTATGACACCGGCGCGGCGCAACTATCATAGGAATCTTCCGGCGCACTGCCGCAGGTTTTGATAGGCATTAAACGGCCGTCGTAATCTTGCCCATATTGCATCCAGGCCAGCCCCAACTGCTTTAAATTGCTCAGGCAACTGGCACGCCGCGCGTTTTCCCGCGCTCTCGCAAACACCGGAAACAGGATTGCCGCTAAAATTGCTATAATAGCAATGACAACCAAAAGTTCTATCAGCGTAAAGGCCCTTTTATTCGTCTTACTGCGTCGCATCATCTTATCCTCGGGAAAATAAATATATTCTTTTCTATTATACCCCGCCCGGCTACGGCTATAACATCCATTTGCGCAGATTTTGCCGCAATTCATTCACCACAACGGACACGCGTTAATCGGAACGGCCATCGTTGCTATTAGCATGACGATATTCCGACGGCGAGCAGTGATAATGCCGCTGGAAGGCTTTGATGAAAGGGGCCGCCGAAACGTATCCGCAGGAAGTCGCTATTTTCCGCACTGAAAAAGTACTTTCACGCAACAAACGTCCGGCCAATGTCATGCGGGACTGGAAAACATATTCCATCACGGTCATCTCCATTTCCCGTTTAAAGGTGCGCGCCAGATGCCGCGGCGAGAGATGCGCGTGAGCGGCAATTGTTTCCACCGTCATGAGCCGGTGTGCCAGATTTCCACCGATATAATCCAACGCTGCCTGCAGGGGAGAAGTTCCTGCCGAAGAAAGGGACAGCCCGTTTTCGGGATGGGATTTCGCGCCCTGCAGAATATCGCGCGCCATTAGATTCAGCAGAATCCCCAGATTGAAATACACCATCGGGACATATCGTGGCGCCTGGCCGGTCATTTCGCGCATCAATGTTTCAGCGATGGGAAAGGTCTCTGAACCGGTGATAAAACAATGCGGATGATTCCAGTGGCGGCCTTTTTCGCAGGAACAAAAATGGCATAAAACCCCGGTTGGATAAAACTGCATCCAGAATATCCGCGAATGAGCGCGTTCAGGATGCGGGCGTTGCCAGTGCACGCCGCCACCGCTGGAAATGGGATAATGCGGCGGTGTCAGAAAGAAGCATTTTTGCGGCGCTTGCAGCACCCAGCGTTTTCCTGGAATCCCCAGTTTGCGACACATGGCAGTGGTGGTTCCCAGCGTGATATCGGCTTCGCCTTCCACCACACAACCCATATAAGGCACCGCCACCGCATTGAGATTTTCTTCACGCCAGAACTGCGCATGCACCTTATTACCAATGCCGCCACGCTGCAACGGCAGTTTTTTGCCCTCTTCTTCGGTGATGATATGCATGCCAATTTGCGTGGGCGGTGCGGAGAATAAAACAAAGGGAGCCCCTTCATTTGCCCACGGGATGAGCTTATCTGTCAACACATGGAACACCTGATTTTCGATTGCAGAATGAACGGGCATGCGGATGCAGGTGATAAAAGTACTTTTAGCTCCCTCCCCTGCCATGGAAAAAGAACCATCCTCGCACTATTTTGAGGATTCCGGGTAACTGCCCAGAATCTTATAACTCACCGTATGATCTTTCAATTCCTCCAGCGCAACCTGCAATGTAGCATCCGATTGATGGGCCTGAATATCGGCGAAAAAGCGGTATTCCCACACTTGCTGGCGGGAAGGGCGTGATTCGATCATGGAGAGATTGATGCCGTGCCGCGCGAAGCAGCTGAGGATTTCGAGCAATGCACCAGGACGATGAGGCGCTAGAAAAGTCAGTGAAGTTTTGTCCTGACCGGTGGCCGCGGGGGCTTTATCGGGCGGAGCTATCACGAAAAAACGCGTTTTGTTGGTGGCCAGATCTTCGATGTTGGACGCCATAATTTGCAGGCCATACGTTTCTGCGGCGATGGCGGGAGCGATGGCGGCGCTGCTCTTTTCCTCCGCGGCCAACTGCGCGCCGCGCGCCGTGCTGGGAACGGGCACCAGGGCAACCTGCGAAAGATGATGACGCAGCCACTTGCGGCATTGCGCCAGGCCTTGCTCATGTGAATAAACCGTAGAAATACCGCCCAACTCCGATTGCGATAACAGACAAAAATGGATGGGAAGAGCGATTTCCGCGCAAATGGTCACATCGTGATCTGCCAGCAAATCCAGTGTTGGGGCCACAATACCATGCGTGGAATTCTCGATTGCCAGCACACCATAATCGGCCTCGCGCCCTACTTCGCGGCACACTTCTTCCACCGTTCCGCATGGCATGGGATCGAACGCGGAACCAAAATATTCCACCGCTGCCTGCTGGGTATTAGTGCCGGCAGGCCCCAGAAACGCCACGCGCAAGGGATGTTCGGCGTTGCGGCAGGCCGCGATGATTTCCCGGTAAATGGCGGAGACATTCTGCGCGGTAAGTTTTGAACCCAGTTCATCATTCAGACTGGTGAGCCGCTGGTAAATCTCTTTCTCGCGCCCGGGATCGAAAATGGGCAAATCGAGGGATTTTTTAATTTCCCCAATCTGCAGCGCACATTCTACGCGGCGCGCCAGTAAGGCCAGGATTTCTTTATCAATGGCGTCAATGCGGACGCGCCATTCAGGCAGGTTGGCAGATGTATTTTCCATAAAAGTACTTTTACGATTATGTCATGTCAGCGCATATAACGCAAATAAGGCACGACTGTAAAAAAGAGCCGCGCCCGCTCATTTAGCATTTGCAGCGTGATCAATTGAAACTCGTCAGCGTCGTACACCTTGAAGTATGGCTCAAAATGAGTGAAGCTTAAAAGGGTATTTTTGTAAGATTATGGCAAAAGCAGGCAAGTTGGGACACTCCAGCGATCCGAGTCCGGCTGAAATGGAAGCGCTGTGGGAAGAAATCCCGCATGATTTAATGACCAAATGCAGCAACTGCAAGGCATTACTGGTCACCAAAGACTGGTTGCGAGACAGCAAAGTGTGTTCCCGGTGCGGCCATCATGCGCGCCTGGGCGCTCGTGAGCGTATCGCGTCGCTGGTGGATGAAGGCACTTTTGAAGTGTGGGATGGAACACTGGAAGCGGAAGACCCGCTGCATTTTCCTTCCTACCCCGAAAAGCGCGGCGCGGCACAGCAGAAAACGCATCTCAAAGATTCCTATGTCATCGGCAAAGGCCAGCTAACCGGCCGTCCGATCGCCATCGGAGCATCCGACTTCCGTTTTATGGGCGGATCCATGGGCAGTGTTTTCGGCGAGAAAGTCACGCGGTTGCTCGAACACGCGCTGGAAGAAAAAATTCCCGCCATCACCATCACCAGCACCGGTGGCGCGCGCATGCAGGAAGGCCTGTTGAGCTTAATGCAAATGGCCAAAACTTCCGCCGCAGTGGCGCGATTGCAGGCTGCGGGAATTCCGTTCATTTCCGTTCTGGCCGATCCCTCGACCGCCGGCGTGCTGGCCAGTTTTGCCTCGCTGGGAGATTTGCTGATTGCCGAACCCGGAGCGCAAATTGGCTTTACCGGGCCACGCGTCATTGAACAGAATTTGAAAATCAAGCTGCCCGCCGATTTTCAATCCGCCGAGTTTCAGATGCAACACGGCCAGATCGATCTCATTGTGCCGCGTCCCAAACTCAAGGAAACGTTGGCGCAGGCCTTATCATTACTGCTGGATTAAAAGTACTTTTACCTTTGGATTGACATGCTTTCACGTTGGATACCACAAGAAAAGCCGCTCATAGAAGTTGAAGAACAGATCGAAGAACTGAAGCGTCTGGCCTCTCAGGAGGATCTCGACCTGTCCGAAAAGATCAACCATCTCGAATCGCGCAAGCAAACCCTGATGGAAGAGATTTTTAAATCGCTTTCGCCCTGGGACAAGGTGCAAATGGCGCGTCATCCGCGGCGTCCCTATGCGCTGGATTATATCAATGCGCTCTGCAGCGAATGGCTCGAATTGCACGGTGATCGCGCCTACGGCGATGATGGCGCCATCGTGGCCGGTTTTGGCCGCTATAAAAAGCAGCCCCTCGCCATCGTTGGCAATCAGAAAGGGCGCGACACCAAAGAACGGCAGGAACGCAATTTCGGCCAGCCCACTCCCGAAGGATTGCGCAAAGCCGAACGCATCATGCAAATGGCGGGACGTTTTGGCCGTCCCATTCTGTCTTTCGTGGATACACCTGGCGCGGCCTGTTCACCGGATGCCGAAGAACGCGGCATTTCCGAAGCCATCGCCAAAAATCAATGGCTGATGAGCACTCTGCCCGTTCCCATCATCGTCATCATCACCGGCGAAGGCTGTTCGGGCGGCGCCATTGCCACCGCGCTGGGCGATGTTGTATTGATGCTGGAACATTCCTATTACTCGGTGATTTCTCCCGAAGGATGCGCTTCCATTCTCTATCGCGACCCGGCCCGGGCGCCGGAATCTGCGGCCACGCTGGGCATCACCGCGCAGGACGCCAAACGCCTCCATATCATTGATGAAATCCTGCCAGAGCCGCTGGGCGGCGCACATCGCGATCTCACAGCTATGTGCCAAACGCTGGACGAAGCCATTGATCGCAATCTCCAGCAATTGCGCCAGCTATCACCAGAAGAATTGCTGGAACAACGCTATCAACGCTTCAGAAAGCTCGGTGTGGTCTTAGAACAAACATTGCCGGATTCCGTTGCCTCTCCCAATGGCAGTAAACCCGGCGCAACTGTTTCCTAAAAGTACTTTTGACCAAAAGTACTTTTAGGAAACGGCAAAGGACACTTTCCGCGCCTTAATAGCTGTGATACAATAAGGGCACGAAAATACCTTGTCGCATAGCATTTTTTTAGACGTAATCAACTTCTTTACTCAAATAAGGAGCTGCATGGCCGATCAACCAGATAATCAACACAATAACCCGGAAAGTCATAATCCCGACGAAGCAACCAATCCCCTTTCGGTCACCAGAAAGCACCAGGATAAACCATCCGGCCCACTGGATCAGGATCCCGAAGAGCATCTGTCGCCCGCGGAAGATGTAGCCGCGGAAGCCGAAGAACCATTTGTCGACGGGTTCGGTTGGAAAACCGTCATCGGCGCGCTCTTCATCGGCATCATCATGATGCCAGGAGCCATCTATCTGAGCCTGGTGGCCGGTCAGGGTATTGGCCCGGCCGCGGAATGGGTGACCATCATCCTCTTCATGGAAGTGGCGCGGCGTTCCTATCAGGTTCTGAAGAAGCAGGAAATTTACCTGCTCTATTACATCGGCGGTGCTCTTACATCACAGATAGCCGGTATAGGTCTGGCTGGCGGCGTCTTTTCCGCTTTGATCTGGAATAACTACACCCTGCACATTCCGCTGGCCGAGGCTTTTGGTATCACGCAGAAGGTTCCCACATGGGTGGTGCCACCGGTTGGTTCAGATGCGCTGATTCATCGCACGTTCATGCATCCCGACTGGCTGCCCGCCATCGGCCTGCTTTTTTTCACCTATGTCTTTGGCCGCTGTATGGCGCTGGGGCTGGGATATATTCTCTTCCGCATCACCTCGGATATCGAGCAACTGCCTTTCCCGCTGGCTCCCATCGCTGCGGAAGGCGCGACGGCTCTGGCCGAATCATCTTCACAGCATGAAGGCTGGCGCTGGCGCATTTTCTCCATCGGCGCCATGATCGGTGTTGGCTGGGGCGCCATTTATGTGTTGATCCCCACCGTCACCAGTTTGATCTTTGCTCAACCCATCGTTATCGTATCCAACCCGTGGATCGACCTCACTGCCAATACACAAAAGATTCTCCCTGCCGCGCATACTGCTATCGGCACCGACCTCGGCACCTTGCTGGTTGGTTTCGTGTTGCCCTTCCCGGTGGTTGTCGGCACGTTTATTTCGTCCGTGCTGGCCTATCTGGTGGCAAACCCCCTTTTGTATCATGCGCACGTATTGACGCACTGGAAACAAGGCATCGACCTCACCCAGACCCAACTGGTGAACTACTTCGATTTCTGGCTTTCCTTTGGTACTATTGGTTCCGCCATCGCAGTGGCACTCATCGGTATCATCAGCGTGGCGCGGGCGTTGCTGGGTAAGAAAACAGAATTGACCTCCGGTGGCGCCAACCGGCGCAAGCGCCCGCCCATTGGACGCGGCGATGTGCCGATCTGGTCGGCCGCTGCATTATGGGCTGTCGGCACGGCTGCCTTTGTGGGAATGACCCATTACCTGGTGCCCGGCTTCAACCTGTGGATTGTCATCTTCTTTGGATTTATCTGGACGCCGCTGATGTCTTATATCAACGCGCGAATGTCAGGTCTGGCCGGAACACACGTTTCCATCCCCTACCTGAAAGAAGCCTCGTTCATGATGACCAAATACAGCAACGTGGATATCTGGTTCGCTCCGATTCCGCTGGCTGACTACAGTAGCCTGGCACAACAATTCCGCACGGTGGAATTGACGCGCACCAAATTCACCTCCATCATCAAAGTCGAACTCTTGATGATTCCCATCATGTTCATCTGCTCCTTCCTGTTCTGGAGCTTCATCTGGCGCTTATCGCCCATTCCTTCGGCCACGTATCAATACGCCGCCAAGATGTGGCCAGTGGCCGGACAAACGCAGGTGCTCTGGTATACCTCCAACCGCCTCGGCGCGGACAACGTGTTGATGAAGGCCATCAACCTCAACTACATCGCCGCCGGCGCTGGAACCGCATTCGGACTCTACGGCATCGTCTGGCTTTTGGGCCTGCCCATCCTGCTGTTCTATGGATTGGTCAACGGCTTGATCGCGCAACCTTTCGCCGCTATTCCCATGTTTATCGGCGCCATGCTGGGACGCTATTATTTCGAAAAGCGTTACGGCAAGGAAACCTGGCGCGCTTACGCTCCGGTGCTGGTGGCCGGATACTATTGCGGTATGGGTTTGATAGGAATGGGCGCGGTCGCTATTGCTCTGCTTTCCAAGAGTATCAGTAGCTTGCCTTTCTAATAAAATTGCATATGAACGGTTATTGGCGGAGTGTAAAAGTACTTTTATACTCCGCCATTTGTTTTTTAGGGGGCACTTGTGATCATTCACAGGATGAATTTTGGAGTGCGGGAGCTTGCTCCCGCTTTTGTCGTAACGTAACATAACTGAAAAGTACTTTTCAAGCAGCTTCTTACATTTTTCAGGAAGAACAAATGATCATTTCAGCGAAAGCTCCCGTGCGCGTTGATTTTGCGGGAGCCTGGACAGACGTAAAGTACTTTTCCCATGCCTTCGGCGGCGCCACCACCAATGCCGCCATCGACCGTTATGTGAGCGGCACCACCGTTCACGGCGCGCACACTTCCGTCGACGGCGGCGCCACGGCAGGGGGCATTGCCGTGACCTACGAAACCGCCATTCCGGCTGGTTCAGGCCTGGGCACTTCTTCGGCGCTCAACGTGGTATGGCTGGCGCTGGCCCGCGGCAAACAAATTGTCAGCATCGAAGAACGCAGCCAGATCGCAGAGCAGGCCTATCAGGTGGAAACCGTGTTAGGAATTCTGGGCGGCAAACAGGATCAATACGCGGCCGCGCACGGCGGATTTAACCTCTTTGAATTCCATGAGAATCAGGTAAAGGTGCACCCCATCGCCATCACGCCCGAAAAAATCCGCGAACTGGAATCGCTGTGCACGCTCTGTTACACCGGTCAGGCTCGCCTTTCATCGCGATTGCACGAAAACGTCTGGGGCGGTTTCCGCGCCGGTAAACGCGAAGT
>Ga0182738_1002617_pt1 | contig 21253 bp, 17 predicted proteins | sample eDN5th30CBELigMG_FD_128876 | JGI IMG/M metagenome (GOLD analysis project Ga0182738, IMG submission 128876) | Enriched Miracle-Growth compost microbial communities from Emeryville, California, USA - eDNA 5th pass 30_C BE-Lig MG (version 2)... ... | reverse complement strand
GCGGAATTCATCGATCTCGGTGAAGATGACCCCATGGCCGATTCCCGACGCTCCAAATCGCGCCGCAGCAAGGCGCCTGCCCGCAAGAAGGCGCGTTCCGGCGGCCGGAAGCGCTCTTCCGGCGGTTCCGGCATCGGCAAGTGGATCCGCCGCGGCATCAAGTGGACCGTGATCCTGATGTTTTGGGGCACGATCGCGCTGGCCGGCGGCATCGCCTGGTATGCGACGCAACTGCCCTCGACCGCCAACTGGTCGGTTCCCAAGCGCCCGCCCAACATCAAGGTGCTGGCCAATGACGGCACGCTGATCGCCAATCGCGGCGATACCGGCGGCGAGTCGGTGCGCATCGAGGAATTGCCGCCCTATCTGAGCCAGGCGGTGATGGCGATCGAGGACCGGCGCTTCCAGAGCCATTTCGGCGTCGATCCGCTCGGCCTGCTGCGCGCGGCTTATGTCAATTTCCGGTCCGGCTATGTCGTGCAGGGCGGCTCGACCGTTACCCAGCAGCTGGCCAAGAACCTGTTCCTGAAGCCCGAACGCACCATGGATCGCAAGATCCAGGAGGCGATCATGGCGATCTGGCTGGAGACGAAATACTCCAAGGCCCAGATCATGGAATCCTACCTGAACCGCGTCTATCTGGGCGCCGGCGCCTATGGCGTCGACGCGGCGTCGCGGCGCTATTTCGGCAAGTCGGCGCGCGACATCTCGCTGAAGGAGGCCGCGATGCTCGCCGGCCTGCTCAAGGCGCCGTCGACCTATGCCCCGACCTCCGACCCGACCGCCGCCAATGCGCGCGCCAATGTGGTGCTGGGCGCCATGCGAGAAGCCGGTTTCATCACGGCGGAGCAGGCCAAGCAGGCCGCTTCGATCACCATCAAGGCACAGTCGGAGGGCGAGGGCGGGGCCGGCCGCTACGTGGCCGACTGGGTTGCCGATCTGGTGCCGGAAGTGGTCGGCGCGCTCGACCAGGACGTGATCGTCGAGACGACGATCGATCCGCATCTGGAGGAGATGGCCGGCAAGGCGCTGACCGAGGCGCTCGACAAGAGCGGCAAGTCCTTCGGCGTGTCGCAGGGCGCGCTGGTCGCGGTGGATGGCACCGGCGCGGTGCGCGCCATGGTCGGCGGGCGCGACTACAAGCAGAGCCAGTTCAACCGGGCCGTCGACGCCAAGCGCCAGCCCGGCTCCGCCTTCAAGCCCTTTGTCTACCTCGCGGCGCTCGAATACGGCATGGTGCCGGAAACCATCCGCGTCGACGAGCCGACCCGGATCGGCAATTGGGAGCCGAAGAACTACGAGAAGATGTACAAGGGCCCGGTCTCGCTGCAGACCGCCCTGGCGCTCTCGATCAATACGGTCGCCGTGCAGCTTGCCAATGAAGTCGGACCCGACCGCGTCATCAAGACCGCCGAGCGGCTCGGCATCACCTCGCCCCTGCAGCCCAATCCCTCCATCGCGCTCGGCACCTCGGAAGTGAGCCTGCTGGAGCTGACCGACGCCTATGTGCCGTTTGCCAATGGTGGCTACAGCGCCAAGCCGTATGTCATCACGCGGGTGAAGAACGTCGCCGGCAAGACGCTGTACGAGCACCCCTCGGTCAAGGCGACGCAGATCATCGATCCGCTCTATGTGGGCATGATGAACAGCATGATGACCGACACGCTGGCGCGCGGCACCGGCCGCAAGGCGGCGATCGCCGGCTGGCAGGCGGCGGGCAAGACCGGCACCACCAATGATTCCAAGGATGCGTGGTTCGTCGGCTATACGGCCAATCTCACCACCGGCGTCTGGCTCGGAAACGATGATTCCAAGCCGACCAAGCGGATGACCGGTGGCAGCCTGCCGGCGCAGATCTGGAACCGCTTCATGACCGAGGCGCACAAGGGCGTCGCCGTCGCGGCGCTGCCAGGCAACTACGCCTATCGCGATCCGGCCGAGACGGCGCAGGAACTTTACCAGAACGGCCAGTATGTCGGTCCCGAGCAGGGCGGCCTGGTCGATGAATACGGCCAGGTCGTGGGCAGCGGACCGCCGCCGCAGCGCGGCCCGGCCAATGGTCAGCCGGCGCCGCAATATCGCGACCAACAGGCGAGCCAGCCCGATTATGGCGGCTATAGCGACCCGGAATCGCCCGATGGCGGTTGGAACGATGGCGGCGATTATCAGGCGCCGCCACCCGGCGCCCGCATCTACCGCGATGGCGATCCGTCCTATGGCGTCGAGCGCGGCGGGCCGGTTCCGCCGGCCGGTGTCGGCGAGGATGGCCAGGCCGGCGTCTACCAGGCGCGCCCGCACCGCCGCAATCTGCTCGACCGCCTGTTCGGCGGCTGATCCCTGGGATCGTGCCCGCGCCGTCCATGGCGGCGGTGGACTTTGCCCGTCAGGCGTGGATAGTGGCGACGCGCCCGTTCGGGCGTGCGTCGTTTCAAGGCTCGCCGCTCTCCATGGGAGAGGCCGGGCACCCTGCCCAGGGAGTTCGCCGGCCATGGCCGACAAGCGCAAACTGTACCGCGAGCTGGCCGTTGAACCGGACGCCACGCCCGCCGAGATCGACAAGGCCTATCGCCAGCGCGCCCGCGCCGCGCATCCGGATGCCGGCGGCACCGCCGAAGCGTTTCACACCCTCAGCCATGCCTATGCGATCCTCTCCGATCCCGACCGCCGCAAGGCGTATGACGAGACCGGCTATGAGGGCGAACTGGCCGTCGACGACATTGTCGGCCGGGCGATGGAGCGCATCCACGCGCTGGTCGCCTCGGTGCTCGAAAGCGACATTCCCTTCGAGGCGGTCGACCTGATCGCGCCGATCCGCGACACGCTGACCAAGCAGAAGGCCGATATCGGCGTGGGCATCCGCAAGCTCGAGCGCCAGGCGAAGCGCGCCGAGGCGATGGCCGCCCGTTTCCGCAAGCGCGAGGGTGACAACATCATCCGCAAGGTGCTGGAGCGCCGCGCCGCCGACACGCGCGAGCAGGCGGAAAAGACCCGGCGGGAGGAGACGATCTTCGCCAAGGCGATCGAGCTGCTCGCCGATTATTCCTTCGATTTCGAGCCGCCGGCGCCGCCCAAAGCCGAAAAGCCGGCCGAACCCGCCCGACCGGCGCCGGTCGCCAGGCCCGCCGAAGCAGCGAAGCCGGCCGAGCCGGTCAAGCACGCGGAAGCCGCCGCCCGCCCCGAACCGCCCAAGCCCGGCGCCGCCAAGCCCAGGACGCTGAACCTGGTTCGATAAAGGGCAGGGCGTCGTCCCGAGGAAGAGCAGCGTCCCCAACGGCCTCTCAGCCGACGCTGGCGCGTACCTCTTCGTAATGGCGGCGGATGAAATCGCGCTCGACCCTGAGATTGGCGAACTCGTCCTCGTCCGGGCCGTCATAGATCAGGGTGTAGGGTCCGCGGAAACCGGCCGCGTCGGCGGCGGCCAGGCAGCGCCGGTAATCCTCGGCATGCAGGACGCCATTGCTGAAATCCGCCTTGGCGTGGCAGCAGGTGGCGAGATCGAAGATCGCCTCGAGATCGGCATATTTGGTCGGGCCGGACCAGTTGCCGAAATCGCCGTTGAGCGTCACCGTCTCGTCGAGCCGGTCGAACAGGTAGCGCAGTTCGCGCGGCCCGGGCAGCAGTTCGTACCAGTTTTCCGTGACGATCCGCACGCCGCGAGCCTCGCCATAATGGCCGAGACGGGTCAGCCCGGCGACGCTGAGATCGAGCGCGTCGCGCGTGGGCTCGGCCCGGCCGGCGATGACGCGGGCCTGCTCGGCGCCGAACCGCGCCGCCGTGTCGATCCAGCTTTCGATCCAGGCGAGATCGCGCTCGCGGGTCACGGGATGGGTGATGTCGCCATATTCGATCAGCAGGGTCTGCAGCACGACGCCGGCCTTTTCGAGCGCCGCCCGGAATGCGGCCGCGTAGTCTGCGTCGCGGCTGGGAAGGTGGAATGAGCACAGCTCGATGCGGTGGATGTCGAGCGCGGCGACGGCGGCCGGCAGGTCGAGCAGGGCGAGGTGCCCCGGGCCGAAGGTCGGCTCGGGCGCCAGCGGCACGTCGTGGTCGGGCCGGTTCGGGTAGGTGAGACCCAGCGCCCGGTGCAGGCTCCAGCTGGACACTGCCAGCGCCGGTGACTTTTCGGCAGACATCACGCTCTCTCCGTCCCAATTCTTCGCTTTGATCATAGCGGGTGGCGGCAGCTCCGGGAATGACCGGGCGTCCCGTCTAGCAGTCCTGGCGTGTCATTCCGCGCCGACCGCGTGCAGCGATGCACCATGGCGGACCAGCCAGGCCTTCGCCTCGTCCATGCCAGGGCAGATCGCGGCGACATGGCGCCAGAAGCGCGCCGAATGGTTCATCTCGCGCATATGCGCCACTTCATGCGCGGCGAGATAATCGAGCACGGCGGGCGGCGCCAGGATCATCCGCCAGGAATACGCGATCGTCCCCGAGGACGAGCACGAGCCCCAGCGGCTGGTCGGGTCGCCGAGCCGGATGGTCTTGACCGTGACGCCGAGCGAGGCGGCATGCCGCGCCGTCGCCGCTTCGAGATCGCGCCGCGCTTCGCGCTTCAGGAAATCGGTGACGCGGCGAGGCAGGTGGTCGATCTCGCCCGGCACCAGAAGCCGCGTCTCGCCGTCGCCTTCCTCCAGCCGCACGACCCCGCGTCCCGGCCGGTGCAGGATGCGCACCGGCACCCCGCGCAGCGGGATCAGGACGCCGTCGGCAAGCGGGGTCGCGGCCGGCAGGGCGGCAAGGCGGGCCTGCAGCCAGCCGCGATTGCGGTCGAGAAAGGCGCGCGCCTCCGAAAGCCGGCCGCGGGCCGGAATCGTCACCACCGGCTCGCGCACGGATCCGCGCAAGCGCAGGGTGTAGCGGCGGGCGCGCTCGTTCCACAGCAGCGTCACGCGGACCCTCTCGCCGTCGATTTCGACATGGCAATGGTCCGGCTTGGCGACGCCGGCGGGTGCAGGTGTGCCGGTAAGGCGCTGGAAAAATCCCATGGCGTGTCTGTCGGATGATTCGTCGGCATTATGATGGCACGAAACCGGCGCCGCCCGGAAAGGCGGCGTCACGCAAAGAGGCCGCGCGGGGCGCGGCCTTCTCAAGCGTTCGGACGGTCGGTCAGTCCTTGAGATCGGCCGGCACCTTGCCGCCATTCTCCGCCAGCTTCTGCATCACGGCCTTGTGCAGCCACATGTTCATGGCGGCGGAATCGTTGGGGTCGCCCGTATAGTGCAGCTCCTTGGCCAGTTCCTTGCGGGCGGTGATGCTGCTGTCGAGATCGAGCAGCTTGAGCAGGTCGACGATCGACTTCTTCCAGTCGAGCTTACCCGGCGACTTGGCGGCCAGCGCGGACAGCACGGCGGCGACGTCGACGGTGGCCTGCGGCGCGGGAGCCCCCGCACCAGCGCCGGCTGCGGGCGCCGGGTTGACGCCTGGCGGCGTCGATGGCGCGGGGCTGGCCGTGGTGGTCGTGCCGGCCGGCGCGGGGCTTGTGCCGCCGGGGACCGGCGCAGCGGGGGAGGGCTGTGACGCGGGCGCGCTCGTCTGCGGCGCGCGCTCCGAAGCCTGGGCTTCGCCGCTCTTGAAGATCTTGTTCAGAATCAAGCTGAGTCGGCTCATGCTTCGCATCTCCCGTTTTCGATGGACCTGAAGCATCAAGTCCCGGAGGGACGAGACGGTTCCGCCGGCGCGGCGGCGGGGCCGACGGGGCCGTAACGAAAAAGGGCCGCGCCCTGCGGCACGGCCCTTCCGGTCAGTATTCGCCGTCGATCAGAGATCGATCACCGGGCCGGGACCCTTGTCGCCCGTCGCGGGCGGGGTCTGGTTGCGGCGAGCGGCGGCGCGCTCGGCGGCGAAGCGATCGAACTCTTCCTGGTCGCGGGCGCGACGCAGGTTCTGGACGAAGGTCTCGAATTCGGCGCGTTCTTCATCGAGCTTGCGACGCTCTTCGTCGAGCCGCTTCAGTTCGGCTGCGCGATAGGCGTCGAAGGCGGAATTTCCGCTCTCGCTGCGATAGGCGCCCCATGACGTCTCACGCCGGCTCTGCCAGCCGCAGCCGGAGAAGGAGCGCTTGAAGTCGTTGCGCATTCCCTCGGCGTTGCGGCGGAACTCGGGTAGCCGGTTGCCCCAGATGATGTAGGCGAGCATGGCGAGGCCGAGCGGCCAGAACACGAAGAAGCCGAGGACCATCAACGCGATGGTGAGCGGCGTCCATCCCGGACGCAAGGCCTGAGTATGAGACATTGAACCTTCCTCTCTCGCACCCCCAGCATCGGAAGTGGGAAGAGGCAGAACGCGATTCAAGAAGAATCTAGTCGGCGGAAACGGGGGCAGGTTCCAGGCTGGCCTGTAGCTGGGCCGTCGGTTCCTGCATCAGTCCCCTGGCCTGCTCGATCCACTTTTCGCGCGCCACGCGGCCGCGGAGCCCGAGCTTTGCGTCGAGCGCGGTCTGCTGCTTCACCGTCAGCCGGGCGATCTGGGCGAAACGCGTGAATCCGGCCGCGTTGAGGCTCGCCTCCAGCTTGGGGCCGATGCCGGCGATGCGCTTGAGATCATCGGCCGGTTCGGCCGGCTTGGCGGCGGTCGCCTTGGCCGGGGCGGCTGGCTTGACCTTGGCAGGCCGCGCCGCGGCGGGCCTTGCGGCGGCGGGCGTGACCACCGATTTGGCCTCGGGTTCCGCCTTGGCGGCAGAGGCCTTGGCAGCCGGGGCCTTGGCGCTTGCACCATTGGCGGCGCGGTCGCGATCATGCGTCAGCACGAAATCGCTGATGCGCGGCGCGATCTCGGCGCGGAAGCGCGAGCCGTTGAACACGCCGTAATGGCCGACCTTGGGCTGCATGTAATGCGCCCGCATGTCGTCGGGGATGTTGATGCAGAGATGCTGCGCCGCCTCGGTCTGGCCGACGCCGGAAATGTCGTCATTCTCGCCCTCGACGGTGAGCAGCGCGACATTGCGGACGGCGGTCAGGTCGACGGGAACGCCGCGATGGGTCATCTCGCCCTTCGGCAGGGCGTGGGTGATGAACACCGTCTCGACCGTCTGCAGGTAGAATTCCGCCGTCAGGTCCATGACGGCGAGATATTCGTCATAGAAGTCGCGGTGCTTGGTGGCGCTGTCGCCGTCCCCCTCGACCAGATGCTTGAACAGGTCCTTATGCGCCGTGACGTGGCGGTCCAGATTCATGCTCATGAAGCCCGAAAGCTGCAGGAACCCGGGATAGACGTCGCGCATGCAGCCGGCATGCGGGAACGGCACCTTCATCACGACATTCTCGGCGAACCAGTCGAGGCTCTTGCCCTGCGCCATCTCGTTGACGGCGGTCGGATTGATTCGGGTGTCGATCGGGCCGCCCATCAGCGTCATCGAGCGCGGCGCGAATCGGTCGCCCGCCGCTTCCATCAGCGCCACGGCGGCCAGCACCGGCACGGCCGGCTGGCAGACGGCGACCACATGCACGTCGTCGCCGAGGAAATGCAGGATCTCGACCAGGTAGTCGATATAGTCGTCCAGATCGAAACCGCCCTCGGCCAGCGGCACCATGCGGGCGTCGATCCAGTCGGTGATGTAGACGTCATGGCGCGGCATCATCGCCTCGACCGTGCCGCGCAGCAGCGTGGCGTAGTGGCCCGACATTGGCGCGACGATCAAGAGCTTGGGATCGCGGCGCGGCCGCTCCAGCTCGCGCTCGAAATGAATGAGGTCGCAGAAGGGCTTCTGCCAAACGACCTGTTCGGTGACCGGCACGCGCATGCCGCCGACCAGCGTCGTCGGCAGGTCGAAGCTGGGCTTGGCGTAGCGTCGGGTCGTCCGTTCGAACAGCTCCAGGCCGGCCTGCCAGTTGCGGCCAAGCGGCGTCTGGCTCATCGGGTTCAGCGGATTCTTCAGAAGCAGGCCGAACATGTCGGCGGCCGCCCGCATCGGCGACAGCGCCGCATGGTTCAGCTCGTAGAGCTGATAGTAGGATAAGGGACCCATCATGCCGTCCACCTGCCGCTCCGCGAAGGGATCGGACCGGCCGAGTATTCCGTCGGGCAGTAAGGGCGGCGGCCAGCCTTGTGCATTGCAATATGTAAGGACGATTTTAGCCTTGATGCAAGGGCCATGCGGAAGCGGGCGCCTTCGCAGTCGCCTGAGATCGTTCGGCACGTGCTATAAGCCGGCGCTATTGCGCAACTTTCAACGTCAGGTGACGCGTCATGCCCGAGCAAGCTCCCCCCTCGCACGATTTCGGCGCGCGGCGGCTGAAGCTCGACACGCTGGTCCGGCTGCGCTGGCTCGCGGTCATTGGCCAGACGGCCACCGTCGTCTTCGTCCGGTTCTGGCTGGAATACCCGATGCCGATCGGGCTCTGCCTGGCGGCGATCGCGCTTTCGGCCTGGCTCAACCTGTTCATCAAGATCCGCTATCCCTCCAGCCTGCGCCTGCAGGGCCGCACCGCCGCGCTGCTGCTCGCCTATGACGTGCTGCAGCTGTCGGCGCTGCTGTCGCTGACCGGCGGTTTGCAAAATCCCTTTGCCATCCTGATCATCGTGCCGGTCATTGTTTCCGCCACCACGCTGGCGCCGCGCCTGACCGTGATGCTCGGCGGGCTGGTGATCGTCGCCGTGACGGCGCTCGGCCTCTGGCACATGCCGTTGCCCTGGCCCGAGGGCGAGGCGCTGACCATGCCTTATCTCTATGTGCTGGGCGTTTGGGTGGCGCTGGTCTCGGCGGTGTTCTTCATGGGCGTCTACGCCTTCCGCGTCGCCGAGGAGGCGCGCCAGCTTGCCGACGCGCTGACCGCGACGGAACTGGTGCTGGCGCGCGAGCAGCATCTCTGGGCGCTGGACGGGCTTGCCGCCGCCGCCGCGCACGAGCTCGGCACGCCGCTGGCCACCATCGCGCTGGTGACCAAGGAACTGGAGCGCGAGCTGCCGCCGGGCAGCCCCTATGCCGATGACATCGCCTTGTTGCGCAGCCAGTCGCAGCGCTGCCGCGACATCCTGGGCAAGCTGACCTCGCTGTCGACGGATCCGGGCCAGCATGTCGATCGCCTGCCGCTCAGCCACATGCTGGCCGAGGTCGTCGAGCCGCATGCCGATACCGGCATCGACATTCAGGTCAAGTTCAGCGGCGAAGCCGGCAGCGAGCCGGTCGGCCGCCGCAACCCGTCGATCCTGTATGGCATCGGCAATCTGGTCGAGAACGCCGTCGACTTCGCCGAAACCACGGTCGAAATCGCGGCGCAGTGGAATGCGGACAATGTGTCGCTGACCATCGCCGATGACGGCCCGGGCTTCGCTTCCGAGGTGATCGACCATATCGGCGAGCCCTATGTCACGACCCGCTCCCGCACGATCGAGGGTGTCGAGGATCACGAGGCCGGTGGGCTCGGCCTCGGCTTCTTCATCGCCAAGACGCTGCTGGAACGTACCGGCGCCCGGCTCGATCTCTCCAATCGCGAGGCGCCGGCGCATGGCGCGATCGTGCGCATCGTCTGGTCGCGCGAGGCGATGGATCGGCTCGGCATTTCCGGCAAATCGGATTTCAGCGAGGGCCATGACGGCCTTTCGGCGCACAGTTGATGCCGAGCATAGCGTCCGCCGGGCCCTGTTTCGGCCCTTCCGGTTGCATGGTGGCCTTGGCGAGGGGACTTCGGGTGCCTATAACCCGTTCTGGAAGGAAAAGAAAATTCGGGGAGGCGCGGAGTTAAACGTCTATGACAGATCTGGAATCGGCCGGTCTCGCCGGCACGGACACCTCGCTCATCATCGTGGATGACGACAAGGCCTTCCTGCAGCGACTTGCCCGGGCGATGGAAGCACGCGGCTTTCTCGTCGAAACGGCCGATTCGGTGGCGGAAGGCATGCGCAAGGTCGACCAGAAGCCGCCGGCCTATGCCGTCGTCGACATGCGCCTGGAAGATGGTAACGGCCTCGACGTGATCGAGCTGATCCGCAAGCGCCGGCCGGAATCGCGCACCGTCGTCCTGACCGGCTATGGCAACATCGCCACCGCCGTGACCGCCGTGAAGCTGGGCGCCGTCGACTACCTGGCCAAGCCCGCCGATGCCGACGAGGTTTTCTCGGCGCTGACCCGCGATCCGACCGAACGCGCCCTGCCGCCGGACAATCCCATGTCGGCCGATCGCGTCCGCTGGGAGCATATCCAGCGCGTGTATGAACTGTGCGAGCGCAATGTCTCGGAGACGGCCCGCCGCCTCAACATGCATCGGCGCACCTTGCAGCGCATCCTGGCAAAGCGCGCGCCGCGCTGAGGCGAGCCAGCCTCGCGGAACGATAACGGGCGCCGAGGCGCCCGTTTGCATGTCGCGAATGCTGCAGATGCGCGTCTATCGTCCCTGGCGGCGGATTTCCGTCGTGCCCTGCTGCACCGCGCCCTTGGGCGTGCGGCAGAAGCAGCGGTCGCCCACCTGCTCCAGCCGGCCCAGCGTGCAGGTGCCGAGCAGGGTGCGGCATTCGCTGCCGGCCATGGGCCGGATCTTCGGCGCGGCCGGCGTGCGCACGCGGGGCTGCGGCGCCGTGAAGAGCTTCGGCTGGGCAAAAAGGTTGGGCTGCTGGAAAAGGCCGGGCGTGTCGATGCCGCTGCCGGCCAGGGCAGGCAGCGGCGCAAGGCTCCAGAACAGCGCCGCTGCGCTGAAGGCCAGGCGCCGGCCGAGCGATCTCTGCATCAAAATCTCTCCATGCGGCGCAGGGGCGCCACGGTCCGGCCATGCTATCAGCCCCGGCATCGCTCGACGATCGCATGGATCCCGGCGGGCTTTCGAACGCTGGGCGGCTATGTTAGGAAGCACACGATCAACGCTGGGGGGCGAATATCCCCATGCGACAGGATAGTGCGCGCGCCTCGATTTTCGAGGGGGCTCGCCAAACAGAGGTAGATTGACGGCATGGCAGATCGCCCGTCGAGCTTCGGCTATGAGGCTCTGCTCGCCTGCGGGCGAGGGGAATTGTTTGGCGAGGGCAACGCGCAATTGCCGCTGCCGCCCATGTTGATGTTCGACCGCATTACGTCGATCAGCGAAGAGGGCGGTGAATTCGGCAAGGGCCATATCCGCGCCGAGCTCGACGTCAATCCGGATCTCTGGTTCTTCCAGTGCCACTTCAAGGGCGATCCGGTGATGCCGGGCTGCCTCGGCCTCGACGCCATGTGGCAGATGCTGGGCTTCTTCCTCGGCTGGAGCGGGTCGCCGGGTCGCGGCCGCGCGCTGTCGACCGGCGAGATCAAGTTCTCCGGCATGGTCGTTCCCAGCGTCAAGCACGTCGAATATGGCGTCGACCTGAAGCGCGTCCTGCGCTCGAAGCTGGTGCTCGGCATCGGCGACGGGTGGTTGAAGGCCGATGGCGTCACCATCTACCGGGCCAAGGACCTTCGCGTCGGCCTGTTCCAGGGCGAAGCGACACCTGCCGTCGGTTGATGGCGGGCCCGGCCTGTTTGGGCCGGTCGGTCAGGGCCGAACGATAGAATTCAGGAAGGACTGAGCGATGAAGCGGGTCGTAGTGACCGGGACGGGTATCGTCTCCTCCATCGGCAACAATACCCAGGAAGTCCTGGCGAGCCTGCATGAAGCGAAGAGCGGAATCACCTCCGCCCAGTCCTTCGCCGAGCTCGGCTTCCGCTGCCAGGTTCAGGGCATGCCGACGCTCGACCCGGCCGAGGTCGTCGACCGTCGCGCCATGCGCTTCCACGGCGGCGGCACCGCCTGGAACCATGTCGCCATGGAGCAGGCGATCCGCGATTCGGGCCTCGAGGAAAACGAGGTTTCCAACGAGCGCACCGGCATCATCATGGGCTCGGGCGGTCCGTCCACCCGCGCCATCGTCGAGGCCGCCGACATCACCCGTTCCAAGGGGCCCAAGCGCGTCGGCCCGTTCGCGGTGCCGAAGGCGATGTCGTCGACCGCTTCCGCGACGCTCGCCACCTGGTTCAAGATCAAGGGCGTCAACTATTCGATCTCGTCGGCCTGCGCGACGTCCAATCATTGCATCGGCAACGCCTATGAAATGATCCAGTACGGCAAGCAGGACGTGATGTTCGCCGGCGGCTGCGAGGAGCTGGACTGGACGCTTTCCGTCCTGTTCGACGCCATGGGCGCCATGTCGTCCAAGTATAATGACCGCCCGGCCGTCGCCTCGCGCCCCTATGACAAGAACCGCGATGGCTTCGTCATCGCCGGCGGCGCCGGCGTACTGGTTCTCGAAGAGCTCGAGCATGCCAAGGCGCGCGGCGCGCGCATCTATGGCGAGGTCGTCGGCTATGGCGCCACTTCGGACGGCTACGACATGGTCGCGCCGTCGGGCGAGGGCGCCATACGCTGCATGCGGCAGGCGATCTCGACCGTGAAGGGCGGAATCGACTACATCAACCCGCACGCCACCTCGACCCCGGCCGGCGACGCGCCGGAAATCGAGGCGATCCGGACCGTGTTCGGCTCGGGCGACAAGTGCCCGCCGATCTCGGCGACCAAGGCGCTGACCGGCCATTCGCTGGGCGCGACCGGCGTGCAGGAAGCGATCTACAGCCTGCTCATGATGAACAACCGCTTCATCGCGGAATCGGCCAATATCGAAGAACTGGATCCGGCCTTCGCCGACATGCCGATCGTGCGCAAGCGCATCGACGACGCGAAGATCGACACCGTACTCTCCAACAGCTTCGGCTTCGGCGGCACCAACGCCTCGCTGGTCTTCCAGCGCTACGTCGCCTGAGACATAACAAAAACAAGGACGATCGAATGACGGCACCAATCAGCAACCTGATGAGCGGCAAGCGCGGGCTCATCATGGGTGTCGCCAACGATCATTCGATCGCCTGGGGCATCGCCCGCACGCTCGCGGCGCATGGTGCCGAGCTCGCCTTCACCTATCAGGGCGATGCCTTCGGCCGCCGCGTGAAGCCGCTGGCCGACAGCATCGGCGCCAAGCTGCTGCTGCCCTGCGACGTCGAGGATGTCGCGTCCGTCGACAGCGTCTTCGCGGCGCTCAAGGCCGAGTGGGGCAAGATCGATTTCATCGTCCACGCCATCGGCTTCTCCGACAAGAACGAGCTGAAGGGCCGCTACGCCGACACGACGCGCGACAATTTCGTGAAGACGATGGTGATCTCCTGCTTCTCCTTCACGGAGATCGCCAAGCGCGCCGCGGCGTTGATGCCCGATGGCGGCTCGATCCTGACGCTGACCTATGGCGGCTCGACCCGCGTCATGCCGAACTACAACGTCATGGGCGTGGCCAAGGCGGCGCTGGAATCCTCGGTGCGCTACCTCGCCATGGATTTCGGCGGCGACAACATCCGCGTCAACGCGATCTCGGCCGGTCCCGTCCGGACCTTGGCCGGCTCCGGCGTCGCCGATGCGCGCATCATGTACAACTACCAGAAGAAGAACGCCCCGCTCCGCCGCACCGTCTCGCTCGACGAGATCGGCGGCTCGGCGCTCTATCTGCTGTCGGAATTGGGCGCCGGCGTCACCGGCGACGTGCATTTCGTCGATTCCGGCTACAACATCGTCTCGATGCCGCGCCTGGAAGAGTTGAAGGTCCACGAGGCCAACGCCGAGGCGATCAACCCGCAGGCGGATTGATTCTTCTCGGGGGTAGAGTTTCGAAGGGCGCCCACGTGGCGCCCTTTTTTGTTTGGGGCTGGGGTAGCCCCTCACCCCGACCCTCTCCCGCGCGCGGGAGAGGGGGCTCGCCGACGCTTGTTGCGCGATGGCGCCCCCGCCGATGCAGCCCGCCACCCGAAAGCCCTCGCCCGCTTGCGGGAGAGGGTGGGGTGAGGGTCTTGCTAGCCTCGCCTTCGTGAAGCGCAACGATCCCCCCACTGGCACGAAGGCCCGTCCCCCTCTATGACGGCGGCATGCTGCCCGTCGATGACGTCCTCCCAAAGCTGAAATCCGTGCTCCAACGCGGCACCAGCGCCGTGCTGGTGGCGCCGCCCGGCGCCGGCAAGACCACGCGCGTGCCCCTGGCGCTGCTGGACGCGCCATGGCGGGGCGATCGCCGCATCCTGATGCTGGAGCCGCGACGGCTCGCCGCCCGCGCCGCCGCCCGGCGCATGGCCGAGACGCTCGGCGAGGCGGTCGGCCAGACCGTCGGCTACCGCGTCCGGCTGGAAAAGAGGGTCTCGGCCAGGACCCGCATCGAGATCATCACCGAAGGCGTCTTCACCCGCATGATCCTCGACGATCCCTCGCTCGATGGCGTCGCGGCCGTGATCTTCGATGAGTTCCACGAGCGCAGCCTCGACGGCGATCTTGGCCTCGCGCTGGCCCTCGATGCACAAGGGGCGCTGCGGGACGATCTGCGCATCCTCGTCATGTCGGCCACCATCGACGGCGCCCGCGTCGCCCGGCTGCTCGGCGAGGCCCCGGTGGTCGAGAGCCTCGGCCGGATGTTTTCCATCGAGACCCGGCATGGCGGCCGCGACCCCGCCCGCCGCATGGAGGACGATGTCGCCGACGCCGTGCGGCGCTCGCTCGCCGCCGATAGCGGCAGCTTGCTCGTCTTCCTGCCGGGACAGGCGGAAATCCGCCGCGTCGCCGAGCGGCTGGAGGGGCGCGTCGGGCCCGAGGTCGAGATCGCCCCGCTCTATGGCGCGCTCGATTTCGCCGTGCAGGACCGCGCCATCCGCCCGGCCGCACCCGGCAGGCGCAAGGTGGTGCTGGCGACCTCGATCGCCGAAACCTCGCTGACCATCGAGGGCGTGCGCGTCGTCATCGATTCCGGCCTCGCCCGCGCGCCGATCTACGAGCCGGCGACCGGGTTGACCCGGCTGGAGACGCGCCGCGTCTCGCGCGCCGCCGCCGACCAGCGCCGCGGCCGCGCCGGCCGTACCGAACCCGGCATCTGCTACCGGCTCTGGGAAGAGGGCCAGACGGCGGCGCTCGCGCCTTTCGACCGGCCGGAGATTCTGGAAGCCGATCTCGCGCCTTTGGTGCTCGACCTCGCCAATTGGGGCGTCGCCGATCCGGGCCAGCTCGCCTTCCTCGATCCGCCACCCAGGCCGGCCTGGGAGGAAGCCGTCGCGCTGCTGACCCGGCTCGACGCGCTCGATGCCGATCGCCGTCTGACGAAAGAAGGCGCGGCGCTCGCCCGCCTGCCGCTCAGCCCGCGCCTCGGCCACATGCTGCGCAAGGGCGCGGAACTCGGTCTTGGCGGCCTCGCCGGCGCGGTCGCCGCCGTGCTTTCCGAAATCGGCCTCGGCGGCAACGACACCGATCTGCGCGAGCGCGTGCGCCGGCTGTTCGCGGCCCGCGATCCCAGATCCCGCGATTCGCTCGGTCTCGCCGCCCGCTGGGCCCGCGATGTCGGGGCGCGTCCGGATGACGGGCGGCAGACACCGGAGGAGGCGGGCCTGCTCACCGCCTTCGCCTTCCCCGATCGCATCGCCATGGCGCGCGGCGCGCCCGGCGCCTTCGTCATGGCGAATGGCCGGGGCGGCGTGCTCGATGCGTCCGATGCGCTGTCGCGCGAGCCCTATCTCGCCATCGCCAGCTTGCAGGGCGCGGCCGAGAAGGCCCGCATCCTGACGGCGGCGCCGATCACACTGGCCGAGATCGAAGCCCATTTCGGCGGCTCGATCACGGACGAGGAAAGCGTCGCCTTCGATCCGCAGACCGGCTCGGTGCGCGGCCGCGCCGTGCGCCGGCTCGGCCGTCTGGTTCTGGGCGACCGGGCGATTGCCAAGGTCTCGGATGGAGCCGTGCAGGCCGCTCTGCTCGCGGAAATCCGCCGGCGCGGCGTGGCCGAACTGCCGTGGGAAAAATCGGCCGAGCAGTTTCGTGCCCGCATCGCCTTCCTGCATGCGCGGCTCGGTGATGACTGGCCCGATGTCGCGGACGAAGCGCTGGCGGAGACGTTGGAGGATTGGCTCGGGCCGTTCCTGAATGGCAAGCGCCGGCTCGATGCGGTGACGCCGGGCGTGCTGCATGAGGGGTTGGCAAGCCTCGTTCCCTGGGACAAGCGCGGCACCCTCGACCGGCTTGCGCCGACCCATTTCGATGCGCCGTCCGGCTCGCGCGTGCCGATCGATTATTCGAACGAGAACGGCCCGGTGCTGGAAATCCGCGTCCAGGAACTGTTCGGGCTCGACCGCCACCCGGCGGTGGCGGACGGCGGGGTGCCGGTCACGGTGACGCTGCTGTCGCCCGGCCATCGGCCGATCCAGATCACCCGGGACCTGCCCGGCTTCTGGCGTGGTTCCTGGAAGGATGTGCGCTCCGACATGCGCGGGCGCTATCCCAAGCATGTCTGGCCCGACGATCCGCTCGCCGCCCAGGCGACGGCCCGGGCCAAGCCGCGCGGGACGTAAAGGCGGGAGCGGGACTCGGAATTGCCATCCTGCTGTGGGCATTCTGGAAGAATCGAATCATCCGGCCGTCGCGGAAAGGAACGACCATGAAGATTGATCCCGTCGCCATCGATGCGGCCGTGACCAAGGAGGCGCTTCTGGTCAGCCTCGCCGATGGCCGCGAACTCGCGACCCCGATCGACTGGTTTCCGCGCCTTCTCGGCGCCACCCGCGCCGAGCGCGAGAACTGGCGGTTGACCGGCCGCGGCGAGGCCATCCACTGGCCCGACCTCGGCGAGGACATCGAGATCGCCACACTGCTGCGCACCAGCTGACGTTCGGCCATGCCGGGTGGTAGCAGGAGGCCGCCACACGCTCGCCGTCATCCCCGCGCAGGCGGGGACTTCTTCATCCGTTTCTTTCGACGCAAAGCCGGAGATTCAGCTGCCCACGCCTCCGCTGCGTGGATCCTCGCTTTCGCGAGGATGACGGCGTTTTGGATGTCTGCGTCGGCGCACCTTCACCTCGCCCTGAGGAAGAGGCGAAGAAAGGGATCGTCCTCACTTATGCCAGCGGCGGCCCTCGGTGGCGATGCCGAACAGATCGGGGTGGCGGGCATAGGCGGTGATGCCGGCCAGCGCCGGCTCGGGATGGACGACGACCGAGGTCGGCATCCGGTCCATCATCGCGCCATGCGGCACCTTGTCGATGAAGGCGGCGCGAAAACCGCTTTCCTTCAGGAAGGGCGCGATCTTGGCGGCGATGCCGCCGGCCAGGAATACGCCGCCATTGGCCATGAAGATCAGCGCCAGATTGCCGGCGAGCCGGCCGAGATGCACGCAGAACAGTTCGAGCGCCTCTTCCGCCGCCGCGTCGGAGCGATCCATCGCCGCTGCGGTGATCTCGGAAGGGTTGTCGAAGCGCGCCGCCTCGCCCCGGGCGCTGGCGACCGCCCGGTAGAGCCGCAGCAGGCCGCTGCCGCAGAGCAGCGTCTCGCCTTCGATGCGGGCGAACGGGTCGGTCTGCTGGTGTGGCCGCTCGATATGCGGCCAGATCTCGAAATCGCGCGCGCTCACCGGCGCGAGGTCGATATGGCCGCCTTCGCCGGGCACCGGCAGCCAGGTTCCGTTGGCGTGGATCAGCGCCGCGGCGCCCAGGCCCGTGCCGGGGCCGACCACCACCTGCGCCGCATTGGCGAGCGGCGTGCCGCTGCCGATGGTCACCAGGTCCTCGCCGGCCAGCGCGGGCAGTGACAGTGACAGCGCCTCGAAATCGTTGAGCAGGATCACCTCGTCCAGCCCGAAGCGCGCGATCATCCGCTTGGGCTCGACCACCCAATGGCAATTGGTGAGCGGTACCTGGTCGCCCTGGATCGGGCCTGCGAGCGCCAGCACGGCCGAATGCGGCACGGCGCCCTCCGGCAGAACGGCGGCGATCGCGTCGTCAATGGTGTCGAAATCGGCCGTCAGCACGGTCGGGAAGCGGATGACCCGGCCGGTCTCGTCCGGCACCAGCGCGAAGCGGGCATTGGTGCCGCCGATATCGCCGATCAGCGTCGGGAACGGGACGAAGGCGCGAGGCGGGGTGGTGGGGGTCATGGTGCCTTGGTTTGGCTGAGCGGGCGTTGGCAAGCCGGGCGGTCCGGAGCGCGTCACGATGTCTGCAGGAAGGCGTCGGGATGGGCGATCAGGAGATTGGCGGTCGCCTGGTTCAGCGCCATCGGAATGTCGTAGAGGGCGGCAAGCCGCATCAGCGCCTTGACGTCCACGTCATGCGGCATCGGCGTCAGCGGGTCGACGAAAAAGATCAGGCCCTTGATCCGGCCCTCGGCGATCAGCGCGCCGATCTGCTGGTCGCCGCCGAGCGGGCCGCTCTTCAGCCGCGTCACCGGCAGGGTCGGCACGGCGGCGAGGATGCGGCTGCCGGTGGTGCCGGTGGCATAGAGGTCGAAATCCCCGAGCTTGGTCTGGTGCGACACGGCGAAGGCGACGAGGTCGTCCTTCTTCTTGTCATGGGCAACCAGGGCCAGGGCCGGACGGGGCATGGCCGGACGGGGCGTGGCAGGACGAGGGTTGGCCGGGTGCAGCAGGGCCGGGTCGATCGTCATTGTCTGTTCTCCAAGCGGTCTCCCGGACCGGCTCGCCAGTGATAGAAAAATCGGGGTCCGAGGAAAAGCCGAAAGTGAGGCGGGACGACAATTTGATGGCGCCCCCGCGACGGCGTTTCTTTGATCAGTTGTATAAAAAAATGCCGCCGCATAATCTGACGGCCACGATCCGCCTTGCTTGTGAAGGGCAGGGTTGCGCGGGAGCTTGAATAAAGAAAGCGCATGAAATTTGCCGGGCTCCATGCAAAATGGAAAAGAACGGCCGCTCGCCGGTAACGTCAGGGGAACTTTCGGTCTGGCGATCAACGCCCGACGAAGACGCCTTCAAGAGGAGAGAGTCACCATCATGATCCGCAAGTTTATCGGGGTAGCCTTCGTGGCGCTCATGGCCACGGGTTCGGCCTGGGCTGCCGACGTCAAGCCGGCCATCGTCTATGGCACCGGCGGCAAGTTCGACAAATCCTTCAACGAGGCCGGCTTCAACGGCTCGGAGAAGTTCAAGGCGGAGACCGGCATCGACTACAAGGATTTCGAGCCGCAGAACGACACGCAGGGCGAGCAGGCTATCCGCAATTTCGCCAAGCGCGGGTTCAACCCCGTCGTCGCGCTCTCCTTCGCCTGGACCGATGCGGTCGCCAAGGTTTCGAAGGAATTCCCCGAGACGCAGTTCGTGCTGGTTGATTCCGTCGTCGACGCTCCGAACGTCCGTTCGGTCGTCTTCGCCGAGGACGAAGGCTCCTATCTCGTCGGCGTGCTCGCCGGCCTGAAGTCGGAAACCAAGAAGGTCGGCTTCGTCGGCGGCATGGACATCCCGCTGATCCGCAAGTTCGGCTGCGGCTACGTCCAGGGCGCCAAGGCGGCCGGCGCGACGGAAGTCTTCCAGAACATGACCGGCACCACCGGCGCGGCCTGGAACGATCCGGTTCGCGGCGGTGAGCTCGCCAAGTCGCAGATCGACCAGGGCGCGGACGTGATCTACGCGGCGGCCGGCGCCACCGGCCTCGGCGTGCTGCAGACCGCCGTCGACGCCGGCAAGCTCGGCATCGGCGTCGATTCCAACCAGAACCACCTGCATCCCGGCAAGATCCTGACCTCGATGGTCAAGCGCGTCGACGTCGCCGTGCACAATGCCTATGCCGACGTCAAGGACGGCAAGTTCACCGCCGGCACCCAGGCACTCGGCCTCAAGGAAGGCGGCGTGGACTGGGCGCTCGACGACAACAACAAGCCGCTCGTCACCGACGAGATGAAGGCTGCCGTCGAAAAGGCCAAGGCCGACATCATCTCCGGCGCCGTCAAGGTTCATGACTACATGACCGACGAGAAGTGCCCGAGCTGATCGCGGTCCGTTTCTGAAACCGTCGCGATGCCGGATCCGTCCGGCATCGCGACGGATCCGATGCGGCCGGCGGCGCCGGCGAGGGGGCATCCCGGCGGAGCGAGCGCTTCGCGACGGGTTCGGAGGTCCGGCCCCTTTCCCGGTCATGGCGATGAATAGTCCGGCCGCCTTCCTTGCGAAGGTGCAGCCGTTTCGGGGCCCCTGCATGACAGCTTCGACCTTGGATTCCACGCCCGCCATCGAGCTTGTCGGCATCGACAAGCGCTTCGGGCCGGTCCACGCCAACAAGAACATCCACCTCGCCGTCGCCAAGGGCTCGATCCATGGCATCATCGGCGAGAACGGCGCCGGCAAGTCGACGCTGATGTCGATCCTGTACGGATTCTACCATGCCGACAGCGGCCAGATCCTGGTCGACGGCAAGGCGATCCGCATCACCGACAGCCAGACGGCGATCCAGGCCGGCATCGGCATGGTCCACCAGCACTTCATGCTGGTCGAGAATTTCTCCGTGCTCGAAAACGTCATGCTCGGCGTCGAGGGCGGCGCGCTGCTGAAGGGCGGCGAGACCGCCGTGCGCCTGGCGCTGCAGCAGATCGAGCGCGAATACGGGCTCGACGTCGATCCCGACGCGATCATCGAGGAGCTCCCCGTCGGCAAGCAGCAGCGGGTCGAGATCCTCAAGGCGCTCTATCGCGGCGCCGAGGTGCTGATCCTCGACGAGCCGACCGGCGTGCTGACGCCGGCCGAGGCCGACCATCTGTTCAAGATGCTGGCGCAGCTGAAGGCGCAGGGCAAAACCGTGATCCTGATCACGCACAAGCTGCGCGAGATCATGGCGATCACCGACACCGTCTCGGTCATGCGGCGCGGCGAGATCGTCGCCACCCGCAAGACCGCCGAGACCACCATGCCGGAGCTGGCCGAGCTGATGGTCGGCCGTCGCGTGCTGCTGCGCGTCGAGAAGTGCGAGGCCAAGCCCGGCCCCGTCGTGCTCTCGGTCGAGAACCTGACCGTCAAGGACGGCCGTGGCGTCACCATGGTCGACAACGTTTCCTTCGAGGTCCGCGCCGGCGAGATCGTCGGCATTGCCGGCGTCGCCGGCAATGGCCAGTCGGAACTGCTCGAGGCGATCGCCGGCATCCGCAAGGCCTCGTCCGGGCGGATCGTCATGAATGGCGAGCCGGTCGACAGGAATGGCCGCATCGACCCGGCGCTTCTGCGCAAGAAGGGCCTCGCCCATGTGCCGGAGGACCGGCACCATATGGGCCTGGTGCTTTCCTTCGAAGAAAACGAGAACGCCATTCTCGGCTATCAGGACGACCCGAAATATCTGAAGGGACCGTTCCTCGACATCGACGCGATCCGCAAGGATGCGATGGAGAAGATCGAGAAATACGACATCCGCCCGGCCGATCCGCGGCTGAAGACGGCGAATTTCTCCGGCGGCAACCAGCAGAAGATCGTTCTGGCGCGCGAGATCGAGCGGGATCCCGCCTGCCTGCTGGTCGGCCAGCCGACGCGCGGC
>Ga0182738_1002614_pt1 | contig 21263 bp, 20 predicted proteins | sample eDN5th30CBELigMG_FD_128876 | JGI IMG/M metagenome (GOLD analysis project Ga0182738, IMG submission 128876) | Enriched Miracle-Growth compost microbial communities from Emeryville, California, USA - eDNA 5th pass 30_C BE-Lig MG (version 2)... ... | reverse complement strand
GGGCGGCCGAGGCGGTCGACGGCCTGATCGCCGCCACCGTGGCGGCGGCGCAGCGGATATCCGGGCGCCTGCAGGGGCGGTGAAGGGCAAGGCGCGCCGGCATGCGCGCATGCCTGTGCGAAGCCTGGTTTTGCAGCGTGCCCAGACGTTCTTTTTATGCGTCACTATTATTCATGATTAAAAATAAATAAGGGACGATGTAGACCGGGACGCAGCCTTTCTCCTACAATCCCCGCATCCCAACCGCCCGGAGCGCCGCATGCAGCCTACTTCCGTCCACGACCTGCCGTCCTACCTGGATGCCCGCGACCTCGGCCCCTGGGGCACCTACCTGCAGCAGGTCGACCGCGTCACCCCCTACCTGGGCAGCCTGGCGCGCTGGGTGGAGACCCTCAAGCGGCCCAAGCGCACCCTGATCGTCGACGTCCCCATCGAGACCGACGACGGGCGGGTGGCGCATTTCGAGGGCTACCGCGTGCAGCACAACACCTCGCGCGGGCCCGGCAAGGGCGGGGTGCGCTTCCACCAGGACGTGACCCTGTCCGAGGTGATGGCCCTGGCGGCCTGGATGTCGGTCAAGAACGCCACGCTGAACCTGCCCTACGGCGGCGCCAAGGGCGGCGTGCGGGTGGACCCGCGGCTGTATTCGCAGGCCGAGCTGGAGCGCATCACCCGCCGCTACACCAGCGAGATCGGCGTCATCATCGGCCCGTCCAAGGACATTCCCGCGCCCGACGTCAACACCAACGCGCAGATCATGGCCTGGATGATGGACACCTATTCCATGAACGAAGGGTCGACCGCCACCGGCGTGGTCACCGGCAAGCCGGTGGCCCTGGGCGGCAGCCTGGGGCGCACCGAGGCCACCGGGCGCGGCGTCTTCGTGGTCGCCTGCGAGGCGGCGCGCGACCTGGGCGTGTCGGTGGCCGACGCGCGCGTGGCGGTGCAGGGCTTCGGCAACGTCGGCGGCACGGCGGCGCGGCTGTTCGCCGACACGGGCGCCAAGGTGGTCGCCGTGCAGGACCATACCGGCACGGTGCACAATGAGTTCGGCCTGGACATCTCCGACCTGCTGCGCCATGCGGCCGAGGAAGGCGGGGTGGCGGGCTTTCCCGGCGGGCAGGCGATCGCCGATGACGAGTTCTGGGGCCTGGAGACCGAATTCCTGATCCCGGCGGCGCTGGAAGGCCAGATCACCGAGGACAACGCGGCGCGCGTGAAGGCGAGCATCGTGGTCGAGGGCGCCAACGGCCCGACCACGCCGCAGGCCGACGACATCCTGGCCGACAAGGGCGTGCTGGTGGTGCCGGACGTGCTGGCCAACGCGGGCGGCGTGACGGTCAGCTACTTCGAGTGGGTGCAGGACTTTTCCAGCTTCTTCTGGACCGAGGACGAGATCAACCACCGGCTGGAACGCATCATGCGCGACGCCTACGCCTCGGTGTCCCAGGTGGCGCGCGAGCACGAGGTGACGCTGCGCACCGCCGCCTTCATCGTCGCCTGCACGCGCATCCTGCAGGCGCGCCAGGTGCGCGGGCTCTATCCCTGAGACGGGCCCGCAGCCCGAGGCCCGCCGGGCCGTCCCGCCGCCAAGTCGCCTAGGCGGCGGGGGCGCCGGCCGCCAGGAACTCCCCCACCGCGGCATTGAAGGCGCGCGGGTGCGCCAGGTTCATGCCGTGGGAGGCGCCGGCGATGCCCAGCACGCCGGCCCGCGGCAGCCAGCCGGCCAGCGCCTGCACCACCGACTTGAAGCGCGGCCGGCTGCGCTCGCCGTAGACGAGCAGCACGGGCGGCCGCATCCGCGCCGCGCGGGCCGGGTCGTGCTCGGGCAGCGGGTCGCCGAGCTGGCCGGGCAGGGTGTGGGCGTTGTCCAGAGCCATGTGGCGGAAGGCGTCGGGGCTCTGGCGCCAGGTGCCGGGGCGGCTCACGCCGTCGACGAAGCGCTCGACCGCCGCTTCGGTCAGGCCTTCGGCGAGCAGGCCGGCCACTTCGTCGCGCCAGGCGCGCGTGGGGCCCTCGGGCTCGCCGGGCAGGCGCCCGCCCGGCTCGGCCAGCACCAGCCTGCGCACCAGATCGGGATGCTGCAGCGCCAGTTCGTAGGCGATGTAGCCGCCGCGCGAATGGCCGACCACGTCCACGGGGCCGGCGTCCAGGGCGCGGATCAGCGCCGCCAGGTCCGCCACGTCGGCCCGCCAGTCCAGCGCCGGCAGGCCGGCTTCGTCCTCGCCACGCGCGGGGTAATAGCCGCGCAGGCTGGGCGAATACAGGCGCCGGCCCTGCGCCAGCGCATCCATCTGCGGCGCCCAGTAGCGGCCGTCGCACAGCGAGCCGTGCACCAGCACCAGGGGCGGCCCGCCGCTGCCTTGCACCAGGCCGGGCAGCGGCGGCCGGCCGGAAAGACGAAGGGTCTGGAAATCGCAGGTATCGGAAAAAGGGTGGCGGTGGGCGTGGGCCGGCATCGGGGTCAGGGCAGGTATTCGGGCTTGAGCACGCCGCGCAGCGCGGCGTAGGGGATGGTCAGTTCGGGCTGGCCGTGGGAATAGGGCGCGATCGAATAGGCGTCGTACTTGACCCGCACGCCGTCGTCCACCAGGGCGTAGTTCTCGCTTTCCTGGAAGGGCCAGAGCTTGTCGTAGGCGGCGCGGTCGTCGCGCGCGTCCGGGTTGGTCTCCAGCCAGGCGGCATGGGCCTGGCGCAGGGCCTGCATGAAGGCCGGGCGCTGCCCGGGCGCGAGCGCGTCGGCCAGCGACAGGACGCGGTTGCGGCTGCGCTGCCAGTTCAGGTATTGGGTGGCCGGGATGCCGTGGGCGCCGCCGGTGTACTGGTAGCTGTCGAGCTGCAGCACGGCCAGGTCGCCGGCCTGGCGCAGCACGGCCGCCTTGAGCACGACCTGGTAGCCGCGCTGGGCGGTGCGCCAGTAGTAGGGCTCGAATTCGGCCAGGTCGATGTAGGGCCGCGGCGCGGCGGGGTCCAGTCCCGTCATGGTGGCCAGGGCGTGGTCGACCAGCGCGGTCAGGCGCGGCTCCTGCGGGAAGGCGACCGAATCGACCTCCAGGCTGGGGCAGTCGGCGCTGCAGCCGGGCTGGCTGCGCTTCCATTGCACCGGCTGCACGGCCAGCGCCTGCGTGTCGGCGGCCGGCGCGACCTGCGGCGCCAGGCTGATGTTGGGCGGCGGCTTGCCGCTGCCGCAGGCGGCCAGCAGCGCCAGCGCGGCGGATGCGGCGAGCAGGAAGGCGGCGCGGCGAGGCGCGCGGGTCGGTGCTTGCATGAGGGACTCCTTCAAGGGACGAGCGCGATCCATTCCCGGCTGGCGAACTTGCCTTCGGCGCGCTCGCGGGCGAGCTGCCTTTCCTCGTCCGTCAGCGCGCCGGGGGACAGGCCGTGGGCGTCGGCGAAGGCCTGCACCATGCGCCCGATCACGGCCTCGCGCGGCAGGCCGGTCTGGCTGCGCAGCGGGTCGACCCGCTTGGCGGCGCTGGCGATGCCCTTGTCCGACAGCTTCTCGCGGCCGATGCGCAGCACCTGCATCATCCTGGCCGCGTCGATATCGTAGGCCATGGTGGCGTGGTGCAGCACCGCGCCGCCCTTGCGCGCCTGCGCGGCGCCGCCGATCTTGCCGTGCGGCGAGGCGATGTCGTTCAAGGGCTGGTACCAGGCTTGCACGCCCAGCGACTGCAGGGCCTTGAGCACCCAGTCGTCCAGGTAGGCGTAGGACTGCTCGAAGCTCATGCCCTGCACCAGGGCCTGCGGCGCGTAGAGGGAATAGGTGATGGTGTTGCCCGGTTCGATGAACATGGCGCCGCCGCCGCTGATGCGCCGGACCACCTGGATGCCGTGGCGGCGCGCGCCCTCGGCGTCGACCTCGTTGCGCAGGGACTGGAAGCGGCCGATGACCACCGCGGGCGCCGCCCATTCCCAGACGCGCAGGGTGGGCGGGCGGCGGCCGGCGGCGACCTGCTCGGCCAGCACTTCGTCCAGCGCCATGTGCATGAGGGGGGCCTGGGCGGGCTCGTGGATCAGTTGCCAGTCGTAGTCGCGCCAGCTCATGGCAGCGCCCTGCGCACGGCCACCGCCACGGCCTGCGGCGAGAAGCCGAACAGTTCCGCCCCGGCAGGCAGCGCCGCGGCGACCGCCTCGGCCAGCGCGGTCTCGTCGCTGGCGGCGGGCAGGCCTTCGAGCGCGGCGTTGATGGCGTCCAGCGCCTCGGGCGGCTCCAGGAAGAAATCGCCGCTGACGTGCACGCCGGCCAGCCGGCCGCCGCGCACCTCCAGGTCGGCCACCACCAGCTTGCCGCCCGGGACCTTGTATTCGCCGTGCATTCCCATCCTGTTTCCCCTCAGGCCGGCCCGCAGGCCGCGGCGACGTAGCTGGCCAGGGACTCGGGCTTGTCGGCCGGCGCGAAGCGGCGGATCACCCGGCCGTCGCGCCCGACCAGGAACTTGGTGAAGTTCCACTTGATGGCGTGCGTGCCCAGCAGGCCGGGCTGCTGCGCCTTCAGCCAGCGGTAGAGGGGATGGGCGTTGGCGCCGTTGACCTCGATCTTGGCGAACAGCGGGAAGCCGACCTGGTACTGGCTGGTGCAGAACGCGCGGATCTGCGCCTCGTCGCCCGGCTCCTGGTGGCCGAACTGGTCGCAGGGAAAGCCCAGCACCGTCAGGCCCTGCTCCCCGTAGGCGTCCTGCAGGGCCTGCAGCCCGGCATACTGCGGCGTGAAGCCGCAGCGGGAGGCGACGTTGACGATCAGCAGCACCCGGCCGCGGAATTCGTCGAGCGCACGCTCGCGTCCTTCTATGTCGCGGGCGGTGAAATCGTAAGCGGTAGTCATGGCGGGTTCCGGCAGGAAGCGTTCGGGCAGGCGGGGCAGGGGCGGCAGGCGGCGCGCAAGGTGTTATAGGCCCGATGCCCGCGGCTGTCCATGCCGGCCGGGCAAGCCGGCCGATAATGGAGATGCGGCGCGGCGCGGAAAAACCGTGACACAAGCGCTTGCGCCTGCATCGTTGACGCTCGCCGCGGCGCGGACATGTAATGGCTGGCAGCAGAGGATATGACTGGCGACAAACAACCCGGAGCCGTTCCCATGGACATCAGACCGCCATTTTTCCACAAGGCGGGCGGGCCCCATTCGACGCTCGCCTGGCAGGCGCTGGCCGACCTGTGGCTGGAGGCGGGCATGCCCGAGGAAGCCCTGGGCCACGCCACGCTGACCGGCGTCGACCCCGTGCTGCCGTCGAGCTTCGCGGTGGGCGCGGCGGCGCAGGCCGGCATCGCCGCCGCCGCGCTGGCCGCGGCCGAGATCGACCACCTGCGCCGCGGCCGCCGCCAGGACGTGGCGGTGGACATGACCGCGGCCGCGCTGGAATGCCGCAACCACTTCCTGATCGACGGCCGCAGCGTGGACATCGGCGACAAGCTGACCGGCGTGTACCGCTGCGGCGACGGCGGCTGGGTGCGCATCCACGCCAACTTCGCGCACCACCGCGACGGCGCGCTGGTGCTGCTGGGCTGCCCGGCGGGGCCGGACACCGGCCGGGACCGGGTCGAGCGCGCGCTGGCCGGCTGGAGCGCGCTGGACTTCGAGCAGGCGGCCGCCGAGCGCGGCCTGGTCGTGGCCGCCTCGCGCAGCTTCGCGCAGTGGGATGCGCACGAGCAGGGCAAGGCCGTGGCGGCGCTGCCCCTGGTGGGCATCGGCCGCATCGGCGATGCGCCGCCGCGGCCGCTGCCCAGGCTGCCCGCCGCCGGCGGCAGGCCGCTGTCGGGCCTGCGCGTGCTGGACCTGACCCGCATCCTGGCCGGGCCCGTAGGCGGGCGCACGCTGGCCGCCTACGGCGCCGACGTGATGCTGGTCAATTCGCCGCACCTGCCCAACATCCCGGCCATCGCCGAGACCAGCCGCGGCAAGCTGTCGGCCCATGCCGACCTGAACACCGCCGACGGGCGCATCGGCCTGGGCCATGTACTGCGCAGCGCCAACGTGTTCGTGCAGGGCTACCGGCCGGGCGCGCTGGCGGGGCTGGGTTTCGGCCCGCAGGACGCGGCGGCGATCCGCCCGGGCATCGTCTACGTATCGCTGTCGGCCTACGGCCAGGACGGCCCCTGGGCCGGGCGGCGCGGCTTCGATTCGCTGGTGCAGATGGCCAGCGGCATCAACCACGCCGAGGCCGAGGCCGCGGGCCAGGAAGCGCCCAGGCCGCTGCCCATGCAGATACTGGACTACGCCAGCGGCTTCCTGATGGCCTTCGGCGCGCTGGCGGCGCTGGCGCGCCAGGCCACCGAGGGCGGCAGCTGGCACGTGCAGGTGTCGCTGGCGCGCACGGCCGCCTGGCTGCGCGCCATGGGCCGGGTGCCGGACGGCCTGCGCCATGCGGCGGCGTCCTACGACGGCCTGCTGGAGACGCACCATTCCGGCTTCGGGCTGCTGACGGCGGTGCGCCACGCCGCGCGCTTCTCGCAATCGCCGTCGGACTACGTGCGCATGTCGGTGCCGCCGGGCACGCACCCGCTGGCGTGGCCCTGAATAATTCGCCATAATCGGCCGGCCGGGCCCGCCCGCCAACCGATCCGCGATCCGCCACCATCCATGAACACCACGATCTACCACAACCCCGCTTGCGGCACGTCGCGCACGGTGCTGAAGATCCTGCAGGACGCAGGCATCGAGCCCGTCGTCGTCGAATACCTGCGCAACCCGCCCTCGCGCCAGACGCTCACCGGCCTGATCCAGCAGTCGGGCCTGGCCGTGCGCGACGCCGTGCGCACCAAGGAGGCGGTCTACCAGGAACTGGGCCTGGACGCGCCCGGGGTGGGCGACGACCAGCTGCTCGACGCCATGGTGGCCAACCCCATCCTGATCAACCGGCCCTTCGTGTCGACGCCCAAGGGCACGCGCCTGTGCCGGCCGGCAGACGTGGTGCGGGAAATCCTGTAGCGAAGGCACCTGCCCCGGCGGCGCGGCCGCTGCCGGGGCGACTTGCGGCGGCAGCAGTTGCTGCTACTGCTATTGCTTCTGCTGCGCGCGCCAGCGCCGCAGCGCTTCCAGCGTCTTGCCGACGTGCTCGTGCGGGCTCATGCTGTCGTGCACGAAGATCACCTTGCCCTGCGGCGACACCACGTAGGAAATGCGCTCGGCCACGCCCGGGCGCATGGCGCGGTAGGCGTCGTAGGCCTTCATGATGCCGTGGCCGGCGTCGCTGGCCACCGGGAACTTGCCGCCGCAGGCGCTGACCGAGAACTTGGCCAGGGTGTCCATGTCGTCGCCCGACACGCCGATGATGCTCGCGCCCAGCGCCCGGTAGTCGTCGGCCGCCTCGGCGAAGTCGTGAGCCTCGATGGTGCAGCCGGTGGTGAAGGCCGCCGGGTAGAAGTACAGCACCACCGGGCCCTTGCTCAGGGCCTGGGCCATGTCGAAGTCGAACTGCTGGCCGGCCAGCGCCGCGCGGGCCGTGAAGGCCGGGGCGGGCGCGCCGACGTCCAGCGCGGCGGCGGCCGGGCGGGCCGCCAGGCAGGCCAGCAGCAGTGCGGCGCGCAGGAAAGGGGCGGGGCGTTGCATGGCGTTCTCCCGGCGAGGCCGCCTGCGGCCCCGCGCCTCAGTTGTAGCGGCCGCCGGAGCCGGTCAGGCTGTAGCGCCCGGCGCCCAGCAGGGCGATGGCCAGCGCGCCGAACAGGTACAGGCCCTGCAGCTCCAGGCGCCAGCCGCCGCTTTCGGTGATCTGGCCCAGCTGGCCGGTATGCGCCAGCAGGATGGCGGCGACCATGTTGACCACCACCAGCAGCGCGCCCACGCGCGTGAACAGGCCCAGGATCAGCAGGATGGGGGCAATGACTTCGCCGACGTACACGCCGTAGGCGAAGAAGGCCGGCCAGCCGTGCGCGCTGACCATGCCCGCGATGCCGCCTATGCCATTGGTCAATTTGAACAGGCCGTGCATGAGCAGCAGGATGCCCACGGTCAGGCGCAGAATCAGTTTGCCGGCGTCATCGGTCATGGCTGGAAAGTCGTCCTTGTCGGTTGATCGTGGGCCGGCGGCGCTGGCGCGCCGGCCGCGGCGGCGCCATGCCGCGACACGGCGCCGCGCACAAGTCTACGCCATTTGGGCCGGCGCTGTAACAATGGCGCGCTAAGTAGACTTTTGTTTCAAGTCCGTGTCGCTTCCCGGCGGCGGCCGGCCCCGCACGGCGCCGGTCCCGCGACGGCCCCCTTCAAGCGCCTTCGGCCCCCATCCGCTTCCCCCGCGCACCGGCCCGACGCACCGCCCGGCCGGCCATGCCTTGCCGCCACGCCGGTCTGCCCCAGTCTGGTTCACCCATGCACTCTTTTTGTGCCTGCGCAAAGGCCAAACCGGTGCAGACGGCATGCGCCGCCGCGCCGGCCGGACAGGGGCCGCGGCGGTCGCATCCGGCAGCCGCGGCCGGCCGGGGCGCGCCGGCGCCGTCCGCCATGGCGCCGGGCCGGCCCTCGCGCGGCACGACTGGCATGCGATTTGCTTTCAGTCCCTTTGCGCGGCCGCCGGGGAGATGGCGGCCCGCGAGCGGCGGTATCTGCTCCCAGACAGACCATGCCGGCCCAACCGGCTCCCACTAGACAGGAAGGATCAACATGAATCGCAGACTCGTACTCAAGCAGTTGACCGCGGCAACGCTGCTGGCCGCCTCGGGCTGGATGCCGCAGGCGATGGCTGCCGAAGACACGATCAAGGTCGGCATCCTGCATTCGCTGTCGGGCACCATGGCCATTTCCGAGACCTCGCTCAAGGACGTGGCGCTGATGACCATCGAGGAAATCAACGCCAGCGGCGGCGTGATGGGCAAGAAGCTGGAGCCCGTGGTCGTCGACCCGGCTTCCAACTGGCCGCTGTTCGCCGAGAAGGCCCGCCAGCTGATTTCCCAGGACAAGGTGGCGGTGGTGTTCGGCTGCTGGACCTCGGTGTCGCGCAAGTCCGTGCTGCCGGTGTTCAAGGAGCTCAACGGCCTGCTGTTCTACCCCGTGCAGTACGAAGGCGAGGAGCTGGAGAAGAACGTCTTCTACACGGGCGCCGCGCCCAACCAGCAGGCCATCCCCGCGGTCGAATACCTGATGAGCGAGGACGGCGGCGGCGCCAAGCGCTTCGTGCTGCTGGGCACCGACTACGTCTACCCGCGCACCACCAACAAGATCCTGCGCGCCTTCCTGCATTCCAAGGGCGTCAAGGACGAGGACATCCAGGAGGTCTACACCCCCTTCGGCCATTCCGACTACCAGACCATCGTCGCCAACATCAAGAAGTTCGCCACCGGCGGGCGCACGGCCGTGGTCTCGACCATCAACGGCGATTCCAACGTGCCCTTCTACAAGGAGCTGGGCAACGCCGGCCTGAAGGCCACCGACGTGCCGGTGGTGGCGTTCTCGGTGGGCGAGGAGGAGCTGCGCGGCGTGGACACCAAGCCGCTGGTCGGCCACCTGGCCGCGTGGAATTACTTCCAGTCGATCAAGAACCCGGTCAATACCGCCTTCATCGACAAGTGGAAGGCCTACGCCAAGGCCAAGGGCCTGCCCAACGCCGACACCGTGGTGACCAACGACCCGATGGAGGCCACCTACATCGGTATCCACATGTGGAAGCAGGCGGTCGAGCAGGCCAAGACCACCGACGTGGACAAGGTGATCGAGGCCGTGGGCGGGCAGTCCTTCGAGTCGCCCAGCGGCTTCACGGTGACCATGGACAAGACCAACCACCACCTGCACAAGCCGGTGTACATCGGCGAGATCCGCGCCGACGGCCAGTTCAACGTGGTGTGGAAGACCAAGGGCCCGATCCGCGCCCAGCCGTGGAGCCCCTTCATCCCGGGCAACGAAGGCAAGCAGGACCTGTGACCGGGTTGGGCCGATGCGCATAGCCGACCTCGCGGCGCGGACGCGCCGCCAACTGTCCGCCTGGCTGCTGGCCATGGCGCTGGCGCCGGCCGCCTTCGCGGCCGGCGTGGACCCGGACCTGCTGGCCGCGCTGGCGGGCGACGACAGCCAGGCCAGGCTGGAAGCGGTGGCCCGGCTCGGCCAGCAGGCCGAGCCGGCCGCCGCCGACGTGCTGGAGGCCCTGAACGAGGACCGGCTGTACGCGACCGCCGACGGCCGGGTGCTGATCGACACCGGAGGCGGCGGCGCGCGCGACGCGGCCTCCGGGCAGGAGCTGGCGGCCATGCCGGGCGACGCCTCGTCCGTGACCATCAACAACCGGCTGCGGCGCGCCATCGGCGCGGCCCTGGCCGGCTCGCGCCTGTTCTCGCCCGACCCGGCGGTGCGCCTGGCGGCCGCGCAGCGGCTGAGCGGCGGCGCGGACGCGGCCCTGCTGCCCACGCTGGAGAAGGCGCTGGCCGACGAGCGGCACCCGGCCGTGCGCCAGGCGCTGCAGGTCGCCGCGGCCAAGCTGCAGCTGCAAAGCGACGACCCGCAGGTGCGCCGGCGCGCCGCGCAGTTGCTGGGCGAGACGCGCGACGCGGCCTTCCGCCCGGTGCTGGCGGCGATGCTGGCGCAGGACGGGCAGGGCGCCTACGCCGAGCCCGACGCCGGCGTGCGCGAGGCGGCCCAGGCCGCGCTGCGCGCCATCGACCGGCACCTGGCCACCATCGAATGGAGCGGCAACCTGTTCTACGGCATCAGCCTGGGCAGCGTGCTGCTGCTGGCCGCGCTGGGCCTGGCCATCACCTTCGGGCTGATGGGCGTGATCAACATGGCCCACGGCGAGCTGCTGATGATAGGCGCCTACGCCACCTACGTGGTGCAGGGCCTGTTCCGCGCCTGGGCGCCGGCCTGGCTCGACTGGTACGTGATCGCCGCGCTGCCGGTGGCCTTCGTGGCCACGGCCCTGGTCGGCATGGCGCTGGAGCGCACCGTGATCCGCTGGCTGTACGGCCGGCCGCTGGAAACCCTGCTGGCCACCTGGGGGATCAGCCTGATCCTGATGCAGGCCGTGCGCAGCCTGTTCGGCGCGCAGAACGTGGAAGTCAGCAACCCGGCCTGGATGAGCGGCGGCCTGAGCGTGCTGGGCGGCGGCCTGGTGCTGACCTACAACCGCCTGGCCATCATCGTCTTCGCGCTGCTGGTGGTGTTCTTCGTATGGCTGCTGCTCAACCACACGCGGCTCGGCCTGTTCGTGCGCGCCATCACGCAGAACCGCCGCATGGCCGACTGCGTGGGCGTGCCCACCGGCCGGGTGGACATGCTGGCCTTCGGCCTGGGCTCGGGCATCGCCGGGCTGGCCGGGGTGGCGCTGTCCCAATTGGGCAACGTCGGCCCCGACCTGGGCCGCGGCTACCTGGTCGATTCCTTCATGGTGGTGGTGCTGGGCGGCGTCGGCCAGCTGGCCGGCACCGTGGTGGCCGCGCTGGGCCTGGGCGGCGTCAATAAATTCCTGGAGCCCTATGCGGGAGCGGTGATGGCCAAGATCGCCATCCTGGTGCTGATCGTGCTGTTCGTGCAGAAGCGCCCGCAGGGGCTGTTCGCGCCGCGCGGCAGGAGCGTGGAATGAACCGGACCCTGAACGCAACCCTGGGCGCGCCGCCGGCGGCGGCGCTGCCCGCGCTGGCGCGCCGGCCGCTGTTCTCGCCGCGCGCGTGGCTGGCGCTGGCCGCGGCCTGCGCGCTGCTGGCCCTGCTGCCGCTGCTGAACCTGGCGTTCGCGCCGGGCCATGCGCTGCACGTGTCGTCCTACGCCGTGGCGCTGCTGGGCAAGTTCATGTGCTATGCGCTGGCCGCGCTGGCGCTGGACCTGGTCTGGGGCTACGCCGGCATCCTGTCGCTGGGCCACGGGCTCTTCTTCGCGCTGGGCGGCTACGCCCACGGCATGTACCTGATGCGCGCCATCGGCCGCGACGGCGTCTACCAGAGCGACCTGCCGGACTTCATGGTGTTCCTGAACTGGAAGGAGTATCCCTGGTACTGGGCCTTCACCGAGCACTTCTGGTACGCGGCGCTGCTGGTGGTGCTGGTGCCGGGCGTGCTGGCCTTCGTGTTCGGCTACTTCGCCTTCCGCTCGCGCATCAAGGGGGTGTACTTCTCCATCATCACCCAGGCGCTGACCTTCGCCGCCATGCTGCTGTTCTTCCGCAACGACACGGGCTTCGGCGGCAACAATGGCTTCACCGACTTCAAGCGCATCCTGGGCTTTCCGATCACCGCGCCGGGCACGCGCGCGGCGCTGTACTGGCTGACGCTGGCCGCGCTGGGCGGCTTCCTGGTGCTGGCGCGCGCGGTCACCCAGTCCAAGCTGGGGCGCGTGCTGACGGCGGTGCGCGACGCCGAGAACCGCGTGCGCTTCCTGGGCTACGAGCCGCTGGGCTTCAAGCTCTTCGTCTGGACGCTGTCGGCGGTGATGTGCGGGGTGGCGGGCGCGCTCTACGTGCCGCAGGTGGGCATCATCAACCCGGGCGAGATGTCGCCGGAGAACTCCATCGAAATGGTCATCTGGGTCGCCACCGGCGGACGCGGCACGCTGGTCGGCCCCATCATCGGCGCGGGCGCGGTCAACGGACTGAAGACCTGGTTCACCAGCGTCTTCCCGGAATTCTGGCTGTACGCGCTGGGCCTGATCTTCGTGCTGGTGACGCTCTTCCTGCCGCAGGGCATCGTCGGGCTGGCGCGCCGGCTGTACGCGCGCTTCGCGGAGGGCGGCCGGTGAGCGAATACATGAACATCTCCATCCCGGGCGCCGGGCAGGGCGACGCGGACCGCGCGGGCTCGGGCGGCCAGGCCAGCTACGGCCGCATCAAGCCCGAAGGCGTGGACACCAGCCACGGCGCCATCCTCTACCTGGACGGCATCACCGTCAGCTTCGACGGCTTCAAGGCGCTCAACGAACTGACCCTGGACATCGGGGTAGGGGAGCTGCGCTGCATCATCGGCCCGAACGGCGCCGGCAAGACGACCATGATGGACGTCATCACCGGCAAGACCCGGCCCACCGCCGGCACCGCCTACTTCGGCCAGAACATCGACCTGACCCAGCTGAACGAGGCGCAGATCGCCCACGCCGGCATCGGCCGCAAGTTCCAGCGGCCCACGGTGTTCGAGGACCACACGGTGTTCGAGAACCTGGAGCTGGCCATGAAGGCCGACAAGCGGGTGCGGCCCACGCTGTTCGCGCGCCTGGACAGCGCGCAGTCCGACCGCATCGCCGAGACCCTGGCGCTGATCCGCCTGGGCGGCGAGGTCTGGCGCCCGGCCGGGCTGCTGTCGCACGGCCAGAAGCAGTGGCTGGAGATAGGCATGCTGCTGATGCAGGAGCCGCAGCTGCTGCTGCTGGACGAGCCGGTGGCCGGCATGACCGACGCCGAGACCGAGCGCACCGGCGAATTGCTCAACGACCTGCGCGGCAGGCATTCGCTGGTGGTGGTCGAGCACGACATGGATTTCGTCGCGCAGATCGCCGACGGCGGCAAAGTCACGGTGCTGCACGAAGGGTCGGTGCTGGCCGAGGGGACGATGGCGCAGGTGCAGGCCGACCCGCGGGTCATCGAGGTTTATCTGGGGCGCTGAAATGCTGGAAGTGGAAGCGGTCAACCAATACTACGGCGGCAGCCACACCCTGCGCAGCGTCTCGCTGTCGGTGCGGCAGGGCCAGTGCCTGGCGCTGCTGGGCCGCAACGGCGTGGGCAAGACCACGCTGCTCAAGTGCCTGATGGGCGTGCTGCCGCTGGCCAGCGGCAAGGTGTCGCTCGACGGGCGCGACATCTCGCGCCTGGCGCCGCACCGGCGCGCCGCGCTGGGCATGGCCTACGTGCCGCAGGGGCGCGACATCTTCGCCCGGCTGACGGTCGAGGAGAACATCGTCATGGGCATGGCCGCGCTGCCGGCCGCGCGCGCCCGGCGCATCAAGGACGAGATCTACCAGCTGTTCCCGGTGCTCAAGACCATGCTGGGCCGGCGCGGCGGCGACCTGTCGGGCGGCCAGCAGCAGCAGCTGGCGATCGCCCGCGCCCTGGTGGCCGAGCCGCGGCTGATCATCTTCGACGAGCCGACCGAGGGCATACAGCCGTCCATCATCAAGGACATCGGCCGGGTGATCCGCCTGCTGCGCGAGCGCGGCGACATCGGCATCCTGCTGTGCGAGCAGTATTTCGACTTCGCCCGCGAGCTGGCCGACGAGTTCGTGGTGCTGTCGCGCGGGGAAGTGGTGGCGCGCGGCGACCGCTCGCAGATGGACGGCGAGGACGTAAGGCGGCATTTGTCGGTGTAGGGGCGGGGCGGGCGCCTTGCCGCCCGGCCTTGTAGCCCTTGTCTGCACCCCGCGGTCCGCCGCCTGTCGGACCTGCGCAGGGCATCGCGGTTCCCCATCGAAAATTCCAATTGACGGCCCGTTTCCCCCATGATTGAATACGTATGCTTGAATACGTATTCAAGACTAGCGAAGCAGCCCCGAGCGCTGCGCCGGAAGGGAAGAGCATGAAAGAGACAGCCGCCGGCCTGCCCGGCATCGAGGAACCCGCGCGCCGCACCCCGGTGCGCCACGCCTGCGACGTGATCGTGCTGGGCGGCGGCTCGGCCGGGGCAGCCGCGGCGCTGGCGGCCGCCCGGCAGGGCGCCCGCGTATTGCTGGTCGAGCGCCACGGCTGCTTCGGCGGCATCATGACCGCCTGTAGCCTCGGCACGATCTGCGGCCTGTACGGCATAGGCGCCGACGACCGGCCGCTGCCGCTGCTGGCGGGCATCCCCACGGAAGCGGTCGAGCGCCTGCGCGCCAACGGCGGGGCGGCGCCGCCCAGACGCTGGCTGGGCGCGGTCACGGTGCCCTACGACCTGTTCCTGCTCAAGGTCACTTTCGACCAGATGCTGGCCGAGGCCGGCGTCCGGCTGGCCCTGCACGCGCAGTTCGTCGGCGTGCAGGCGGACGGCGGCAGGGTGGAGGCGGTCATCGTCGAGGACAAGAGCGGGCGCTGGGCGGCGCGCGCGCCCATGGTGATCGACGCCACGGGCGACGCCGACGCCGTGCGCGCGGCCGGCGGCGAATGCGAGTTCGACCTGGAGCGCCTGCAACTGCCCACCACCACCTTCCGCCTGGGCGGGGTGGACGAGGGCGCGGCCCGGGCGGTCGGCCGGGAACAACTGCGCGAACTGCTGGAGGACGCCAACCGGCGCGGCGCCGGCCTGCCGCGCACCTGCGGCGGGGTGTATTTCCACACGCCCGGCACGCCGCACCTGAACCTGACGCGCGTCACGCGCGGCGGGCGCGCGCCCAATCCCCTGGACACCTTCGAGCTGGCCGAGGCCGAGCTGGAAGGGCGCCGCCAGGTGCTGGCCTACCGCCAGGCCTTCCGCGACGGCGTGCCGGGCTACCGGGACGCCTTCGTGATCGACTCGGGCGCGCACATCGGCGTGCGCGAAAGCCGCCGCATCGCCGGCGACTACCGCCTGGAGATCGACGACATCTACGCCGGCCGCCGCTTCGAGGACGGCATCGCGTCCTGCGCCTGGCCGGTCGAGGTGCACGAGGGCGGCACCGCCACCCGCTGGGACTGGCTGGCGCCGGGCCTGTACTACCAGTTGCCCTGGCGCTGCCTGCTGCCGCGCGGGCTGGCCAACGTCATCGCCGCCGGGCGCTGCCTGTCGGCTTCGCACGACGCCCATGCCTCGGTGCGGGTAACGGCCACCTGCATGGCCATGGGCCAGGCCGCCGGCACGGCGGCCGCGCTGGCCGCCGATGCGGGCCTGGCCGACGTGCGGGCGCTGCCTTTCGCGGACCTGCGCCGGGCGCTGCTGGCGCAGGGCGCGCTGCTCGACGCGGACCCGGCCGCCGCGCCGGCGCACTGATCCCCGAAGATTGCCAAGCCGCCCCGCGCGCCGGGGCGATCCAAACCAAGAGGAGACATACGATGAAACCCCGCATTGCCGCTACCCTGATCGCAGCGATGTCCGCCCTGGTCCTGCCGGCGCCGGCGCCGGCCCAGGGCAGCTATCCCGACCACCCCATCACCATCATCGCGCCGTTCTCGGCGGGCAGCGCCACCGACATCTGGGCGCGCGCCATCGGCAAGGGCCTGCAGGACAGCCTGGGCCAGCCGGTGGTGGTGGAGAACCGCACCGGCGCCGCCGGCCAGATCGGCACGGCCGCCGCCGCGCGCGCCGCGGCCGACGGCTACACGCTGCTGATCGGCACGCCGGTCAACGCCATCGCCGTCAACCTGTACAAGAAGCTGCCCTACGACTTCCGGGAGGACTTCACGCCCGTCGTGCACATGGCCACCTATCCGCTGGTGCTGATCGCCGGCCCGCAGGCGGGCGAGGGCGGCGTGCGCAAACTGGTCGAGACGACCAAGAAGGACCCCGGCGCGGTGACCTACGGCTCTTCCGGGCCCGGCTCGTCGGCCCACCTGGCCGGCGAAATGCTGGGCATGCTGACCGGCGCCAAGTTCACCCACGTGCCGTATCGCGGCACCTCGGCGGTCTACCCGGACCTGATCAGCGGCACCACCGCCATGCTGTTCGACAACGTAAGCGTGGCCCTGCCGCAGGTCAAGGCCGGCACGGTGAAGGCGCTGATGGTGGCCAGCCCGGCGCGATCCAGGGTGATGCCCGACGTGCCCACCAGCGCGGAGCAGGGCATGCCCGAGCTGCTGGCCTCGTCCTGGGTGACCGTCTATGCGCCCCGGGGCACGCCCGGGCCCATCGTCGCCAGGCTCAACGCCGAGATCAACCGCATCCTGGCCACGCCGGCATTCCGCGCGCAGTACGAGGCGCTGGGCGCGGAGATCGCGGGCGGCACGCCCGAGCAGCTGACGCGCTTCTTCGACGAGGAAGTCGAGCGCTGGGGCAAGGTCATCAAGTTCGCCCACGTGACGGTGGACTGACGGCCATGGCGCAGCAAGGCAATCCAGGCATCCTGCGACCGGCGCGCCGCGTGCCGGTGCGCTACGAAGTGGACGTGGCGGTGGCCGGCGGCGGCTCGGCCGGCCTGGCCGCCGCCGTATCGGCCGCGCGCGCCGGCGCCCGCACGCTGCTCATCGAGCGCAACGGCTTCCTGGGCGGGGTGATGACGGCGACATCCCTGGGCGGAATCTGCGGGCTGTATTCGCTGGTCGACGGCGAGCCGGTGCAGATGGTCTACGGCTTTGCCGAGGAAGTCCGCCGGCGGCTGATGCAGCGCGGCGCGGCGCGCGGCCCGCTGCCCTGGCTGAAGACCGCCTCGCTGCCCTACGACCTGTTCGGCATGAAGCAGGTCTGCGACGAGCTCGTGCGCGAACCGGGGCTGCAGGTGCTGCTGCATGCCCGCATCGTCGAGGCCGTGCGCGAGGACGGCCTGGTGCAGGCCCTGGTGGTGCGCGGCCGCGACGGCGAATTCGCGGTCCGGGCGGGCACGGTGGTCGACGCCTCGGGCGACGCCGACGTGTGCGCGCTGGCCGGCGCGCCCTACGAATACGACCGCGAGTCGCTGCAGTTTCCCACCGCCATGTTCCGCATGGGCGGCGTCGATGCCGCCGCGGCCGGGCGCCTGGGCCGCGAGGACATCCGCGAATTGCTGGAACGGGCGGTGGCCGAGGGCGCCGACCTGCCGCGCACCTCCGGCGGCATCTACTCGGTGCGCGAGGGCATCGTCCACCTGAACATCACGCGCGTGGCCGAGCCCGACGGCAGCCCGCCCGACGTGTTGGACCCCGAGGCCCTGACCCGCGCCGAGTTCGAGGGGCGCCGCCAGGCCGAGCGCTACCTGGAAGTGTTCCGCCGCTACGTGCCCGGCTACCGCGACGCCTACGTGCTGGACACCGGCTGCGAGCTGGGCCTGCGCGAGACCCGGCGCATCCGCGGCGACTACACGGTCAGCAACCGCGACGTGACCGGAGAGCGCAAGTTCGCCGACGCCGTCGCCCTGAACTGCTGGCCGGTGGAAGACCACGGCAGCGACCGCGCCACGCGCTGGGTCTGGCTCACGCCGGGCGGCTACGGCCACATCCCCTACCGCAGCCTGGTCCCGCAGGGCCTGGACAATGTGCTGGTGGCCGGGCGCTGCCTGTCCAGCGAGCACGACGCCCAGGCGGCGCTGCGCGTGACCGCCAACTGCTTTTCCATGGGCCAGGCCGCCGGCATCGCCGCCGCTCTGGCCGCCGGCGCCGGGCGGCGCGTGCGCGACGTGCCCCTGGCCCGCCTGCAGGCGCTGCTGGCGCAGCACGGCGCGGTGCTGGGCTTGCCCGCCGGCACGCCGTGACTCCCATCCCCATTTCCCAACCCGCAACGATTTCCGCCATGACCAAGAAACAGCAACTCCGTAGCAATTTCGTGCCCGGCACCACGCGCTGGGCGGTGCGTCGCGCCCAGTGGAAGGCGCTCGGCCTGGCCGACGAGGACTTCGAGAAGCCCAAGATCGCCATCGTCAACACCTCGTCCGAGCTGTCGAGCTGTTTCAGCCACCTGGACGGCATCGTGCCGGCGATCAAGGACGCCATCCGCAGCGCCGGCGGCGTGCCCTTCGAGATCCGCACCATGGCGCCCAGCGACTTCATCACCGCGGCAGGCAAGGGCGCGCGCTACATCCTGCCCAGCCGCGACCTGGTGGCCAACGACATCGAGGTGGCGGTCGAAGGCGCCCTGCTGGACGGCATGATCTGCCTGGCCTCCTGCGACAAGACCACGCCGGGGCAATTGATGGCCGCCGGCCGCATCAACATTCCCAGCCTGTTCGTGATCTGCGGCTACCAGGGCCACGGCGTGTACAAGGAGCAGGAAGTCGACATCGAGGAAGTGTTCGAGAGCGTCGGCAAGGTGGTCTCGGGCAGCCTGTCTCTGCAGGACCTGACCGGCATGTGCGACGTGTCGGTGGCGGGGCCGGGCGTGTGCTCGGGCATGGGCACGGCCAATTCCATGCACATCGTCTGCGAGGCGCTGGGCATGTGCCTGCCGGGCAACGCGCCGGTCAAGGCCGACAGCCCGGCCATGTTCGACTACGCGCGGCGCGCCGGCGAGCGCATCGTCGGCATGGTGCGCGAGGACCTCAGGCCGCGCGACATCATGACCGCCGAGGCCTTCGAGAACGCCGTGGCCATGGTGCTGGCCGCCAGCACCTCGATCAATTGCATCCGCCACTTGCAGGCGGTGGCCGACGAGTCCGGCCTGGCCGGCGTGGACCTGTACGAGATCGTGCAGCGGCGCGGCAAGGAAGTGCCGCTGCTGGTGGCGATACGCCCCAACGGCCCGGACCGCGTCGAGGCGCTGGAGGCCGGCGGCGGCGCGCGCGGCCTGCTCAAGCAGCTGCGCCCGCTGCTGCACGGCGAGGTGCTGACCGCCACCGGCCGCACCCTGGCCGAGGAGCTGGACGGCTACGCGCTGCCGGCCGGCAGCGTCATCCGGCCGCTGGACGCGCCGCTGTCCACCCAGGCCGCCATGGTGGTGATGCGCGGCTCGATCGCGCCGCTGGGCGCGCTGCTCAAGCTGGGCACGGGCTCGGCCAACAAGCTGTACTTCAAGGGCCCGGCGCGGGTCTTCCATTCGCAGGAGGACGCCATCGCCGCCATCGGCAGCGGCGGCCTGCAGGAGGGCGACGTGGCCGTGCTGCGCTACCTGGGCCCCAAGGGCGGTCCCGGCCTGGCCTATGCGTCCTGGTTCGTCGCCGCGCTGGAGGGCTCGCCGCTGTCGGAGAAGGTGGCCGTGGTGACAGACGGCCAACTCTCCGGCCTGAACCGCGGCATCGCCTGCGGCCAGGTGGCGCCCGAGGCGGCCGAGGGCGGGCCGCTGGCCATCATCGAGGAGGGCGACCCGATCGAGATCGACGTGGCGCGCGGCACCATATCGCTGCTGGTGGACGAAGCCGAGCAGGCGCGCCGCACGGCCGCGCTGCAGCCCTGGCAGCCCAACCCCGAGCGCGGCTGGCTGTCGGTCTACCAGCGCCTGGCCAAGCCCATCTACAAGGGCGGGACCCTGACGCCGGAATAGGCGGCGGCATTGCCCCATCCCGGGCCGGCTGCCGGCCCGGGGCGGGCCATGCGGCGCCCGTGCCGGGGCGGGACGCGCGAGGGCGGGCATGTACAATCGCGCGGGCGCCCATGACAGGAATGCGACGCCGCATGAACTCCGAAGCCAAAAGCCCGCTTCCGACGAGCCGGGACGTCGCCCGCGCCGCGGGCGTGTCGCAGACGACGGTATCGCGCGTGCTGTCCGACAACCCCCTGGTCAACCCGCAGACGCGCGAGCGCGTGCTGCGCGCCATGCAGGCCATAGGCTACCGGCCCAACCTGGCCGCGCGCGCCATGAAGACCAGCCGCATCGGCACCGTGGGCGTGGTGGTGGCCCGGCTGGCCAACCCCCTGTACCCCGAGCTGCTGCTGCACCTGGGCGCATCCCTGCGCGCCGCGGGCATGCAGATGATCGTCTGGCATTCCGAATCCGGCGGCGAGGACGCGGCCGTAAGCGCCGCCTCGCAGGGGCTGGTCGACGGCATCGTCTTCGCGGCGGCCACCGCCTCGTCGGTGCGCTGCATCGAGGACAGCGCCCGGCTGGTGCCGGTGGTCCTGGTCCACCGCGGCATCGCCTCGCTGGCGGTGGACCAGATCGAGGTGGACAACCTGGCCGGCGGCCGCCTGGTCGCGCGCTATTTCCTGGACGCCGGCCGGCGCCGGCCGGCCATCATCGCCGGCGTGCGCTCGATCAGCACGGTGCGCGAGCGCGAGGACGGCTATTGCGAGGTCCTGGACGCCGCCTTGCCCGGCGGCTACCCGCGCCTGCGGGTGGATTTCGCGTCCTACGAGGAAGGCTACCGGGTGGCGCGGGAGCTGGCCGCCCGCGCGCCGGACGCCGACGCGGTGTTCTGCGTCAACGACGTGATCGCGCTGGGCTGCCTGGACGGCCTACGCGACCACGGCCTGCGCGTCCCCGAGGATATCTGGGTGGCGGGCTACGACGACGTCGCCATGGCGCGCTGGTCCTCGTTTCGCCTGACGACGGTGGCGCAGCCCCTACAGGAAATGGCCGCCCTGGCGGCCGACCGGCTGCTGGCGCGCATCGGCGCGCGCGAGCCGATGCAGCCGGAGCGCCTGGTGCTGCCGTTCAGCCTGGCGGTGCGGGCCTCGACGGCGAACCGCCAGCCCCGGGCCGCATCGGGCTAGGGACGGCCCGGGCCCGACGGCGCCTGCCCGCGCAGCGCCGTCGGCGCCGTGCCGGGGCCGGCGCGGCGGCCGCGCATTCTTAACGCTGGGTAAACAGTGTTTTGAATCGCGCTCCCGCCGCGGCCCTTGTCGCCCGATACAGTTCTGTCTCCCCGCAAGCCGCACAGGGCAGGAGACAGCACATGAAGACCTATCGCATCGCCACCATCC
>Ga0182738_1002613_pt1 | contig 21264 bp, 24 predicted proteins | sample eDN5th30CBELigMG_FD_128876 | JGI IMG/M metagenome (GOLD analysis project Ga0182738, IMG submission 128876) | Enriched Miracle-Growth compost microbial communities from Emeryville, California, USA - eDNA 5th pass 30_C BE-Lig MG (version 2)... ... | reverse complement strand
GCCACCACCGGCTCGAACGAGGAGGCGTGGGTACTGTGAGCACGAACGAGAACGAGGAAATCCTCAGCAACCGGACGAGCGATGGGCGCTGGCACGTGGAGTTTCCCTTCGAGTGGGATGCCGACGACCTCGTCTCGCGCCGACAGCTTCTGCGCTGGTCGGTGTGGGCGTCTGGCGCGCTCTTCGCGAGCACGGGACTGCTCGCCGCACTCTCCTTCACGCGCGGGCGTCGGCGCGGCTCTCTCGCGGCGATCGTGAAGGCGGCCGATGTACCCGTTGGTGAAGCCCACTACTTCACGTACCCGGGACCCGAAGATCACGCGGTGCTGCTGCATCTCCGCGAGGGTCGCTTCGTGGCGTTCAGCAACAAGTGCACGCACCTTTCCTGCGCCGTGTACTGGAGCAAGGAGCGCGACCGGCTCCTCTGTCCGTGCCACGAAGGGGTCTTCCACCCCGAGACGGGCGACGTGCTCGCCGGACCGCCGCCGCGCCCGCTCCCGAAGATCGCGCTGCACGAAGAAAACGGGATGCTCTACGCCGTGAACGAGTCGCTCACATGAGCGGACCGGGCCGGATGACCGGCGGCGACGCGCTCGCGTCGCCTGCGCCCAACGTTCCCGCGCCCACCGCGCCGCCGCCGGGGCACCTGGGACTGGTGATGCTCGGTCTCAGCATGGGAATCGTGCTGATGGCGATTCAGCTCTGGCTTCTCACGCTCGCCTTCAATCTCTACCTGCTTGGCGACCGGAAGGGGACTGTGGTGGCGGCCGTCGTGTCGGGACTCGTCTTTCTCGGCGGCCTCGCCATGCTCCGGGTGCTGCGCTGGACGTCGCGCCGACGATAGCTTCACGCATGCCGGAGCCTCACGAACTTCCGCCACCCCCGCCGACGGGTCCGATCGGCGGACAGCTCATCTACGTGCTGCGCGGACTGCTCGTGCGGCTCCGGTTCACGCATCTCGCCGAGCGGTACGACTCGACGGTGGTGCTGTCGGTATTCAGCCTGGTCAACGGCTTCATCTCCATCGCGCTCCTCGCCACTGTGGCGCTGCTGAGCGGGCAGCCGTTCATTTTCCCATCGCTTGGACCCACGGCGTTTCTGTTCTTCTACACGCCGCTCGCGCCGGCTGCAAGTCCGCGCAACGCGGTGATAGGTCATCTCATCGGCGCGCTCGCTGGCTGGGTGAGTCTGGCGGCGTTCGGTCTCCTCCATGCGGGACCGGCGGTCGGCGGCGGCGTGACTGCGGCGCGCGTTGGCGCCGCCGCGCTGTCGCTGGGCCTCACGAGTGGACTCATGGTGTTCTTCCGCGCGCCGCATCCGCCGGCGGGTGCCACCACGCTCATCGTGTCGCTCGGTCTTCTGCGGACGCCGCTGCAGCTCACCGTTTTGATGGCGGCCGTCATGCTGCTCTGCGTGCAGGCGATCGCGATCAATCGACTGGCTGGACTGGACTATCCGCTCTGGGCGCGGAAGGATGGAGGGCGCGGGAGCGCTCGCCCGCGAGCTCCGCGCGGCTAGCGCGCGTTCGGTTACACGGACCCCTTGACACTCTACCGGGCTACAGGCGCGAATTTTCCCTGCTGTTTCATCGGGAACCAGCAGATCACCTTCGAGCTTCCTGTGATATGCCAGTACGTGGGCCGAGACTGAAGAAAATTCGCCGCCTGGGAACGCAGCTTCCCGGCCTCACGCGCAAGAGCGCCGACAAAAAGCCGCAGCCGCCAGGCGCGCACGGCGCCAAACCTTCGCGGCGCCGGCCGAGCGAATACCGGCGGCGGCTCGAGGAGAAGCAGAAGGTGCGCTTCAACTATGGCGTGACGGAGCGACAGATGCGCCGCTATGTCGAACGGGCGCGCACCGCCAACGGTCCCACCGGCGAGAATCTCCTCGCGCTCCTGGAACGCCGACTCGACAACGTCGTGTTCCGGCTGGGACTCGCGCCAACGATCCCGGCCGCCCGTCAGCTCATCGCGCACGGCCACGTACGCGTCGGCGAACAGGTGGTGGACAAGGCCGGCTACGAGATCGACCTGGGCGACGTCATCTCGCTAACCCACGCGGCGCGCGCCAGCGCCGAGCGCCGCGGCTCGACCTGTGAACCCGCACTGAAACTTCCGAGCTACCTCGAGAAGAACGCGAACGACCCCTGCCAGGGCGGCGTCGTCGCACTCCCCTCCCGCTCCGACACCCCATTCCCCGTCCGCGAAGCCATGATCGTCGAGTTCTACGCGCGGTGAAGGAGAGACAGGGGACAGGACACAGGAAACAGGGAACAGAAACGGCGCACCGGTCGCCGTCCTCGCCGCGAAAGCGGGGAGCCATGTTGCACTGACGAACGTGGATCCCCGCTTTTGCGGGAATGACCTAATGCGTGTGCAGTTTCTGTTTCCTGTTTCCCGTGTCCTGTTTCCTGCTTTCTGCTTCCTGCCCCACCTACTTTCTCTTGATATTCACCCTCCACACCTCCGGTCCCTGCGCCTCGTACTCCCAGTCGAACGTATCGGGACGCTCGGCCATGAGCTGGTAGCGGAGCGGACGCGGGTCGTGGTCGTTCACGAGGGTCAGCGTCTGGCCGCTCGTGAGGCTGTCGAAAGCGCGGAAGATCGAAGGGTGCTTGTCGCGCGGGGGGATCGCGCGGACATCGAGCTCGATGGACTGAGCCGGCATGATGGCTTTCTCCTGTTGGAAGAACGGTGGTGATGCGGGAGGTACGGCGCGCTCAGGCGGATCGCCAGATTCGCACGAGCACACGATCGGCGCGCGATTCGTCCACTTCGCACGCGAACCCACGCTCCACGAGCATGGGGAAGAGGAATTGCGGGACGCGGGCGTTGACCTGGAGAAGCTGGTGCCCCTCCGGGAGCGTTTCGAGAGCGGTCAGTGTGCGCATCAGCGGCTCGGGCGGTTCGAGTCCGCGTACGTCGAGCACCAGCGTGTCGTCGTCGACAGCGATTCCCTCGAGGCCGTCGGCAGCCGGTGTGCCAGGCGCGTCCGACTCCGCTGGCGTCGCCGCGCGCGACGCGTCGTTAGTCGACGGCGCCGCATTCGCGGCAGCTTCCGCCTCCCGCCAGAACCAGACGGACCAGTCCTCTTCGCCGTGCTCCTCGGATTGATGCACGAAGCCGCGCTTGCCGAGGACCGTGAAGAGCGGGACCGGTTCGAAAGTGGCGCGCAGCCGGAGTACCTCGTCGTCTCCCAGCGCTGCCACGGCCGCCATGATCTTCGAGAAGGGTTCGTTCCCCGAACGGAGATCCTCGCGCACGTCGAGCTCGCGAACCGCCGCGTTTGCCGGGCGCGTCGGGGCGCCGGGGGGAGAGGCCGCGCCAGCGTCGTCGCGCGCCGCCGTCTGCGCAGGCTTCGCAGCTTCGACTGCGCCGGTACGATCGCCAAGCCCGAGCGCCGAGTTCAGATCGCGCACGAGCTTCTCCGCCGGGATGCCCGCCGTGCGTGCGGCCTGCTCCACGGTGATCAGGCGCGCCATCACGCGGCGCATGGCGCGGTTCTTCAGCTTGGAGAAGTGCGGCGCGGCCTGCACGAAAACATCCACGAGAGATTCGTCGCGCGCGATTACGTCGGACACGCGATCGGTGGGCGCCACCGGGGTGGCGCTCGAGGGTGTGGTCATGAACCTCCTCCAAATGCGACGCGTGCGATCTGACTCATGAAGAGAACGACGCCCAGCGTGAAGAGCACGGCGCCGCAGCGAGTGACGTGCGCCGCTCCCGCCCCGATTCCTCCCGCGAGCAACAGCACGGCGACCGTCATTACACCGAGCTGACAGTACGCCACACGCGCGGAATAGAGCTGCGCCACGGTGGGCACCGGACCTTTACCCATCCTGCCGCGGAAGCGTGCGGTCCATGCGAGCAGCGGGACGATCTTGTAGAAGAAGCCGGACACGTACAGCACGATCCCGCCCAGCAGGCCGACCACGATGTACATCGTCGCGAGGCGCGCGTGCATCGGTCCGGCTATCACCAGCGAGGTACCGAGGACGGCGGCGATTGCGATGAAGCAGATGGCCGTCATGGCGAAGCGCATCCCGACATCGATCTTCCTTCGCACCCGCACCTTGTAGAACGACCACGCCTGCCAGATGAAGCAGGCCACGCCGCAGTCGATGAGCGCCGTGCCGAGCCACACCGCCGGCGCGATGCGCGCGATCAGCCCCGTCGCGAGCGCGAGCACGCCGATCGCCAGGAACGTCAGCGCGCGCTTCGTCCAGCGCACGTCGGCGCCGTGCGCGAGCAGGAACATCGGGAGGAGGCGGTGCGACACTCCCACGATCATCACGAGTACCCATCCCACCAGCGCCACGTGCAGGTGCGTCGCGAGCGCCACGAGCCGCGCATTCGCGATGAAGCCGCTGTGCAGGTTGTGCAGCAGGATCACTCCGAGCACGAGCGTCGAGGCCAGGTACGAGATCGCGATCACGATCGCGCCCCACGTGACGTCGCGGCTCTTCGCCTGCGGCAGCGACGCTGCGAGGTTTCCGATCTCGAGCACTATGCCGACGGTGATCAGCCCGATCCCTGTGTGCTGGAGAGCGAGCGTGCTCGACGCGATTCCCGCGGCGAAGAACCCGACTCCCGGCGCGAAGGTGAAGAAGCTGAGGTGCCCCACGCGAGTGGAGCGTATGGGGGCGCCGAGCGCCACCGGAAGTAGCTGCGCGAGCGCGCCGAAGATGGTGGTGGTGATCCAGCCGAGCGTGAAGAGGTGCGTGATCCCTGCGACGTGCGGCGACGGGTACGCGCCGATCGCGAGCTCAGGCGCGATCCAGATGAGACCGATCGCGCCGGCCAGGAGGTACACTATCGACGCGGCGAAGTGCTCGGCGGCCAGTCGGATGGAATTGGCGGCCGGGGTCATTCCGCCCGGCATCGGCGCGCCGCCGGGGCGCGCGGCCGGCGCCGCGGGAGCCCCCGTTGCCACGGCGTTCGTCACGCGCCCACCCTGCGAGTGAGTTGCGCGGCGCTCACGTGCTCCCAACCGAGCGCCGTCGCGATCCCGCGCGCGATGACGTCGAACGCGATCCCCGCGGCGCTGGCCGGCCTCGTGACCATGGTGGGAAGTCCGCTGTCGCCCTCGCCCACGATCATGTCGTCGAAGGGCACTTCGCCGAGGAACGTCACTCCGAGCTCGCCGGCTACGAGCCGGCCAGCGCCGCGTCCGAAGGGCCCCGTCATGTTCTCGACGATGCCGAGCACGGGCACCTCGAGGGTGCGGAACATGTCGGCTGCCTTGCGCGCTTCGGTGGCGGCGACGCGCGGCGGCTGCGTCACCACCACGGCGCCCGAGAGCGGCACCGACTGCGCCAGACTGAGTGGGATGTCGCCGGTTCCGGGCGGAAGATCGACCACGAGCACGTCGAGCTCCGGCCACGCCACTCCGTGCGCGAACTGCTTCACGGCCTTCGAGACCATCGGTCCACGCCAGATCGCGGGCGAGCCGTCACCCACGAAGAAGCCGAAGCTGATGATCGGCAGACCGTGAGCTTCGAGCGGGAGGATGGTTTTCTGGGGCGACATGCGCACGCGCGATGCACCATCCTCGATCCCCATCAGTATGGGGAGGCTCGGCCCGTAGATGTCGGCATCCAGGAGCGCGGTGCGCAGACCGCCGCGCGCCAGCGCGAGCGCTACGTTCACTGCGACAGTGCTCTTCCCGACGCCACCCTTGCCGGCGCCGACGGCAATCACGTGCTGCACGCCTGCCAGGCGCGCCTGATCCGACCACGGATCGCTCGTGGTGGCGTGGCCCTTCTCGGTGGGTTTGGGCTGCGGTGTCACGATCTCCATCGCCACCGATTTCGCACCGAGCGCCAGCACGGCCTCCTTCACGGCGGCCTCGAGCTTCGCGTGCGTATTCGCATCGGGCGTGCGGATGGAGAGCTGTACCTTCACGCGCCCATCGCAGGCGCTGACGTGCTGGACCATCCCGAACGACACGAGGTCGCGCGTGAGTCCGGGGTAGCGGACGGTGCGCAGCGCCTCGGTAATCGACTCGGAATTCAGCTCCGGTGGCTGCGTGGATGCATCGATTTCCATCTTTGCCGGGGCTCCTTCAGCGGTTACGAAGGGGAATGTCATCCCCACCGCGCGGCGACGATGTGACGCTTGTCTCATCCATCGCTCGCGGCGATCATGCATGGCACGGCTCACACATCGATCGAACTGGAGGAAGGATGCCATACGACGAGAGGTTCGTTGCTCCCATGCGCCAGGAGCTCACGCGACTGGGGGTCACCGAGATGAGGACTCCCGAGGAAGTGGACGCCACGCTCGATGGCGCGCACGGTACCACGCTCGTGGTCGTCAACTCGATCTGCGGCTGCGCGGCGCGCAACGCACGCCCCGCGGTGGCTGCCGCGCTGCGGCACGAGAAGCGACCCGACGCACTCACCACGGTCTTCGCCGGCCAGGACCTCGAGGCCACTGCGCGCGCACGCGACTACTTCACCGGCTATCGGCCGTCGTCGCCGCAGATCGCGCTGCTGCAGGACGGGAACCTCGTCTTCATGCTGGAACGGAGCCAGATCGAGGGGCGGAGTGCGGAGGCAATCGCCGGCGATCTCGTGGCCGCCTTCGACCAGTACTGCTGACCGTACTGCGCGGGCGTGAAGCTGGGCCGCAGGTGGCACACACCCTGCAGGCTACTAGGAAAGGTTTTTTCGCCACCCCCCGAGGAGCCACCATGCAACACGAATCGAACGAGCACGCAGACTCTCTGACTTCCGACACTCTCGCAGAAGAGAGTCTGGCCGGCGGAAGCGGCCGACTGGAACGGAGCGCCAAGGAATTGAAGGACGCGGCCCGCGAGAACGTGGATTCCACGCGAGAGCGGGCGGCCCATCTCAAGTCATCGCTCGCCGACAAACTCGAGCAGGGCGCCGAAAAGCTGCGCCACAAGAGCGCCTCCACCGGGATCACCGACACGGCAACTGAAGCCGAGCGCAAGGCGCGCAAGGCGAGCGACAAGGTGGCGTCCGGCATGGAGAGCACGGCCGACTGGATCCGCAACGCGGATGTGGACTCGGTCAAATCCGGGCTCGAGAACCAGGTGCGCAGCAACCCCGGTCGCACACTTCTCGTAGCGCTGGGGCTCGGCTACGTGGTGGGCCGCATTTTCCGGGGCGGGCGGGGAAGCTGAGCCGCCCGCCGCACGCATGGCAGCGCGGCAGCGCGGACCTTCCCGCCGCTACCGCGCTACCGCGTCGCTACCCCGCGCGCCGCATCCAGCGCACCACTTCGCGGAACGTGGCCCGCTTACCGTACATGAGCAGCCCCGTTCTGTACACGCGCCCCGCGAGAAACACTACCACGTAGCACGATACCACGAGTATCACGAGCGACGTGATGATGTCGAACGGCTCGAGCGACACCACACTCATCCGGAGCGGCATGATTATCGGCGAAGAGAAGGGAAGCCACCCCATCGCATAACCGAGCTTCCCCTCCGGCGAGGCGAGCACCGGCGCCAGTGCGAACGCGCTGAATACCAGAAGCATCACCACCGGTATCTGCGCCTGCTGAGCGTCCTGGTCGTTCGTGACGGTGGCGCCCACCATCGCGAAGAGCGCCGCGTAGAACGTGTAGCCCAGCACGAAGAAGAGCACCAGAAGCACGGCAGAGCCCGCGGAGATGCCGGGTATGAACATCGGCGTCGTCTCTATGCCGAAGTGACCGAGAACCTGCGTGCGCACCTTCATGAGCGTGACGCCCACGGCTATCCAGATCAGCACCTGCGTGAGCCCCACGGCGCCCACGCCGAGCACCTTTCCGCCGAGCAGCTTCACGGCCGACACACTCGCCACCACCACTTCCGCCACGCGCGTCTGCTTCTCCTCGATCACGCCGCGCAGCACCGCCTGGCCGTACATGAGGATGGAGACGTAGAGCAGCATCGCCACGCCGAACGCGAAGAAGATGCTCACCTGCGCCGACGCGCCGCGACCGCGGTCGGTGATCCGTTCGGCGTTCAACTGCAGCTTCATCCCCGCGAGCGAAGAACTCTGAAAGGAACTCAGTCCCGCCTCCTCGAGCCGCATGGCCACCACCTCGGTGCGCACGGCGTCTCTGATCACGCGCATGTCGGCCGTCGAAGTGGCGTTGTTGCCCGCGTAACGCACGGATTCGCCGGCCATCGTGCTGGAATCGACCACCAGATAGCCGCGTGTCTCCTTCGCGATGGTCTGCCGTGTCGCGAGGCTCTCGGCCTCGGCCATCCGCGCCGGCGCCACCTGACGCACCTCGGTACGCGCCGTGTCGCCCATGATGCCGCCGTTCAACTCCACCGCGATCCGCTTGCCCAGGTCGGTGCCGGTGCCGTCGAGGATGATGATCCTGGCGACGTTGGTGGATGCCTTGCTTCGCGAAGCCATCCATGGCGGTACGAACAGCAGCAGCCCGAAGATGATCGGTCCGAAGACCGTGGCGACGATGAACCAGCGCGTGCGGACACGCTCGAGGTATTCGCGTGCGGTCACCACCAGCAGCTTACGCATCGGATTCACGTCCTTCGGCTGAGTTCAGCGCGCCCACGCGCTCCACGAAAATTCGGTGCAGCGAAGCCTGGCCGAGCTCGAACCTGGAGATCCCGGCTCCACTCTCGACCAGTCGCCGCAGCAGAAGTTGCGCATCGGCATCGGGCGCGAGCTCGATATCGAACACGCGATTCGCTTCGTTGACGCGCGTCACGAGCGAGCTGTCGGCGAGCAGCGCTGCCACCTCGTTCGCGCGCCCATCGGCCAGCTCCAGCGCCACGCGGCGTCCTCCGTGCTCTGCGCGCACGCTGGACACGGGGCCGTCGAGCACCTTCTCGCCGCGCGCGATGATGCACACGGAGTCGCAGAGCCGCTCCGCACTGTCCATCATGTGCGTGCAGAAGAGAATGGTCTTTCCGCTTCTGCGCAGCTCCATCACGATGTCCTGGAGCATCTGCGCGTTGATCGGATCGAGTCCGCTGAACGGTTCGTCGAGGATCAGCATATCGGGGTCGTGCAGGAGTGCCCCGATGAACTGGACTTTCTGCTGCATTCCTCTCGAAAGATCGTCCACCTTCGCTTCGCCCCAGTCGCGGTCGCTGGTGCGGAGCCCGAGTCGCTCGAGCCACCCGTCGATTCGGTGATCGGCGTCGCGGCGCCCGATCCCCTTGAGCTCAGCGAGGAAGCGGAGAACGCGGCGCACCTGCATGCGCCTGTACAGCCCTCGTTCCTCCGGCAGATATCCGACACGGTCGATCGCGCCCGGCGCCGTGTTGGGTGCGCCGAGGATCTCGATCGAGCCTTCATCGGGCTCGATGATGTCGAGCACCATCCGGATCGTGGTCGTCTTCCCGGCGCCGTTGGGGCCGAGGATCCCGTAGACGGCGCCGCGCGGCACCGTAAGCGAGAGACCGCGCACCGCGGTGTGACCATCGTAGCGTTTGACGACGTTGCGTATCTGTACGGCTGGCTCGGTCATGCGGGGGGACGGGGGGAGGCGATGAGAGATGGGGCGACGGCGAGGGTGACACGGCCACCCTTCGCGCCGGACCGGAAGAAGATGGTGCAGGTACGCTCGTAGTGCCAGACAATCGAGGTCGCGACGATGGAACGCCGGCGCGGGCGCGGCCTTGCCCGCCATTCGACGCGCGCGTCATATTCGCTCATGAACGCAAGACAGCTTCTCGAACTCCTGGCGATCGCAACGCTGCTCACCGCCTGCGGCGGGACGCACGGCGAATCGTCCGACAGAATCGTGGTATTCAATGCGGGTAGTCTGTCGATTCCCATCCGCGCAGCACTCGACTCCTTCGCGGCGCGCGAGCACGTGACATTCGCGCAGGAAAATGCCGGAAGTCTCGAGACCGCGCGGAAGCTGACCGAGCTCGGCCAGATCCCCGATGTGATAGCGCTCGCGGACTACGAGGTCTTTCCGCACTACCTCATGCCCGAGCAGGTAGAGTGGTATCTGGACTTCGCGCGCAACCGCATGGTGCTCGCCTACACGCCGAAGTCGCGTTTCGCGGACGAGATCAGCACCGCGAACTGGTGGCAGATCGTGCAGCGAGAGGGAGTGCAGGTCGGCCGCTCCGATCCGAATCTCGATCCGAACGGCTACCGTACGCTCCTCACGATGCAGCTCGCCGAGAAGCACTACGGAGTCGCCGGCCTGTATGATTCACTCCTGGCGCACGCGCCCTCTCGCAACGTGCGGCCGAAGGAAGTCGATCTGGTGGGGCTCGTTCAGGCCGGCGAGATGGATTACATCTGGAGCTACGAGTCGCTCGCGACCGCGGCGGGGCTGAAGTTCGTCGAGCTGCCGACTGCGATAGATCTCAGCTCACCCGCCGACTCGGCGAGCTACGCCACGGTCTCGGTGCGGGTTCGCGGCAAGACGCCCACCGATTCGGTCACCTTTCGTGGCCAGCCGATCGTCTACGCGCTCTCCATTCCGAAAGGTGCGCCGCACCCGGACGTGGCGGCGCGCTTCGTGGCCTACATGGTGAAGGGCAACGGCGCGCGGATCATGCGCGCGACGGGACTCGACATGCTCGACCCGCCGATCGTGGTGGGAAGCGGCGTACCGGCGGTGGTTGCCACGGCCGCCGGTGGAGGGCCGGCGGGACCGAACGGCGCGCCGCGGTGAGCGGCGCGATCGCGGTGGCGCCGCCGGTGCGCTCGCACTCGGCGCATCGCCTCGCGAGCGTGCTCGCCGCGCTGGCCGCATCGATCTTCCTGCTCTTTCTCTTCGCCCCGATCCTCAGGCTCATCATCTCCGGCGGTGCCGGTGGGGTAGGGAGAATCTTCTCCGATTCCGAGCTGCGCGGATCTCTCGCGCTGACGGCAGCGACGGCCACGACAGCCACGATGATCGGCGTCGTTGGTGGCACTCCGATCGCGTACCTCCTCGCGCGGCGCGACTTCCGCGGGCGCGCGGTCGTCGCCGCGCTGATCGATCTGCCGTTGCTGATCCCGCATCCGGTGGCGGGAATCGCGCTGCTTCTCGTGCTCGGCCGGGAGAGCGCCGTGGGCTCGGCATTGCTGCAGGCCGGTTTTCGCATAGCGGGTTCCCCGGCGGGAATCGTTTGCGCGATGTTGTTCGTGTCCGCGCCGCTGTACGTGAGTGCGGCGCGCGAAGCTTTCGCACGTGTGGATCCGCGCTACGAAGCGGTGGGGCGAACACTGGGCGATCCCGCGTGGCGCGTGTTCCGCCGCGTCACGCTCCCGCTTTCACTTCGCGGCCTCATCGCGGCCGGCGTGGTGATGTGGGCGCGCGCGGTGAGCGAGTTCGGCGCGATCGTGATCCTCACCTACAACCCGAAGGTGGTGAGCGTGCTGAGCTACGACCGCTTCACGAGCTTCGGACTGCGCGAGGCGCTGCCCGTCGCCGCCGCGCTCACGATTCTCGCGCTGATCCCGTTGACCGCGTTGCGCGCGCTCCGACCGAACGGCGGCGCTGGAGCGGCGCTCTGATAGAGGTCGACTCGCTCGGCGCGCGCCAGGGAAGCTTCGAGCTGCGCGACATCACGTTCACCGTACCGACGGGCGGCTACGGGGTGGTGATCGGTCCTGCCGGATCTGGAAAGACGACGCTCCTCGAGACGATAGCCGGAATAATCCCGCGGCGAGCGGGAACGCTGCGGCTGATGGGGCGCGACGTGACGGCTCTTCCGCCGGAGCGGCGCGAGATCGGTTTCGTGTATCAGCACGGATATCTCTTCCCGCATCTCAGCGTGGAGGAGAACGTCGTCTACGGCGCCGCCGACAGGGGATTGGCGAGCGAGCTCTCCCGGCGGCTCGGCGTCACGCCGCTTCTCGAACGCGAGGTGCGGGGCCTCAGCGGAGGTGAGCGGCAGATCGTGGCGCTAGCGCGGGCAATCGCGGCGCGACCGAAGGTTCTTCTGCTCGATGAACCGTTCAGCGCGCTCGATCCCCGACGCCGCTCGCAGGTGCGCCGCACCGTGCGCGCGCTGCGCGACGAGCTCGCAATGACCGTGCTGCAGGTGACGCACGATTTCGCGGAGGCCGGCGTGCTCGGCGATCTGGCGATCCTGCTCGACGGTGGACGGGTGCTCCAGAGTGGTCCGCCCCAGGAAGTATTTCGGCATCCCGCATCGCCTTACATCGCGGAGTTCCTCGGCGTGGAGAACGTGTTCGCCGGCGAGGTCCACGTTCCAGGCGATGCGAGCGCCGTCGCCGCCGTCGACGGCGCCCTAGAGTTCAGCACCGAGGGTCTCACTTTTCATGCGGTGGGGAGCGCCGACCCCGGCGCGGCTCATGCGGTGATCCGGGCGGGCGAAGTGGTGCTTTCGCGTGAGCCGCAGCGCTCATCCGCGCGCAACAACTTCGAGGGGGTCGTATCGGAGGTGGCCACGACAGGTGCGCTCGCGCACGTGACGGTGGATGTGTCCGGAGTCCCGATCGTGGCCGCGCTCACGACCCGCTCCGCCGACGAGCTCGAGCTGGTACCCGGGACGCGCGTGTGGGTGAGCTTCAAGGCAATGGCGGTGCATCTCTGCTAGCGAGTGGGTGGTGTATTTCGAAGAGGTGGACGATGAGAATCTGGTCCCTGATCCTGCTCGCGTGCCTGGCGGCCTGCGGCGATTCCACCAGCGGCCCGCGCCGTGTGGTGCACGATGAGTTCACGTTCGACGATCCTGCCGGCGACACCGCGCTCTTCGCGGGCAGCGTGGACAGCTACCCCGCGACGGATGCGCGCCGCGTCAGCGGAGTCGTGACCGGCGACTCTCTCGCGCTCACCATCGAATTCGTCGATCCGATAACCCGCGCGACCTCGTCGACGCAGAACTCGCTGATCGCACTGATCGCGATAGATGCCGACGACGATGCCTCCACCGGAATCCCGCTGGACCAGGATTCCGGCACCGATTCCTCGTTCACCGCTCCCTTCCTCGCGGCGACCGGTATGGGCGCCGAGTACTTCGTTTTTCTCGATGTCCTCTCCAGCGGCGACGCCGACGTCGTCTACTTTCTCTTCCCCGACGAGACTGTGGCCACGTACCCCGTGACCTACACCGAGCGCTCGTTGACCATTCAGCTCCCCCTCTCCGTACTCGACATCCCCTCCGGCACCCGCTTCCGCATCATGGGCCTTGCAGGCAACCCCCAGCGCGTCACCGACATCTTCCCCGACCAGGGCGGGTACGCGGTTGGGGGTTCGATGTAAGGCTGAGAAACGGCAACAGGGAGAACGGCCGAGAACTGCAAGGAGACGAGGAGAACTTCCTTCTATGAGAGCTCCTTGTCTCCTTTGAAGGATCTCCTCGAGGGAAAGCACAATGTGTTTTGGGGGAACTGCTCCCGCCGGTAGAGCTCTACCCGCGGGAGCAGTTCCCACAATCACACCAAACTTTCACTGCATGGATCCTTCAAAGGAGACAAGGAGCTTCCACTGATACGGAGTTCTCCTCGTCTCCTTGCAGTTCTCGGCCGTTCTCCCTGTTGCCGTTTCTCAGCCCTGTCCCGTACTCACCTCGCGATGTTGGACGCGAGCCAGGAGAGGCTCTGGGCGACGTGGGCGCTCCAGTAGGGCCAGTTGTGGGCGCCGGGGTACTCGGCGAATACGTGCGGCACACCGAGGATGTCGAGTTCGGCGTGGAAGACGCGGGTGTCGTCGGCGACGGGGTCGTCGCGCCCGACGTCCATGTAGAGAGCGGGGAGGGGAGTCTCTGGCGATGTGGGGCGATCGAGGATGACGCGGACGCGGTGCGCAGGATCTCGCCAGCGCCAGGCAGGAAGATCGCGCCCGAAAGCGAGACGGCGGGTCTTCCATCGCACGCCGCCGGGATCGCCGGCCCACTGCGCCGTGATCTGATCGAACGTGGTGGCGTACACCGGCGCGCCCTCGAAGGGATGCGGACCAACGTACATCGGGCTCAACACGCCGCTGTGGCTCGCGGCCGCCGACCATTTGGAGGGATACTGCAACGCGAGCGCGATCGCTCCGTAGCCTCCCATGCTCAGACCGGCGATGCCGCGGTGCGCGCGGTCGCCGATCGTTCGATACACCGAGTCCACGTGCTGCAGCAGGTCGTGCGCGATGTAGTCATCGTAGTGGAGCCAGCGCACGCAGTACGTCGACGCGGGCTCCTTGCGCGTGCTGTCGGCGACGCACCCCGCGTAGTCGCCGATCGTGTTCCAGGTGGTGTACCAGCCGTCGTCGCCGTCGGGCATCACCACGATCATCTCCGGCATCCCCTGCGCGATCAGCGAATCCATCGCCGCGTCCAGGTGGCCGTGCTCCACCCAGTCGGTCTCCGCGCCGTACAGCCCGTGGAGGTAGTACGCCACCGGGTAGCGTCGCGTCGTGTCCGCGTCGTACGACGGCGGGAGATACACCAGGTAATGCTTCGTGGCACCGAGCGCGCTGGCGTAGAGGCTGTCGGTGCGCACAGTTCCATGCGCGGGTTTGGCGGCGAGTGGCTGCGCGGCTAGCAGCAGTGCCAGTACGAGTGAGATCACTTGGCTGGTTGGTGAGCGGCGTGGGTCGGTCGCCGAACGGACGAGGATGCGAGCTATGGCTCGGTGCTCTCTCCGTCCGGGAGTTGATCCCGCCTCTTGTGGACGAGTGCTTCGGAGAGCGCGCCCCACGCGAGGAGCGCACAGAGGTGACGGTTGGGGAGTCGGCTGACACCGGAAAACGCGCGCAGCTCGCCCAGCGACGATCCGGATTCCGGCGCCCTGCCATCGGACACCATACCGGTGAACTCCTCGGCAATCCGCTCGAGCTCGGCCACGCTCTTCCCTTCGACGAGGTGCGTCATCATCGACGCGGAGGCCTGCGAGATCGCACACCCCTGACCGGAGAAGCGCGCCTCGCGCACCCGGTCGCCGTCGAACGTGAGCTGCAGCTCGATGGTATCGCCGCAGAACGGATTCTTTCGCGTGATCTGCTCGTCGGGTGCGGCGAGCCTGCCACTGTTGCGCGGCCGGCGATAGTGGTCGAGGATGATGTCCTGATACAGCGCCGAAAGGTCTGGCGCCGGCTTGCCGCCGCGGTCAGATGGCGGCATGACCGAAGAGTTCCTTCGCGCTCAGAACGCCTTCGATCAGCGCATCGATGTCGGCCGAGCCGTTGTAGACGTAGAACGATGCCCGCGCGGTGGCGGCCACGCCGAGCCTCCGCATGAGCGGCTGGGCACAATGATGGCCTGCGCGGATGCAGACGCCGCTGGCATCGAGGATGCTCGAGAGGTCGTGCGGGTGGATGCCGGCGACGCTGAAGCTCACCACGCCGCTGCGCTCCTCGCCGGGCGGAGGTCCGTGCACCGTGATGTCCTCGATGGCCGCGAGCCGCGCGCAAGCCTCGTCCACGAGCGCGCGCTCGTGCGCGTGCACGCGGTCGAGGCCGAGAGCGTCGAGGTAGTCGACGGCGGCCGCGAGCCCCACCGCGCCGGAGACGTTGGGCGTCCCGGCCTCGAACTTGTGAGGCAGCACGTTCCAGCTGCTGCTCTCATCGTGTACGAACTCGATCATGTCACCGCCCATCATGTAGGGCGGCATCGATTCCAGCAAGTCGCGGCGGCCTACCAGCACGCCGATTCCCAGCGGCCCGCACATCTTGTGGCCGCTGAAGGCGTAGAAGTCCACGCCGAGCGACTCGAAGTCGACGGACAGATGCGGCGCAGCCTGGGCGCCGTCGCAAACCGCGATCGCTCCCACACTGTGCGCCAGCTCCGCGATCTCGCGTACCGGCGCGATGTCGCCGAGCACGTTGGAGACGTGGTGAAACGCCACCGCGCGAGTGCGCGGCCCGAGAAGCGCCGCGATCCGCGCGGGGTCGATCCGGCCGCCCTCATCGAGCTCGCAGATGCGGAGTCGCGCGCCGCGCTCGAGCGCGAGCTGCTGCCACGGGACGAAATTGGCGTGATGCTCGGCTGCGGTGACCACGATCTCGTCACCTGGCTGGACGTTCCGCCGCCCCCAGGAGCTCGCCACGAGGTTGAGCGACTCGGTGGTGCCGCGCGTGAAGATCAGCGACGCAGCGTCGCGCACGCCGAGGAAGCGCGCCACGCGCTCGCGCGCGGCGTGGTACCGCTCGGTGGCGCGCACCGAGAGCGCATACGCGCCGCGGTGCGGGTTGGCGTTGTCATGCTCGTACAGCGCACTGATCGCGTCGATGACCGCACGCGGCTTCTGCGACGTGGCGGCCGAGTCGAGATAGACCAGCTCCGGCTCGTTGACGAGGAGCGGGAAGTCGGTGCGTTCCGCCAGCGGTTTCACTCCACCCTCCCTTCGACGAAGATCTCGCCATCGGCGACGCGAACGTGATAGACGGCGATCGGTTCGGTGGCGGGGCCGCGTTCCACCGCGCCGGTGCGGCAGTCATACACGGTGCCGTGCCACGCGCACTCGATGCGGCCACCGGCCAGCACTGTTCCGGAAGACATAGTGTATCCCTGGTGCGTACAGACGTCGCTGATGGCGCGGACATCGCCGCCATCGTTCACGAGACAGATCCGCGTCCCGTCTTCCATGATCACCCCCAGCGCGGTGCCCGCGGGGAGATCGGAGAGACGGGCGACTGGAGGCATTCTTCTAAAGAGAGCAGGAAGCAGACGGCAGAAGGCAGGAACTATCTGGGAAAGGAAACAGGGAACAGAAAACAGGCAACAGGAACAGCACACCGGTCCTCGTCATTCCCGCGAAAGCGGGAATCCATGTTACTGCATCCAACATGGGTCCCCGCTTTCGCGGGGATGACAATGACTGGTGTGCCGGCTCCGCCGTCTGCTCTCTGCTTTCTGCCTTCTGGTTTCACTTTGTAAACCTGTTCAGCGTCTGCTCCTCCAGCTCGTCCCGGATCGCGCGGACGTCGATCTTCTCGAGCACGTCGGCCGCGAAGGCGTAGGTGAGCAGCTCGCGGGCGCGCTCGGCGGAGATGCCGCGGCTCTTCATGTAGAAGAGCGCGACGTCGTCGAGCCTTCCAACGGTGGCGCCGTGCGTGCAGCGCACATCGTCGGCGAAGATCTCGAGCTGCGGCTTCGTGTCGATCTGGGCGCGCTCGGAAAGAAGCAGATTGTTGTTCTGCTGCTTGCCGTCGGTCTTCTGCGCCTTCGCGTGCACGTACACACGCCCGTTGAACACGCCGTGCGATGCCCCGTCGAGAATCCCCTTGTACAACTCCCGGCTGAAGGTGTTCGGCTCGATGTGCTCCACCAGCGTCTGATGGTCCACATGCTGCTCGCCATCGACCATGTACAGGCCGTCGAGCGTGGCCCCGCACCCCTCGCCCGCGAGCGACGTGTGAACGTTGGTGCGCGACAGCGCCGCACCCGTCGCGAAGGAGAAGGACAGCATGTGGCTGTCGCGCTCCTGCGTCACCTGCACGTTCCCGACGTGGAACGCCTTCTCGCTCTCGCGCTGCAACTTGATGTGCTCGAGCGTGGCCCCGGTGCGCAGCACCAGCTCGCTCACCGTGTTGGTGAGGTACGCGGCGTCAGCCAGCGATACGTAGCTCTCGAGCACCGTCGCCTTCGAGTTGCGCTCGGCCACCACGAGGTTCCGCGGGTAGGTCACGAGCGAATCGGTGAGGCCTGTCGAGACGAACATGACGTGCACCGGTGCTTCGATCTCCGCATCGGGCGCGACATGCACGACTGCGCCGTCGTTCATGAAGGCCGTGTTGAGCGCGGTGAACGCGTCGTTCTCGAAAGCAGCCACCTTCGTGAGATGCTGTTCGAGAAGCACACCCGCTTCACGCCAGGCGCGCTTCAGGTTCGTGACGAAGAGGCCGCGCGGGAGATTCTTCGTGGACGAGAGCTCCGCGTCGAAGCGACCGTCGACGAATACCAGCCTGGGCCACTCGGGATGGCCGAAAGAGAAGGGAACCAGATCGGCTGCCTCCACGCGGCGCGGCGCCGGCGGCGCGAGCTGGAACTCGCGCTCCGCTATGGGCGCCACGCTGGTGAAGTGCCAGTCCTCGTTCTTCCTCGTAGGGAAGCCGAGCTCGCTGAAACGCTCGATCGCCGAATGGCGGAGCGACGGGAGCCACTCGGGCCCTTCCGCCACGCCTCCTCCGTTCGCCGTGAAGGCGGCGAAATCATCGACGTACGTCCGGGTCATGCCAGCGCCTCCTCCTTCTGCTCGACCCATTCGTAGCCCTTCGCCTCGAGCTCGAGCGCCAGCTCCTTGCCGCCGGACTTCACGATCCGACCTGCCGAGAGCACGTGCACGAAGTCGGGCACGATGTAGTTGAGAAGGCGCTGGTAGTGCGTGACCACGATCGTCGCGCTGTCGGGGCGCTTGAGCTTGTTCACGCCCTCGGCCACGATGCGCAGGGCGTCGATGTCGAGACCGGAGTCGGTCTCATCGAGGATCGAAAGACGCGGCCGCAGCACGGCCATCTGCAGGATCTCGTTGCGCTTCTTCTCGCCGCCCGAGAAGCCGGCGTTCACCGAACGCTCGAGCATCGCCGGGTCCATGTCCACCAGCGCGAGCTGCTCTTCCATGATGTCCAGGAACTCGAGCGGGTCGACTTCCTCGAGCCCCTTCGACTTCCTGATCTCGTTGTATGCGGTGCGCAGGAAGTACGCGTTCGAGACGCCGGGGATCTCCACCGGATACTGGAACGCCATGAAGACGCCTGTCTGCGCCCTCACCTCGGGATCCATCTCGAGCAGATCCTGTCCATCGAGTACCGCCGATCCGCCCGTCACCTCGTACGCCGGGTTTCCGGCCAGTACCTGCGCGAGCGTACTCTTTCCAGACCCGTTAGGCCCCATTACCGCGTGCACTTCGCCCGCGTTGACCGTGAGATCGATCCCCTTGAGAATCTCCCGATCCTCGGTTCCAGCCACCCTGGCGTGTAGATCCTTTATGATGAGCACGTTGTAGAGTTCCGATTAGAGTCCGATTTCGTCTACTTCAGGAAACAGGGGACAGGAAACGGGGAACAGGAATGGCCTCCGGAGTGAGGCTCCTTCCCTTGCGAGCCGGTACCCGTTCCCTGTTCCCTGTCCCCTGTTTCCTTCTTTCTCTCACCCAACGCTCCCCTCGAGCGTGATCCCCAGGAGCTGCTGCGCCTCGAGGGCGAATTCCATGGGGAGCTCCCTGAAGACTTCCTTGCAGAAGCCGGCCACGATCATCGACACGGCGTTCTCGGTGGATATGCCGCGCTGGCGCAGGTAGAAGATCTGATCTTCACCGATCTTCGAGGTGGAAGCCTCGTGCTCCACCTGCGCGGTGTTGTTGCCGACTTCGATGTACGGGAAGGTGTGCGCGCCGCAGCGGTTCCCGATCAGCATCGAGTCGCACTGCGTGTAGTTGCGCGCGCCGTCAGCCTTCGGCGACACGAATACGCGGCCGCGATAGCTGTTCTGCCCTTCACCTGCCGAGATCCCCTTCGATACGATCGTCGACTTCGTGTTCCGGCCGAGGTGGAGCATCTTGGTGCCGGTGTCCGCCTGCTGCTTGTTGTTCACCACGGCGACCGAGTACCACTCTCCCACGGAGTTGTCGCCCTGCAGGATCACGCTCGGATACTTCCACGTGATCGCCGAGCCGGTTTCCACCTGCGTCCACGAGATCTTGGAGCTCTCGCCCACGCACTTGCCGCGCTTGGTGACGAAGTTCAGGATGCCGCCGTTGCCCTCCTCGTCGCCTGAGTACCAGTTCTGTACGGTGGAGTACTTCACCGTCGACTCCTTCAGCGCCACGATCTCCACCACGGCAGCGTGCAACTGCTGTGTGGAGCGCTTGGGCGCGGTGCACCCCTCGAGATAGCTGACGTAGGCGCCCTCTTCGGCGACGATCAGCGTACGCTCGAACTGGCCCGTGTTCTCAGCGTTGATGCGGAAGTAGGTCGAGAGCTCCATCGGGCAGCGCACTCCCTTCGGGACGTACACGAAGGAACCGTCGCTGAACACTGCGGAGTTGAGCGCCGCGAAGAAGTTGTCGCTGTAGGGGACCACCGAGCCGAGGTACTTCTGCACCAGCTCCGGATGCTCACGCACGGCCTCGCCGAAGGAGCAGAAGATGATGCCGAGCTCCTCGAGCTGCTTGCGATAAGTGGTACCCACCGAGACGCTGTCGAACACGGCGTCCACCGCGACCCCCGCGAGCACCTTCTGCTCGCTCAGCGGGATGCCGAGCTTGTTGTAGGTCTCGAGGAGCTTGGGATCCACGTCGTCCAGACTTCCGATCGGCTTGGCCGTCCTGGGCGCGGAGTAGTATGTCTGCGCCTGGTAGTCGATGGGATCGTAGTGGACGTTGGGCCAGTGCGGCTCGGTCATGGTGAGCCAGCGGCGATACGCCTTGAGCCGCCATTCGAGGAGCCACTCGGGCTCGCCCTTCTTGGCGGAGATGAGCCGGACGGTCTCTTCGTTGAGGCCGTGGGGTATGGTATCGGCCTCGATGTCGGTGACGAAGCCGGCCTTGTACTCTCTGTTGACCAGAGTCTCGATGGAACTGCTCATCCGTTCTCCTTGGCGGCCGCGTTGATGGTTGGCCGAAATCGCACGTTGTAGCCGCAGGCGCCACACCCATCGAGGATGTGCGACCTGCGTTCTATGACCGCGCCGAGTGCACGTGAGAGGAAGCGCTCCTCGGCCTCGCATACTTCAGGGAACCGCTCCGCGACCGCGAGGATCGCGCAATTGTGCTCTACGAGCGCTCCGCCATCGTCCGCCGGTCGCCATTCGGGCATGAACCCCTCGCTGGCCAGCGTGCTGGTGACGTGCTCGAGCCTCTCTTCCTGCGACATGCCCCGCATCTCGTCGGCGAGCCGACTCTCGATCGCGTCGAAGTGCGAAGCGAGCATCCCGACCGCGGCGTCGCGCCCCTCGCGTTCCACCAGACCGCGGAGGAGTTGCATCAGCGTCTCCTCGTACCTTCTGGGGAAGAGCGCTTCGCCATCTGGTGCAAGCCTGTACTGGAACACCGGAGCCCCGACGCCCTTGCGACAACGAACGTGCTCCACCAGCGAGTCGGTCTCGAGCTCGCGAATGTGATGCCGGATCGTATTCAGAGAAGCGCCGAGCCGCTCCGCGAGATCCATCACGGATAGTCCGGGCGAACGCTTGAGCTCGATGAGGATGGCGGCGCGCGGTCCCTTCTGGCCGCGCGGAGCCCCTTCCGAAGTCATCGAACTCGCACTTTTCCGCACTGGAATGCCCCGTGTCTGGATAGCGCGAATCCTAAGTGAAATTATCGGGATAGTCAAGTTTGTGGGGCTTTTTTGGTGTGAATGTAACGCGTTGTCTCTCAAAAACTTGGAGGGTGGTGCAGCGCAGCGCTCGGCCGCGTCTGATTGGAACCGCAGG
>Ga0182738_1002612_pt1 | contig 21270 bp, 18 predicted proteins | sample eDN5th30CBELigMG_FD_128876 | JGI IMG/M metagenome (GOLD analysis project Ga0182738, IMG submission 128876) | Enriched Miracle-Growth compost microbial communities from Emeryville, California, USA - eDNA 5th pass 30_C BE-Lig MG (version 2)... ... | reverse complement strand
GGCCGACTTGTCAGCGGCATTCGGCTGCGCGTTGGCCGCCTGCGCCGCCGCGAGCTGTTCCGCGCGCGCCTTGGCGGCGGCGATGTCCCGCTGCGTCACGCCCCAGTGATCCAGCACCGTGACCTTCTGGCCTTTGTCGAAGACGAAGCCGCGGATATCGAGCGCATCGACGTAGGCGTGCTCGCTCAGCTTTTTGCCTTTGCGCCCGAATGCTCGGCGGCACGAGTAGTCGCTCATCACCTCGATTGTCGAGATGCGGCCGCCGAGCCGGCGTTTGGCCAGCGGCTGCAGATCCTTCGTGATCCAGGTATTGAGGGGCGCGAGCATTCCGCAGTTTACGAGCGCCGCGGGCGTGAAGGTCACGCTGCCGAGCCGCTGCAGGCGGATGGGCGCCGGCGTGCCGCATTCGCCCTCCTTGATCGGGGCCTCGTAGCTGATCGCGGCGTCGATCCCTTTGAGGATGCCCTCGCACTGCGCCTTCGCCGCCGCGATTTCGGCCTCGCTCCAGACATCCGGCGGGGGCGGGGCGACGGCAACGGCGGCCGCCGATTTCGCTACCGGCAGGGGAGGGACCTCGGCTTGCGCTCGATCGGAAGATTTCTTGGCCGGCGCGGCGTCCGCTGTGCACATGAGCATCGCGGTCATCATCGCCACGCCAAGCCCCAATCGCTGCATCTCTAGCGTCTCCACCAATTTGCGGGATGTGGCGCGGGCTCATCGATGAAGGATGAACGAATCGACCGCGCAAAGTTTCCTCGTAATCGGGCTCAGTGTATAGGGGAATCCGTCCGATTGATGATGGGGCCGGACCGGTCCGCGCGCGCGAGAAGGAAAACTGTGCAACACGATACCGCCATGGCGCAGATCCAGGCCGAAGGTGCCACGGAGCAACATGCCGACGAGCTCACGATCGAGACGCGCGGCTCCTGCGCCGTCGTCACGCTCAACCGGCCGCGCGCTCTCAACGCGCTGACGACCGACATGCGCGCCAAGCTGGCGTCCGCGTATCCGAATTTTGCCCGCGATCCGCAGATCTATTGCGCCGTCGTCCAGTCGGCGGGTGGCAGGGCTTTTTGCGCCGGCGGCGACGTGCGCGAAATCGTCCAATGGGGAAGAGAGGACCGCGCCCGGGCGCGCCAGGCCCTCAAGGATGAGTACGCGCTCAACTGGCTGCACGAGTGTTTCTCCAAGCCGACCATCTCGCTCATCGACGGGCCGGTGATGGGGTCGGGCGTCGGCATTACGCAGTATGGCACGCACCGGGTCGCTGGCGACGGCTACAGATTTGCGATGCCGGAGACGGCGATCGGACTGTTTCCCGATGTGGGCGCAGCCTGGCCGTTGTCGCGCCTGCCGAGCTCCATCGGCATGTACCTCGGGCTCACGGGCCGCTCCATCGGCAAGGCCGACGCCTTCGCGCTGGGGCTGCTGACACATTGCATTCCCGCGGCGCGCTTCGAGGAGATCAAGTCGGCCCTGGCCGACACCTGGCCGGTCGACACGGTGCTCGACGAGAAGCACGTCGATCCGGGGCCGGGGGAGCTTGCGGCCAAGGCGCCGCTCATCGCTGCGTGCTTCTCGGCGCCGAGCGTCGAAGAGATCATCGCGCGCCTGCAGGATGCCGCAGGCGAGCATCGTGCATGGGCGCTCGAGGTCGCCGCGGAGCTGGAGAGACGATCGCCGCTGTCGCTGAAAGTGACTCACAGGCATATCCGCGAGGCCACGCAGCGCGATCTGCGCGACACGCTGCGCGTCGATTTCCGGCTCGCCTGCCGCTTTCTCGACGGGCACGATTTCTACGAGGGCGTGCGCGCGGCGCTGATCGACAAGGACGGCGATCCGAAGTGGCGGCCAGCCGCGCTGAGCGACGTCTCGCAGGCGATGGTCGAGGAATATTTTGCGCCGCTCGGCGCGGACGATCTGACGCTGCCGACGCGGCCGGAGATGCAGGCAGCCCGCGTTTAATGGCGCCGTTCGGTGCGACGGCACGGTGAACGAAGTGTTTCGTCGGAGGCCGATTACTATTGATTTACTATGGGTATTTAGGTGACTTTTAGTTTTATGGCTTACCTGTTGGCATAACCCGGAAAAAACAAAATCCCGGGATCGGCGTCAAACAGTGTGAGGCAGTTATGAGTGTTGCACTCGACGTGGCGCGCCATCGTGCGCCAGTGCAGTCCGAGAGTTTTCGAGCTGAGTACCTGCAGGCATTGCGGCTCGTTGAAAGGCTGCACCGTCTGCTCCTCGACGTCATCAAGGATGAGTTCGATCGTCTCGGTGGCGCCGACCTCAACAGCGTGCAGGCGCTGCTGCTTTATAACATCGGTGACAGCGAGCTGACGGCCGGCGAGCTCAAGACGCGCGGCTATTACCTCGGCTCGAACGTCTCCTACAATCTGAAGAAGCTCGTGGACATGGGCTACCTTCATTACAAGCGGTCCGAGACGGACCGGCGCAGCGTGCGCGTGAGCCTCACCGAGAAGGGCAAGGAAGCTTGCCAGATCGTGCAGAAGCTCTACCAGCGCCAGCTCGGCTCCGTCGAGACCGTGGGCGAGGTGTCGGAGGACGACTTCCGCAATCTCAACAAGGCCCTCGTTCGCCTGGAGCGTTTCTGGTCGGATCAGATCCGCTACCGCCTCTAATCCTCGGCCGCTTCACGCCGACACCGCCGAATAGGAGCCCCGGGGAGCCATTCCCGCGGCTCCTTTTCCATTTTGTGCGCCTCCGCTTGCCTCCCGCATGGGCCCAGCTTAGTTTCGGCTTTGCACGGGGCTGCGAATATCTCGGAATTCCTGTCACTTGCGAGATATGCCGCCGCCCCCGGCCAAGCAGTTCGACGCGCACGCCGAGCGGGAGGGCTATCGTGGGCACGATGAGGGGGCTTTGGCTCGGCGCAGTCGGCGCCGCCGCCGGCATTGCGATTTTTGCGACGCAACCCGCCGGCGCGCAGGACTTCCTTCGCTTCGGGCCCGTCGGCGAGGGGCCGGCCGAGGTCAACCGCAGCTACGACCGCAGCTTCGTCCGCGAATGGCAGTCGAACCCTCCCAAGGGCTACCCGACGCTGGCCAGCGCCAACCTCGCACCGACCAAGGCGGCGATCGCTCGCTACGAGGAGATCGTGTCGCGCGGCGGTTTTCCGCTCATGCCGGATGTCGAGCTGGAGCAGGGCGCTTCCGATCCGGCGGTGGCGGTGTTGCGCCGGCGCCTTATGCGCTCGGGCGACCTGGCGGGAGACACGAGCTTCCCGGAGCACTTCGGCTCCGATCTCGACACGGCCGTCAAGCGCTTCCAGGCTTCGAATGGTCTCGCCCCGACGGGCGTGGTCGACAAGCGCACGATCGCAGCGCTCAACGTGCCGTCCGAGGTGCGCCTCGCACAGCTCAAGACCAATCTCACGCGTCTCACCGATCTCTCGAAGCTGGTCGGCAAGCGCTACGTGCTCGTCAATATCCCCGCTGCGCAGGTCGAGGCGGTGGAGAACAACGCCGTCGCGCTGCGCCACTCCGGCGTCGTCGGCAAACCGGACCGGCCGACGCCGCTGCTGCGCTCGACGATCACCGACCTCTCGTTCAATCCGATGTGGACGCTGCCGCCGACGGTGATCAAGGAGGACCTGATCCCGAAGGGCCGCGACATGCAGAAGGCCGGCGGCGATGTGCTGGTGAAGTTCGGCATCGACGCCTACGAGGGCGGCCGCAAGCTGGACCCCGGCTCGATCGATTGGAGCTCGTCGCGTCCGTTGTCGCTCTCGTATCGGCAGGCGCCGGGAAAAGACAACCCGCTCGGCTTCCTCAAGATCAACTTCGCAAACTCGAGTTCCGTCTATATGCACGACAGCCCGAAGGAGTCGCTTTTCGGGCGTAATTTCCGAGCTGCCAGCTCGGGATGCGTTCGCGTGCAGAACATCGAGCAGCTCGCCGCGTGGCTGCTCGCGGGCCAGGGGACGGCGGAGCAGGTGCAGCACCTCAAGGAATCCGGACAAACGAAGATGGTGCGGCTGCGGCGGCCGGTGCCGCTCTACTTCGCCTATGTCACGGCCTGGGCGACGCCGGATGGTGTCGTGCAGTTCCGCCCGGACATTTACCTAAAGGACGGGGTGGGCGAGATCGCCGCGGCGTACTAGATGTTCTGTCGCAGTGTTGACGGGCATCAAAGCGGCACGCCGGAACATGGCTGAATTTCGCATCCGCTCTTGATGGATGGCGCGACAATAGTCACGTTGCTCGTCAGCGTCTGGTGGGCGATGATCACGGAAAATAAAATGCGCTGGGGAGTGAAAGTCGCCTGATGGATTACGCAAAGAAGTTCCGGGACGCGCTCGATTCTGTCCATCGGGAAGGCCGGTACCGGGTTTTTGCCGACCTCAAGCGCCGCCGCGGGGCGTATCCTTCGGCCGATCACTTCAACAAGGTCGAGCCGCCCCGCCCCATCACCGTCTGGTGCTCGAACGACTACCTCGGCATGGGGCAGCACCCGGTCGTTCTCGCCGCCATGCATGAAGCGCTCGACACCGTCGGCGCCGGCTCGGGCGGCACGCGCAACATCTCCGGCACCACGCACTATCACGTCGAGCTCGAGGCCGAGCTTGCCGACTTGCACGGCAAGGAAGCGGCGCTGCTGTTCACGTCCGCCTACGTCGCCAACGATTCCACGCTCGCGACGCTGGTGCAGCTCCTGCCGGGCGCCGTCATCTTTTCGGACGAGAAAAATCACGCGTCGATGATCGCGGGGATCCGCCATGGGCGCGGTCCCAAGCGCATCTTCCGCCACAACGACATCGAGGACCTCGAGGCGCAGCTCAAGGAGTATGACCGCGCCACGCCGAAGATCATCGCCTTCGAGAGCGTCTACTCGATGGACGGCCACGTCGCCCCCATCGCCGCGATCTGCGACCTGGCCGAGAAATACGGCGCGCTGACCTACCTCGACGAGGTTCACGCCGTCGGCCTCTACGGACCGCGAGGCGGCGGCATCGCCGAGCGCGATGGCGTCATGCACCGCGTCGACATCATCAACGGCACTCTCGCCAAGGGCTTCGGCGTCATGGGTGGCTACATTGCCGCCTCGCGCGACTGCTGCGACGCCATCCGCTCGTATGCTGCCGGCTTCATCTTTACAACGTCGCTGGCGCCGACCCTGGCAGCCGGCGCCCTGGCCAGCATCCGCCACCTCAAATCCAGCCAGGTGGAGCGGACCCAGATCCACCAGCGCGCCGCCGAGGTCAAAGCCCGGCTCACCGCGGCCGGCCTGCCGGTGATGAACTCCCCGAGCCATATCGTGCCGGTCGCGATCGGCGATCCGGTGCACTGCAAGGCAGTCACCGACGCGCTGCTCGAGCACTACGCAATCTACGCCCAGCCCATCAACTACCCGACCGTGCCGCGCGGCACCGAGCGCATCCGGCTGACGCCTTCGCCCGTGCACACGCCCGAGCAGGTCGAACACCTCGTCGCGGCGCTGACGGACCTGTGGGAGGCCTGCCCGGTGGCCAAGGGTCAGTACGTGCGGCTGGCGGCCGAATAGGCCCCGCTGCGCTTCGGCGCACCCCGCAAAAATCGCTAGTTGGAAACCCCAAGAAGCTGTACGGGTTGAGCCCGGCGCGGCGCCCTCCTACTATGGGCTGGAGCCCATTGGGCCGCCCAAGCGCCCTCAGAACGCCCATTCATCTGTCCGCGAACGTAAGGATAACCACGAATGTTGAACGCCAAGGCTGAGCCCTCGAAGAGCGGATTTTTCACCGCCACCCTGACCGAGAGCGATCCTGAAATCGCGGATGCGATCAAGAAGGAGCTGGGCCGGCAGCAGCACGAGATCGAGTTGATTGCTTCCGAGAACATCGTCTCGAAGGCGGTTCTGGAAGCCGCCGGCAGCGTCCTCACCAACAAGTATGCCGAGGGCTATCCGGGCAAGCGCTATTACGGCGGCTGTCAGTACGTGGACATCGTCGAGCAACTGGCGATCGACCGGGCGAAGAAGCTGTTCAACTGCGGCTTCGCCAACGTGCAGCCGAACTCGGGCAGCCAGGCGAACCAGGGCGTCTTCAACGCGCTCGCGCAGCCGGGCGACACCATCCTCGGCCTCAGCCTGGCGGCCGGCGGCCATCTCACCCACGGCTCGCCCGTGAACCAGTCCGGCAAGTGGTTCAAGCCGGTGTCGTACATGGTGCGTCCGGACACGCACCGCATCGACATGGACGAGGTCTACAAGCTGGCCGTCGAGCATAAGCCGCGGATCATCATCGCCGGCGGCTCGGCCTATCCGCGCCACATCGAGTTTGCCGACTTCCGCGCCATCGCCAACGAGGTCGGCGCCTACCTGATGGTGGACATGGCGCACTTCGCGGGACTGGTCGCGGGCGGACTGCATCCGAGCCCGTTCCCGCACGCGCACGTCGTCACCACGACGACGCATAAGACGCTGCGCGGCCCGCGTGGCGGCGCGATCTTCACCAACGACGAGGATATCGCCAAGAAGATCAACTCGGCGATCTTCCCGGGCATCCAGGGCGGCCCGCTCATGCACGCCATCGCCGGCAAGGCCGTGGCCTTCGGCGAGGCGCTGCGCCCCGAGTTCAAGATCTACGCCAAGAACGTGATCGAGAACGCCAAGGCGATGGGCGAGGTGCTGGTCAACAACGGCTTCGCGCTCGTTTCCGGCGGCACCGATACGCACCTCATCCTCCTCGACCTGCGGCCGAAGAAGCTGACCGGCAACATTTCCGAGAAGGCCCTGGGCCGCGCGAACATCACGACCAACAAGAACGGCGTCCCGTTCGATCCGGAGAAGCCGATGGTCACGTCGGGCATCCGCCTCGGCGCGCCGGCCGGCACCACCCGCGGCTTCGGTGTCGCCGAGTTCCAGGAGATCGGCCGCATGATCTCCGAGGTGCTCGACGGGCTCGCGAAGAACGGCGAGGCCGGCAACGGCGCCGTCGAGGAGAAGGTCAAGGCGCAGGCCATCGATCTCTGCAATCGCTTCCCGATCTATTCCTGATAGTAGGTTATCGACATCGTGGGGCGCGCTTGGGATTTCCTGGGCGCGCCTCGTTGCTTTCGCCGCCTCGCAGCGGCTAAGAATCATCCGCCGCGCTCGGCAGTCAGGGCTGGCGGCGGAGGAAGGCCATCATGCGCTGCCCCTACTGCGCCGGCGAGAATACGCAGGTCAAAGACAGCCGCCCCACCGAGGAGAACGCGGCCATCCGGCGCCGCCGCGTCTGCCCCGACTGCGGCGGCCGCTTCACGACCTTCGAGCGCGTCCAGCTTCGCGAGCTGCTGGTCGTCAAGCGCTCCGGCCGCAAGGTGCCGTTCGATCGCGACAAGCTGATGCGCTCCGTCGAGATCGCGTTGCGCAAGCGGCCGATCGACCATGAGCGCATCGAGCGGATGGTATCGGGCCTCGTGCGCCAGCTCGAGAGTGCCGGCGAAAGCGAGGTGGCCTCGTCGGCCATCGGCGCACTGGTGATGGAGGCGCTGCGGGGGCTCGATCCGGTCGCCTATGTTCGCTTCGCCTCGGTCTACCGCGACTTCCGCGCCGCCACCGACTTCCACGAGGTCCTCGGCGAGATCGCGGCCGAGCCCGTCGTCGGCCAAGACGCGCCCCATATCGGCTTCGACAGCCCCGTTGTGGACGCCGCGGCGCTCAAAAAGCACTGAGCGATGGCTCCCGAGGCACGCCAGGTCTTCGATACCGAGATGATGCGCATTGCGCTGCGCATGGCGGAGCGGGGACTTGGAACCACCGCACCCAATCCGGCCGTCGGCGCAGTCATTGCCGACGAGCGCACGGGTGAGGTCATCGCACGCGGATGGACGTCGCCGCGCGGCCGCCCGCATGCCGAGCCGCAGGCGCTGCTGCGCGCCGGGCACCGGGCACGCGGCGCCACCATGTACGTGACGCTGGAGCCGTGCTCCCATCACGGCATGACCCCGCCTTGTGCCGATGCCATCGCCAATGCCGGCATCGGGCGCGTCGTCTGCGCCATCGAGGACCCCGATCCGCGCGTCGCCGGAAGCGGCCTCGCCCGCTTGCGGCAGGCTGGTGTTGCAACCGAGCGTGGCGTGCTGGCGGAAGCGGCCCACTGGCTGACGGCGGGGCACATCCTGCGCGTCACGGAGCGGCGCCCGTTCATCACCGCCAAGCTGGCGCTCGACGCCACCGGCGCCGTGCCGCGGGGTAATTCTGGTCAGCCGCAATGGGCAACCGGCCCCGCGGCCCGCGCCGCCGGGCACCTCCTAAGGGCGCGCGCCGACGCGATCCTCGTTGGACGGCGTACCGTGCTCGACGACGATCCGTTGCTCACCTGCCGGCTGCCCGGCCTGGAAGGGCGGTCGCCCATTCGCGTCGTCCTGGCGCGCGATCTGGGCGGCCTTGAAGCCTCGCGCCTCGTGAATACGGCGCGCCAGCGTCCTACTTGGGTAATGTGCGCCGAGGCGAGCGACGCCTCGCATCTCGATGCCACCGGAGTGGAGATCATCCGGTCCCGCACTGTCGATGGCCGGCTGTGGCTCCCGGCGGCTATGGAGTCACTGGTGGCGCGCGGCGTGACGCGTGTTCTTATCGAAGGGGGTGCAGCAACCTGGAGCGCTTTCTCGCGCGCCGGACTGATCGATGAGGTCGTGCTGTTCCGCGCAGAGGGCGCCACGCGGGAGGCATCGCGCGAGACGGTTCTGGCGGCGCTGAGCCGCTACGTCGAGGTGGCCGGCTTCGATATTTACGATCGGCGAACCATGGGCGGCGACGATATGTTGACGCTGCGCCGGCAATGGCACCGCGGCGACCACCGCATGCGACGGCAATGAACGAGTAGAGCAGCGAGGAGCGAGGGCATGTTCACCGGCATCGTCACCGGTATCGGCGAGGTCATCGCGCGCGAGGGCGGGCGCTACACCATCCGTTCGCATTTTCCCGTCGAGCAGCTCGAGGTGGGCGGCTCGATGGCGTGCGACGGCTGCTGCCTGACGATGACGTCCCTCTCCGCCGAGCAGCAGGGCAGCGTCTTCACGGTCGACGTCTCCAACGAGACACGCGGCATGACGACGCTCGATGCGTGGAAGCCGGGGGACAGGATCAACCTCGAGCAGGCCATGCGGCTGGGCCAGGAGCTAGGCGGTCATCTCGTCACGGGGCACGTCGATGGGACCGCGCGCATCGTCGACGTGGTGCCGGACGGTGAAAGCCGCCGCTTTTCGTTCGAGGTGCCCGACCACCTTGCTCCCTATATCGCGCCTAAGGGATCGGTAGCCCTGAACGGAGTATCATTGACCGTGAACGAGGTGAGCGACTGCCGCTTCGGCGTGAACCTCATTCCGCACACCTTGACGGTGACAACCTGGGGAGCGAAAACCCCCGGAACCCTGGTCAACCTCGAGGTCGACCTGTTTGCGCGCTACATCGCGCGGCTCCTGGAGTTCCGCCCGTGACGCACGACGTCAGCAAGTACGTCATCTCGGAAGGTCGCGGGTGCCTCTCATCCGTCACCGAGATTCTTGACGACATGCGCAACGGCCGCATGGTGATCCTGGTCGACGCGGAGGAGCGCGAGAACGAGGGCGACCTCGTCATTCCCGCGCAGATGGCGACGCCCGATGCGGTGAACTTCATGGCCCGCTACGGGCGCGGGCTCATCTGCCTGACGCTGACGGGAAGCCGCGCGAAGGAGCTGCAGCTGGAGGCGATGGTCGGGCACAATCGCTCGCGCAATCGCACCGCATTCACGCAATCCATCGAGGCGCGCGAGGGTATATCGACCGGCATTTCGGCCGCGGACCGCGCCCGCACCATTGCCACCGCCATCGACCCGACGAAGGGCGCCGCGGACGTCGTCTCCCCCGGCCACGTCTTCCCGCTCGTCGCCCGTGAGGGCGGCGTGCTGATCCGCGCCGGACACACCGAGGCGTCCGTCGATCTGGCGCGCCTTGCCGGCCTTTATCCGGCGGCGGTGATCTGCGAGATCATGAACGACGACGGCACCATGGCGCGGCTGCCCGACCTCGTCGGCTTCGCCCAGCGGCATGGGCTGAAGATCGGCGCCATCGAGGATCTCATCGCTCACCGGCTGCGCAACGAGCACCTCGTCCGGCCCGTGGCCAAGACGGGCGTCTCCACCGATGCCGGGCGCTTCGACCTGCACGTCTACGAGACGACCGTCGAGCCGGGAGAGCATCTGGCGCTGGTAAAGGGCGATCTGTCGGCGCCGGGCCCCGTGCTCGTGCGCGTTCACGCCGTCAACCTGCTCGCCGATGTGCTCGGTGTCGGCGACGACGCTGCGACGGACCAGATCGGCAACTCGCTGCGCATGATCGAGCGCGAGGGTCGCGGCGTCGTGGTTCTCATACGCGACCTGCGGCCGAAGATCATATCCGAATGGATCGCGTCGCGCGGCCAGCCGAAGAAGGAGAGCGAAGGCGTGCGCGAGCGGCGCCGCGTCGAGATCGGCATCGGCTCGCAGATTCTCACCGACCTCGGCGTCAGCGACATGGTGCTGCTGACCAACTCGCCGGCGCATGTCTATGTCGGCCTGGAAGGCTTCGGATTGCGCATCGTCGGCACGCGCGGGATCGAATGACATGATCGTCAAGGCTGACACACCGGCGCGCACGGGAACGGCCAGCAAAGGCCCGCTGCGCGCGCGCATCCTCATCATCGAAGGGCGCTTCTACGACGCGATCGCCGACGAGCTCGCCGCCGGAGCGGTAGCGGCGTTGGAAGCGCAGGGTGTCGCCTACGACCGCGTGACGGTACCGGGCGCGCTGGAAATTCCGCAGGTGCTGGCGCAGGCCGTGGCCACGGGCCTCATTCCGGGACAGGGCGGGGGCGGCAAGTGGGACGGCGCCATCGTCCTCGGATGCGTGATCCGCGGCGAGACCTCGCACTACGACATCGTCTGCAACAACGCCAACCACTGGCTGATGCAGGTTGCCATCAAGCACACCGTGCCGGTCGGCAACGGGATTCTTACGGTGGACACGGAAGCGCAGGCACTGGCGCGCGCACGTGGGGGCATCGACGGCAAGGGGGGCGACGCGGCGCGCGCGTGCTTGCGCCTGATCGAGCTGCAGCGAGCTTTCGAGGGGCAAAGCGTATGACGACGACGAGCAACGCCAAGCCGGTGCCCGGCAAGATCGCACTCGCCCCGCGTACGGCGGCGCGCGTCGCGACGGTGCAGGGCCTCTACCAGATGGACCTTGCGGGCACCGACCTCAATGCGGTCATCGACGAGTTCGTGCGCCTGCGCTTTCCGCGCCCGCCGGGAGACGAGGCGGCCGCTGGTGCCGACCCCGCATTCTTCGCCGAGCTGCTGCGCGGTGTGCTTCGCCGCCAGCGCGACATCGATCCGCTCGTCGATCAGCAGCTCGCCGAGGGATGGCGGCTAGTACGCATCGATGCCATCGTTCGCGCCATTCTGCGCGCCGGGGTGTTCGAGCTGATGGAGCGGCCGGACGTTCCTTCCCGCGTCGTCATCAACGAATATATCAACGTCGCGCACTCGTTCTTCTCGGACGACGAGCCGAAGGTCGTCAATGGCGTGCTCGACAAGCTTGCTCGCAAGCTGCGTGCTGCCGAGTTCGATCGCGATGCCTCCCGATCCAAATGACCCCGCCTCCGCCGGCGCTCCCGAAAGCGAGGAAGCGCTGATCGCGGAGTTCTGGGCGCCGCTGGCGGCGGACCTCGGTGGCGCTTACGACCTTCAGGACGACTGCGCGACGATCGCGCCGCCACCGGGCACGGAGCTCGTCGTTACCGCCGATGCGCTGATCGCCGGCGTCCATTTCCTCCCCGACGAGGAGCCTGCCTCGATCGCCTGGAAGGCGCTGGCGGTAAACGTGTCGGATCTCGTCGCCAAGGGCGCGACGCCGCTCGCATATCTGATGACGCTTGCGCTGCCGGGAAAGCCCGCTCGCGATTGGCTGGCAAGCTATGCGGCGGGTCTTGCCGCCGCGCAACAGGCGTTCGGCTGCCGGCTTGCCGGCGGCGATACCGACCGCACGCCGGGTCCGCTCAGCGTGTCGATCACCGCCCTCGGCACCGTTCCAATCGGCGGCATGGTCAGGCGCGCCGGCGCGCGGCCCGGCGATCACGTCTACGTATCCGGCACCATCGGCGATGCCACGCTCGGCCTGGCTGTGCGCCTCAACGAGCAGGCGGTCCTCGCGCAGCTCGCACCGGAGGCGCAACGATATCTCGCAGGGAAATTTTCCCGTCCGCAGCCGCCGGTTGCACTCGGCGCTGCGCTACGTGCGTGCGCTTCCGCGGCGATAGATATTTCCGACGGCCTGCTGAAGGACTTCGACCGGCTTTGCCGCGTCTCCGGCGTCAGCGGTAGCCTTGACGCATCTCGCGTGCCGCTATCGGAGGCGGCGAGGACGGCCATCGACAGCGGCATCCGCACGGCCGCCGATCTGATGACCGGCGGCGAGGACTACGAGGTGCTGGCGACCGTGCCTCCCGGCCGCGCCGCTGAATTCGAGCAGCGTGCAGCCGCGTGCGACACACGCGTCACGCGTATCGGCGAGGTCGGCGATGGGCAGGCGGGCGCATCGGTGCTCAGCGTGTCCGGCGAGCCAATGCGTGTCGAAAAAATGGGCTGGGATCACTTTTCGTAGGCCACTGTGCCTTGCGAAACGGCGGGCTGCGACCAAATCGCATCGAGCGGCGGCCGTTCGTGGCGATACACAGACAAATCGGTGCGCACCTGTCTTGGTTTGGCCATATCATGGCGTCTATTGAGGCAACGGTGCCAAGCATCGAGAAGCGAGATTTGTGACGATCGCTTTCGGGTCGGTGTCCGTCGTTTGCACAAGTAGGATTGGGACGCTCTTATGCTGAAATCTCGCGCGCTCGCGCGACGACTCTCAGGCTCGCAGCTCCTGCGCTGGAGCGCCGCGAGTTGCGCCTTGGCCCTCTGCACAATGGTCCTCGTGCTTATGCTCAAAGTGGCGCCTGCATACGCGCAGGCGGCGCAGGCCAACTGGTGGGAAAGTCTCACCGGCTCCGGCACGCCGGACTATACGGGGCGCCGCTCGGAGGAGCGGGAGCGCGAGCGTGCCGCGCGTCAGGCGGAGCCGCTCGATGATCTGCGCCCCGACGCCGTGCCGCTGCGCTCCGACGAGATGGTCATCTCCATCGAGAATGCCATCGGCCGCTATCAGCAGATCGCGCAGAAGGGTGGCTGGCCGGTGGTGCCGCCCGGCCGCATGATGCGCGAGGGCGAGGACGACGAACGGGTGCCGATTTTGCGCCGCCGCCTGATGGCGAGCGGTGATCTCAGCTCACGCTCGCAGTATTACAACTCCTATACGTTCGACGAGGAGCTCGCCAACGCCGTCCGCCACTTCCAGCGGCGTCATGGCTTGCGGCCCACGGGGCGCATCGAGCGCTCGACGTATCCCGCGCTCAACATGACCGTCGATGAGCGCATCACGCAGCTTCGTCTCAATCTCGGCCGCGTCCGCGAGCTGATCGCGACGCCGGCGGAGGAGCGCTACATTCTCGTCAACGTGCCAGCCTTTCAGCTCGAGGCCGTCGAGCGCTTCGAGGTGCAGCAGCGTCATCGCGTCATCGTCGGCCGCACCGAGCGCCAGTCGCCGTCGGTCAAGGCGACCGTTCGCGCGCTCAATTTCTTTCCCTATTGGCGTGTGCCCGACAGCGTCGCGCATCTCGATCTCATCCCGCGCCTGAAGAAAGAGCCCGACTACCTGCAGAATGAGAAGATCCGCGTGCTCGATCCTTCCGGCAACAAGGAGCTCGATCCGCACGCGGTGGACTGGTCGGCGCCCGAGGCGATGCGGTTGAAGTTCCGCCAGGATCCGGGACCGCAGAACGCGCTCGGCCTCGTTCGCATCGACATGCCGAACGAGCACACCGTCTACATGCACGATACGCCGATGAAGCAGTTGTTCGGGCAGCGCTCGCGCGCATTCAGCGCCGGATGCGTGCGCGTGCAGGGCGTGTTTGATCTTGCCGATTGGATCGCCCACTACGAGCCGGGCTGGGAGCAGCCGGGTCGCGCGCAGCAGGTCGTCGAGGCAGGGCAGGCGGTAGACGTGAACCTGACGCGGCCAGTGCCGGTCTATTTCGTCTACATCACGGCCTGGGCCGAGCGCGACGGCGATGTCGAGTTCCGGCCGGACATCTACGGGCGCGACGGTGCCGTGGATCAGATCGCCGAGATGGACCGCGATCCGAACGAGCCGGCGCCCACGGTTACGCTGGCGCCCTGAGGCAAGGCACGAGGGTTGCAGTGCAGGCGGCCGATATAGCCGTTGCACGCGGGCAGCGGCGCACGCGCCCGGTCATATTCGCAACCGGTCGTTTGTTGAGATCGTCGACCGTTTCCAGGATGGGCCGGTGCTCGCCGATTTGCGGCAGACGCCAGATGCCGGCGCGACCGCACTCGGCCACCGCGATACGCCCAGCTGTCGAGAAGGAAATTGGCTCCGCGGGTAGGATTCGAACCTACGACCAACCGGTTAACAGCCGGTGGCTCTACCACTGAGCTACCGCGGAATAGCCTAGCCTGTAAGGCGTCGCGCCTCTTAGCAGAAAGCGCTGGACGGTGCCAGCACCTTGCGTCGGGGCGGACCCCTCGAGGCGCGGCCCCTGCACTCTCACAATCACGCCGCCTAATCAAGGGCCTCGTGGAGATTGCGGCGACGCCGCCCGCCCACCGGTGCCTCCGTCGCACCAGATATTGCCGCGGTTGGGCCAGCGCTGGGCGAGACCTTCGCCCATGAGGATACGGCCGACGTCACGGCCGTCCGCCAGCAGAATATCGACCAACGCGCGGCCGTTGGGATCGTCGCGGCCGCTGGGGCGGATGCGGTAGCTGCCGGCCAGCAGCTCCTGCAGCCGATTCCGGGCGGCTACGGCAAGCTGCCGCTCGTTGCCGCAAGCGGCTTCGGCCAGCTCCGGCGCATCGATGGAGATGAGGCGCCACTTCTTGCCGTTGTCGCGGCCGGTGTCGCCGTCGATGATGCAGCTCTGCAGCGGACGGCCGTAGCAAAGCGGAACCGGGCCGTGCCGTTCCTCACCGACCGGCGCCGTGTAATGGCGCCACGCGGCCGCCGCGATGGCGGCGAGGCAGGCGATGCCAATGGATATCGCGAGCGTGCGAGGACTGCCGCCGTTGCCGAAAATGCGGCGATAGCGCCAGTAGCGGTCGCGCCGTGCCCGCCGCGAGCGGCGTCGACGGGCCTCGCGTCCGGCGGCGCGGGCGGGTGTGTGCGTGACATCGACCATGGCGAAGCTAGCCGGCGTATCGGCTAACAAATCGTTGCGCGCCGTCGTTTCGCGCCAAGCGGCTCAGTCTCGCATGTCGAGCACGCGCGACAGCACGTCGATGACCTCGTCGATCTGCTGGCGCTCGATGACGAGCGGCGGCGCCAGCGCGATCGTGTCGCCGGTGGCCCGTACGAGCAGCCCGCTACGGAACGCTTCGACAAAGCGGCAGTGGGCGCGGCGGCCGACGTCGCCGGCTATGGGCTCCAGCTCCACGGCGCCGATCAGCCCGATGTTGCGGATGTCGACGACGTACGGCTTGTCCTTCAAGGAGTGCAGCGAATCCTCCCAATAGCGCGCCAGCGTCGCCGCCCTCGTCAGCAGTTGCTCGTCGGCGTAGACATCGAGTGTCGCGATGCATGCGGCGCTCGCCAGCGGGTGCCCCGAATAGGTGTAGCCGTGCGCAAGCTCGATGGCCGCTTCCGGTCCGCCCATGAACGCGTCGTGGATGCGCGACTGCACGAGCACCGCACCCATCGGGACGGCGCCGTTCGTCAGGCCCTTCGCCACCGTCATGATGTCCGGCACGACGCCGAAGTAGTCGGCGGCGAAGGGCGTGCCGAGACGCCCGAATGCCGTGATCACCTCGTCGAAGATCAGCAGGATATCGTTCTCGGCGCAAATTGCCGCCAGCCGTTTCAGGTAGCCTTTGGGTGGCACCAGCACGCCGGTCGAGCAGGCGACGGGCTCTACGATGACGGCGGCGATGGTCGAGGCATCGTGCAGGGCGATGAGCCGCGCCAGGTCGTCGGCAAGCTCGGCGCCATGCAGCGGCTCGCCGCGGCTGAAGGCGTTGCGGTCCGGGTCGTGCGTATGGCGCAGATGATCGACGCCGCTCAACAGCGTGCCGAACATTTTGCGGTTGCCGGCAATGCCGCCGACCGACATGCCGCCGAAATTGACGCCGTGATAGCCGCGCTCGCGGCCGATCAGGCGCGTCTTCGATGCGTTGCCTTTCGCCCGGTGATAGCCGAGCGCGATCTTCAGGGCCGTATCGACGGACTCCGATCCGGAGTTGGTGAAGAACACGTGGCGAAAGCCCGGCGGGGCAATCTCCACCAAGCGCTGGGCGCATTCGAAGGCGCGCGGATGCCCCATCTGGAACGTGCCGGCAAAGTCGAGCTCCGCAGCCTGCCGCTGGATGGCGGCCACGATGCTTTCGCGACAATGCCCGGCGTTGACGCACCACAGGCCGGACGTGCCGTCGATGACGCGGCGATCATCGTCGGTCCGGTAGTAGATGCCCTTCGCCGAGGCGAACAGCCGCGGCGATCTTTTGAAATCGCGGTTCGCGGTGAAGGGCATCCAGAATGCCGCGAGCTTGTCGTCGTTGGTCATGGAGATGCGCTCGAACGAATGTGCGTTCCGGAAGGATGTAGCCAGCCGGTATGTCTCCCGCACTACCAGTCATCGCCGCGGGCGCAAAGCGGTGCACGAGGGCGAGGCACCGGCGCGCAGCCTCGGCAAGCGTGCTGGAGCGTACCGACTTGGCCGTGGCACAAGCGCCGTAAACGCAATTTTCCGCGCCGCCGCACGCTTGTTGGGCGCTCCGGGCAGTGATCTATTCGCCGAATATTGGGGTGACGGGAATGGATTTTGCATCATGCGATGGGCGATTTTGCCCGCGGTGCTGGGGCTTGCGGGGTGTGTCAACTCCAGCTCCATCGTGACACCGACCGGGCACGAAGGATTTAGCATCAACTGCAGCTCGCAGGGCATCGTCGGAAGCTCGAGCTCTTGCCTCGAGGAGGCCGCGCGGCGTTGCCCGGCCGGCTACACGATCCTCAACGCGGACGAGCCGGGCGCAGCGCCCGTCGTGACCGGAAGCACCGGCAGCGTCACGACCGTCGCCAGTGCCGCAGGTCAGGACGGCACCGCGCCGCAACCGGCGGCGGGCAAGCGCAACATGATCGTCGAGTGCAAGCCTCAGCCGCCGCCAAAGCCGGACGACCCGTCTCTTGGCCCCGCGGCAGGCGCGGCGCCCAAGCCGGCGATGGCGAACTGAGCACCGGCGCGAGGAACGCCCGCTCGCGGCCCGTCGCGCATCGCGCTGCGCAGCGGCCGGGAAGTCGTGCTGAATCTATAGAGAGAATGTTGGAGGCCACGCCCGGAATCGAACCGGGGTGCGCGGATTTGCAGTCCGCTGCGTCACCACTCCGCCACGTGGCCAATCCGCCCGGCGACGCCGAAGCCCGCAAGCGAATGCGCCGTGTATCACACGGACCGGGGCGCTGCAAAGGGGAAGCGAAAGCCCCCGCGCCGAGCTGGAAATGGGCGAGGCGGCACGTCCCGTCGCGTTTCCCCCAAGGGTCGGCTAAGGTGCGTTCACGCTCCAGATCGAGGCCGAGGGGAAAGAGATGGTCGACGCCGCAACCCAGCGTTTGAACATGGTTGAGAGCCAGGTGCTCACCAGCGACGTGACCGACCACAGGATCCTGCGCGCCATGCGGGCGCTGCCGCGCGAGGAGTTCGTTCCGAGCGCGCTGGCGGCGCTGGCCTACATGGATGAGGCGCTACCGCTGAACGCCACGGGAACGCATCGCCGGTGGCTCCTTGCTCCACGGGTTCAGGCGAAGCTCCTGCAGCTCGCCGATATTGGCGACGACGACCACGTGCTCGATGTCGGCAGCGCGACGGGCTACTCCGCCGCGCTGATCGCCAGCTTTGCCCGCAGCGTCATCGCACTCGAGTGCGACGAGCAGCTCGCCGCGGCGGCGCGGACGACATTGGGCGACGGGGGCATCGGCAACGTCAGCGTGGTGTCCGGCAAGCTCGCCGCCGGCTGGCCCGGCAAGGCGCCGTACGACGCGATCATCATCGAGGGCTCGATCGATGTCCCGCCCGAGGATCTCGTCGACCAGTTGAAGGACGGCGGCAGGCTGGTGGCGGTCGTCAACGACGGCGGAATCGGCAAGGCTACACTCTGGCGCCGGCTCGGCCGCTCGACGGATAAGCGGGTTGCGTTCGACGCCACCGCGCCTGAGCTACCAGGCTTTGCAAAAACTCCCGCATTCGTTTTGTGAAGCGTAAGCGTTGACTCTGCAATGTTGGGGACGCGTCCGATTTCGTGCAGAGTTTCCGTTAGTTGATACGTGCGGATGTGGCGCTGTGCCGCGACTCAGTGTGTGATTGAAGTCACGCAGCCACAAGGGTTTTCCACCAACGGTCCCCTGCCACTACACAAATCAGCGGCTACACCCCAGACTCTGACGGCAATCGCGATTCAGTACCCGGGCTCGGGGAGGCCCGTGCGGTTGCGGCTGAGGGGACGTAATGCGCACGGCCGTCACAAAAAATCTTCCGCAACAACGGGTTTGCCACTTGGGCACGGGGTCGAGACAGCGGTCACAAGTTCGGGTCCATCGCCGGCGCACGCAGGCCATGCAGGCGCTGTGTGCGGCGCTTGCCATTGGCTTCGCCAGCCCGGCAATGGCCGAGACTTTGAAAGAGGCCTTGTCCGCGGCCTACGGGTATAACCCGCGTCTCGACGCGCAGCGCGCCTTCCAGCGCGCCAGCGACGAGGACGTTGCGCGCGCCATGTCGGGCTACCGGCCGACGATCACCGGCAACGCCGACATCGGCATCGAGCGCACCGACCAGCGGCCTTCGAACATGCTCGACGGCGTGACCAAGCCGCGCGGCTACGGCGTCGAGGCGGTACAGCCGCTGTTCAGCGGCTTCCGCACCTACAACGCGGTCAACTCCGCCGAAGCCAACGTCCGCGCCGAGCGCGAGGTGCTGCGGGACGTCGAGCGCTCCGTGCTGCTGCAGGCGGTCACGGCCTACATGGACGTGGTGCGCGATCAGGAGCTCGTGCGGCTCAACGAGAACAACGTCAACGTGCTGTCGCGTGAGTTGAAGGCTGCCCAGGACCGCTTCGCCGTCGGCGAGGTGACGCGCACCGACGTGGCGCAGGCCGAAGCCCGCCGTGCCGATGCGGTGTCGCGCCTCGATGCGGCGCGCGCCAACCTGCGCACCAGCCGCGGCAGCTATCAGCAGGTCATCGGCCACCCGCCGAGCGGCCTCATCTGGCCGGGTCCGCCCGAGGGCTTGCTGCCGCATCAGTTGCAGGACGCGATCGCCGTCAGCAACAACGAGGATCCGCTCGTCGTCGCCTCGCTGTTCCGCGAGCAGTCGGCCAAATATACCGTCGAGCAAATTCGCGGCGAGCTTCTGCCGACCGTACAGCTCGAGGCGAGCTACAACGACCGCTTCGGCAACTCGAAGCTGACCGATGAGGTCGAGTCGAGTTCGCTCGTCGGCCGCGCCGTCATTCCGATCTACGAGGCCGGCGACGTCTATGCCCGCGTGCGGCAGGCGAAGCAGAACCACATCGGCCTCCTGCAGCAGATCGAGCAGGTGCGCACCGAGCAGTCGCAGAACGTCGTCGCCGCCTGGTCGCAGCTCGAAGCGGCCCGTGCCCAGCTCGAATCCGACCGCGTCGCGGTAGAGTCCAACAAAGTGGCTCTGCAAGGCGTGCGCGAGGAGGAGAAGGTCGGTCAGCGCACGCTGCTCGACGTGCTCAACGCCGAGCTCGAATACCTCAACTCGCAGGTCAATCTCGAGACCACCCGCCGTAACCTCGTCGTCGCCGCCTACGCCGTGCTCGCCTCGATGGGGCGGCTGGATGCGGCCTGGATCGGCGCTGCGGCTTACGTCTACGACCCGAACGTCCATTACAAGGAAGTGCGGACCAAATGGATCGGTCTCAGCATCACCTACGGTGACGGCCACAAGGAGACGTTCGAGGCGCAGCCGCAGGCGGTCGAGCACGGCTGGGACCCGGTGAAGTAGCCGCCGGCGCGGGAAATCCTCACGGAAATGGCGCGCGGCCCCGTGTCGCGCCACAGAGCTGCCAAGTATGATGGCTAGCTCTACCCCTTGGTGTGGCGGCGCGCCCGCCGGAGAGGGGCTTTGATCGCCCCGAGGGTGCTGAGTGGTTCTCCGGCAGCGCTGGGTTGCGTAGCCTTATTGATGGGCAGCAATCGCCGTTGTACGACCGGGGAGCGCCTCAGTGCCGCTAGCGGGCGGCGCGATGCGCGTCGTGTAGAGGATTTGCGCCTCATGAGTAAGCCGCAGCTGGCCTCCGAGCCGACCTTGGAGGAAATACTCTCTTCCATCCGCAAGATGATTTCCGACGACAAGCCGGGACCGGCGCCCCTGCCGGATACGATGGGCCGCACGCCGTTCGCCGATAGTGCGCGCGCCGCGCCCGCTCCCGAGCGCGGCGGACCGGCCGCAGCCGCACCGGCGCCCGGGCCCACGGTGTCGTCGTCCCCCACGTTCAACAGCCTCGCCGACGCCCTGAAGGTGGCCACGGCGCTGTCCGATCAGCGTCGATCCGTGCAGCAGGAAGTTGCAAGCTCGCTCGACAAGGGCCCGCGCAGCGGCGTCGATGCGCTGGCCGATGTCTCGGCACGTGCTGGCCGCTCTGCCGGCGACGAGCGGATCGGGCGGGACGCGGACGCCGCCAAGCGGGGAATGCATCTGCCGGATGCGCGCGAGCCGTCGGCGGACGATTCGAAGCGGGACCTGATGTCCTTCGATTTCGGAACGGTGGTCCCGCGCCGCGAGGATGCGGCGAAGCAGCAGGCGGGCTCTGCAGCGCCGAAACCGGGAACGTCGACGCCGGCCGAGCGGCTGGCTCCGTCCACCAAGGCCGACGGCGATGCCGCCTCGGGTGACGAGCCGCGCGTGCTGCAGCTCCGCTCCGGGATGAACGGCAGCGGCGGGATGAATGGCGCCGCCGTCAACGTGGCACCTTTCGCACGCCTTCGCGATACGGCACGGCCGGCCGGCGAGGCTCAGCCGGTCGCCCCCGAAAAGACCGAAGCGAAGACCGGGGATGCCGGCGCGCAGGCAAAGCCGGCGGCGGCGTCGCAGGGCGCAGCTCCGGCAAAGGAGCCGGCGAAGACCGGCGCGGCGGCTATCGAATCCGCAATCCTCAACTCGCAGAGCGAGGCGCTGCTCGACGCCGTAGTCGAGCTTGTGCAG
>Ga0182738_1002611_pt1 | contig 21271 bp, 17 predicted proteins | sample eDN5th30CBELigMG_FD_128876 | JGI IMG/M metagenome (GOLD analysis project Ga0182738, IMG submission 128876) | Enriched Miracle-Growth compost microbial communities from Emeryville, California, USA - eDNA 5th pass 30_C BE-Lig MG (version 2)... ... | reverse complement strand
GATTTGAACTTCTGGAGATCCAGTATCGTTCTCATGCGTTTTGTACTCATTGATAAGTTCGTTTTTACGTTCTTGAGTGATTGCCATCCTGTTTCACCTCCTAATTCTATTACACTAATCCCCATTTACCGAGCAAAACGTTGGTGATTCGATTTGCCAAGCAAAGGTTGTTTTTAGTACGTATTTAAGAATACCTGTTTTCTTGTGAAAAATCAAGACATAACCTTTTATTTTTTAAAATAAGCAAAGAACACAAAAGAGAGTCTGGCCAAACAGCGATTCTAATAGAAACAAATAAAAGTTTCCTTACTATTACTTGTTTCTTTCTATTTACCTATTGGAATATATTTAATCAGTATTTCCAAATCTATTTAGAATATTCCGTATTACTTTCATTTTTTTCTTATTGTGCGTTATCATAAAAATATTGTAAGGCCGTTTGCTTGTCTTTTTCTATTTGGGCTACTAGTTCATCGATTCCATTGAATTTTTGTTCACTTCTGATTCGTTTATGCCATTCTACTGTTACGGAATGTCCATAGATGTCTTGATGGAAGTCGAAAATATGGACTTCAATGCTGGCTGTTTTCTCTTCTGGAGTGAAGGTTGGTTTTGTGCCTAAATTACATACCCCTTCATACCACTTTCCATTTACTAATAATCGGACCGCATATACACCAAGTGGTGGCAAAATAACATCACTTGCTTGCTTTACGTTTGCTGTAGGAAAACCGATTGTTCTTCCCCGCTTATCGCCATGAATGACAGTGCCTTTTATCGTATAATATCTGCCTAATAGGGAAGGAACTTTTTCCATATCTCCATTATTAATAAGGGAACGAATCAATGTGGAACTTACTTTCTCTCCCCCAATGGTTTCTTTTCCAATAATGGTTGTTTCATATTTACCTCGTGAATGTTCCGAAAGTGTTCCAGCTGTTCCTTGAGCTTTCTTGCCATAAGTATAATCAAAACCTGCTACAACACGCTTCACATTTAAGTCAATTAAATACGTATCTACGAATTCTTGCGGTGGCAAACTAGCAAATTCAATAGTGAAATCAACAATGAATAAATAATCAATTCCTAATTTTGCTAATTCTTCCACTTTGGATTCAAAAGAGGTTAAATACTCTACTTTTTTCGTTTTTCCACCTAGCACGATAGAAGGATGGGGATCGAATGTCATAACAGCACTGCTCCATCCATTTTGATCTGCTATATTTTTTGCTTCTCCGATTACTTTTTGGTGACCAAGATGTACACCATCAAAAGAACCTAACGCAATGGAAATTGGCGGATAATCTTGCTCTTTATTTCGTTCTGAATGATTGATTCTAACTATTTTCACTACGCTACTCACCTTTTCTAGCTCTAATTTCTTTATCCTTTTTGTCACACTGTTTCAAGGTGTACGACGTATTATTCACTATTCCAAAATTTTCAATATTTTTGACGGTTTTATTAAACCATTTTTTGTTGGATGCTGAACATAGATAGCTAACGCTTCACCTGTTGTTGTTTGAATGACAATTGGCTCCTGTTCTTCTACTAAATGAGCAGGAGTTTCTAATACCGTTCCGTTTCGTACCTTCATTGCTAATGTATCATTTATTTCATATTTCGGCAAATGTAAAAGCGCGTCTTCAATCGGATAAATAAGCTTATCAACAATCCCTTTTTCTACATATTCTTCAAGCTCTTCAAAGGTCACACATTCTTTTTCCGTAAATGTTGCAGAACGTGTTCGACTTAAGTCTGACATATGGGCAGGATACCCTAATTTTTCTCCAATCATCACAGCGAGCGTTCTGATATATGTTCCTTTGCTGCAGCTTACTTTAAATCGAAAGGATACGGTATCACCCTTTAATTCTTTCCATTCTTCTATTAATTCTAAAGAATAAATAGTCACTTGTCTTGAAGGTCGTTCAATCACTAATCCTTGTCTTGCATATTCATAAAGCCTTTTTCCATTTACTTTTACGGCAGAATACATTGGCGGTGTTTGCGTAATTGTCCCTGTTAATTCTTGTAATATTGCCTCGATTCTTTCTCTCGTAATCGTTTCTGTTACTTCCTTTTCCTCTACCTTTTCTCCAGAACGGTCTTCTGTAGTAGTAGAGTAGCCTATCGTTACTTCTCCTACGTATTCTTTGCCAGCATCTGTTATATATTCCGCTACTTTCGTCGCTCTTCCTAAACAAATCGGCAATACCCCTGTTACATCTGGATCAAGTGTGCCAGTATGACCAATCCTCTTCATATGTAATATCTTTCGCAAACGAAAAACACAATCATGCGAAGTAAGCCCCTTCGGCTTCCATAACGGTAAAATCCCTTCCATATACCTCATCCTTTATTCATTTATAAATTAAATAATTAATGCGAAAATAGATCTTGCTCTTTACTTGTAATGTCATTTAAAATTCTGAGTTGATTGAGGGAACTTGACTCCTTGCGGGAGATGAGGGAAATAAGAGACCCACAGGCAAAGCCGAGGAGGCTCTCATCCCTCCCCGCGGAAAGCAAGTTCCTGGAACGGAAATCAACGGGCTTTGTTCGAAAGTTAACTTTATTTAAGCCTCTATAAAAAAACTCCTATCGTCCATATCCATAACCATCATGGAAAAAGTCCGATAGGAGCATACTTATTTTTACATCTTATCTTTCGTCGTTGCTAGACGGATTTTCTTTTGCGATTTGATGCAATAATGTATCAATTCTATTTCCGTAATCTATCGACTCATCAAATTCAAAAGTAATCTCAGGAGTTTTGCGTAAACGAATGCGTTGTCCAATCTCTGAACGGATAAAACCTTTCGCTTTTGCTAATCCTTTTAGTGTATTTTCACGTTGTTCCTCATCGCCAAGTACGGAAATATACACAGTTGCTTGTTGAAGGTCACCTGTAACGTTAACATCTGTAACTGTTACAAAGCCGATGCGAGGATCTTTTATCTTACGAGTAATAATCTCGCCCAATTCCTTCTTCATTTGTTCACCAACACGATTTGGTCTTAGACTCATCGCGCAATTCACCTCATTTTATTAAAGCCATTCTATATCTGTTACCGTTCTCTCTATTTCTGGGAAAGAATCGATAAACTGCTGTGCTTGCTGCAACACACCTTCAACGGAGACACGTGCAGAAGCAACTGTAACGATAGCAATCTTTGTTCTTTGCCAAGTATCTTGAAAGTCTACCTCTGAAATAGAGATATTGTATTTTTGCTTTAAGCGGGTCATAATCCTTTGTAGGACCGCCCGCTTTTCTTTTAATGAGTGGGCATCATAAATAATGCATTCCACTGTCATTAAACCAATTATCATTTACGCTCAATTTCTTCCATAACATATGCTTCGATAATATCGCCTTCTTTAACATCGTTAAAGTTTTTGATTGTAATCCCACACTCGTAACCCTGAGCTACTTCTTTTGCATCGTCCTTAAAGCGTTTTAATGCATCGATTTCGCCTTCAAAAATTACAACACCGTCACGGATTAAGCGAATGCCGCTATCTCTTGTAATTTTCCCGTCTGTTACATAGGAACCTGCAATCGTACCGATTTTAGAAACCTTGAAAGTTTGACGAATTTCAGCCTGACCAATAATTTTTTCTTGGAATTCAGGGTCAAGCATCCCTTTCATTGCCGCTTCGATTTCTTCAATTACTTTATAGATAATACGGTGTAAACGTACATCTACCTCTTCAGCATCTGCAGCTCTTTTCGCATTAACATCAGGTCGAACGTTAAATCCGATAACAATTGCATTAGATGCAGCTGCAAGTGTAATATCTGATTCATTAATGGCACCTACGCCAGTATGAATAATTTTAACATTTACGCCTTCTACTTCAATTTTATAAAGAGCGGCAGCTAATGCTTCTGCTGAACCTTGAACATCGGCTTTAAGAACGATATTAATATCTTTCATTTCCCCTTGTTTCATATGTTCAAACAGATTATCAAGACTGATTCTTGTTTTTTCTGATCTTTGAGCTTGAATTGCTTGTGTAGAACGAGCTTCTCCGACTTGTCTTGCTGTTTTCTCATCATTGAAGACAACAAATCGATCACCAGCTTGTGGAACCTCGTTTAAACCAGTAATTTCAACAGGTGTTGATGGTCCTGCTGACTTCACACGTCTACCTAAATCGTTAACCATTGCACGAACGCGACCAAATGTATTTCCAACTACAATTGGATCTCCTACGCGCAATGTACCATTTTGAACTAGTAAAGTTGCGACAGAACCTTTCCCTTTATCTAGCTCTGCTTCAATAACAGTTCCAACCGCATTACGATTTGGATTAGCTTTATATTCTTCTACTTCACTTACTAATAAAATCATTTCAAGTAAAGAATCAATACCTTCACCAGTTAATGCGGAAAGTGGAACAAAGATAGTTTCCCCACCCCAAGCTTCTGGTACTAATCCATGTTCTGTTAATTCCTGCATTACTCGATCAGGATTTGCAGTTGGTTTATCCATTTTATTGACTGCAACAATAATAGGAACCTCAGCAGCCTTCGCATGGTTGATTGCTTCGATTGTCTGTGGCATAACACCATCGTCAGCAGCTACAACAAGAATGGTGATATCTGTAATTTTCGCACCACGTGCACGCATTGTAGTAAAGGCTGCGTGTCCTGGTGTATCAAGAAACGTAATTTTCTTGCCATTTTCCTCAATTTGGTATGCACCGATATGCTGGGTAATACCACCAGCTTCTCCTGCTGTTACCTTTGTATTACGGATACTGTCAAGTAATGTTGTTTTCCCGTGGTCAACGTGTCCCATGATTGTAACAACAGATGGGCGCTCTATTAATTCTGCATTTTCATCATCTGCAAAGTATACTTCTAGGTCCGTTGTATCGATTTTAATTTCTTCTTCAACTTCTACCCCGTAATCTGTACAGATTAACTCGATCGCATCTTTATCTAATTCTTGGTTGATCGTTGCCATTACACCAAGTAGGAATAATTTTTTGATGATTTCAGATGGTTCACGATGTAATTTTTTTGCTAATTCAGCAACAGTTAAAGACTCACTGAATGTAATTTTCTCTGGTAATTCTTTTTCTTTTTTCGGAGCAGGTGGTGCAACTGGAGCAGCATTTTGCTTCCCTTTGCGATTGTTATTTCTATTTTTGTTATTATTGTTGTTGTTATTGTTTTTTGGTTTATTAAACCCTGGTTTATTATCTTTAGTATTTTTCACAGATTGATTTACTTTCCCCTTTTCAGCCATTTCATCGCTTTCTTTTTCATACTCGTCTGCGATATTTTTAGCAACCGCTTTTTGAGCCGGTGTTTTTGGCTTATTTTCTTCGTTCTTTTTATTATATACACGATCTAGTTTTTTTATTGCTTCCTCTTCCAATGTTGTCATATGGTTTGAGACTTCTAGGTTCATCTCTTTTAATTTAGCAATAACATCCTTGCTTGAAATGTTATATTGTTTTGCGTATTCGTATACTCGCACTTTACTCATCATTTCACCCCCGCTAGAATTAATCGAGCAGCGTTAAAAGTTTTTTTGCAAATCCATTATCCAAAACAGCGACAACCACTCTTTGCTCTTTCCCTATTGCTTTCCCGAGGATTTCCCTATTTGAAACAAGCTTCACTGGTACTTTATAGGAACGGCACTTATCTGTGATTTTCTTTGTCGTGTTTTGTGACGCATCTTCCGACAATAATATTAGCTTTGCATTACCGCTTCTAATTTCTTTTACGGTCAATTCCTCACCTGAGGTTATTTTCCGTGCTCGATTTGCTAAGCCAAGTAATGACATCCACTTGTTATCGTTCATTTGGATTGTCTTTGCTCCTTATCTATTAGTTCTAACAGCTCCTCATAGACAGAATCATCTACTGTAACTTCTAGCTGATTAGAAAGAATATTCTTCTTCTTGGCTAATAGTACTGCTTCTCTATCCAATGAAAGATATGCTCCGCGACCAGATTTTTTCCCTGTTAAATCGACGGATACATCCCCTTCTTTGGAACGAACGATGCGAACTAATTCTTTTTTCGGCCTCATTTCACCGGTAGCAACACATTTACGCATTGGTACTTTTCTTGGTTTGTTCACACACATTCACCTCTATCACTCGAAATCTTCCGTGCTTAAACGAAAATCATCCTCTTCTTCTACTTCATCATCAAATTTAATTAATGAATTTTCTGTTGGATAAATTCCAACTTCTCTTGCTTCCGATTCAGATTTGATATCAATTTTCCAGCCAGTAAGCTTCGCTGCTAAGCGTGCATTTTGGCCTCTCTTACCAATTGCCAATGACAATTGATAATCTGGAACAATGACAGTTGTTGCCTTATCCTCTTCATTCACAATTACTTCTAAAACTTTTGAAGGGCTTAATGCATTTGCGACAAATACTGTTGGGTCACTAGACCACTTAACAATATCAATCTTTTCCCCTTTTAACTCATTTACAATCGTCTGCACACGAGTTCCTTTAGGACCTACACATGAACCTACTGGATCTACTTCTTCATTATCCGAATGAACGGAAATTTTGGAACGATCACCAGCTTCACGAGCAACCGATTTGATTTCTACTGTGCCATCATAAATTTCTGGCACTTCCATCTCAAATAATCTTTTTAGTAAACCTGGATGTGTTCTAGAAACAAAGATTTGTGGACCTTTTGTTGTCTTTTCCACTTTTGTTAAGAATACTTTGATTCTATCATGTGGTTTATAATGCTCATTTGGCATTTGTTCATTTGTAGGCAAGATTGCTTCAATTTTGCCTAAGCTTACATAAATAAATTTACTATCTTGACGTTGAACAATCCCTGTCATGATGTCTTCTTCGCGATCGATAAATTCGGAATAGATAATTCCTCTTTCTGCCTCACGAACTCTTTGTGTAACTACTTGTTTTGCAGTTTGCGCTGCAATACGACCAAAATCTTTTGGTGTAACTTCTAATTCCACAATATCTTCTACTTCATAGTTCGGATTAATTTTTTGTGCATCTTCCAAAGAAATTTCCAGACGTGGATCAAATACCTCATCTACTACTTCTTTTCTAGCAAATACACGCATAGAACCGGCACCTAAATTCAAATCAATTCGTACATTTTGTGCCTGGTTAAAATTGCGGCGATAAGCAGAGATCAATGCCGCTTCCATTGCATCCATGATCACTTCTCGTGATATTCCTTTTTCTTTTTCAAGTAACACTAGAGCATCAACTAATTCACTGCTCATGAGCGTGTATCCCCCTTTATTCTCTATTATCAATAATGAAATGACCGTAAGTTAGCGAAGCTTTTTCATAAAGCTTCTTCATTAAGGTCCTTTATAAATTATGAAAAAGTAACTGCAAGCCTTGCTTTAGCAACTTTTTCGTATGGGATCTCAATCGTTTTCTTTCTTGTCTTTATTTTGACTTCGACTGTCACCATTTTTCCATCAAAAGCTGTTAAGATTCCTTCAAAGGTTTTTTCGTTTTCAATTGGTTCATATGTTTTAATATAAACATTTTTCCCGATTGCCTTTTCGAAATCTTTGTCTTTTTTTAATGGTCGTTCTGCTCCAGGTGAAGAAACCTCTAAAAAGTAGTTCTCTGAAATCGGATCGACTTCATCTAGCTTTTCACTTAGTTTTTCACTAACAACTGCACATTCATCAATATCCACGCCAGTTTCTTTGTCAATGTAAACACGTAAAAACCAGTTTGGTCCCTCTTTTACATATTCAACATCTACTAATTCTAAATGCAGTTCATCTAAAATGGGATGTGCCATTTCTTCCACTATTTGTGTTACTTTGCTCAAAATTTTTCCCTCCTTAAGCAAGGAACCTTATTATGTTTTTAGAGTCAACTTAGTAAACTAAAATATGTACACTTGTTGCTCAATTCTCAAATTAGTGTGATACCATTCACTTCTGATTTTAGGAAAAAACCCTAATACAAACAGGAAAGAGTGGGTTGCCCCACTCTCCATTCGCGAAAGTTATCCTTAGTATTTCCAATTAAACTATACCATAACCGCTTCATTTATGCAAATGAAAGTCCGTTATTACAACGTTTCTTCCGACTTCTAAAAAATCTATTAGAATAAGGAAAGCTGATTTTGGTCTGGCATATCTGCCAAGCAACCGTGATTGTCAAGATATTGCATAATGGTTTTAGACACTTTTCCCCGTTGCTGTAAATCCTCTTTTGATAAAAACTCCCCATTTTTTCTAGATTCCACAATATTTATTGCAGCATTTGTTCCCAATCCTGGGATACTATTGAATGGTGGAATAAGAGAATTACCTTCAATAATAAATTCAGTCGCACTAGATTTATATAAATCAACCTTTTTAAAGGAATAGCCTCTTTCTACCATTTCAAAGGCTAGCTCCATTACAGTTAATAAGTTCTTCTCTTTCGTTGATGCGTCTAACCCTTTTGCACTTATATCATCTATTACTGCTTTAATACTATGGGAGCCTTTCACCATTGCATCAACATCAAAATCATCGGCACGAACGGTGAAATATGCAGCGTAATAAAGCAAGGCATGATGCACTTTGAAATAAGCAATTCTTACTGCCATTAATACGTAAGCAGCGGCATGCGCCTTCGGGAACATATATTTTATCTTTTTACAAGAATCAATATACCATTCTGGTACTTCGTTCTTTCTCATTTCTTCTTCCATCTCATCTGATAGACCTTTCCCTTTACGCACACTTTCCATGATTTTGAAAGCGAAACTTGGATCCAGTCCTTGATAGATTAGATAAACCATAATGTCATCACGACATCCTATTACTTCACTTAAGTTACAAATATTATTATGAATAAGTTCTTGGGCATTGCCTAGCCAAACATCTGTACCGTGAGATAGACCAGATATCTGTACTAACTCAGAAAACGTTGTCGGCTTTGTATCTTCTAGCATTTGTCGAACAAATTTTGTTCCAAACTCAGGGATACCAAATGTACCTGTTTTACAATAAATTTGTTCTGGGGTTACCCCAAGTGACTCCGTACCACTGAATATTTTCATTACTTCTGGATCATCTGTCGGAATTGTCTTAGGGTCAATCCCACTTAAATCTTGAAGCATTCTGATAACAGTCGGATCATCATGTCCTAGAATATCAAGCTTCAGTACATTATCATGGATAGAATGGAAATCAAAATGGGTTGTTTTCCATTCGGAATTTCGATCATCTGCTGGAAATTGAATCGGCGTAAAGTCATAAACATCCATATAATCCGGAATAACAATGATTCCCCCTGGATGCTGTCCAGTTGTTCGCTTAACACCCGTACAGCCAGATGCTAATCGGTCAATTTCCGCACCGCGAATTTGCAAATTATTGTCGTTTTGATATGCCTTAACATAACCATATGCTGTTTTATCAGCTACTGTACCTATTGTTCCTGCACGGTATACATACTCATCACCAAACAGTACTTTTGTATAGTTATGGGCGATTGGCTGATATTCACCGGAAAAATATGGCAATAGGTAAGCCTTTGATGTCATCTCTAGCTTTTCCCCTGCCCCACACCGTACGTGACCCTTTCGGTGTCATACGGCGCTCTATCGTCTTTATATTTACGATAATTAGATCACTAACGCTCGGAATCCTACTACCTTGCGTAGTGCTTTGAGTTTCTTTAATGCTTTGGCGTCTAGTGTATTGACATGATAATAGTTTGACCAGTTATTCTGTTTCCAGTGTTCCTTTTCAAGTTTTGAAAAGCGAGAAGAATATTTTCTTCTGAGATGATTAAATCGTACAGCTTATTAAAATACCTTCCATTTTTACTTTCAGCATAGGTTCTGTTATCATTCATTGTTGATTATCTTGTAAGTATGAGAAATTATAGGCGGAAAATTTCCGGCTAATGTATATAAAGTGAGCATAAGTAGCAGACATAAGCGGAGATATTCCGGTTATATGCTCTAAATATGACTAAATCAAAAGATTTGGAGAAGATAAGCGGAAAAACTCTCCTTAAATTTAAGAAAATATGGATATTTCCTAATTTAAGCGTAATTTTACCGGTTATTTTTCATAAACATTACAATCAACAATCAGCTATAACAAAGCATCAAATGTTTCTTGAACATTAAAGTATTCTTAATTTCTTAGCTTTTGAACCATTAAGTCAGCCAACTAATCACCTCCAAGAAAGGCTTTCGTTTCTATTTAGTCATACAAGAATACTGACTTGTGTAGGATTTGTATCGTAAAAGACTACTCAAGCCCTTCCCTCAGAACTGTTTTTCCCTCGGACCTATTCAGTATATTTGGTCGTCATCAGCAGTTCCTACAATCGGTACTACGGCTTTACTGCCACTTCGACAAATCTTCATTATACTCAAGCTGAGCTTTTTGAAGAACGACTTTCAATCGGTGTGTAATCACCTCAAGTCTCCGAAGCTTCCCACGTTCCGTTAACTCTATCTATACATACTTCCGTAGGTTTCCTCTAAACTCCGTCTAGCTTGATAGCTCCTATAAAGCTATATGGATTTTCATAACCTAACGTTTACTCATCCACACTAGAAAGTCCTATTAGGACCCCTAAGCATTTCTACTTAGTGACATTCACGAAGAGTCAGTCGAGGATTCGTCCAGATAACTCTATCCATACTAACCATAGAAGTTTTGTAGACACCCGGCCTATCGTTTACAACTCTATTAGGGTCTTGCCTCACCAATATGTGTTAGGGTAAACTTCAGCCGACTTTAGCGGGCTTCAAACGAGTTTAACTATTTACATTGTCTCCTTCGCTTGCCGCAGATTCAGTGAGTGTGTTTCAAGGCGTTACCCTATCATTCCACACTTTGAGTTAACAGTTCTCCTAGCAAAAGCTAGTGACCAATCTTTTCAATTGATAACGTGGCGCACTCAAATCAATATCAGGTACCTTATCCCCTTTAAATCCAAGGAAAGTTTCAAACGGAATATCATGACCATCTTTCTTCAACCGTGCCCCACAGTTAGGACAATTTTTATCCGGCAGGTCAAATCCAGATCCAACAGAACCATCGTTAAAGAACTCCGAATATTTACATTCTGCGCAAATATAATGAGGAGGAAGTGGGTTTACCTCGGTTATTTCTGTCATCGTGGCGACAAAAGAAGAACCAACAGATCCACGGGAACCTACTAAATATCCATCATCTAATGATTTTTTCACGAGTTTATGAGAAATCAAATAAATAACGGCAAATCCATGACCAATAATACTCTTCAGTTCTTTTTCCAAACGGGCTTCTACGATTTCAGGAAGTTCATCCCCATAAATCCGTCTTGCCATTCCATAGCTCATTTCCCGCATTTCTTCCTCAGAGCCTTCAATTTTTGGTGTATAAAGATCATCCTTGATTGGTTTAATGACATCAATCATATCAGCGATTTTATTTGTATTTGTGACGACTATTTCCTTTGCCTTTTCTTTGCCGAGGAAGCTGAAACAGTCTAACATTTCATTCGTTGTTCTAAAATGTACATCTGGAAGCTTGTGGCGATTCAGTGGATTCGCTCCACCTTGTGATCCAACCAAAATTTCTCGATAAATCTTATCATTTGGATTTTGATAATGAACATTTCCCGTTGCGACAACAGGTATGTCTAATTTATCGCCTAGCTTTACGATATTACCGATTATTTCTTCTAATGCTTTTTCATCTTGCACCAGCTCCATTTCGATTAAATGAGCATAAACCTCTTTTGGCATTACCTCTAAATAATCATAAAATGGGGCAATATCTTCTACTTCCTCAGGAGCCTTTTGCATCATCGCTTCAAAGACTTCCCCTTTATCGCAGGCTGAGCCTACTAGCAAACCTTCTCTATATTTTTCCAACACAGATCTCGGAATACGGGGAACACGATAGAAGTAATTAATATGGGCAATTGATACGAGCTTAAATAGATTTTTTAAGCCAACCTCGGTTTGTGCAAGGACGGTACAGTGATAAGGACGAGCCCTTTGGTACGCATTTCCCTGCCCCATATTATCATTTAATTGATTATGATTAAGAATTCCCTTTTCAGAAGCATCCTTCAGCATTTTCAACGCAAGATACCCCGTCGCCTCTGCATCATATATCGCGCGGTGATGCTGGGTTAATTCAATATCAAATTTCTTCGCTAATGTATTCAACCGGTGATTTTTCATTTCCGGATATAAGAATCTACCTAATTCCAATGTATCAATGACCGCATTTGTCGATTTTGGCAATCCCGCTTTCTGGTAACCGACATTTAAAAACCCAACGTCAAACGAAGCATTATGGGCAACCAAAATACTATCGCCTGTCCACTCTGCAAACTTACGTAAGACAATATCAATTTCAGGTGCACTTTCTACCATATCATCAGTAATACCGGTTAAATTTATCGTTGTCGCAGAAAGGCGATGATGCGGATTTGCAAATGACTCAAATCGATCAATGATTTCCCCATTATGAATCTTCACTGCTGCAAGCTCAATAATCGTGTTATATACGGCTGAAAGTCCTGTTGTCTCAACGTCAAATACCACATACGTGGCATCCTCTAGCACGATATCCTTTGGATTATAGGCAATCGGTACACCATCGTCTACTAGATTCATCTCTACTCCGTAAAGAATTTTGACTTCGTTTTTCTTTCCAGCTCCAAACGCTTCAGGGAATGATTGCGCAACAGCGTGGTCTGTGATAGCTATCGCTTTATGCCCCCATTTTTTCGCTTGCCCAACAAGTGTAGCAACAGATGAAACTGCATCCATTTGACTCATTGGAGTATGAAGATGCAATTCTACTCTCTTTTCATCCTCTTTTGCTGTATCTTTCCGTTCAACAGCCTTTATTTCATTTAAATCATTTCCAATCATCACTAAATCACGAACGAAGGTATCATTTTGAATACTTCCACGCGCTCTGAGCCACATACCCTTTTTGACTAATTGGAAAAGTGCTGCATCTTCTTTATCACGAGAGAACATTTTTACGAGAATAGAACTTGTGTAATCTGTAATTTTAAAGGTTAGAAGTGTCCGTCCACTACGAAGCTCTTTTGTTTCAGCAAAAAAGACATAGCCTTGGACCGTCACACGTCTTTCTTCATCCACTATCTCTTCCATACGGCGATAGTCACTATCATCCTTAATCGTTAATCCGATTGTTAATGGACCACTAGGTATTGGAGAATCGCCGGCTTCTTTTTCAGCTTCCATCTTCTGAATGTCTAATAATGCTTGCTTTCCTCTCTCCTCATCCTCTTTTTGCTTCGCTAGTAAAAATTGTTCATACTCTGAATTCGATTTTCCCTGTACAATTTCTGTATCTAAACTCATTGCAGGAAAACCAAAATATTGATAGGCATCGGTAATCAAGTTAGCATATTTTCGTTTAATCGCTAAACCTTCCATTTCATTTCTCACTTGAATGGTTAGCTTATTTCCATTAAATTGAGGCACTTGCTCATTTAATAATTTTAAAAGCGGTGGAGAGATTCCTTGCATTTCCTCTATACATGCAGACCAATAGTCACGAATTAATACATCTGTGACGATTCCATTTCTTACTCGAATATCATACGTAATAGTAGCAATATGAGAAAAGCTACTTCTTAACTTTGCAGTAAATAATTGATAGACTTGAAATGGAATGATATCGTCAAACAAAAAATGAAAATGCCATTTCTTGGATCGCTTTTCGACAACAATTTTTTCAATGCTGGCGTTGCGAAAATGGGAAATATATTGATCGTCTGTGAATTGCAATTGCTGCAACAAAATCTGGAAACGATCTACTTTCCCCTGTATATCACTCATTTATGTCGCTCCTTCCAATCTTACTAAATTCTATAAAAATAATTATAGCACAGAAAATCTGTTCTTTTACTTAATGCAGTTTAGCATACAATCGAATACACAAAAAGAAAAAGATTTAGCCAATTGCTAAATCTTTTTCTTTTTATCTTTTTTCAATTATCCTTCTACTTGTGTTAAGCGAAGAATGGTAGCTGCAAGCTCGCTTTCATGAACTTCTAGCATTTCTCCTGTACTTCTCACTTTCACTTCTACGATTCCTTCAGATGCTTTTTTCCCAACTGTTATTCGAATTGGTAAACCAATTAAATCAGAATCAGCAAATTTCACACCAGCACGCTCAGCGCGGTCATCGACTAATACATCAAAACGATTTGCTTTTAATGATGCATATAATTTATCTGTTAATTCATTTTGTGCTTCGTCTTTTGTATTGACAGTGATTAAATGAACATCGAATGGGGCTATAGTATTTGGCCATACAATTCCTCTGTCATCATTAAATTGCTCTACAATTGCTGCCATCGTTCTAGATACACCAATTCCATAGCAGCCCATAATAAGCGCCTGGCTTCTGCCATTTTCATCTAAATATGTTGCACCCATTGCTTCGCTATATCGAGTACCAAGCTTAAAGACATGTCCTACTTCAATCCCTTTTGCAAAAGTAATTGTGCCTTTTCCGTCTGGTGAAAGGTCCCCTTCTTGAATGAAACGGATGTCTGCATATTGATCAACCGCAAAATCACGTTCAGGATTCACATTCACATAGTGGAAATGCTCTTCATTTGCCCCACAAACACCATTAACAATTGCTTTCACAGCATGATCGGCAATTACTTCTACATCTTTTACATTAATTGGACCTAATGAACCAATCTTGCTTCCTAAAACGTCTTCCGTATCTGCATGATCTGCTAATTCTACGTTATTTGCTTCTAATAAGTTTTTCACTTTTATATCGTTTACTTCATGGTCTCCACGAACTAATACTAGAACAAACTTTTCATCTACTTTAAATAAAAGAGATTTTATGCATTTATCTGCTGCTACATTTAAGAAAGAAGAAACTTCTTCAATTGATTTCTGCTCTTTTGTTTCTACTTTTTCTAGTTCCTTTGCAGGCTCGTCCATTTTTTCATAGGAATTAATAACAGGAGCCATTTCAATATTTGCAGCATAATTGGATGCCGTTGAATATGCAATAGTATCTTCTCCTACATCAGATAATACCATGAACTCATGGGTATCCTTCCCGCCCATTGCACCACTATCTGCGATAACCGCACGATAATTTAAGCCACAACGCTCGAAAATATTGCAATATGCTTTGAAAATCGCATCATAAACTTCCCCTAAGCTTTCATGGGAAGAATGGAAGCTGTATGCATCCTTCATAATAAACTCTCTGCCGCGCAAGATTCCAAAACGTGGTCTTTTCTCATCTCTGAATTTCGTTTGGATTTGATAAAGGGTAAGTGGCAGACGTTTATACGATTTTACTTCGTCACGAACTAAGCTTGTGATGACTTCTTCATGGGTTGCACCTAATGCAAATTCACGACTATTGCGGTCTTTAAGACGCATCAATTCTGGTCCATAAGTAAACCATCTGCCTGATTCCTGCCATAATTCGGCTTGTTGCAAGGCAGGCATCAAAAGTTCTACTCCTCCTGCAGCATCCATTTCTTCGCGAATAATTTGTTCAATTTTCTTTATTACTTTATTTGCTAGTGGCAAATAGGAATAGATACCACTTGCATTTTGTCTAATATATCCTGCTCTTACTAATAGCTGATGGCTTTTAATATCAGCATCTGCTGGTACTTCTCTTAATGTTGGAATTAACATTTTACTTTGCTTCATCTATGTTTGCACCTCTAATATTTTTATGTGTTTGTTATTGTTGTGAAGAAAGCTATAGATTAGATTGATTTTTTTCTCCACAAAACAACATTCCCCTTATAAAAGGGGAATGAAAAGTATCCTACTGTATAAAAAATCGTTGGATATCATTCCAAGTGACAACGATCATCAACAGCATGAGTAAAGCAAATCCAATAAAATGGACCAACCCTTCTTTTTGTCGGTCAATTGGTTTACCGCGAACTGCTTCGATTGCAAAGAATAATAGGCGTCCACCATCCAATGCCGGTAATGGAAGTAGATTCATAATTCCTAAGTTAATGCTTAAGACAGCCGCCCAATTCATTAAGGAATAGACGCCTGATTGAGCAACAGTATCTGTTGATTGATAAATAGCTACAGGACCACCTAATGCATCAATCGAAAATTGGCCTGTTACTAGTTTTCCAACTGCTCCAATAATATCTTTCGTCCATGTATAGGTTTGTGTTGCTCCATATTGAATAGATTTTAATGGGGATTTTTCCATTGGGCTGTATACACCAACAAGCCCAATTGTTTTCCCATCTACTTCTGTTTCCTTCGGTGTAACATCAATCATCATTTCTTGTCCATTACGATCAATAAGAAATTCTAAGTTTTCCCCTGGACTCTTTTGAATGATAGAAACAACTTCTTTCCATGATCCAACCGACTGGCCATCAATACTTATTACATTATCACCTTCGTGTAACCCAGCACTAATTGCCACCCCATCATCTGTTAGCTTACCAAGCTTGGCTTCATTCGAAGGAATCCCTTGTAATAGAGCGATAACGATAAAAATAAGGAAAGCTAGTACAAAGTTCATGGCAGGACCTGCAAAAATAGCAAGCGTTCGTTGTCCTAATGACTTACTTGCAAACTGACGGTCATATGGCGCAATCTGTGTTTCAACACCATTCTCAACGAAGACCGCGTCTTTTTTAATAGGAAAAACAAGCAGTTTTTCCTCCAAGTCATCCTCAACATAGCCTTTAATGAAGAGCTTATGTTCTAAATCAGCATCCTCAACATTAATAACACGTGCATTTGGATACTTCTCTTTATTATTAATAATGATTTTGGTTACTTCTTCCTTTTCATTTAGGATTAAACCGATTCGATGGCCAGGTTTAATATCAACCATTTCTGGATCTTCCCCTGCCATACGGACATAGCCACCAATTGGTAGAAGGCGAATCGTATATACGGTTTCTCCTTTTTTTAGGGAAAGAACTTTAGGTCCCATTCCAATTGCAAATTCACGGCATAAAATACCTGCACGCTTAGCTAAAACGAAATGCCCTAATTCGTGAAAAAATACTAACGCACCAAAAATGATGATAAAAGCTATAACTGTATACAAAATTTAACCACCTTTTTATAGAAGTGTGCTTACTCTTTTTCTTGTTTCTAAGTCAACCTCTTGGATCACTTCAAGACTAGGGTTTAGTATATTCTGATGACTATTTAGTGCTTTTTCGATTAAGTCTTCAATTTGCAGAAAGCTAATTTCGTTATTTAAGAACTTTTGAACCGCCACTTCATTTGCTGCATTTAAAACGGTTGGCAATGTGCCGCCTGCTTTTCCGGCCTCATAAGCAAAATGAAGACATTTAAATCTCACCATATCCATTTTTTGAAAATGCAATTTTCCTATCGTAGCCAAATCTAGTCGTTTCCCATTCGCTACAGAAAGGCGCTCTGGATAGGAAAGGGCGTATTGGATTGGTATTCGCATATCTGGTGTCCCTAATTGAGCAATCACACTACTATCATGAAATTCTACCATCGAATGGATGATACTTTCTTTATGTAATAATACATCTATTTTCTCATACGGAAGCCCAAATAACCAGTGTGCTTCAATTACTTCCAATCCTTTATTCATCATTGTCGCAGAATCTATCGTAATTTTTGCACCCATTGACCAGTTCGGATGATTCAAAGCATCTTCTACTGTCACTTGTTCTAAATCTGTTCTGCTTAGATCTCGGAAGCTCCCACCCGAGGCTGTAATGATTAGGCGCTCAATATTCTTTTGATTTTCCCCTTGTAAACATTGAAAAATAGCCGAATGCTCACTATCAACTGGCAAAATAGGTACATTATATTTTGCAGCAGCTTCCATCACAATATGCCCTGCTGTTACTAATGTCTCCTTATTTGCGATCGCTATAACCTTTTTTGCTTCGATTGCTTGTAAGGTTGGATATAGTCCAACACTACCAATTACTGCATTAACTAGTATATCCGCTTTATCAAAGACAGCTACTTCCGTTAGTCCTTCCATTCCATAGCTAAAATGAATGGTCGGAAAAATTTGTTTTAATTGCTCATAATCGCTTTTTTCTGAAACAGAAACAAGTGATGGTCTGAATTCTTCGATAATCTTTTTTGTAAGTTCTAAATTTCTTCCTGATGAAAAGGCAACTAATTGAAACATATCAGGATGATTTTTAATAACATCCAACGTTTGTGTTCCAATCGATCCAGTCGCCCCAAGCAAACTAATATACTTCACTACCTCACTCCTACACCCATTATTTCCTACCTTTTATTTTAAATTAAATCAAGAAATCGTTCAAAGATAAAATAAAGCAGTGGCCAGACAAAGATAAGGCTATCAAACCGATCCAGAATTCCACCGTGTCCTGGTAATAATCTACCAGAATCCTTCACATCATAATGGCGCTTTAAAGCTGATTCTGTTAAATCCCCAATTTGTCCAAAAATGGATAAGATAATGGTAGTAAAAGCAAAGCCTATAGACCATTCTATGTAGCCAAACACACTAAATAGAACCCCTACCACTAAAGCACTGATAATCCCTCCAACAAATCCTTCGACTGTTTTATTTGGACTGATTTCTGGCCATAATTTTCTCTTTCCAATAGCTCTGCCTATAAAGTAAGCCCCAGAGTCTGTTGCCCAAATAATAAATAACGAATAAATAAGATACGCTAAATGTGTTTCTCTAATTTCAATAAAGAAATGAAATCCAGTTCCTATGTAAATAACAGCCAATATCGAAAATGCGACATCATCAAATGTAAATTTATTTTTAGAAAAAACCATATACGTTAAATACAATAAAACAGCGATTAAACCCATTTCAACTTTTGTCATATTTAAATAATGGTTAGGTAGTACCATCAACCATACAGTAACTAAAGAAATAATTCCCGGAATAGAAAGAAACGGAATTTTTCTCATCCGAAACATTTCAAATATGCCGATTCCGACTAGTAGAAAAGTGAAAAGTACCAGTGGTAGCTTTCCGATTAAAACGAACGGCAAAAATACGGCTATTGCAATAATTGCTGTAATTATTCTTTGCTTCATCTCTAAACCAACTCTCTTCAGACACCGCCAAAACGGCGTTGTCTGTTTTGAAATTCTTCGATTGCTTCTATTAAATGTTGGCCACTAAAATCTGGCCATAAGACTTCTGTAAAATAAAGTTCCGAATAAGCTATTTGCCATAGCATAAAATTACTTATTCTTATTTCCCCACTTGTCCGAATTAATAAATCAGGCTCTATTATCTCTTCTGTCATTAAATAAGAGGCAAACATTTCTTCTGATAAGTTGTCTATCTCTATTTTCCCCGATTGACTATCTTTTACAACACCTTTAACAGCGTCTATGATTTCGGCTCGAGAACCATAATTCAAGGCAAAGTTTAATTGAAGACCAGTATTATGCTTTGTTTGTTCCACAGCACGATTTAAGGCATTAAGTGTAGACTCAGGCAATCCCTCTGTATAGCCAATCGCTGTTACACGAACATTTTTCTCTATTAATTCCGGCAAAAATGTACCAAGAAATTGTTCTGGAAGGGACAGTATATAATCTACTTCCGATTTCGGCCTTTTCCAATTTTCTGTAGAAAAGGCATATAGAGTTAACACTTTAATTCCAAGATCATTTGCGATCGTTGTAATCCGCTTAACGCATTTCATTCCCTCGTGATGTCCAGCAATTCTCGGCAATTTTCTTTTTTTGGCCCATCGTCCATTACCATCCATGATAATCGCAACATGCTCTGGAATATTTCGCATTTTTAATGCAGATATGCGGTCTTGGAAATCAGAAGAAACTGGTTTCTTTTTCCATAACCTTATTTTGTTAAACATAAAATAGCTCCTCCAAAATAGATCCCTTTCGTATCTTACTATTAACAGTGATTATATGTATACAGTAAATGATTTAAACTGTATCTGTTTATATTCTCTACTAAACAACTAGCTTTAAGATAATCATCATAATAACGATATTGCATAATACAAGGATCGACTTTTCTATTAAATTCTTCGTGTCCACAAACCTATCATATCCCCTAGTAAGATAACACAATAAGTTCCCTTTCTATATTATAGGAAAATAGTCAGCTTAAGCAACTAAGAATTAAAAAACTAGCTAGTTTTGGCTATTTTTGGACAAAGATTAATATTTTGGACAATTATGATCCTTTTCAAATTGATTTATTTATACGTAATTACTTAACGCTATTCTTGCTAGCTGGAGGAAGTTATTCCCTCTCTTATCTGCTTTAATCAACTAGCACTTAAATAGACAAAAAGTAATTTTAGAAAAGAAGGACATGAATTTGATGAAGAAAAAAACCCCCTATATAGTAGAGGGTTTCATCAACATATGAACGAATCTCGTTGATTTCCGCTCCAGACACACTTGCTTTTTTGGAGAGAAATGGGAGGAGCGCCTCCTTGGCTTATAGCTTGCAGGGATTTTTCCACTTCCCTCTCTTCCCGCAGAAGTTTAATGTCCATTGCTGTAAGAATCAACTAAAGAATTCTCATTAGAATACACCTTAATACCTTGCAGTGTTATACTTCTAAAATTTCTTTTTCTTTTTCTTTTGTTAACGTATCAACTTTACTAATGAATTCATCCGTTAATTTTTGGATATCTTCATTAAAGCCGCGAAGCGTATCTTCTGTGATTTCGCCGTTTTTTTCTAATTTCTTTAGATCATCATTACCGTCTCGGCGGATATTACGAATAGCAATTTTCGCTTCTTCGGATTCTTTTTTCACGTTCTTTACTAATTCCTTACGACGCTCTTCTGTAAGCATTGGAATAGAAAGACGGATAACACTTCCATCGTTTGATGGATTTAATCCAATATCAGATTTAAGAATTGCTTTTTCAATATCTCCAAGAATCGTTTTATCATACGGTTGAATTACAAGCAACCTAGCTTCTGGAACACTAATACCAGCAATTTGATTGATTGGTGTTGGTGCACCATAATAATCTACTGTAATTCGATCTAATAAGGAAGCATTAGCTCTACCTGCACGAATACTTGCAAGCTCACGTGAATAGCTTTGAATCGCTTTATTCATTTTTTCCTTTGTATTTGCAATAACTTGTTTAGGCATTATTTTTCCCCCTCACGATTGTTCCAATTGTCTCACCCATTACCGCTCTCTTAATATTGCCGTCTTCCATGATAGAGAACACGATTAACGGAATGTCATTGTCCATACATAATGATGAAGCAGTTGAATCCATTACTGCAAGACCGTCTTT
>Ga0182738_1002610_pt1 | contig 21281 bp, 16 predicted proteins | sample eDN5th30CBELigMG_FD_128876 | JGI IMG/M metagenome (GOLD analysis project Ga0182738, IMG submission 128876) | Enriched Miracle-Growth compost microbial communities from Emeryville, California, USA - eDNA 5th pass 30_C BE-Lig MG (version 2)... ... | reverse complement strand
TGATCGAACTCGGCGAAGTGCCCCTGGACCGCACAGTCGAGGTCGAGCCGTTCGACGTCCTGGCTGCCGTAGAAGAAGCTGACCGCCCCCACGAGCTCCGGGCTGCGCGAGGCCAGCCACAGCGCCCACGACGCGCCCATCTGCAGTCCGACCACGCCGATCGGTGCGTCCGGCGTGACCGCCGTGGTCCGCAGCAGGGTCGCCGATGACCGCACCAGGTCGGCCACGACGTCCATGTCGCGCATCTCCAGCCAGGCTCGTGCCTCGTCGGCATCGTCGGTCGTTCGGCCCTCGCCCACCAGGTCGGGGACGAGTGCGACGAATCCCCGGTCGGCGAGCCGGTCACCGATCTCGCGCAGGCCGTCGTCGAGACCCCACCACGACCCCAATACGAGCACACCGCGCCCTTCGCCGTCGTCGGGTGCGATCAGGTAGCCGCTTCCGCTCACGCCGGAACGCTACCGTTCTCGTTCATGGCTGCCGAACGAACGACCCTGGCCGTGGGCGACCGCGCTCCGGCTTTCAACCTCGCGAACCAGCAGGGCGACAAGGTCCGCTTGTCGTCCTTCAAGGGTCGTCCGGTGCTCGTGTACTTCTACCCGAAGGCCGACACGCCCGGCTGCACGACCCAGGCATGCGGATTGCGTGACATCGCCGGGGACGTCGGCGATGCGGTCATCGTCGGGATCAGCCCCGACGCGCCCGACAAGCTCGCCAAATTCGACGACAAGTACGGTCTCGGCTTCACGCTCCTGTCCGACCCCGATCACAAGGTGCTCGAGGCGTACGGGGCCTGGGGTGAACGCAGCATGTACGGACGGAAGTTCATGGGGGTGATCCGTTCCGCGGTGCTGGTCGGCCCCAACGGCAAGGTCGAGCAGGTATGGCCCAAGATCAGCCCCAAGGACACGCCGGTCAAGCTGCTGGCCGCCCTCGAGGAGTTGCGGGCCCCGTAGCGCCGGTCGACCCGGTCGCGGCGGCCCCGAGCGGCGCAGCGCCGTCCGGGTCGAGGATGTGCGGGGATCGGGAGCGGCTTCTGGCCACGGCCATCTCACGGGCCACCTTGACGGCTCCCACGACGAGCACGGCGCCGGCAGCGAGTCGGATTCGTCTGGGCTTCATCGCCGGTTAGGCTCCTGATGGTCAAGGCGTCGAGCGCTGCGCCCGGATGGCGAAATTGGCAAACGCGATGGTCTCAAACACCATTGCCCGAAAGGGCTTGCGGGTTCAAGTCCCGCTCCGGGCACGATGTCGGACTCGAAATCCGGGAAACGGACGGGGAAGCGGGAGAGGGTGTCGAGACCGAGTCTGCAACAGTCCGAGGTGATCGGTGCGGCGCTGGGCCGGCTCGGCCTTCCCGACACCGAGTCGACCCGTGCACTGCTGATGCTGTCGGATCAGACGGTGTCGCGTCTGGACCGCCATGGGCGGGTTCGAGGCCTCTACCTCGGCGACGATCTGGCATCGGCCCGCGCGGACTCGATCCGGGGGGCCGGGAACGTCGACGATTTCGTCTCGCCGGAGGTGGCCGCGGTGATCCTCGACGCCGTCGACCGGAGTCTGGCATCCGGTGAGCCGGAGACGGTCGAGTTCAGCGTGCCCACGAAGACACGGCTGCTCGAATTCCAGGGACGTTGTGCCCCCTGCGGCCGCGATGAGGTGATCTGGATCACCAGGGATCGCACTGCGGACCAACAGGCGCGGCGGCTGGGGGAGTGGCGAGCCGGACTCGAAGCGGCGATCAACGACTTTCTCCAGATGTTGCTCGACGTCGACGGATCGGGCCTCGAGCTCGACGAGGTCCTCACGACCGTGATGCGGCAGATCGCTGCGTTCTTCGGGGCATCGGCCACGTTTCTGGACCGTTTCCAGGGACCGCATCACGTCGAGACCGTGGCGCAGTGGCGCACCACCGGTGTCCATCGGTCGCCGCCGGGGACCTCACGGGGCGGTCCCGGCTATTTCCCCTGGGCGGCCCGGCAACTCGCCCGTGACCCCGTGCTGATCGTTCCCGATCTGGACGATCTAGGACCCGAGGCGTCGACCGACGTCGAGAACATCGTCGCGGGAGCCGAGCGGGGATTCGCCTGGATCCGCATCGGTCCGGGCCGGCGCCCGACCGGTCTGTTCGGCCTCAACTTCGACGGCCCACCGACCACGGACGCCGTCGAGAGCTACGAGCCGCTCATCGGCTTCGCCGGGACGCTGCTGGCGATCGTCGACCGCCGCGAGGAAGACCATCGCCGACGGGAACAGCACCGGGTCTTCGAGTCGATCGCGCGGGGCGAAGCCGTGGAGACGGTACTCACGCAGGTCTGCAGGATCCGGGAGACCGGGGCGCCCGGTCAGTACTGCGTCGCCTGGTTGGCCGACGCCGAGGGACGGCTCCATCCGGTCCACCCGAAGACGTCCGGGGTCCGCCTCGACGACTTCGACCCCTGTCCCGACCTCGCGCCGGAGATGCAGACCTTCCGACTACCCGAGCGACGATGGCGCCTCGGCGACGGCGCCGACGAAGCGGACCCCGTCGCCGCGCGCTTCGGCGCGACCGCGGTCGATCTCATCCCGCTGGTGACCCACACGCGTGACGAAGTGGTCGGCGTGCTCGCGGTGTACGACACGTCACGGTTTCCTCTCGATCCGGCCCACGCGCGCGTCGGGGACTGGAGCGAGCTGGCCGCGTCGCTCGCCGGTGTCGCGATCGAACGCTCCCGTGACCTGGCTCGCCTGTCGCATCGGGCCACGCACGATTCGTTGACCGGACTGGCGAATCGCGAGACGTTTCTCGCCGAACTCGAACGGGCCATCGCCCAGAGCGGGCCGGTCGACCGACTGGTGGCGGTGCTCTACTGCGACGTCGACCGTTTCAAGGAGTTCAACGACCGACTCGGACACGGGCACGGCGACCGGTTCCTCGTCGAGATCGGCCGGCTCATCGAGGACCAGACCCGCGCACCGGCCGTGGTCGCCCGGCTCGGAGGTGACGAGTTCGCGATCCTCCTCGAGGGTCTCACCGACGAGAACGACGCCCTGATCGTGGCCGAGCGGATCCGTAGCGCGGTGCGCACGGCGTCGGCTGCACCCGGGAGCCGCGCGAGCGTCAGCATCGGTGTGGCCGTGTCGGGATCGGTCGCCGACCACGCCGAAGGTCTCCTCCGTGACGCCGACATCGCGATGTACCAGGCGAAGTCGTCCGGTCGTGACCGCGTCGAGGTCTTCGCCGAGCGCATCAGACGTGAGGCGCACGCCCGCGACGAGCTCGGGCGGGAACTGCGCAGCGCACTCGACTCCGATGACATCGGGGTCCACTACCAGCCGATGATCGATCTGCGGACCGGTCGGCTCATGGGGTTCGAGGCGCTGGCCCGGTGGCGTCATCCCGAACGTGGCGCCGTTCCTCCGGTCGAGTTCATCCCGATCGCCGAAGCGAGCGGTCTCATCGGCGGCCTCGGCGAAGTGGTGCTCGAACGTTCACTCGAAGTCGCCGCGCTATGGCGCGGCCTCGACCTGCACGTCAATCTGTCGGCCCGTCAGATCGACACGGTCGGCTATGTGGAGCGACTCTTGGAGCGCATCGCCGCGTCGACGGTGCCGGTCGAGCGGGTGGCGATGGAGATCACCGAGTCGGTGGTGCTGTCGGAGTCGGCGCCGACCGTCGAGAATCTCCGACTGCTCGTCGACTCCAGCGTGGGTCTGGTGCTCGACGATTTCGGGACCGGGTATGCGTCGCTCACCTACCTGCGGCGCCTTCCGTTCCGCGGCATCAAGGTGGATCGCTCGTTCGTGTCGGGGATCGAACGGAGTCCCGACGACGCCGCGATCGTGGCGATGGTGCTCGCGCTGGCCACGACGCTGGGACTCGAGGTGATCGCCGAGGGTGTCGAAACCGAGGGACAGGAATCGCGACTGCGCGAAATGGGCTGCCGGTTCGTGCAGGGGTTCCGCTACTCCCTGCCCGTGCCGGCCGAACGGGTGCCCGCGCTGTTGGACCGCTTCGGCTCACCTGCGCCGTCGACCCCTTGACCACCCGGGAGACCGGCGGTGCCGGAACGTGCAGCTCAGTGCCCGCCGGGTCCTTTGCCGGCGAAATGGCTGACGAACGTCTCGAGTTCGCCGACATCGACCGCACGGCAGTACTGGTGCGTGACCCAGGCCGTGGCGGCGACCTCGGTGCCCTTCGGCAACGACGACGCCGGCGCGACCAGCACCTGATCCGAGTCGAGCGCTTCCAGCTTCGCGACGTCGGCGTCGGAGACGCCGTGGTACTGGATCAGCACCCGTCCTTCCTCGAGCACCCCGACCTGGAGTTGTGGCGCGATCGGCGCCCGGACGGGCCCGTCGATCGACGGTCCCGGTTGATGGGCACCCGAGGTCGGAGGATCGACGAGGTACGACGGCGTCGGTGCTCCCGGGAGCACGTGCACACCGGACCCCGGGTCGAGCGGGTCGTGGACGACGGGACCACAGGCTCGGTCGTTCGACGATCCGCAGCCGGACGCACAGACGACCAACAGCGCGGCGGCGAGCAGCGACGCGGGTCTCCTCATCGATCCGAGCCTTGCACGAGCGCGCGCCGCGCGCACGATTCGACCTCCCCGCGGCCACGGCGCGGGCGGAACACCAGGGGCGACGAACGGGCGGCCACCGGCCGTTCCGGTCGGGAAACCGTAGACTGCGCCTCGTGTCGACCAAGCGGATCGAGCGGCAACTGACCGATGTGGGCGCCCGACTCCGTGCCTTGCGCGCCGAAGCGGCGATCACCGAGGAACAACTCGCACACGTGGCGGCCGAGGCCGACGATGCCCGCCTCCGCGCGCTGGTCTCGGATTCGCCGCTCGCCCGCTTCGAGGACGGCGACGCTCGCCGCTCGGCCGATACGCTCGCACAGCACCGTGAGCGCGTAGCGGCCGAGATCGCCGAACTCGAGGCGCGACAGGACGAGCTCCTCGACGAACTGACGGCCCTGCATGGCTGACGTTTCCCAGAGACCGACTCCGACCGACCGAAAGGCTCCGACGTTGCCAACCCGTGCCCCCATTCGTGTCGTCATCGCCGAAGACGAGGCGATCATCAGGCTGGATCTCCGCGAGACGCTCGAAGAAGAAGGCTACGCGGTGGTCGGTGAGACCGGCCGGGGCGACGAGGCGGTCGACCTGGTGAGACGCCTCGAGCCGGACGTGGCGATCCTCGACATCAAGATGCCCGGCCTGGATGGGCTGTCGGCTGCCCGGGAGATCACCGGCGAGCGGCGTGCCGCGGTCGTGATCCTCACGGCATTCAGCCAACGGGACCTGATCGAGCGCGCGCGCGATGCCGGCGCGATGGCGTATCTGGTCAAGCCCTATCAGCGAACGGAGCTCGTACCGGCGATCGAGGTGGCGTTGGCCCGATTCGCCGACATGCGTGATCTGCACGACCGGGCCACGACCCTGGAATCGCAGCTCGAGACGCGCAAGCTCGTCGAGCGGGCCAAGGGGCAGCTCATGGACAGCTCCGAGATGAGCGAGCATGCGGCGTTCGGGTTCATCCAACGGACCGCGATGGAAGAGCGCGAGACCATGCGCCGGATCGCCGAACGGGTCATCGCCGGTGAATTGACCCCGTGACCGAACCCGATGGTGCCGCCGAGCGGGCGTTCTTCCGAGAGGAGTTCCGTCGACGCACGATCGTGATCGCGTCGCGTGATCCCGACGCCGACACCGTTGCGGCAGTGGTCTCGGAGCTGTGCGCCGGCGAATGCCGGGTCATCGTGGTGACGGCGCGGGATGACGATCGGCTGTCGGCGGCACTCGCGTCAGCTCCGAGGGACCTGCCCCGTTCGGTCGGCGACCTCGCCGAGCTGTGGGCCGACGTGGAGGAGCGCGGAATGAGCGTGGTCGAGGTCGGCGGTGATCCCGCATTGCCGTCCGCCGACCTCGCGAGTCGCCTCGGGGTGTTCAAGCTGGTCGTGACCGATCACCTCGGTGGTTGGGGTCGGAGCTTCGCAGCGCTCGACGACCTCGGCGACGGCGCGGCCGAGCGGCCCGTGGTCGCCAAGGCGGTCGGTCGGGCACTCCACGGTGGCGTCGGTGGAGTGAACGTGTGCCGCGCCGCCGATCTGGACACCGAGCTGTTCACCTTCGACGGCGCAGGAACCCTGTTCAGCTCCGACGCGTACGTGCAGGTCACCAGGTTGCGCGCCGACGATCTGGCGGTCGTCGAACAGCTCGTCGCCCGCGGGGTCGCAGAGGGCCATCTGCGTCCCCGCCCCCCGACCGAAGTGGTTCGCCTGGCCCTCGGGGGTCTGGGCGCACGAGTCGGACCGAGCCGCCACCTCGCCGGGTTCGGCACGCTCGAAGTCGAACGCTACGAGGCCGACGATCTCGCCGAGGTCACGTGCCTGTACACGGTGAACCGGTACGAGGGGGAAGGCGTCGGCGGGCGGTTGGTCGACGGGTTGGTGGAGGCGGCCCGCCGGCTCGGTGTGCGGGCCGTGTTCGCCTGCACCGTCTCGTCGCGCGCCGCGGCGTTGTTTCGACGTTGCGGTTTCCGCGAAGTGCCCCAGCAGCAGCTTCCGGACGCGAAATGGGTCGACTACGACCCCGAGCGGCGATGGAACCTGTCGACCCACTGGTTCGACCTCGGCGGCGCGCACGACGCCGGGCCGGCGACGCACGCCTCCGCTAGCGTTCCGGCAGGCCTGCCATGACCACGGTGCTGATCGACGGAAACTCACTCACCTATCGGGCGTTCTTCGCACTGCCGACCGACCTGGCGACGTCCTCGGGACAGGTGACCAACGCGGTCTACGGGTTCACCTCGATGCTGGTGAACCTGCTGCGCGACCATCGACCCGATCGGATCGCGGTCGCCTTCGACACCGCCACGCCCACCTTCCGCCACGAGGCTCTCGAATCGTACAAGGCGCAGCGCGACGAGACACCGCCATTGCTGATCGACCAGTTCGCACTGGTCACCCAGGTGTTGGACGTGTTGGGCATCCGACGGATCGCGCTCGAAGGCTACGAGGCGGACGACGTGATCGCCACCCTCGCGACCCGCGCCGCGACAGCGGGCGAGGACGTCATCGTCGTCACCGGCGACCGCGACGCCTACCAGCTCGTCGCCGATCCGTACATCGAGGTGCTCTACAACAAGCGTGGCGTCTCGGACTACGTGCTCTACGACGAGGCCGGGATCCTCGAACGGACCGGGGTGACGCCCGCTCGTTACGTCGACTATGCCGCGCTGCGCGGTGACCCCTCCGACAATCTGCCGGGGGTGCCCGGCGTGGGCGAGAAGACCGCCGCGAAACTGATCAACGCCTACGGCGACGCCGCCGGGGTCCTGGACCATGCCGCTGAGCAGACCCCGAAACTCGCCGAGAACCTGATCGCCAACGCGGATCGGGTGCGCGCGAACGTGCAGTTGATGCGCCTCGTGCGGGATGCGCCGGTGGACTGCTCCCCCGAGGATCTCGCGTTCGCCGGGCAAGCCGATCCCGCGGAGGTCCGCCGACTCTTCGACTTCCTCGAGTTCCGCGGGATGTTCGACCGCTTCGCCCAGGTGCTCGAGCTCGACGAGGGCGTCGGCGCGCCGGTGGAGCCCGAGCTGCCGACGAGGCGCCGGGAGGTGATGGTCCCCGTCGATCCGGCCGGTCTCGCCGAGGCACTCGCCAGTCTGCGGTCGGCCCCGACGCGGGTGATCTCGGGCGTGTGGGGATCGGGTCCGGGTGAGCTGCGCGCGGTGGTCGTGAGCGCCGACGCAGACGACGAGTGCGTGCAGGTCGTCGTGGTCCGTGCCGCGCTGTTGGACGAACCCGCTGCGCGGACGACGCTCGGGGAGCTTCTCGGCGGCGGACCAGTCGTCGGCCACGGTGTCCAGGAACTGCTCCGGTGGCTGATCGGCATCGGTGTCGACGAGATCGATCTGCGCTTCGACACCATGCTGGCCGCCTACCTGCTCGATCCGGCCCGAGCCGCCTATACCGTCGGCGAGGTCGTGGCCCAGGTCCTCGGTCGAACGCTTCCCGAGCCGGCCGCACAGGGACAGTTCGACCTCGAGGACCCGACGAGCAGTGTGGACTCCTTCGACGAGGGCGCCGCCGAGGTCGTGGCCGTGGGCGAGCTCGTCGGGCCGCTGCGCGAACGGCTCGCGAAGCAGGGGATGGCGGAACTGCTCTCGGAAATCGAGGTCCCCCTCGTCGGCGTTCTCGCCCGGATGGAACATGTCGGGGTGGGCGTCGACGTCGCCGCGCTGAAGGCGCTCGGCGCGGATCTCACGCGTCGGGCCGAAGAACTGGGCGCGTCGATCCAGGCGCACGCGGGGCGGCCCTTCAACGTCAATTCGACCAAGCAGCTCCGTGAGGTGCTGTTCGATGACCTCGGACTCACGCCACAGAAGAAGACCAAGACCGGGTACTCGACCGACGCGGCGACGCTCGAGAAACTCCGCGATCAGCACCCGATCGTCGCCGATCTGCTCGCCTACCGTGAGGTCGAGAAGCTTCGCTCGACCTATGCCGAGGGACTGCTCGCCGAAGTGCGCGACGACGGACGCATCCACGCCACCTTCAACCAGACGGTCGCGCGCACCGGCCGGCTGAGTTCGGATCGACCGAACCTGCACAACATCCCGGTCCGGACCGACGAAGGGCGGGCGTTCCGGCGGGTCTTCGTCCCCCGGCCCGGAACCGAACTGCTCGTCGCCGACTACAACCAGGTCGAACTGCGCTGCATCGCCCACCTGAGCGGCGACCCCGGGCTGATCGGCGCGTTCGCGCGCGGCGACGACATCCACACCACGACCGCGTCACGGGTGTTCGGAGTCCCTGCGGGCGAGGTCACCCATGCGCAACGGGCCAAGGCCAAGATGGTGTCGTACGGGCTGGCGTACGGGATGGAGGCTTACGGCCTCGCCCAGCGTCTGGGCGTCGAGGTCGCCGAGGCGCGCGAGATCCTCGACGCGTACTTCGAGGCGTTCCCGTCGGTGCATGACTACATGGAGGCGACCGTGGCCGACGCCCGCGCCCGGGGCTACACCGAGACGTTGTTCGGACGCCGCCGCCCGATTCCCGAGCTCGCATCGTCGAATGCCCGGCTGCGCGCCGCAGGCGAGCGCCAGGCGATGAATGCCGGCATCCAGGGGCTCGCCGCCGACATCTTCAAGATCGCCCTGATCCGTCTCGACGCCCGGCTGCGGACCGACGAGTCGGCGTCGACGTTGATCCTGCAGGTCCACGACGAGGTCCTGCTCGAGGTGCCGCCGGATGAACGCGAGGCGGTGGGCACCCTGACCCGTGAGGTCATGGTCGGTGCCGCCGAGCTCTCGGTGCCACTCGAGGTGCATCTCGCGTTCGGACCGAACTGGGCCGATGCCAAAGGCTGATGCATCGTCGGCGCCGTCGACGGGATCCCACTGGTTCGAGACGGCCGCCGACCACCTCGGCGCGACCTACCTGCGGTACTCGTTCACGAAGGGCACCGTGCAGGAGGTCGACTTCCTCGTCGACGAGCTCGGCCTCGCCGAAGGCATGCGCGTACTCGACGTCGGCTGCGGGCCGGGTCGTCACGCACTGGAACTGGCGGCGAGGGGCATGCAGGTGACCGGGATCGACATCTCTCAGCGCTTCGTCGACCTCGCGACCGCTGCTGCGGAACGACGCGGGCTGCGCGCCGAGTTCCTGCGCCGTGACGCCCGCACCCTGGATTTCGACGGCACCTTCGACGCCGTGATCTCGCTGTGCCAGGGAGCCTTCGGGCTCCAGGGGGCGGCCGACGCAGTCGTGGGGACCGACGGAGACGGTGACGTCGCGGTGCTCGGTGGCATCGCCGCAGGTCTGCGGTCGGGAGGCCGGGTCGCGCTCAGCGCCTTCTCGTCGTACTTCCAGGTGCGCTTTCTGGACGACACGGACCGCTTCGATGCGGCCAACGGGGTGAACCACGAGCGTGCCGAGTTGCGAGACGATCACGGTGCGGTGATCGAACACGACCTGTGGACCACGTGTTTCACACCGCGGGAGCTCCGGCTGTTGGCCGAGCGGGTCGGCCTCGAGGTGACCGGGCTGTACTCGGTGACGCCCGGCGACTACACGCGACGGACACCGGACCTCGACTCGCCGGAGTTCCTGCTGGTCGCCTCGAAGCCGTGATCTCCGCCCCCCTCTGGTAGCGTCAAATCGGGTGTGCCCCCATGGGCAGCGCCCTTTTCCATCCGTTCCCCGACCGAAGAGCCCTCCCTTGACCGACACCGCGACCTCACCCGTCGAAGCCTCCTTCGACGAATCGTCTCTCGACGACTACACCCCCCGTCAGATCATCGACAACGATCTCGACATTCCGTTCGACGAGGCGGTAGGCGCCACGATGGTCGGCGTCGAGGACGGCCAACTGGTGGAGGGCCTGGTGGTCCGCATCGACCGCGACGAGGTCATGCTGGACATCGGTTACAAGTCCGAAGGCGTGATCCCGTCGCGGGAGTTGTCGATCCGCAACGACGTGGACCCCAACGAGGTGGTCTCCCTCGGTGAGGCGATTGAGGCGCTGGTGCTCCAGAAGGAGGACAAGGACGGCCGCCTGATCCTGTCGAAGAAGCGGGCACAGTACGAGCGTGCCTGGGGCGACATCGAGAAGAAGAAGGACGAGGGTGGCGTCGTGTCCGGCCCGGTCATCGAGGTCGTCAAGGGCGGCCTGATCATCGACATCGGGCTGCGGGGCTTCCTGCCGGCGTCGCTCGTGGAGCTGCGACGGGTACGCGACCTGCAGCCCTACGTCGGCCGCACGCTCGAAGCCAAGATCATCGAGCTCGACAAGAACCGCAACAACGTGGTGCTGTCACGTCGTGCCTGGCTCGAGGAGACCCAGCGCGAACAGCGTGAGCAGTTCCTCGAGAACCTCAAGCCGGGCGAGAACCGGCGAGGCGTGGTCTCGTCGGTCGTCAACTTCGGCGCCTTCGTCGACCTGGGCGGCATGGACGGACTCATCCACGTGTCGGAACTCTCGTGGAAGCACGTCGATCATCCCGGCTCGGTGGTGCAGGTGGGCGACGAGGTCGAAGTGCAGGTACTCGACGTCGACCATTCCCGCGAACGCATCAGCCTGTCGCTCAAGGCGACCCAACAGGACCCGTGGCAGGAGTTCGCGTCGGGTCACCGGGTCGGTGAACTGGTCTACGGCCGGGTCACCAAGTTGGTGCCCTTCGGAGCCTTCGTGCAGGTCGGCGACGGAATCGAAGGTCTGGTCCACATCTCGGAGATGTCGGCGCACCACGTGGATCTGCCCGAGCAGGTCGTGACCCCGGGCGAGGAGCTGTGGGTCAAGATCATCGATCTCGATCTGCAACGCCGCCGGATCTCCCTGTCGATCAAGCAGGCCGCGGAAGGCGGTGTCGTCGCCTCGGAGTACCAGGAGCACTTCGGCGAGCACGCGTACGACGACCAGGGGAACTTCATCGGCAGCGCGGACGACGCGGCGACCGAGGAAGCCTGGGCGGACTACTACGCGGAGGCCGCAGCCGGGGACGCCCCCGCGTCGGCCGCACCCACCCCCGACGCGGCGCCGCTCGATGCGGACGGGACGGATCAGCCGGCCGACTGAGCCGGGCGATCGAGAGTTTTCTTCGATCGACCTTCAAGGGCGCCGCTCCGCGGCCGAAGGGTACCCGTCTTGTCCAGTGTCCGTGTTCGTCGTCTCCGCGACGACGAGTCGGCCGAGCAGAAGAGTGAGCAGCGTTGAACTCTCGCAAGCCTTTGGTACTCATCGCCGCGGCGGTCGTCGCGATCATCGCCGTCGCCGTGCTGTACATGTACGTGAACGGACAGAAGGACCGTGCGTTCGACAACGCCGAGATGGTCAATGTCTGGGTCGTCCACGAAACCGTTCCCAAGGGAACCTACGGGCAGAGCACCCAGGGCAAGATCGTCAAGGACCAGATCCCGCGGAAGTTCTATCCGTCGAACGCGATCAAGGACACGTCCCAGATCACCAACAAGGTGGCAGTCACGGATCTCGCCGTGAACACCATCGTGGTCGAGGGTATGTTCGCCGACCCGGCCACCCAGCAGGTGACCCTGTCGACGCAGCTCAAACCGATCCGTGACGTCGATCAGGTCGCGGTCACGATCAGTGTGAGCAACGTGCAAGGCGTGGCCGGTCTGATCGTTCCCGGCGACTTCGTCAACATCATGGTGACGAACCTGTCGAGCCAACCGCTGTCGGGGGGCGACGCGGGAACACCACCGGCGAGCGGGACCGGACAGATGTGTGGCAACACCCCGATACCCGACGGCGCGAGCGCGTCGAACTTCCTCTTCTGTGACCAGGCGGTGGTGCTGATGCAGAAGGTGGAGGTGCTCGCGGTCGGAACGAACGCGATCCCGACGCCGGGCGCTTCGTCGGGTACGGAGACCACGCCTCCTCCCTCGAATACGGGTCTGTTGACCTTCATCGTGCCGATGGAATCGGCGCAGATGATCGCTTCGGTTCCTCCCGGCCACTACTACCTCACCCTGGTCGCCAAGGACTACAAGCCGGCCAAGACCGACCGAATCAAGCCCGATGCGCCGCTGCCTTCGGAGAACCCCGAGCAGCTCACGCCGTACGGCCCGGATGGACCGACCTGAGTCGTGGGCTATCCCGCATCCGCCCATCCCTACTCCTCAGGACCGGAGGCTGAATCCGCAGTGTCCGACGTTCCCACCATCTCCCTGCCGGTCGCGGTCGTCGATGGCGACCAGTCGGTGCGGAACCGGTTGGCGATGCAACTGGGTGAGCAGGCGGTCGCCTTCGAGTCGATCGCCGAGCTCGAGTCCCGACTGCCCTCGAGTCCGGTCATCGTCGTCTTCGGCCCGTCCTGTGCAGACGCTCAGAACCTCGCTGCGTTGGAGTCCCTGCTGCGGGCCCGTCCCGATGTCGGTGCCATTCTCGTTGCCGAGGAGCTGACGACCGACCTGTTCCAGCGGGCGATGCGGATCGGTGTGCGGGATGTGCTGTCGGCTCCCGTGGAGACCGCACAGCTCACCGAGGGAGTCCGCCGTGTGGCATCGGGGATCTCCAATGCCATGGCCGTGCGGGCTCCCGTCGAGGAACCGGCACTTCCGCAAGCGGGGGAGAGCGGTCAGGTCATCACGGTGTTCTCGACCAAGGGCGGGGCGGGCAAGTCGGTGGTCGCGTGCAACCTGGCCGTGTCATTGGCGCGCAAGTCGGAGCGGCCCGTCGTCCTCGTCGACGCCGACCTGCAGTTCGGCGACTGCGCGGTCATGCTGAAGCTGGCCCCGCAACGCACCGTGGTCGACGCGGTCAATGCGATCGACCAACTCGACGCGCCGATGTTGGCCGGCATGCTCGTCAAGCACGCGGCGTCGGGCCTCCTGGTGTTGCCGGCCCCCCTCGAGCCGGCGTTCGCGGATCAGATCACCGCTGAGCACATGACCACGATCGTCGACCTGCTCCGTTCGATCGCCGCGTACGTGATCATCGACACTCCCGCCTACTTCAACGACATCGTCCTGACGTTGATCGACATGAGCGACGATGTACTGCTCGTGGCCGGGATGGACGTTCCGAACATCAAGAACGTGAAGATCGGCTTGCAGACGCTGCGAATGCTGAACACGCCGATGTCGAAACTCCACCTGGTGCTGAACCGGGCGAATGCCAAGGTGAAGCTGGACGTCAACGAGGTCGAGCGGACACTCCAGGTGCGAGCGGACGCGCAGATTCCCAGTGACGTCTCGGTACCCCAGTCGGTGAACAAGGGCATACCGGTCGTGCTGGACGCACCCAAGTCGGGCGTCGCACGGTCGCTCGACGCACTCGCGGAGATGTTCGTCATCGAGGATCTGGCCGCCGAGGTCCGCTGATCGGACCCACACCCGCTCGATTCGAACCGGGAACCTCAAAGCGGGGTACCCACCGCCGATAGGTCCACGATGTCTCTCTACAAGCGCCTCCACGACGTCCAGCAGGGTCCAGCGGGAGCGGGGGGCACCCGCCGTGATCCGGTGGTCGACGAGCTCCGACAGAAGATCCACCACCAACTGATCGATGAGCTCGGGCCGATCCTGTACGACAAGCGACTCTCCGAGGACGATCTGCGTCGTCGGGTCCACGAGCAGCTCCACCAGGCGGTCGCGCAGGAGCGCGCACCGCTGTCGGCTGCAGACAAGGCACAGCTCATCCAGGACGTCTCCGACGACATCCTCGGCTACGGGCCGATCGACCGGCTGCTGAAGGACGAGGAGATCACCGAGGTCATGGTGAACGGACCTGCGGCGGTGTACATCGAACGGTTCGGCAAGCTCGAGCAGACCGACGCGACGTTCATCGACGAGCAGCACCTGCGCCGGATCATCGACAAGATAGTGGGTCAGGTCGGGCGCCGGATCGACGAGGCGACGCCACTGTGCGACGCGCGTCTTCCCGATGGTTCACGCGTGAACGCCGTGATCCATCCTCTTGCGATCGGTGGACCGTTCCTGACGATCCGGAAGTTCTCGACCGATCCGTACCAGATCGACGACCTGATCAAGTTCGGGACGCTGAACGCCGCATCGGCACGGTTCCTCCAGGCGCTGGTCGTCGGCAAGTTGAACATCATCGTCTCCGGCGGAACCGGCACGGGAAAGACCACGACCTTGAACGTGCTGTCGTCGTTCATCCCGAACGACGAACGCATCGTCACTGTCGAGGACGCGAAGGAACTGCAGCTCCACCAGGACCACGTCCTGTCGATGGAGGCGCGTCCGCCGAACATCGAGGGCAAGGGGCAGATCACGATCCGTGACCTGGTCCGGAATGCCTTGCGGATGCGTCCCGACCGGATCGTGGTCGGCGAGTGCCGTGGCGGCGAGGCGCTCGACATGCTCCAGGCGATGAACACCGGTCATGACGGCTCGCTCACGACGATCCACGCGAACTCCCCTCGTGACACGCTCTCGCGACTCGAGACACTGGTCCTGATGGCGGGCTTCGACCTTCCGGTGCGTGCCATCCGTGAACAGGTCGCCTCCGCGCTGGACTGCATCGTGCAGCTCGCCCGACTGCGAGACGGCACGCGGCGGGTCACCCACATCACCGAGGTGCAGGGCATGGAGGGTGACGTGATCATCCTCCAGGACATCTTCCTGTTCGACTACGGCATGGGCGTCGACGAGAGTGGCCGTTTCCTCGGGCACCTCAAGGCCACCGGCGTACGGCCGAAGTTCGCCGAGAAGTTGGCTGACCTGGGCATCCGGCTCGGCGCCGAAGTGTTCCAGCCCGAGCAGTTCCACCGCCGGGCGGTGGGCGCACGGTGACCCGGAGACGCCGCCTCGGCTTTCTGCTCGGAGTGCTGTTGGCGCTCGGAACCATCTCGGCAGCCACGGTCGGCGCTGCTGATCCTGTTGTCGACGCGACGCCCCAGAAGGGCGCGAACAAGCTCCAGATCTCTCGTATCGACGCGACCGATCCCAAGGCCGTCGACGTGCGTTTCACCTGGAACGGAGACATCGAAGCGCTCAAGTCGATGACCATGCGCCAGAACGGCAATCAGGTGCAGGCCTCGAACCCCGAGGCACTCTCGGGCGACAAGCTGCAGCGGGCAACGGTCGTCGTCCTCGACCAGTCCGGCTCGATGGTCTCCAGTGGTGGACTCGACGTGGCCGTGTCGAAGATTCGTCAGATGATCGACGACGCGCCCGCCAACGCGCGCTTCGGGATCGTCACGTTCGGCTCCGAGGCGGTCGTCGCCCAGTCGATGACCGACAACAAGCAGGCGCTGAACGACGCCCTGGACCAGATCAAACCCGACACACTCGCGACGACGGCGCTCTGGGACGGGGTCGTGGCCGGTGTCGATCAGCTGAACTCGCTTCCCGACTACGAGCACAACCTGATCGTGCTCACCGACGGCACCGACGATTCGTCGAGTGCGACGCTCGCGAGTGCCCGAGGCGCGGTCGCCGGGTCGGGAGAAGGCACCGGAGCGATGGTGTTCGCGATGGGGATCACCCAGCAACATGCGCTCGATCAGGCCGGTCTCGCCGATCTCGTGAAAGCCGGTGGCGGTCGTCTGTTCATCACCGACGACGCCAAGAGCATCGGCGCCGCCTTCGATCAGGTCACCACGGCGCTGGGCAACGAGTTCTCCAGCCATTTCGAGGCGATCCCGGGCTCCCGCGGGTCGAACACGTTGAACATGACGATCTCGGGGATAACCGCACAGGCGAACTTCACCGTGGGCGGGGTGGCCCAGGGCGCGACACGCCTCGCGCCGACCGTGGTCAGCGGTTCGTCCGCACCGGCGTTCTTCAGCACGACCGGCGGGCTGCTCCTCGGCCTGGTGCTGATCGCGCTGGCCGTCGGTCTCGTCGCCTTCATCGTGGTGCAGATGGTCACCGCGCGCCAGAGCGCTCTCCAGGCTGCGCTGAACCCGTACACCGAGGGGTTCGCGGCCACCGACGACGATTTCGAGGGTGGCGGAGGCATCACGGAGAACGCGCTGCTCCAGCGGGCCCTGACGATGACCGAGAACTTCGCCGAACAACAGGGGTTCCTGGAGACCGTCGAGTCGAAGCTCGAGATGGCCGAAGTTCCCCTCAAAGCGAGCGAGGCCCTGCTGATCTGGCTGGCCGCGACCGTCGTGCTCGGGATTCTCGGGTTCGTGTTCGGCGGCCTGCTCCTCGGCATCATCCTCTTGGCGGTCATCGTCCTCGCCGGTCCCGGATTCCTGAACTTCAAGGCCGCGGCACGGCAACGGAAGTTCGAGACCCAGCTCCCCGACATGCTGACACTGCTCGCCGGCGCCCTCCGGGCCGGATTCTCGCTCATGCAGGCTGTCGATGCGGTGTCCCAGGAGATGCAGAACCCGATGGGTCGTGAACTTCGGCGGGTCGTGAGCGAGACGCGACTGGGTCGTGATCTCGAAGAAGCCCTCGAGGACACCGCCGAGCGAATGGGCAGTCCGGACTTCGCATGGGCGGTCATGGCGATCCGCATCCAGCGCGAGGTGGGCGGAAACCTCGCCGAGCTGCTGCTCACGGTCGCCGACACCATGATCCAGCGGGAACGACTCCGTCGAGAAGTGAAGGCGCTGACCGCCGAAGGCCGCATCAGCGCCTACGTGCTCGCCTGCCTGCCCCCGGGCCTCGGGGTCGTCATGTACATGGCCAACCCGTCGTACATGCATCCACTGTTCACCGACACCCTGGGACAGGTGTTGATCGGTCTGTCGGTGGTCAGCATGATCATCGGGTTCTTCTGGATGCAGAAGGTCGTCAAGATCGATGTTTGAGGTGATCCCATGATGCTGTTCGCCGCCTCCGCCCTGAGCGGAGACACTGCGATGACCGTCGGACTCGTACTCGCGGGCACCGCCCTGGGCCTCGTGGTGTACATCGGAATCAGCACCTACTACGAAAAGCAGGCGATCCGGAACTCGATTCGACAGCTCGAGGAGTACGGCCAGCCCGGCGTCGTCGAGTCCGACCGCGATCGCGAACTGCTCCGCCCCGCATACGAGCGGGCGCTCGCGCCGGTGATGGGCAGTTTCGTGTCCGTCGGGCGACGGCTCATGCCGGCGGATTTCGTCGAGAAGACCCGTCAACGCCACCAGTCCGCCGGCAAGTACGATCCGGGCGCGGTCGACCGGTTCCTCGCCATCCAGGTCGCGTGCCTGTTGCTCGTCCCGCTCGCGTTGATCATCTTTCCGATCATGAACGTGTTCGGTCTGTCGTCGCGGCTGAACCTGATCTCGTTCGTCCTGGTCTCGCTGGCCGCGGTCCTGTTGCCGTCTGCCCGGCTGTCGAGCGACATCGAGGACCGCCAACAGGTCATTCAGCGTCAGCTTCCCGACATCCTCGACCTGTTGGTGATCAGCGTCGAGGCCGGTCTCGGTTTCGAGCAGGCGTTGGATCGAACCGTGGCGTCGGTTCCCGGCGAGCTGAGTCTCGAGTTCGCCCGGATGCTCGGAGAGACGCGCGCCGGGGTCGCCCGAGCCGATGCCCTCCGTGCGCTCGGCGAACGCGTCGACGTTCCCGAGGTGCGTTCCTTCGTCCTCGCGATCATCCAGGCCGACACCTTCGGGGTGTCGATCGGCCAGGTGCTGCGCAGTCAGGCCGACGAGATGCGGGTGAAGCGCCGCCAGCTCGCGCAGGAACGCGCCCAGAAGGCGCCGGTGAAGATGCTCATCCCGATGGTCTTCTGCATCTTTCCGTCTCTCTTCGTGGTTGTCATCGGCCCGGCGATCATCAGCATCAGGAAGGCATTCAGCGCCTGATGTCGATTCGGGGCCGCTCGACGCGTGTCATCGGTTGAAGCGGTTCGCTCGCCGAGCCGAGTCCCGCGCTGGCTCCGACAGGGGGCGACCCGTGGTGCGGTGGTCGGCTGGTTGGTGGTCGTCGTCGCGGCGACGAGCGGCGCAGCCGCGCTCGACGACAACAGCTTCCTGACGCACCTGACCACGGGACGACGGATCCTCGACGGCCACCTGCCCTCGACCGACCCGTATTCGTTCACCGCCCACGGCCACCCGTGGGTGATCCAGAGCTGGTTCGCCTCGTTGCTCTACGCACTCACCGACAAGGTCGGTCACGGCGTCGGGCTGCGGTTGATGGTGGCTGTGCTCTCGGGTGTCGTCGCGGCGGTGCTGTGGCGCCTCAGCCGACCGGGCCGGTCGGTGGTGGCACGCCTGGCGGCGGTCGCACCACCGATTCTGATCGGAATCGTCGCCTGGGGTGAGCGTCCGCTGCTGTTCGGCCTGGTCGGGTTCGTCCTCGTGCTCCTCGTCCTGCGTGAGGAACGTGATCCGCGGTGGCTCCTGCCGGTGATGTGGGTGTGGGTCAACACCCATGGCTCGTTCCCGCTCGGATTGGCGCTGATCGTCGCGTACGGGATCGGTGTGTGGTGTGACGACGGCGCGCTCGACCATGTGCTCCGCACGTTGAAGTGGTGTGTGCTCGGCACCGTCCTGGGCGCGGTCAATCCACTGGGCCCGAAGCTGCTCTGGTTTCCGATCGAGTTGCTCTCCAAGCAGTCCGTGCTATCGAACATGGTCGAGTGGAAGGCGCCGACGTTCACCGACATCTGGCAGCGGATCTTCCTGTTGGCCGTCCTGGTCGCGGTGGCGTTGGTGCCGAGGCTGCCGGCCGGGAGGCGGTACCGTCTCCTCCTCCCGATGTTGCTGTTCACCGGTCTCGGTCTGACCGCGACACGGAACATCGCGCTCGCGTCCTTCCTGCTCGTGCCCCTGCTGGCGACCGGACTGTCGGGGTTGGGAAGCCTGGTCAGTGGCACGCGTTCGCGGACCCACACCGTTGCGGCGGTGGCGTTGGCGGCGCTGGCCGTCGTGCTCGTGGGCACGCGGCTCACCGGTCCTTCCTACGACCTCTCCAGCTATCCGACTGCAGCGGTGGCGTGGCTGGGTACGCAGGGGCGTCTCGGACCGGACCATCGTATCGCAACCCGTGACACCGTTGGGAACTATCTGGAGTTCCGCACGCGGGGGCGGACGCGCGTCTTCGTCGACGATCGGGTCGACATGTACCCCGAACGCGTGATCGACGACGAGAAGACGCTGTTGACCGGCGGGGCGAAATGGAAGGCGGTGCTCGCCCGTTGGGACATCGACACCGTCTTGTGGGAGCGGAACGAGGCGCTGTCGTCGCTGCTCGCGGAGTCCCCGGACTGGTCGCTCGTTCGCACCTTCCACGAGCCCGACAGTCCTACCAGGTGGGTCGTCTACGAACGATCGGCCGCGACGGGTCGCTGAGATGTCCGATCAGCTCGGCCACCTGTCGCTCGAGTTCGTGGCGGGGACCGTTGTTGTCGAGCACGACGTCGGCATGTGCCAGCCGAGTGGCGCGGTCCGCCTGTCGATAGATCCGTGCCCAGGCGTCCTCCTCGGTGAACTCGCGCTGTTCGACGAGACGCCGCACGGCGATCTCCGGGTCGAGGTCGACGACGACGAGAAGGTCGAGGTCGTCGCGGCCGGATTCGACGAGAAGTGGGACGTCGAGAACCACCTTCCGGTCGGTGTCGACGAGTTCGTCGAGGCGGCGCCGGATCTCTGCTCCCACCGGGGGATGGACGATTGCGTTGAGGCGTGCGAGTTGCTCGACGTCGGAGAAGACCCGGGCGGCGAGCGCCTTGCGGTCGAGTTCGCCCGTGGGGGACAGCACCTCGGACCCGAAGTCCGACACGATCGCCGCCAGTACCGGTTGACCGGGGCGCTGGAGCTCATGGGTGATGGCGTCGGCGTCGACGACGACGAACCCGCGTTCGGCCAGCAGACCCGACACCGTGGTCTTTCCACTTCCGATGCCGCCGGTGAGTCCGATGAGGTGCACGGTCGATCAGGGTACTGTGTCGTCGGATCCGTCGACGTGGAGGGTTCGTGATGGCGATGGCGATGAGGACCCGATTCGGGACGAGAAACGGTGACGCCCGCCGCAGCGGCCGCGACCGCGGTCTCGACCTCGCCGTCACGGCGGGCCGGACCACCGACGACGTCTCCGATCCCGGTGACGAACGCCAACTCCAGCGCTTTCGCCAGATCGTCTTCGTGGTGCGGACCGCAACGACCCTCATGGCGCTGGCACTCATCTCGACGTCTGCCGTGGAGCACAGTTCCGGGACCGTCGCGTGGGCGGTGCTGATCACGGTCTACAACATCTTCCGCCTCATCCACCCACTCCAGAGCCAGGAGGACACCGTCAGCGTCGTCCGGGTGCTCTTCGAGGTCGCGCTGCACGCGCTGGCCTCGGTGTTCACCGGGGCGTGGAGTTCGCCCTTCGTCTTCCCGCTTCTCACGGCGATCATCGTCGCCGGCTTCGGACGTGGGATCTGGCCGGCGTTGCGCATCTCGCTGGCGACTTCGGTGACGGTCAGCGTCGTGGAGTTGGTCCGGGTCACCGACGACACGAACGCGTGGGTCGTCAACCTGCAGTGGACGCTGTTCCTGGCCCTTGTGGGGGTCATGGCCGGCTACGCGCGGCGCATTCTGGGCGAGGCGCGGACGAGCCAGTCGCTCGCCCTGAATCGGGTCGCGAGGCTGACCGACGCGAACCGTCTGTTGACCTCGTTGCACACGGTTGCGCAGGCGCTTCCCGCCTCGTTGGATCTGGACGAGGTGCTCGATTCGATGGTGGGGAGACTGAGGGGTCTGTTCTCCTACGACGCCGCCGTCCTGTTGCTCCTGGACGAGACCGACGGCTCCTGGCAGGTGGCCCGTTGGGACGGCTACCGACTCGGTGGCGCGCTGGAGCCGACCCAGCTCCCCGGCATTCTGCGGCGCGTCCGGGCCGAACGGACGGTCGAGCGGGTCCAGGG
>Ga0182738_1002609_pt1 | contig 21282 bp, 18 predicted proteins | sample eDN5th30CBELigMG_FD_128876 | JGI IMG/M metagenome (GOLD analysis project Ga0182738, IMG submission 128876) | Enriched Miracle-Growth compost microbial communities from Emeryville, California, USA - eDNA 5th pass 30_C BE-Lig MG (version 2)... ... | reverse complement strand
GAGGGGGCGGTCACGTCGATGCTCACGCCGGCCGGGGGGTGGAAGTGACGGCGCTGCGCTGGATGGCGCTCGGGCTCGCGCTGGCCGCCTCGCGTGCCGAGGCCATCGAGATCAAGCAAGTCACGACGCCGCTCGGCATCGAGGCCTGGCTGGTCGAGGACAGCAGCGCGCCGGTCGTGGCGCTGTCCTTTTCCTTTGCCAGCGGCAGCGCCAACGATCCCAAGGGCCAGAAGGGGCTGACCAGCGTCACCGCGAGCTTGCTCACCGACGGTGCGGGGCCGCTCGATGCGCAGGCTTTCAAGCAGCGCCAGGAGGACGCATCCGTCGCGCTGGGTTTCGGTGCTTCGCTCGAACATGTCGGCGGCACGCTGCGCCTGCTGTCCGCGCACCGCGACGAGGCCTTCGAGCTGTTGCGGCTGGCGGTGACTGCACCGCGCTTCGATTCGGACCGGGTCGAGCAGCGCCGGGCGCAGATGATCGCCGGACTGAGCCAGGCGGAGCAGCGGCCGGCCGCGGTGGCTCAACGCACCATGATGGCGACGGTCTTCGCCGGACATCCCTATGGCGCCAGCGCCTCGGGCGTGCGCGAGGACCTGCAGACCCTCACGGTGCAGCAGATCAGGGATCGCGCCGCGTCCATGCTGACGCGCAACGGGCTGATCGTGGCCGCCGTCGGCGACATCGATGCCGCCGAACTGTCGCGCCAGCTCGATCGCGCGTTTGGCGGCCTGCCGGCGGGCCCTGCCCGGGGCGCGCTGCCCGAGTGGACGCCTCCCCTCGAGCCGCGCATCGTCAACGTCGAGCGGCCGGTGCCGCAAAGCTCGGTGCTGATCGCCCTGCCGGCGATCCCGCGCGACGATCCGGACTGGCATGCCGCGGTCGTGATGGCGCACATCCTGGGCGGTGGCCAGCAGTCGCGCCTGTTCACCGAAGTGCGCGAGAAGCGCGGTCTGGCCTACAGCGTCTCTGCTGCGCTGCGCAGCCAGCGCAGGGCGTCTCTGCTCGTGGTCTCGACCGGCAGTGCCGGCGAGAAGGTCACCGCTACGCTGCGCGTCATCAAGGCCGAGCTGGTCCGCATGCGCGACGGCGTGACCGATCAGGAACTCGCCGACGCCAGGACCTATCTCAGCGGCTCGCTGGCGCTGCTGCTCGATTCATCGGGCTCCGTCGCCAGCCTGCTGCACGGCTTGCAGGTCGACCGCCAGGCGCGCGACTATCTCGACCGCCGGGCAGCGCTGATCGGCGCGGTCAAGGCGGAGGATGTACGGCGCGTGGCACGCCGCATCCTGCGCGAAGAGGCGATGACCACCGTCGTCGTCGGCAAGCCGGCCGGTGCTGCCACCACTGCGGAACCATAATCATGTTTGCTATGACGGGTTCGATTGTCACCTCATGATCTTCCGGACCGCGAGCTTCCAGCTCGCTCGAGCTCATGAGCGAGCTGGCAGCTCGCGGTCCGGAAGAGAACGAGAAGCAGCGGCCATGTTTTTGAACGGGAAGCGTTCCAGAGGTCACGAATGTTCTATTCGCACAACATCGACGACGCACTCGACGGCAAGGTCAAGGGCGGGCTCTCGCGGGCCGCGCTCGACCGTGAGCTTCAGCGTGCCGCACCCGCGCTCGACAAGATCCGCCGCTGGCGCGAGGACGGCACGCTGCCGCTGCTCAAGCTGCCGGCGCGGCGGGACGATCTCGAAGCATTGACGCCGCACGCCGAGCGCTTCGCGAGGTTCGAGCATGTCGTGGTCATGGGCAGCGGCGGATCGAGCCTCAGCGGCAAGACGCTGGTGGCGCTGAAGGACCAGGGCTATGGCCCTGCGCCGGGCCGGCCCAAGGTCCATTTCATGGACAATGTCGATCCCGCGACCTTCGCGGCGATGACCGGCCGCCTGCCGCTCGACCGCACCGGCTTCCTGCCGATCTCCAAGTCCGGCGGCACGCCGGAGACGATCGCCGCGACCTTCACCGCGCTCGAGGCGCTCGAGGCCAAGGTCGGCAAGGCGGGGATCAAAAGCCAGATGCTCGCTATCACGGAGGCGGCGGACAATCCGCTGCGCCGGCTGATGACGCGGTTCGGCTGCACCATCCTGGAGCACGATCCCAAGGTCGGCGGCCGCTACTCGGCGCTGTCGCTGGTCGGCATGCTGCCGGCGATGATCGCGGGCGTCGACGGCGCGGCGGTGCGCGAGGGTGCCGCCAGCGTGCTCGATCCGGTGCTGGCGGCTAAGGACACCAAGGGGCTGGCGCCGGCGATCGGTGCGGCCCTGTCGGTCGGCCTGTCGCGGGAGCGCGGCACCAACATCACGGTGCTGATGCCCTATGTCGACCGGCTGGAGACCTTCGCCTTCTGGTACCGCCAGATCTGGGCCGAGAGCCTCGGCAAGCAGGGCAAGGGCACGACCCCGATCCGCGCCATGGGCACGATCGACCAGCACAGCCAGGTCCAGCTCTACCTCGGCGGGCCGCACGACAAGCTTTACACCTTCATCATCCAGGACACCGCCGGGCAGGGCACCGCGCTGGTGCCGGCGATGCTGGCCGGCGACAAGGCGCTCGACTATCTCGCCGGCCACACCATGGGCGACCTGCTGCTGGCCGAGGCCGATGCGACGGCCGCCACGCTGGTCAAGGACGGCCGGCCGGTGCGGGTGATCCGCGTCAAGGCGGTCGACGAGCGCGTGATGGGCGCGCTGATGATGCACTATATGCTCGAGACCATGTTCGCGGCCGAGCTGTGGGGCATCGACGCCTTCGACCAGCCGGCGGTCGAGGACGGCAAGGTGCTCACCCGCCAGTATCTTTCCCAGCGTCGGAAGTCGTAAGCTGGTGGCGCGATGCTGCGCCGCCTTCCCCTGAACCTGGTCAACCAGATCGCCGCCGGCGAGGTCGTCGAGCGGCCGGCCAGCGCCGTGAAGGAGCTGGTCGAGAACGCGATCGATGCCAGGGCGCGGCGCATCGCCGTGACCCTGAAGGAAGGCGGACGGACTTTCCTGTCGGTGGTCGATGACGGCAACGGCATGGATCGCCAGGAGCTTGCCCTCGCCGTCGAGCGGCATTGCACCTCCAAGCTGCCGGAGGACGACCTCGCCGACATCCGCACCCTGGGTTTCCGCGGCGAAGCCTTGCCGTCGATCGCGTCGGTCAGCCGCTTCACCATCACCTCGCGGCCCGCCGGCGCCGACACGGCGTGGAGCCTGTCGATTGACGGCGGCGCCAGGGACGAGCCCAGGCCCGCGGCGCACCCACCCGGCACGCGGGTGGAGGTGCGGGAGCTCTTCTTCGCCACGCCCGCACGGCTCAAGTTCCTGAAAGAGCCGCGGACCGAATCGAGCTACGTCGCCGATGCGATACGGCGCCTCGCCATGGCCCATCCCGGCATCGGCTTTCGGCTGGAAAGCGAGGAGCGCACGCTGCTCGACCTGCCCGCGGCCAATCCGTCGCTGCTCGACAGGCCGGATGCCGCCCGGCTGGAGCGGCTGGCGGCGATCATGGGCCGCGACTTCGCCGACAATTCGGTGGCGATCGACGCCAACCGCGAAGGCTTTCGGCTCACCGGCTTCGCCGGCCTGCCCACGCTCAACCGGCCGACCAGCCAGCACCAGTATCTCTTCGTCAACGGCCGGCCGGTGCGCGACAAGCTGCTCAACGGCGCGGTGCGCGGCGCCTACCAGGATTTCCTCGCGCGCGATCGCAATCCGATGGTCGCGCTGTTCCTCGAGGCGCCGACCGATATGGTCGACGTCAACGTCCATCCGGCCAAGACCGAGGTGCGCTTCCGCGACGCCGGCATCGTGCGCGGGCTGATCGTCGGCGCCCTGCGCACCGCGCTCTCCGCGGCAGGCCATCGCGCCAGCACGACGGTTTCCGATGCCGCGCTTGGCGCCTTCCGGCCGCACACGGGATATTCGACGCCGCTGCCCTATCAGAACGGTGGCGCCAGCCGCTACACGTCGGTGCCGCGCGGCCTCGCCGAAGCGGCGATGCAATTCATGGCGCCCCCGTTGGCGTCGCCGTCGGTTCGGACCGAGGAGCCGCCGCCGGCCAGCGCCGATACGCCGGCCTATCCGCTCGGTCTGGCGCGGGCGCAGCTCCACGAGACCTACATCGTGGCGCAGACCGACCAGGGCGTGGTGATCGTCGACCAGCACGCCGCGCACGAGCGGCTGCTGCACGAGAAGCTCAAGCACCAGCTCGAGGCCGAAGGCGTGAAGCGCCAGGCATTGCTGCTGCCCGAGGTCGTCGATGTCGGCGAGGACGGCGCGCGCCGCCTGACCCAGCGCGCGCCGGAGCTTGCCGGCATGGGGCTGGTGCTGGAGCCGTTCGGTCTGGGCGCCGTGGTCGTGCGCGAGATGCCGGCGCTGCTCGGCGACGCCGACATCCAGGGCCTGGTGCGCGATCTCGCCGACGAACTGGCCGAGATGGGCGATCACCTCTCGCTGAAGGAGAAGGTCGAGGAGGTTTGCGGCACGCTGGCCTGCCACACCTCGGTACGCGCGGGCCGCCGCCTCACCGTCGACGAGATGAACGCTCTCCTGCGCCAAATGGAGGCGACACCGCATTCCGGACAGTGCAATCATGGCCGTCCGACCTATGTCGAACTCAAGCTGGCCGACATCGAGCGGCTGTTCGGAAGACGATGAAGAAGTTCCTGCTGCCGCTTTTCCTCGCGTTTGCCGCAACCCCCGTGCTTGCCCAGGCGCCGACGCCGCTCGACGGCGAATGGCGCGGCCGCAGCGACGGCGGGTCGTGCAATGCGCCGCTCGACTACGTGATCTATATCGAGTCGGGCCTGGTCGAGGGCAGCGCCACCGACACCACCGCCCGCGGTCCGGTGCCCAACACGAAAAAAGGGCCGCCGCCGGCGCCGACCCCCAGCCTGTGGCAGATCCACGGGCTGGCCAAGCCCGGTTCCTTCTCGCTGATCGCCGTGGCCTCGGTGCAGGCCACCGACCGGCGCGAAGGCAGGCTGAGCGTCACCAGTCAGGGCGGCACGCTCACCGTCACCGAAACCAGCGGCTGCGGCCGCACCGCGCGGCTTGCGAAGGGCTGACGAGGCTGCGCCTCGGACTGACGACGTATCCTGTTGTCCTGAGAGTTTGTGAATTTTTTGATGAGATGAGGTTCGCCAGGGGTGCGTCACAAGAAATTGTAATGTGACGCGTCATGCTCTTCCGGACCGCGCGCATCCTGCGCGCTCATGATCAGAAGCGCGCAGGATGCGCGCGGTCCAATGAACGAAACATCCTCACGCGTGAGGTCGGAAAAGTCCGAGAGAACCTCGTCCGGCGACATGCCGGATGCGAGATATTCGAGCACGTCGGCGAGGGAAATGCGCATGCCGCGAACGCCGGGCTTGCCGCCCCGCTTGTCGGGCTGAGCGTGACGAGACCGCGCCAATCGGACATGGAAGCCTCATGCATCTGTTGCCGCTTCTGCGGCCTCCGCCGCCAGGATGCGCTCCTCGCGGCCGGCGAGCAGGCGGAAGAAGGCGTCCTGCGGCTTTTCCAGCACGAACATGGCGCGGGCATCGAGGCCGAGATGGAGCCCACGGACCACGGCGCCGCTGACGCCGTGGCTGACGACGACGGTGCGTATGCCGGACGCGGCGATCTCGACGAGCAACTCGGCGGAGCGGCGGCATAGCTCGCGATGTGTCTCGCCGCCGGGCGGGCAGAAGCTCTCGGGATCGGCCCGCCACTTGGCCAGCGCATCGGGATGGTGCGCCTCGATCTCGGGCCAGGTGAAGCCTTCCCACTCCCCATATCCCAATTCGGCGAGGCGGGGCTCGTCGCGCCATTCGGCAGGATCGAGGCCGAGGGCGCGGCCGACGATCAATGCCGTCTCCCGCGTGCGGCCGAGCGGGCTGCGCAGGAAGATGGTCGGACCGGGTGCGTGCGCGAGCTCCCTGGCGAGTGCGCGGCCCATGGCGGCGGCCTGCGCGCGGCCGCGCGGCGTCAGCGACGAGTCCCTGCGGCCCTGCATGCGGCGTTCGAGGTTCCAGGCGGTCTCGCCGTGGCGCAGCATGTAGAGGGGGGCGACGAGAGTCATGAGCCGTGCCGCAAGATGACGATCCTGGCCGCACCATAGCGCCGCTCGTCGATTGCCTCGAAGCCCGACGGCGGCATCAGGTCCTCGCTGTTGGCGAGCTCGATCGTCGCGATGGCGCCGGGTTTCAGCCAACCGGCTTCGGCCAGTGCGGCGAGGGAAGGTGCCGCTTGTCCCGAGCGGTAGGGCGGATCGAGGAAGGCGAGGTCGCAAGCCTCGCGAGATGGTGGCGGGCGCGTGGCATCGGCGCGGATGACCTTGGCGGCGCCTGCTTCGCCGAGCTTGCGCAAGTTCTCGCCGATCAAACGGATGGCGGCTGCGTCGTTATCGAGGAAGGTAGCGTGCGCCGCGCCCCGCGACAGTGCCTCGATGCCGAGGGCGCCCGAACCTGCGAAGGCGTCCAGCACGCGTGCTTGCAGCAAGGGTGACGTGCCGTCGCTGCTCCAGCTGGCATGCATCAGGATGTTGAACAGCGATTCGCGGGCGCGGCTCGACGTCGGCCGGGTCGTGTCGCCCTGTGGCGTGGCGATCGACCGGCCGCGATGCCGGCCGCCCACGATCCTGAGCATCAGCGCGATCGCCGCTTGTGCTGGTTCGGGCTCGGCCTGGGCCTGGCCCAGCCCGCCTTGCGCGGCGCCCGCGGCACGCCGAGAAGGGTCTCCAGCGCCTGCGTCGGCACTTCGTCGACCATTCCCCGCTCCAATTCGCCGAGATGGATCGGCCCGAAAGCAACCCGGATCAGCCGTACCACCGGCAGGTCGAGATGGGCCAGCACCTTGCGCACCTCGCGGTTCTTGCCCTCGGTCAGGGCGATGTCGAGCCAGGCGTTGGTGCGTTGCTGGCGGTCGAGCCTGGCCTTGATCGCACCGTAGTGCACGCCCTCGATCGTGATGCCGTCGGCCAGCGCCGCCAGCTTCGCCTCGTCGACCGCGCCATGCACCCGGGCACGATAGCGCCGCGTCCAGCCATTGGCCGGCAGCTCGAGCCTGCGCGCCAGCCCGCCGTCGTTGGTGAGCAGCAGCAGGCCCTCGGAAAAATAGTCGAGGCGGCCGACGGTGACCACGCGCGGCATGCCCTTGGGGAGGGAGTCGAAGATGGTGCGCCGTCCTTGCGTGTCGCGCGCCGTCACCATCTCCTCGGGCGGCTTGTGATAGCGCCACAGCCGCGCCCGGTCGGCCTGCGGCAGCGGCTTGCCGTCGACCTCGATCCGGCTGGCCTCGGTGACGACGAAGGCCGGCGTCGCCAGCACCGTGCCGTCGACCTTGACCCGGCCGTCGGCGATCCAGCGCTCGGCGTCGCGGCGCGAGCACAGCCCGGCGCGCGCCAGGCGCTTGGCGATGCGTTCGGGCTCGCTCACGGGCTCGTGGCGTCGAGGAAGGCGCGGAAGATCTTCGCGTCGCCCTCCGAGATGTGGAACTCGGGATGCCACTGCACCCCGATGCAGAAGCGGTATTGCGGCGCCTCGATGCCCTCGATCACGCCGTCCGAGGCCAGCGCATTGATCACGATCCCCTCGGGCGCGTCGGCTGCCGCCTGATGATGCGCACTGTTCACCGACAGCTCCTCGGTGCCGACGATCCGGTGCAACAGCGTGCCCGGCGCGACCTTCACCGTGTGGCCGGGCTCGTCGCGCGGATTGGGCTGCTCGTGCGCCAGCGCGTCGGCCACCGAATCGGGAATGTGCTGGATCAGCTTGCCGCCCAGCACGACGTGCAGCAGCTGCTGGCCGCCGCAGATGCCGAGCACCGGCTTGTTCTGCGCGAGCGCGCCCCTGGTGACGCCGAACTCGAAGGCGGTGCGGCGGTCCTTGGTGACGACGGTCGCGTGCTTCGCCCCGCCGCCGTAGTACGACGGATCGACGTCGAACGCCCCGCCGGTCACGACCAGCGCGTCGATCCGCTCAAGATAGTCGGCGACCCGGTCGGGCTCGTGCGGCAGCGCCACAGCCAACCCGCCCGCCTCATCGATCGCGTCGAGGTAGTTCTGGCGCAGCGCATACCAGGGAAACTTCGAGTACCCGCCGGGCTTTTCAGCATCCAGCGTGACTCCGATCAGGGGGCGAGGCATGGGTCGAAGATACCATGCCGTCCCGCATGAAGCGAAGGACCTGCTGCCACCCCCGAGAACGCCTCCGAAGCTGTGCCAGATCCTTCGCTATGCTCAGAGTTTGTGAATTTTTCCAGATTGTAATCATGTCGTCCTGAGCGAAGCGAAGGACCTCACGCTTGCTCCAAACCCGCCCGGTTGGCCGAGGCGCAGCCTTGCCCGATCATGATCATTGGACCGCGTGCATCCTGCGCGCTCATGGTCGAGCGCCTTCATCGGCGCGTATGAGCGCGCAGGATGCGCGCGGTCCAATGAGCATGACCCGGCGCAAGCTCTCGTCGGGGGACGAAAACAGGTCTTGTTGGTCCGAGGCGGAGCCTCGCTGGATCCGTCGCTTCGCTCAGGAGGGCAAGGTGCGAATGGCGTCTCCTTACGACGACGACACGATGTTCCGGGGCACGTCCTTGAAGGGCTTGTTGGTGTCGACGCTCATCTCGCGCGGCATCTTGAGGACGCGTTCGGAGATGATGTTGCGCTGGATCTCGTCGGTGCCGCCGGCGATCGAGGAGGCCGGGACCGAGATCAGGATCTCGGCGATGACGCCGTTCATCGGGCTGTCCTCGCCGCTCAAAAGGGCGTCGGCGCCGGTGAGATAGGTGTGCACCCGCGCGGCCTGGCGCGCGACGTGGCTGGCGACCAGCTTGCCGAGCGAGCCTTCGGGGCCCTGCGGCTTGCCCTGGTTCTGCGCGGCGCGGGCGCGGCGTGCCGTCCATTCGGCCGATTTCGACATGATCAGCAGCTTGGCGATCTCCTGGCGGATGACCGGATCGTTGATCTTGCCGGTCTCCCTGGCGCGCTGCATCACGAGGTCGACCCGGCCGGCGCGTTGCGGATACCACTTGTACGGCTCCATCACGGTCGCGATCTCGGCCCGCTCCTCGTCGTAGATGCGGCCCTTGGCGCCAGAGGGCGTGGCCCAGCTGCGCAGGCCGTCGGCGCCGCGCCGCTCGTGCATCAGCGTCGTGGTCGCCACCGTCCAGCCATCGCCCACGTCGCAGATCATCATCTCGGGCTCGACCTGGGCGTCGGTGAAGAACACCTGGTTGAACGAGGCGTGGCCGTTCATCTGCTTGAGCGGATGGACCTGCACGCCGGGCTGCTTCATGTCGAGGACGAAGTAGGCCAGCCCCTTGTGCTTGGCGACGTCCCAGTTGGCGCGGGCGAGCAGCAGGCCCCAGTGCGCCTTGTGCGCGGAGGTGGTCCACACCTTCTGGCCGTTGATCACCCACTTGTTGCCCCGCTTGTCGGCGCGCGTGACGGCGCCCGCCATGTCCGAGCCACTGCCCGGCTCGCTGAACAGCTGGCACCAGGTGTCCTCGCCGGTGAGGATGCGCTTCAGGAACTTCTCCTTATGGAGATCGGTGCCGTGCGCCAGGATCGTCGCTGCCGCGAGGGTGCGGATGCCGGCCTTGGCGACGCCGACCGCGCCCACCTTGGCGAACTCCTCGTCGACGATGGCGTTGAATTTCACCGGCAGGTCGCGCCCGTACCATTGCTTCGGCCAGTGCGGGGCGCCCCAGCCCGATTCGCACAGCTTCTCGCGCCATTCGACGAGCCCGAGATCGGGATTCCAGTTGGCTTTAAGCCAGGCGCCGACCTCGCTGCGGACGCTTTCTTCGGTCGGTTCGGTGGTGCTCATGGTCATGTCCCTCGCTGCGCCGTCAGTTTGCCCACGCCTGCATCATCTTCTCGCGATGCTCGTTGGCATCGCCGAACAGGATCTCGCTCGACTTGGCGCGCTTGAACCAGAGATGGGTGTCGTTGTCCCAGGTGAAGCCGATGCCGCCATGCATCTGCACGGCATGGACGGCCGTCTGCACGCAGGCCTCGGCGGCCGAGGCCTTGGCGAGCGAGGCAAGTGCCGCGATATCGGCGTCGCCTTCGTCGAGCGCCGCCGCGGCATAGTAGGCCGCCGACTTCGCCAGCTCGACGTCGACCAGCATGTCGGCCGCCTTGTTCTTGGTCGTCTGGAAGGAGGCGATCGAACGGCCGAACTGCATGCGCATCTTGACATATTCGAGCGCGTCCTCGCGCAGCCTCTCCGCGCTGCCGACCATCTCGCTGGCGAGGCAGATCAGCGCCTGCTGCATGGTCTTTGCCAAGGCCGCGGCACCGGCGCCTTCCTTGCCCAGCAGCCGCGCCTCGACCGATTTGAAGGTGAGATGCGCAAGCTTGCGCGTCTCGTCCATCGTCTTGAGCTTGCGGCGCCCGAGGCCCGGCGCGTTGCCGTCGACCGTGAAGAAGGAGATGCCGTCCTCCCCGCTTGAGCCCGGCCGGCGCGCCACCACGACCACGAGATCGGCCGTATGGCCGTCGAGCACGAAGCTCTTCGTGCCGTCGAGGCGCCAGGTCGCGCCGGACGGCGAGGCCGTGAGGGCGATGCTTGCGGGATCGTTGCTGCCGCTTTCCTCGGCGAAGGCCAGCGTTGCCGTCACCGTGCCGTCGGCGAGGCCGGGCAGCAGCGCCTTCTTCTGGTCTTCCGTGCCGGCATTCAGGATCGCCGTGGTCGCCAGCGCCGCGGTGGAGAAGTACGGGGCACAAAGGAGGCCGCGGCCCATCTCTTCCAGCACGATCCCCAGCTCGGAATAGCCGAAGCCGCCGCCGCCATAAGCCTCGGGAATGTGGAGGGCGGTGAGGCCGAGCTCCTGATTGAGCTTCTGCCAGCCGTCGCGCTCGAAGCCGGCCTCGGTCGCCATCAGCCGGCGCACCTCCTTGGTCGGCGAGCGCGCTTCCAGGGCGCGCCGCACGGTCGCACGGAATTCCTCCTGCTCCGCCGAGAAGCTGAAACGCATGACTCTCCTCCACCTCGTTTGAGGCCAACTCGATTACGGCTATTTTCCCCGGAATGACCGCCCCGACAAGGCTCTCCCCGATGGAACGCGCGCTACAACAGGCGCGTCTAGCCGCAGAGCGGGGCGAGGTGCCGATCGGCGCAGTGATCGTCGGCTCCGACGGCGCCGTGCTGGCCGAAGCCGGCAACCAGACCGAGACCGACCGCGATCCGACGGCGCATGCCGAGATGCTGGCGATCCGCGCCGCCGCATCGCGGCTGGGCTCGCCGCGTCTCGTCGGCTGCGATCTTCACGTGACGCTCGAACCCTGCCCGATGTGCGCCCAGGCGATCTCCTTCGCCCGCATCCGCCGCGTCTACTATGGCGCCTCCGATCCCAAGGGCGGCGGCATCGAGCACGGTCCGCGCATCTTCAGCCAGCCGACCTGCCATCATCGGCCGGAGATCTATCCCGGCATCGGCGAGCGCGCGGCCGGAGAACTGCTGCGCGCCTTCTTCAGGGACAAGAGATTGCGCTAACGCGATAGCACCATCCCGAGCGGATCTCGCACTTTCGCCGGGAAGCGCCTGTGGAAGTAGCGCGAAACCTTCGCTGCGCTCAGGATGATAAAGGTGGGTTCTTTGGGGTCTGGGGATTGGCAGGCTTGGACGATGGCCGCACCGCACCCGCGAATTGCTCGAGCGACCAGTGGCCCAGCACCTCGATGCGCGGTAGGCGCAGCGGATCGCTGCGGAGATGAGCGAAGCCCGGCTCGGTGGTGACGCCAGTCTCGTAGCCGCATCGTGCGGCGATGCGCACGAAGCGGTCGCTTGCCTCGCCGAATGGCGCGGCGATCGATGTGCACGACGTGCCGAGCGCGCGCTCGAGCAGGGCGCGCGAGCGGACGGCTTCGCGCACGATCTCGCGGCTCGATAGGGTGTTCATATGGCTGTGGCTTGCCATGTGGCTGCCGAAACGGAAGCCGGCGGCGCCGAGTTCCTGGATCTCGTCCCAGCCCATCAAGGGTGCGGGCGGGCCGAGCCCGGCATCCCATTGCGCTGCGCCGCCGACATGGTCGGTGACGATGAATATCTCGGCAATGAAGTCATGCGCCTGCAGGATCGGCCAGGCGGTATCATGGAAGTCGCGATAGCCGTCGTCGAAGGTGATCAGAACCGGACGGCCCCGGAGAGGCTGTCCGGAGGCGGCGTGGCGGGCGAGCTCTGACGAGGTCACCGCGTGATAGCCCTGCCGGCGCAGCCAGCGCATCTGCTCGTGGAACCTCTCGGGCGATGTGCGGTAGCGGGCCAGGCCGGGCGGGCCGTCGGTCGCGATGCGATGATAGTTGAGGATCGGCAGCTGCTCGACGCTCTCGCGCGCCTGCACCTCGGCACGCCGTGCTTCGGCGCCATCCCAGACGATGCTGCGCGCGTAGGCAGGCGCGGGCGGCGGTCCACTCTCGACCGCCTCGATCTGCGGTGACGGCGCGCGCTCGCCGTCGTGCAGCCTCCGATAGAGGTCGACCCGGTAGAGTTCCGCCTGCATCGAGCGCTCGAGCGCGAGGCCGCGCGTGCCGGCCAGTGCCCTGGCGATGCCCTCGACGCCGAACGCACCGTCCCAGTCAAAGCCGCTGCGGGTCGGGTCGTCGTTCAGGAGGCGGGCATGGGCGGTCAGCAGATGGCCACCGGGTTTCAGTGCAGCCGCGAGCTTGGCCGTGACGCGCTGCAACTCCATCTCGTTGCGCAGGTCGTAGAGCACCTCCGAGCAGACCAGCAGGTCCAGCCCTTCCGGCAGCGGCTCGTCGAAGAAATCGAGGCGACGGTAGTCGATATTGGCGAATTGAGCGCAGCGTTGTCGTGCCCGGCCGAGAGCGGTCTCGGAGATATCGGCAGCCGTGAGATGCCCGACCCTCGGCGCCAGCATCACGCTGAACCAGCCTTCCGAGCAGGCCAGCTCCAGCGCCCGATCGATGGTGCCGCGCGGCAGCAGCGACAACGTGCGCTCGTACTTCAGCTGCTCATAGGGCGAGCCATAGGCCCACGGATCGGGTGCGCTATAGACGCTTTCCCAATAGGCACGGCGGTCGGTGTCGGGCGGACCGGCGTCCGGGCCGGCATCGATCCTGTCCTTCGCCGCCGGGATCTGGGCGCGGCCGGCCTCGGCGCGCGCGTCGTCGACCAGCGCAGCGAAGGGACGCTCGTCGAGGGCGTCGGCCGTCGATCCGTAGACGGCGAGTGCGGCTTGGCGCACGATCCGCCTGACGCGCGCGCGAAGGCCCTCGCGCCCACGCAGCCGGTCGCGGATGATGGCAGGAAGTTGCGGGATGGCGCCGGCTGCGAGCTGTGCCCAGAAGCACGGATGGCGCCTGACGTGGGTGCCTTTCACGAACGCGCCGAGGCTCAAGGCGTCGATCGCGAGCTCGGCAACCTCGCGCCTCGACAGCGCGGCGAAGACAGGGATCTCGATCCAGCCCGGCTCGCGGCCGGGGAGACGAAATTCGGCCTGCAGGGAATCGACCTCGGAAGGCACGTCGATTGCCGCCAGGCGCGTGGCATCCTGGCGCACCAGCAGGGTGCGCTCGATCACCAGGCGCTGGGTGAGGCGGTCGGGCCGGAACAGGTCGGGCTCCAGCATGTGCTCGAGCTGTCGCGCCAGGCCCGGCCGTCCGGCGGCGCGTTCGACCTGATGCAGCAGATCCCGGACCGCGGCGATGAATGCCGGGTCCCGGCTCAACGGCTCGTCGGGCTGGATGCGCGCGCGGGCGCGCAGCCCGGCGAGGATGGTCACGCGGCAGGTTTCGGCGACGTTGCCGCCGCTGTCCGGCAGCGGCAGGACGAGATCCGCGCCCCGGCCGCCGTCACCGACATCGAACGCCGCACACCACAGGGCGAAGTGGCCGAGGCTCGCCTCTTTCGTGCCGAGGCCAGGATCGGCGCCGCCTGCGTGGCGCGGCGCCGGACGGCGCACCCGGGGATCGGCTGCGAAGGCCCGGTCGATCACGATCCGCGCATCGGCCAGCATGGCGCGTGCATCGCTCGAGAGCGACCGGGCCCGCAGCCGGTAGTAGGCCACGGCCTCCGCCACCGGATGGAAGGCGACACCGGTGCGGGCGAGCCGGTGCCAGAAGTCCCAATCTTCGCAAGTGCGCAAGGCAGGATCGAAGCCGCCGATCTCGTCGATCAGGGTACGGTCGAGCAAGAAGCCGTGGATGACCACGGGGCATTGCCGCGCCAGCACCTCGAATGGCGCGCGCGCCACCTCGCGGCTCAGCCACAGCGGGCCGGCATGGCCGCCGGGGCCGACCCTGCGGCAGGCGGAGTAGGCGACGCGGGCGCCGGGCCGGGCCTCAAGGACGGCGAGCATCTCGTGCAGGAAGGCGGGCTCGATCCAGTCGTCGGAGTCGAGGAATAGCAGCCAGTCGCCGGTCGCTTCGGCGATGCCGCGATTGCGCGCCGCCGACGCGCCTTCCGGCGCGCGGCCGTCGTCCAGTACGCGGATGCGCGGGTCGCGCTCGGCGTAGGAGCGGGCCAGCGCGCGGGTCGCATCGGTCGAGCCGTCATCGACCACCAGCGCCATCCAGTCGCCGCGCGTCTGCGCCAGCAGAGAGTCGAGCGTCTCGCCGAGCGTCGTTGCGGCATTGCGCGCCGGGATGACGACCGAGACCGTCACCACACGACGCCAGTGTAGAGCGGATACACCAGCTTTCGACCGATCCTGCGGCGGATGCGGCCAGCCGCGATCGTGACCGCGGTGTGGGCGAGATATCGCGCCGTCCCGACGGGATGGGCGGCGAATGCCTCGCGCAGCAGCAACAATGCCGCGGAGAGGCGTCCGCTCCTGCCGGCGCGATAGGCGAACCAGGTGCGCGAGGCCTGGAGATGGCGGTCGAGCTCGTCGTCGTAGTCGGGGTACTTGGCGAGGAATTCCTGCAGCACGAGCTCGGTCGAACGGAACATCTGAATCGAATCCGTCGACATCGAAACGGGCAGCATGCGGTAGCCGACGAGATAGCGCGGCACGACACGGAACTCGGCGATCTCGGCCACGCGCAGGCACATCAGCAGGTCCTCCGCACCCTGTGCACGGCGTGCCCTCAGGCCCGGCTCGTAGCCGCCGGCGCGATCGAACGCGTCACGCCGCATCAGCAGCGAGGAGCCGTTCCCGATCCAGTTGGCGCCGCAGAGTGCGCGGACGGCCCGGCCTTCGATCAATGGCTGCGGCCCGAACGACACCACGCGGTCGCACTGGTCGATGCTGGCGTACCAGCAATAGGCGAGGCCTGCCGACGGCCCGCCATCGCGCAGCGCCGCGAGCTGGTACTCGATCTTCGTCGGGGCCCAGATGTCGTCGGCGTCGACGAAGGCGAGGAACTGCGCCGCGGTTGCCGCCGCTCCCGCATTGCGCGCAGCCGCGACGCCGGCATTGCTTTGGCGCACGAGCCGCACGCGCGGATCGCGCCGGCCCCAGCCTTCGACGATCGCCGCCGAGCCGTCGGTCGAGCCGTCATCGGTGACCACGATATCGAGCCGGCGGTGGGTCTGGGCGCAAATGCTTGCCAGGGTCCCGGCGATCGTGCTTTCCGAGTTGTACATCGGCACGACGACGCCGACGGTCTCCTCGTCAGAATCCATGGTCTACCGAAGTCGACAGGGCGCGCAAACCCGTCATCCCGAGAGCGTGCGAGTTTTTGGATTGAAGACGGCGACGCGCTGGGGCGCGCCACTAAGGGCGAATGGGAATTCGCCGAAGTGGCGCGTCTTCTTCGTTGTTGCCGCACCGCGTGACGCGTCACTGGAGTTGTTCACCTGCTGCCTCGCCGACCCTCGGGAATGAAACAGGGCCATCCTTCTCCGTGTCGTCCCGAGCGCAGCGAGCGATCCACACCGATCACCATAGAGTCCCCCGCTGAGGCAATCTCGGGTTTCTTCCAGCTCTCAGTTTCTTGTTAGTGACGCGCCCCAGCCAACCTGACCGCATCATAAACTCACAAACTGCCGAGACGACAGGATACGGTTGACGCATCTGCAGGCAGTTCGGGCACTCGAGCTGAGCTGGCCTGCTCGAGTCGCCGAACCGCATGCAAACGCGTCGAATTTCCACCGCCGAACACAGGCTGGACCCGCCCGGTTGGACCGAGGCGTCGCCTTGCCGGGTCATGATCATGGGACCGCGCGCATCCTGCGCGCTCATGATCGAGCGCCTTCATCGGCGCGTATGAGCGCGCAGGATGCGCGCGGTCCAACGAGGTGACCCGGCGCACGCTCCCGTCGGCGGACGAAAACATGTCCTGTCGGTCCGAGGCGCGGCCTCGCTAGGGCGTCTTCTTCGGCGGCAGGGTGCGCAGGTAGGCGATCAGCGCGCTCATGTCGTCGGCCGAGACCTTGGCGTAGTAGGCGTAGCCCATCGGCGGCATGAGCTGCCGGCCATGCCGGTCGATACCCTTGCGGACCGCCCGCTCGATCTCCGCGTCGCTCCACTGGCCGAGCCCCGTCTCCGGATCGGCCGTGATGTTCCTGGCCACGCTGACGCCCCACGGGCCGTGGAACTCGAGGCCGCCGGCGCCGAGCATCGTGTCGAACCGGAATCGGCCGTCCGGTCCCATCGGCGTGTGGCATTCGAGGCAATGGCCGAGCGGGCCGGCGAGATAGCCGCCATAGGCCACCTTGTCGGTGCGCGGCGGTGCGGCGATCGCCTGGACGATCGGCGGCGTCCAGGCCGGCGGCAACGGGATGTTGTAGACCGACTTGGGCACGGCGTTCCTCACCGCCGGCACGGTGCGCAGATAGGCGATGATGGCGTCGACATCGGCGTCGGCCATGCTGCGATAGAAGTTGAACGGCATCGGCGGCCCGATCAGCGAGCCGTCCGGCCGCTTGCCTTCGCGGATCATGGTCTTGATCTCGGCGTCGGTGTACCGGCCGAGCCCCGTCTCGCGGTCGGGCGTGAGGTTGGACGGCCGGGCAGTGAACAGCTTGCCCTCGACCATCGGCGGCCCGCCCGACAGGGCGCGGCTCAGCACAGGGCCGTTCGGGCCTTGCGGCGTGTGGCAGTTGCCACAACCCGCGATGCTCTCGACGAGATACTTGCCACGTTCAGCCGGCGTCTGCGCCGCCGCAGGAAAGACCAGCAATACGGCCATCGCCGCGACCAGCACCGAACGCATGTGTCTCCCCCCGAAGCAATCGGGGGACCCTATAGCCGGAAAGTCATTCCGCCGCGACGGCGAAGCGGAGGTCCGGCAGCCCATGTGCCCGGTCGATCGGCGCGCCGGCGTCGAACTTCTGCAGCTCGGGCATCACCGTCCGGGCGAACAGGCGAACGTTTCGCGCGGCTTCCTCGTGCGCCATGCCGGCGTAGGAGAACACGCCGACGAAGGACGAATTGTTGGTCTGCCGATGGATCTCCATGATCTTGCCGTGGACCTGCTCGGGCGTGCCGTAGACCTGCAGGTCGGCGAAGAACTCGATCGCTTTGCGGTCGCCGTAGACGGCGAGCTTCTCGTTCATCTTGGCGTAGTATTCGTAGCCGCGCTGGTTCTTCATGTGCTCGCCGGCGAACTGGTAGTGGTCGAGCACCGTGCGGTAATAGCCGCCGATATAGGTCATCGCCATCTCGCGCGCCCGCTCTTCGCTCTCGTCGACGAATACCCAGCCGGCCGAAACCGGCTGCGGTGCGTCGGTGCCGTTGATCTCGCGATAGAGCGTGTTGTATTCGCGCAATTCCTTCTCGACCTCGCGCCACGGCTTCTGCGGGATGATCAGCAGGCCGACGCCGAGCCGCGCCATGATGCGCGCGCTTTCGGGACTGACGGCGGCCGCATAGGTGCGGCCGCGGAAGCTCTTGAACGGGGCAGGGCGGATCGCCGTCGGCGGCTGGCGGTAGTGCTTGCCCCGGGATTCCATCACGCCGGTCTCGAGGCCCTTGAGCAACGCCTCGCCGTATTCGACGAACAGCTCGCGGCTGTCGCCCATGTCGAGGCGGAAGCCGTCGAACTCGACCTTCCCGGCACCCCGGCCGAGGCCGAGGATCATGCGTCCGCCGGAGAGCTGGTCGAGCATCGATATCTGCTCGGCGACCCGCATCGGATCGTGCCACGGCAGAACGACGACCATCGACCCGAGCTTCAGGTTGCGCGTGCGGCCGGCCATGTAGGAGAGGAACTGCACGACGTCGGGGCACATCGTGTAGTCGGTGAAATGGTGCTCGACCGACCAGATCGATTCGAAGCCCAGCGGCTCGGCCATGTCGGCGAGCGCCAGCTCGTTCAGGTAGATCTGGCGATCGGACACCGCACGGCCGGTGTTCTGGAAGACGGTGGCCATTCCGACATGCATGGGTCGTTCCTCTAGATGGGTCGTCGCATGGTAAACGTCCGTTCACCTCATTGGGAAGAGCGGGCCTTTACTTGATTCCGCCCTATTCGACCGTCATATCCGGCGGATGCGTACCCTCCTTGCCGTCGCAACCGCCGTTCTCGCCTTCGCCTTTGCCGCCGCCGGAGGGGCCCAGGCCCAGGCGGGCGTGCCGGAAGTCGAGAAATACTTCAACTCCATCCGCACCCTTCAGGCGCGGTTCGTGCAGACCAATCCGAACGGCAGCGTGGTGCAGGGCACGCTCTCTCTGCGGCGGCCCGGGCGCATGCGCTTCGAATATGACGCCCCCTCGCAGCTCAAGATCGTCGCCGACGGCTCCCAGGTGACGATGTGGGATCCGGCGAACCGCGACTTCGGCCAATGGCCGATCGGCTGGACGGCGGCCTCGTTCCTGGTGAAGGAACCGCTGCATCTTTCGGGCGACCTCACCGTCGAATCGCAGCAGCGCCAGGACGGCCTGCTCGCCCTTACCCTGGTGCAGACGCGCAAGCCGCAGGAAGGCAAGGTCATCATCCGCTTGTCGGAAAATCCGATGCAATTGCGCGGCTGGACGATCCTCGACAACCGCGGCAACAAGGTCAACGTGACCCTGACCGATCTCAAGACCGGCATCCAGCTCGCCGATTCGCTGTTCAAGTACGATGGCCCCGATGCCGGCCAGATTTTACGCGGCGGCAACCGCAACTGATTCTATAGTCGGCACATGAGCGGACTACTCGTACGGCCTTCCACCGAGGCCGATGTGGCACGGTGCGCCGAAATCTACGGTCATCACGTGCTCTACGGCACGGCTTCCTTCGAGGTCGATCCGCCGGACCTCGCCGAGATGAAGAGCCGTCGCGCCGCCGTCCTCGAGTTCGGCCTGCCGCACCTCGTCGCCGAGCGCGATGGCCGCGTGCTGGGCTATGCCTATGCCGGCAAGTGGCGGCCGCGGCCGGCCTATGCCTTCTCGGTCGAGGATTCGATCTACATCGACAAGGACGCCGTCGGGCAGGGCGTCGGCAAGGCGCTGCTGCCGGTGCTGATCGAGCAGTGCACCGCGCTCGGCAAGCGCCAGATGGTGGCGGTGATCGGCGATTCGGCCCAGACGCCCTCGATCCGCCTCCACGCCGCCTGCGGCTTCGAGATGGTCGGCACGTTGAAGAGCATCGGCTTCAAGTTCGGCCGCTGGCTCGACGGCGTGCTGATGCAGCGCGCATTGGGTCCGGGCGACAGGCTGCCGCCGGATAGCTTGTCGACCGCGAACACCAGGGCGCGAACCTTGGAGGATTTGGTCCTGGCGGATCATCCAGGCGGAGAGTTCGACATCCCCTCCCGTCACACATCATGACCTGAGATCGCACCATGCGCCTGATCGACTATTTTGACCGTGGGGCCGATCTCTTCCCGCAGCGCGACTGCCTGCATGACGGCACGCGCGGCTGGACCTATGCCGACGTGCGCGGCACGACACACCGCGTTGCCAATGGACTGCTGGCGGCTGGCCTGAAGCAGGGCGACAAGGTCGCGGTCTACAGCCCAAATCACGCGATGGCCTATGCGGCGCTGCTCGGCATCCAGCGCGCCGGGCTGATCTGGGCGCCGGTCAATGCGCGCAATGCGATCGAGGAGAATCTCTACATCCTCGACAACACCGACGTGGCCTTCCTGTTCTACCACTCGAGCTTCGAGCAGTACCTGCCGCGGCTGCGCGAGGCCTGCCCGAAGATCAGGACCTTCCTCTGCCTCGATGCGCCCGAGTTCGCCGGCTGGCTGGCCAGCTTCGACGGCCCGGCGCCCGATCTGGCCGATGCGCCGGACGAGGTCGCGATCCTGATCAGCTCGGGCGGCACGACCGGCCGGCCAAAGGGCGTGCAGATCACCAACCGCGTGATCGAGACCATGAACTCGATCTTCTGGGCCACCATGCCGATCGAGGCGCCGCCGGTCCACCTGATGGTGGCGCCGATGACCCATGCGGCGGGCGTCTGCTCGTTTCCCCTGCTACCCTATGGCGGCACCAACATCTTCATGGGCACCTCCGATCCCGGCGCCATCCTGGCGGCGATCGAAAAGCATCGCGTGACGCACATCTACATGCCGCCGACCTTGATCTACATCCTGCTGGCGCATCCCGATATCGGCCGTTACGACTACAGCTCGCTGCGGCGGCTGGTCTACGCCTCGGCGCCGATGTCCGTCGACAAGCTGGTGGAGGCGATCGAGGTGTTCGGGCCCGTCCTGACCCAGACCTACGGCCAGGCCGAGGCCTGCATGATCGCCACCGTGTTCTCGCGCGAGGACCATGTCGCGGCGCTGGAGGCCGACAAGCGCCATCGGCTGGCGAGCTGCGGCCGGATCTCGCCCTTGATGCGGCTCGAGGTGATGGCCGACGACGGCCGCATCCTGCCGCGTGGCGAGCGCGGCGAGATCGTGCTGCGCGGCGGCCTCGTCATGGCCGGCTACTACAAGAATCCGCAGGCGACCGCGGAGGCCTCCGCCTTCGGCTGGCACCATACCGGCGACATCGGCGTCATCGACGACGACGGCTTCGTCTATATCGTCGATCGCAAGAAGGACATGATCATCTCCGGCGGCTTCAACGTCTTCCCCAGCGAAGTCGAGCAGGTGCTGTGGAGCCATCCCGCGGTGCAGGATTGCGCCGTGATCGGCGTGCCGGACGAGAAGTGGGGTGAGGCGGTGAAGGCGGTGGTCGAGCTGAAGCCCGGCGCCGAGGCGAGCGCGAGCGAGCTGATCCAGCTCGCCAGGGACAGGCTTGGTGGCGTGAAGGCGCCGAAGTCGGTCGACTTCATGGCCAGCCTGCCGCGCAGCCCCGTCGGCAAGGTGCTGAAGAAGGATCTGCGCGCGACCTATTGGGCCGGCCACGAGCGGAAGATCTGAGTGCGGCTCGCCATCGCCCCGCTGCGCGGGCTGCCGCCCAACGTGCAGGGCGCGCTGTGGCTTGTGACCGGCGGCTTCATCTTCACCTGCAACGGCGTGATGATCCG
>Ga0182738_1002608_pt1 | contig 21283 bp, 23 predicted proteins | sample eDN5th30CBELigMG_FD_128876 | JGI IMG/M metagenome (GOLD analysis project Ga0182738, IMG submission 128876) | Enriched Miracle-Growth compost microbial communities from Emeryville, California, USA - eDNA 5th pass 30_C BE-Lig MG (version 2)... ... | reverse complement strand
TGAAGGATTGGCGGCGCGTCGCCACCCGATACGACCGCTGCCCGGAAACCTTCTTCTCTGCGATCATGCTCGCCGCAACCGTCTTGTTCTGGCTGTGAAATTCAATGAGTCTGGACCCTAGGCGGCCCGCCTGACCGTCAAATCGCGTATCGATTACGAATTCGTAATTGTTCCCCCGGAAGGCCGCGACCGCCGCCGAACGCCAAGCCGCAAGATTACGAAGACGTAATCTTTCCCCGATTTTCAGATCATCTGCCGGGTCTAGCTCCTTGGGGCATGAGTCTCATTTCAGAGAGGGACAGAGATGACTTATTCGGTCACGCCCACTGCGCGGGACGATCTTTACAACAAAGTCCCCGAGGTCACGGCTTGCTTTTGGGCTATCAAGATCATGGCGACCACGGTCGGCGAGACGGGCGCCGATTATCTGATCTTCAAGCTGGGGTTGGGCCTGCCCACGACATCGATCCTGATGGCGCTGGCGTTGGCGGTGGTTCTGTTCATGCAGATGCGCGCCGACCGCTATACGCCCTGGATCTATTGGCTCGCGGTCACCATGATCTCGATCGTGGGGACGCTGATCACCGACAGCCTGACCGACACCTATGGCGTGCCGTTGCAGCTTTCGACGGTGATCTTCATCGCGGCCTTGATTGCGACCTTTGTCATCTGGTACCGGCGCGAGCATACGCTGTCGATCCACTCGATCGACAATCCGGTCCGCGAGGCCTGTTATTGGCTTGCAGTTCTGTTCACCTTCGCGCTTGGAACCGCCGCAGGCGACCTTCTGGCCGAGCAGCTTGGTCTTGGCTATCTGGCCTCGGCGCTTCTGATCGGCGCGGCGATCCTTGTGGTCGTGGGCATGTGGCGGACCAATGTCATCGGCGCGGTCACGGCTTTCTGGCTTGCCTATATCCTGACTCGTCCACTTGGCGCATCGCTTGGCGACCTGCTGTCGCAACCGGTTGCCAATGGGGGGCTGGGTCTGGGGACGACAGCGACAAGCCTGGCGTTTCTAGCAGCGATCCTTGGCCTCGTCATCTATATGACGATGGCAGGTCCGGCAGAAACCCTGTCCGCCGATCAATAATCGTGTGATCATAGCCCTGTGGCATTAGAACCGGTACGCAGGGCAAGGGTCGTCCAGACATTTTATTTTGCAGGGACGCGTCTGGACCGATACGTCACTTCCGTCCTGTAGGTAGGTTGAGGATGTTGGCATTCTTCGCAGACGTAACCGCATTCATCGCAGCTCATCCTCATCTGTCCTATGCGGCCGTGCTGTTTCTGGCTCTTTCGGAATCCATTCCTGTCATTGGCGTGTTCATACCCGGCACTGCTGCAATTTTGGCAATCAGTGCGCTCGTGCCGAGTGGCATCGTGAAGTTGTGGCCGCTGCTGGTGGCGGCCTCGGTCGGCGCGATCATCGGAGACGGCCTCTCGTTCTGGCTTGGCCATCGCTATCACCGAGAAATTCTGCAGCGCTGGCCGCTCAACCGCCATCCTGATCTCGTGAGGCGTAGCGAAGCCTTTTTTGCGCGGCATGGTGACAAGAGTGTCTTCATCGCCCGCTTCACCCCGGGTGTGCGGGCATTCATTCCCCTGCTTGCCGGTACATTGCAGATGTCGGTGCGACGGTTTTATGCCGCCAATATCCTGTCAGCGCTGATATGGGCGCCGTCACATATACTGCCGGCTGTCTTTATCGGGGCCGCCTTCAGCGCGTTCGGCGCGGAGGCCAAACCGCTTGCCATTCTCGTTTTCCTGATCGTGGTCGTGATCTGGATGATTGTCCGTCTCGCCGGATTGGTCTTGAGGCGCGCCCCAGAGGTCGCGTCTAACTTCTCGGCAAGGCTCCAACAAAGTTCTGCGATACGCCGGTCTCGCGCGGGTCGTTTCGTGCTGGAACTCCTCGATCCGGCGAGATCGGATATCCGAGGCCTCGCCCTCATCGGGGCGTTGCTTGTCGGTTCCGCATGGCTGTTCTTCGGAGTTCTTGAAGACGTCGTTAGCGGTGATCCGCTGGTCAGGGCCGATGCCGCCATCTATCAAGGACTTCAGGCGCTGCGCACCGTACCGGGTGACGCAGCCATGCTTGCGATTACCGAGCTTGGCGATCCCACGGTCGTCATGGCGGTTACAATCGCCGTGATGCTTTGGCTTGCCACGAAGCGGGCGTGGAGGTCGGCAGCCTTCTTGCTGGCTGCTGTGGGTGGTGCCTCCGTGCTCAACACTGTCATCAAAGTCACGCTTCATCGTGCGCGCCCGACCGAAATGCTCTATTCAGGCTGGAGTGCGTTTTCATTCCCGAGTGGCCACAGCACTGTCAACTTTGCTCTCTACGGCTTCCTCGCACTCCTGATTGGACGCGAACTGCGGCCAGCGTGGCGTTTTCCAGTTGCCTTCGTTGCCCTTTCCTTCATTTTCCTGATCGCCTTCTCGCGCATCTATCTGGGCGCGCACTGGTTTTCAGATGTGGTCGGGGGCGTGGCTTTTGGTGCGACCTGGCTTTCAGTACTCTGGCTCTTTTACATACGCAAAGCATCACGACCGCTGGGGGCCATGCAACTCGCGGCCGTCACCTGTCTGGCACTCGGTCTTGCCGGGGGTCTAAATATCTATCGACACCATTCCGCCGATGTAGAACGCTATGCCGCAAAACACACAATGCCGACGATGCCATTCGGTGATTGGTGGTCCTCGGAATGGCAACGACTGCCGTCTCGGCGCATCGATATCACCGGCGAGGTTGAGGAGCCGTTTACGGTTCAATGGGTTGGCGAAATCGCCACAATCCAGCGGGAACTGCAGGACAAGGGAGCGCGTCTTCCAGCAGGCTGGAACTCGACGAAGGCACTCGGCTGGCTAACAACGTCAACAGCGCCCGTCGACCTGCCTGTTATGCTCTGCCCCGTGAAAACTGGATCGTTTGAAGCTGGAGTTTTCGGCTACGATTTCCTGGCTGGGAAAGGAGCGGAATCGCATGAAGGCGATTATGCTGAAGCAAGGCGAGGAAGGTACGCCGGTCGCGGAGATCTGCCGCAAGGCCGGGCTCAGCCAGGCGACCTACTTCGCATGGAAGAAGAAATACGCGGAACTGTCGCCGGACGAGATGTGCCGGCTGAAACAGCTTGAGGAGTGAGCCTGCTGAGCTTGCGCTATCTTGTCGTCAGGCGCGACTGCGCCTTCCAGGCGATGTCCTGGATCTCTGGCAATTGCTCCTTGAGGATGCAGAGCTTCCGCTCGCCCGGTCGTGCCGGCAGGCGGTAAGTCCAGGCCCCCTCGATCAGCTTGTGTCGCACCCGCGCGTTGCCCGCGCCAGTGATACCGCCGCGCCTTGTCGTCTTGCCGGTCGAGTATCGCTCGGCACGAGCTCGAGATAGGCCATCAGCTTCACCGGTGTCTCGAGCCGCCGCACGTCGCCGATCTCGGCCATGAAGGTGACGGCGCTGATCAGCGCGACGCCCCGCAGCGCCTGAAGCGCATTCACCGCCGGCGCGAGGGTCTCCAGTCCGGCACTAGGGCCTCAATGTGCCTGGTGAGCCGCTCAAGCGGCTCCGAGGCATTGCGTTCCGCCTGAAGCATCTCCTGAAGCGCGATCTGATGCGCAGGGTGATCGAAGGCCAGGGTCTGCAACCAACAACGCCGATATCGCATCGTCCACGGCTTAGAGCGTTGATAGACCCGCCCGTGGCGCAGCACGAAGGCCGAGACGAGCTGCCGCTTGTGACGCTGATCCTCCGCGGCGCTTTCCCGGACTCGGGCCAGATCGCGTATCGCCTCATGCGTCTCGTCGGGGACCCAGACCGGCGTCAACTCTCCGGCACGCAGCAGGCGCGCAAGACGTATGGCGTCAAGTCGATCCGTCTTGACCCGCTCCCCCCGGGGCGAACCGGGATCAAGGACGGCGCCACGACACAGCAGTCATAACCAAAGCGCGCACCTGCCTGTAGAGGCCGTAACCCGTTGGCCCCGCTTCGTAGCAGATCGAGATGTCACCCCGCCCGGCAAGTTTCCTCAGCAGCTTGCCGACGTTGGCGGGGGTGTTCTCGAATGTGCCCAAGCTCAGCACCTCGTCCCCGCGCTTTCCACCCGCGATCGCGACCGCAAGCTTGTCCTTGGAAACATCAATTCCGACATAGATCGTTCCAGGGGCGTTCCGCATGTCTTTCTCCATCGCAAACGGACGGCACCCACCGCCCCGCGATCAGAATTCAGGCTGATCCGTCAGGCCCGGGCCGGTGAAAAAGATATGCGGTCTTACTCACTGATGGTGAAGCCAGAAAGAAAGACGCCCGGACTTCGTCCCGGCGCCGGAAGAAATCGAAACCATATTGGAATGGTGAAACGGAGGTGCCCGTGCCCCGTCATAGCCGCGCATCCGATCGAACGGCAATGCAGCGCATCAACTGCCACCCGCTGCCAAGAAAAGCGGTTCAGAATCACGAGGCCCGTATGCTCTTGAAACCGGTATGCCGTCGCAAGGAAGGGTAGGGTCGGCGTAGCCGTCGACCCTCCGCCTCAATTGATGACGGTCCGGCGGATCTCACCACTCGCGCCGTCGCAGATGCCGATGTCGGTGACATGCGGGCCGGGGTTGCAGGCCAGTGATGCCCCTACCAGCGCCTTGAAGCTGCGTAGCGGTGGCAGCCAGTCGGCGACCTCGGCTGCGGCCTCGCGCAGCCGGTCTAGCGCGCGGCCCACCTCGGCGGTGGGGCGGTCGGAAAGCAGACCGCAGACCGGCAGTTCCAAGAGCGCCAGCAGCTTGCCTTCCCTGGCGACAGCCATGCCGCCGCCGCAGGCGATCAGCGCGTTTGCCGCCAGCGCCATGTCTGCCGGGTCGCTGCCGAAGACGTTCAGGTTGTGGCTGTCATGAGCAATGGTGGTGGCAATTGCCCCCGACCAGCAACCCCATTCCTGAAGCAGCCCGACAACCGGGCTTTGGGCAGCAGCCTTGCCATGACGATGGATGACCGCCATCCGCAGCATGTCGGTGGGGACCTGCACCTTGCCGTCGCGCACCGGTAACTCCGCCTCCGCCCATTCGGTAAAACGCGGCTTTGCCACCGTGTTCACCCGTGCAGTAGGACCGGGGGCAATGATCTCGAAGTCCTCGGGGTGAAGGGGCTGCAGCTTCATCGTGTCTGTGAAGGGTACGTTCGCGTCAGTGTCGCTGGGGTTCAGGTAGACTCCATCCCGCGCCACAACCCGACCCGAAGCCAGCACAAGCCTTGCCGCGAAGCCCGAGAGATCGGCGAAGACCGCGATATCCGCCCGCCGTCCGGGGGCTATCATGCCGAGGTCGGGACGCCCGATCCGCATCGCGGCGTTCAGTGTTGCGGCGCGCAGGGCATCGACCGGGCTCATGCCATGCCCAACCAACCGGCGCAGCACGTCCGCCATGCCGCCGACCCGGTCCAGATCGTCGGGGAACACGTCATCGGTGCAGATCGTCAGCGTTTGGGGCACATGGGGTAGTCCGTTCAACGCGACCACCACCTCGGGCAGCACATAGTCATGCGAGCCGCGCAGCTCGATCGTGAAGCCGGCGCGAAGCTTGTCCATGAAATCGGCGGCACCCGTGATCTCGTGGTCCGAGCCGATGCCAGCCGCGGCGAAGCCCTGCACATCGGCGCCCGTAAGCCCACGCGCATGGCCGCAGACCAGCTTGCCCGAGGCCAGCCCCGCGCCGACGATCCCGCTCATCTTCGGCGAGCGGCCGAGGACGCCACGCATGTCCATGACCTCGGCCACGCCGTGGATCTGCGGCCATGACAGCATCTCGCGCATCTCGGGCGGATTGAACTCGGCCCCCGCGCGTTCGATCCCCGGGGCAGAGGGCACGCAGGACGGGGCCAGAACAAGCACCCGCAGGTCCAGCCCCGACGACGCCTCGCAGGCCCATTTCACGCCGTCGAGGCCTGCGACATTGCCGACCTCGTGCGGGTCCCAGATGACGGTGGTGGTGCCCTGCGGTACTACGGTTTCGGCATAGCGGCGGGGGGTCACCATCGAGCTTTCGATATGCATATGCGTGTCGATCAGGCCTGGCGCGATGAAGCCTCCGGCGCAGTCGATCACCTGTGCCGCATCCGACCGGCTGCGAGGGGGATGGACCGAGGCGATCAGCGCGCCGACGATGCCGATATCGGCGGGATAGACCTCGGACGTGGCGACGTTCACCAACTGCCCGCCGGTCAGCAGAATGTCGAAAGGCGCTTTGCCCAGAGCGGCGCGCACGGCGCGGTCACGCAACTCGCCCGCGTTCAGGTCCTGCGGCTCAGAGAATTCGGTCATCGGTGTCCCTGCACATGCTGGTCAGCGCCGCGTGGAAACGGCGTCGGATTTCTTCTGCGTCCGGGTTGATGGCCACGCGCGCATTCGGCGCGGCCTTGTGCCCACGCCATTCGATCACGGTCATGCCGCGCGTCAGCCGGCCGTCGAGTTCGGCGGCGATATGGACATCGGCATATCGGGCCAACCCCGGCTCCATCGCCAGCGCGGCGGCCACCGGATCATAGAGCGCCATGGGCCGCGCGCCGTCCGCCGCGATGCGGACATAGCCTTCGTAGAGATCGGCGAGCAGGGTGGCGCGGCTTCCCGGCAGCGCGCGCAGCGGCGCGACATCGGCAAGCGAAACCTGAACCTCGCGGCAGCATTCCAGCCCGACCATGACCATGCGGATGCCCGTGCGCAGCACGACATCGACCGCTTCGGGGTCGACGGCTGCGTTGAATTCGGCCACCGCCGTATGGTTGCCACGAGCGAATGCGCCGCCCATCCAGATCAGGTCGATCCTTTGGGCAAGGTCGGGATGTCGCGTAAACAGATGTGCGATATTTGTCAGCGGCCCCAGCGCCAGCACCCGGCTCCCCCCGCCGCGCAGGTAATCGGCCAGCGCCTCGATCCCGCAGCCGGGATCGGCCCGGCGCGTCGGCCGAGGAAGGCGGGCGCCGGTCGTGGGCATGCCGTCATCGCCCAGCACATAGGCCGCCGTCTGCAGCGGACCGGCCAGCGGCCCGGCTGCGCCGCCAAGGACGGGCATGTCCCAGCCAAAGACCTCGGCCGCGGCGCAGGCATTCTCGACCGCTCGGGGCAGGGGCACATTCCCGGCGACGACCGACAGCCCCGCGATCTTTGCCCCGCCCGCGAGACAGAGGCCGATAGCCGCGAGGTCGTCGAAGCCCATATCGGTGTCGATCCAGAGCGGCGCCATTTCAGGCCCGGCTCAGGACGGCGGCAGCCTCGACCGGCAGGTCGAACCGCAGGTTTTCACCCATTGCGTGACGGGGCGCATGGGCTGGGGTCTCGGCCTTGATCGGACCGGCGGCGCTGTCGATCAGGTATTCGACTGTCTCGCCCAGATAGGAGGCGCCGATGACCCGCCCCTCATGCGCACCCTGACCCAGAACGACCGTGCGCGGACGCCAGGCGAGGCCGTGGGCGCCAGGCGCGCCGGCAAGGGCCAGGCTGCCCTTGGGGCCGACCAGCGCCCCTTGTTTCAGGGCAAAGGTATTCTCGAACCCGATGAACTCGGCCACGAAGCCGGATACGGGACGCTCATAGATATTGGCCGGGGTGTCGATCTGCTCGATCCGGCCCTGCCGCATGACCACGATGCGGTCGGCCAGCGCCAGCGCCTCGGACTGGTCATGGGTCACGTAGATCATGGTGATCCCCAGCTCCTTCTGCAGCCGGCTGAGTTCCGAGCGCATCTCCAGACGCAGCCGCGCGTCGAGGTTCGACAGCGGCTCGTCCAGCAGCAGCAATTTCGGTTCCACCACGATCGAGCGCGCCAGCGCGACGCGTTGCTGCTGGCCGCCCGACAGCGCCTTGGGCTGACGCTCGGCAAAGCTTGCCAGTCCGACCGAGGCCAGCGCCGCCGTGACCCGGCGAGTGATCTCGGCCTTCGCGACGCCCTGCAGGCGCAGGCCGAAGGCCACGTTCTCGAACACCGTCAGGTGCGGGAAGAGCGCGTAGGACTGGAAGACCAGCCCGATGCCGCGCTTGTTCGGGGCGACGCGGGTAATGTCGCGCCCGTCCAGCGTGATCCGCCCCGACATCGGCTTCATCAGCCCGGCGATGGCGCGCATCGTCGTCGTCTTGCCGCAGCCCGAGGGGCCGAGCAGGGCGACGAGTTCGCCCCGGTCGAGGTCGAGGTTCAATGCCTCGACCGCGACCGAGCCACCATAGCCGAGGGTCAGGTCTTGCAGCGAAAGGAAGGCATCAGACATAGCGCGAAAGTCCCAGAAGTTTCTCGGCCACCAGCACGATCACCAGCGACATCAGCGCGAGCAGCCCGGAGAGGGCGGCGATCGAGGGGTCGTAGTTGAATTCCATATAGGCCATCATGTCGATCGGCAGCGTCGAGACGCCCGGTCCGGTCAGAAACAGCGACACCGGCACCTGATTGAACGAGGTGATGAAGCCGATGATGAAGGCCGCCATGATGCCATTGCGGATATTCGGCAGCACGACCTTGGTGAAGCTTTGCAGCCGCGACGCGCCCAGCAGAACGGCCGCCTCCTCTATGTCGACGCGCAAATTTACGAGCGAACCCGAGACGATCCGAACCGCATAGGGGATCAGCAGCGCGGTGTGGCCGATGAACAGCGCGGGCAGGATGCCGACGCCCAGCGGGATCACCAGGTGGCGCAGCAGCGCGAGGCCCACGATGATCCCCGGCACGATGATCGGCGAACTCAGGACGTTCCTGATCACATTCGCGCCCGGCGGGTTGTAGCGCTCCAGCCCATAGGCCGCGGGCACGCCGATCAGCAGCGCCAGCAGCGTCGCGCCGATCCCGAGCGTGATCGAGACCGCGAAGGTGGCGCGGAAGCTTTCGACCTCGAAGACGCGGGCGACCCAGCGCAGCGACAACCCCTCGGGTGGGAAGGCGAGGGTCTCGCCCCCGGAAAGCCCGGCGACGCAGATCAGAATGAACGGTCCGATCAGGAAGGCGAGGACCAGAAACAGGATGGTCTGTCCGGCGAGGCGCATCACTTGCCCCCTTTCCGCGTAGCAAGGCGTTTCAGCACGACATTGGTGACGATCGACATGACGATCAGGATGACTGCGATCACCCCTGCCGCCGCGAAATCATTGGCGACCGAGACACGCTGATAGAGCAGGGTTTCCAGCATCAGCACCTTGGACCCGCCAAGGATCGCGGGCGTGACATAGGCGGTCAGCGAGCCGACAAAGACCAGCGTGCCGCCGACCACCAGCCCCTCGCGCGTCAGCGGCAGGATGATCTTCCAGAACACTTGCAGCCAGTTCGCGCCCAGCATCCGCGCGGCAGGCACCACGTCGCGCGGGAGGTTCTCCAGCGCCGAGATCAGCGGCAGCACCATCAGCGGAAAGAAAAGCTGGATGAGGCCAATGAAGATCGCGGTCTCGGAGAAGAGGATCCGCGCCGGCGTGTCGAGTATGCCGGTCCCGGTCAGGAACTGGTTCACGATGCCCGTCTTGCCAAGGATCACCACCCAGGCATAGGTCCGCGCCACGGGTGAGATCATCAGCGGCAGGACCAGCGTGGCCACAAGCCGGCCCTTGCGCTTGTCCGAGGCGTCGACGATCGACAGCGCCACCGCATAGCCGATCACCGCCGAGATCGTCGTGACGTAAAGGCCAAGGCGGAAGGTGCGCCAGAACACCTCGCGATGCAGCGGCTTGGCGAAGAACTCGGTGAAGCTGGAAAAACCCCAGCCTTCGGGCGTCTGGAAGGCCCCGGACAGCAGGATCGCCACCGGCAGCAGGAAGCCCAGAAGGATGAACAGCGTAGCCGGCGCCAGCAGGGCAAGGCCAAGCCTGCGGTCCTGAAACATCGCGACATTCCCCGTGTCGAAGGGCCACGGCCGGGGCCGTGGCCGGTTGCGTTGTTACTGGGCGACCTTGGCGTTCCACGCCTCGAGCCAGGCGTCGCGGTTCTCCAGCGTGGATTTCGCCGGCAGGAACCTGATCGCGGCCGCCATCTCGGGGCCATAGGACAGGCCCTCGGCGATCTCGTCCGAGACGGTGACCTTCTGGTTCACCGGGCTGTCCACCTGTCCCTCGGCCAGCTTCTGCTGGACTTCGGCCGACAGCCAGTAGTCGATGAACTGGTGCGCCAACTCGGGGTCATGCGCGCCCTTGACGATCGACAGCACATTCATGCCGCCCGACTGGCCTTCCTTGGGCGTGGCCCAGCGGGCGCTCGGAACGGTCTTCAGCAGGTTCGCCCAGCCGAAGCGGCCGATGACCGAAACCGCGATCTCGCCCTGCTGCATCAATTGCGGGATCTGGCCGCCCTTTTCGTAGAAGGTCACGATGTCGTCGCGATGCTGCGCCACCATGTCGATGGCCTTGCCGAATTTCGGATCGTCCGATCCCAATGCGGTCTCGATCATCTGCAGCGTCAGCGGACCCTGCGTGGTCGAGACGTTGGGCAGCGCGACCTGTCCCTTCATCTCGTCGCTGAACAGATCAAGCCAGCTTTCCACGCCGTCGATGACATCGGAATCATAGACGATCGAGGTGCCGTAGAAGGTATAGCCCACCGCCATGTTGCCGCCGACCGGATCGCGCGCAAACTCATAGGCATCGGCAAGGCTGGGCAGCTTGGCCGGATCAACCGGCTGGATCAGGTCCTTGCCGGCGGCCTCCAGCGCATTCGCGTCCGAAAAGGCGATGACGTCGACGACGGGCTTCGCCGCATTCGCTTCCAGCTTGGCCAGCCGTTCCGAGGAATTGCCCATCTCGATGACCAGCTTGCAGCCGCATTTTGCCTCGAACGGGGCGTAGAGGGCTTCCTTGTAGGCATCCTGCGAGACGCCGTAGACCGAGATCGTCAGCGTCTTGTCCTCTGCGACGGCGACGGCGGCGGTGGCGATCAGGCCGAGGAGGCTGGCGGAGAGCAGAAGTTTCATCGGGTTTCCTTCATGGCACAAGAGGGGACTGGCGCGGTCGAGCCGCGCGTGACGAGGGTGACGGGCACGATTTCATTCACCTTGCGCTCGCCCAGAGCATGGGCCAGCGCGAGGTCGGCGACGGATTGCAGGTCCTGCCGGATGGTGGTCAGGGGCGGCATCACGATCCGGCTCCAGACCGTATCGTCAAAGCCGGTGACCGAAATTTCCTGCGGAATACGGATGCCCCGCTGCGCCAGCGCCAGCACCGCGCCGACGGCCAGCGAATCCGATGCCGCGGCAATCGCGGTCACGGCACCCGGCGTCCAGGCGGCCAGCGCGTCGCGCGCAGCCTCGTAGGAGGGGGGCAGGGCGGTTTCGGTCATCGTCACACCGCGTTCGGTGAAGACGTCGCGCATGCCCTGAAGCCGCAGATCGTTCACCCGCGATGCGCCCCAGCCGCCCGCCGCGCCCAAGAGCAGCACCTCGCGATGCCCCAGATCTGCCAGATGACCCGCGACGAGGGCACCGCCCTGCCGATGATGGGACGAAACCGAGTTCAGCGGGTTTGTCTCGGCATCGACGACGATCAGCGGCTTCGAGAGCCTGATCGCCTCCAGATGCGAGCCGCGCATCGGCACCAGCACCACCGCATCGACGCCGCGCGCATCCATGTCCCGCAGATGCTCGTCCTGCTGGTCGAGGCTGCCCAGCGAATCCGCCACAGTCATCGCCATCCCGCGCTGCCGGGCTGCCATGGCGAAGGCGCGAGCGAAATCCGCGAAAAGCGGCATCCGGAAATCCGGCAGCACCAACGCGAAGGATTCCGTGCGTCCCGTGCGCAGGGCGCGAGCCAGTCCCGAGGGCGAGAAGTCCAGTTCGATCGCTTTCTGCTGGACCCGGCGCCGGGTTTCGTTGGAAAGCCTGCCCTTGCCCCGCAGCGCATTCGACACGGTTGCACGCGAGATACCCAGAGCATCCGCGATGTCCTGCATCGATGCCTTGCTGCGTGGGTCTGGCTGCATGAGCGTGGAGTCTTGCTTTGGTTACTCGATTAAGCACGTCCTTTCTGACGGACACCCCTTTGGAGTCAACCTGATTTTGCACAGCTGGCGAAATTATCCGGGGATCGCGTCAGGCTACGATCAGGAAATGGGCATATGCGAGGCTCCGTGGCCCGCAGAGGCAGGCGCAGCAAACTGAACAAGGGGCATAAGTGAAATTTTCCGCGCGAACGCAGCATGATGCTGCCAGCGAGGGAAAGAGCATGACAAGACGACCACGCCGGAACCACAGCCCGGTGTTCAAGGCAAAGGTGGCGATAGCAGCGCTCAGATGTGAAAAGACCATGATCGAGCTTTCGCAGGAATTCGACATCCATCCCAACCAGATCAAGCCATGGCGAGATAAGCTGCTCGAGGGTGCGATCGGGGTCTTTGGCGCGGCCACGAAGCCTGCGGCAGAGCCGGTGATCGACGTGAAAACGCTGCATGCGCAGATTGGCGAACTGACGCTGGAGAATGATTTTTAGCCAGCGCGCTCGGCAAAGCGGGACTGTTGCCGAGCGCAAGAAAATGATTGATGCGGGAGCGAAGCCAATAGCGCCATCCACATCATCGCCATAGGCTGGCTTCGATTGGACGCTCGCACGCAAGCCTACGTCGCCCGGCATATTGCCGCGGGAAACTTGAAGCTTGAGGCAATCCACTGTCTCAAACGCTATATCGCACGCGAAGTCTTTGGCATCATCATGCGGCGGCATAGGGTGATCAACCGAAGCCAGATCGCGGCTTGACTCATAGAAGGGCGTCCAGGGATCTCAATACACAAGCGAGCAATTCCAGCGACTTCTGGCCGACAATGGCAGCTTTGCGACGGTCAGCTGATACCGGATAGATCGCGCCGTTCGGCATGACATCGGACCGATGGCGGCTCACGCCTCCAAGCGCCCGTACCGCCAGAGACCTGAGGGGCCGGAATAGCATCTAGCGATGCTAATCGTTGAGCCACCGCTTCGGCACCGCTGGTGCCGTCCCCAAGCAAGGGGACGGCACATCCGTTTTCATGCCCGTTCCACGCGCAGCGGAACATCGGCGGGTGCGCCGCCGTTGATCGGCGTGATGTCCTGCGGACAGCTAGAGAAGGCGATCACGCAATCACGCAGTGCCCGCAAAGTGACGAAATCGCCTGGTGCGCCGAGCGGCTGCCCCTGCACCAGCACCTGATTCTCGATCAGCGGGATGTTCATGAACAGGTTCAGCGGCTGAGGCACGCGGGCGATGTCGAAGCCTATGGCCGCCACCGCCTCGCGCAGGTTGTCGGCGCAGCTGCGGTGCGGATGCGTGCAGCCGAGGTTTACGTAGCGCTGCGCGTCGCAGGCCGCCATGATCGTGTCATGCACACCCGGCGAGGCATCGCGATCCACCGCCAGTATCGGCTCGCGCCGGTCGGTGAAATAGGCCCCGCCTTCCCGTGCGCACAGGCGGCCGTTCTCCACCCGGCTGTGCTCCATCGACATGGCGTGGGTGCTGTCCTCGGCGCAGAAGGCCCAGGTATCGACGACCTGCATGCCGTTGCCGCAGATCACGCTAACCCGGTCGCCGGCCGCAAGGCGCAGGGCCAGGCCATGACCGGCGGGGATGCTGTGGGTCTCGGTGCTCATCCGGTGTTTCTGTCACGGAACTCGGCCCACCAGGGCTGGTTGCAGATGTAGCCGAGAAAGCCGGTGACCACGAGCGCCCCAAGATACGAGGTCGCGCCGGTGCCCACGTCGAGCGGCGGGTTCACCTCGACGAAGTCGAAGCCACGGATGCGGTGACGCTCGGCAATGGCCTTCAGGCTGGCCATGAGTTGCGCGAAGGTCAGCCCGTCCGGCTCACCCGAGATGCAGCCCGGCACGATAGAGAGGTCGAGGGCATCGACATCAATGGTGACATAGATGTCGGATCCGGCGGGCAGCAGCCCGGCGATACCGGGGGGGCCAAGGCGGCGGGCCTCGGTCATGCAGACCACGCGATTGCCGCGGGCTCGCATCTGTTCCACATGCGCCTTGGTGGTGCGGATACCGCGAATGCCGACCTGGGTGATCGACAGGCAGGTATCCATGTCGGCGATGTGGCGGAAGGCATGGCCATTGGTGCGGTTCAGGTCGTCGTCGATCTCTGAATAGTCCTGATGCGCATCGAACTGGATGACATGCATCGGCTTATCGAAAGCCTCATAGACCGGATAGGTGATCGAGTGGTCGCCCCCCAACACCACCGGGAACAGCCCGGCATCGAGCATTTCGCGGACGCGGGCGGTAATCAGCTCGAAGGTCCGGCCGGGGTTGGCAGGGCGGATGTCGACATCGCCGCAATCGACGATCAGGCCGCGCTTCAGTTCCTCGCCCAGATATTCCTCGTCGCAATCGGGATCGTAGATCGGGTCATGCCAGGAAAAACGCAACGAATGCTCGCGGATCGAGCGCGGCCCCATGCGCGAGCCGGGCAGGAAGGGCGAACCTTCGTCGAAGGGCACGCCCAGCACGCCGATCTTCGCGCCCGCATAGGCGGAAGGATCCAGCGCGATGCGCGAACGCAGATAGCTGGGGATGCCAGTATAGCCGCGGTTCACCGTCTGGGTCATTTCATTCACTCCTTGGAAGGTGCATCCTGCCGGAATCCTGGATGGAAGGCAGTGACGCGGTCGAAGAATTCCGCAACACGCGGGTTCGCCTGCGAGGCGATGACCTGGCGCGGCGGGCCGTCGGCGACGATCCGGCCGCGATCCATGAACATCAGCCGCGAGGCGACGTCGCGGGCGAAGGCCAGCTCGTGCGTGACGACCATCATGGTCATACCGGTCGCCGCAAACTCGCGCAGGAGTGCCAGCACCTCGCCGACCAGCTCCGGGTCGAGCGCCGAGGTCGGCTCGTCGAAGAGCATGATCTCTGGCTCCATCGCTAGGGCGCGGGCGATGGCGACGCGCTGCTTCTGCCCACCCGACAGCTCGAACGGGCGGCGGTCGGCCAGCGCGCCGATCTGCAGCCGGTCGAAAAGGCGGCGCGCATTGGCCTCGGCCCCGGCGGCGGGGCGGCGCGCAACGTCGATCTGCGGCAGCAGCACGTTTCCCAGCGCGGTCATGTGGGGCCAGAGATTCAGGCTCTGATAGACCATGCCGATGCGTGGACGGATCCGATCGACCTCGCGGCGGCTCTGATAGCGCACCACGCCGCCCGGTCCCTTCTCGCGCCCCAGATACTGGCCGCCGACCTGGACGAAGCCCTCGTCCGGCGGGTCGAGCCAAAGAAGCGTGCGCAGCAGCGTGGACTTACCGCAGCCCGAGGGGCCGACAAGGCTGACCACCTGACCCTTCGGGATCTCGAAATACACCTCGTCCAGCGCCTTCACACTGCCGAACCTCCGGTTCAGGTTGCTGACGCATAGCGCCGGCGGCTGATAGGCGGGGGGATGACGGGCAGGTCCGGTCATCTTGCGCGTTTCCCTTCAAGGATCAGATAACGGCCGACCAGCGGCGTCATGCCCTGGTTGCGCCTGGCGCCCGCCAGCCGCTTTTCAAACAGTCTGGCGAGGCCCGCGAAACTTGCGCAGATGAACCAGTAGATGGTTGCCACCGCGACAAATACCTCGAAGGGCGCGAAGGTATTGCCCTGCACCACAAGGCCCGAGAAGGTCAGCTCTGCCACCGTGATCGACGAGATGACCGAGCTTTCCTTGATCATGGTCATCGTGCAGTTGACCACCGGCGGCACCATCGGCGCGAGGATCTGCGGCACGATCACTTGCCGCGTAGCCGACCAAGGCGACATGCCGATGGCTCGGGCAGATTCCCACTGCCCCTTGGGCAGCGCGCGGACGCAGGCGCGGATAATCTCGGTGTAATAGGCCCCGGCAAAGAACGAGAGCGCCACCGTGCCGCTGACCAGCGCCGGAGAACGGATCCCGGCGGCGGGCAGGCCGAAATGGATCAGGAACAGCAGCACGATGAACGGGATGCCCCGCATTAGCCCGACATAGGCCAGTACCAGCCAGGCGAGAAGCCGCCAGGGCGATAGCGCCGCCGCCGCCGCCAGCGCGCCGATGCTCATCCCGGCGACAAAGGCGATCAGCACGATGAACAGGGTCATCCGCGCTCCTTCAAGAAACAGCGGCAGGTTGTCCCAGATGATGGAAAGGTCGAGTCCGAGCATCAGCGCACCTCGCGCGCGAAGCGCCGTTCCAGAAGCCGACCGACCAGCATCAGTGTCAGATTGAGCGCGAGGAACATCAGTGCGGCGGCGATGATCGGCTCGAATGGCCGGAACCTTGCCGCGCCGATCTGCTGCGCGACGCGCAGCGCCTCGACCACGGTGATGACAGACAGAAGCGCCGTTCCCTTCACGATGACGGTCCCTTCGTTGATGAGCATGGGCGAGATTTTGCGGAACAGTTGCGGCAGGATGACCCTGCGCCAGATGATGCGCGGCGGCAGACCAAGCGCGGTCGAGGCCTCGACCTGGCCGCCGTCGATCTCGGGCAGCGAGCCGCGCATGATTTCCGAGATGAAGAAGGTGGAGTTGATCGCGATGGCCGCGATGCCTGCCACCTCGGGGGCAAGGCGCAGTCCGGTGGCCGCGGGCAGGCCGTAATAGACGAGGAAGATCTGCACGAGGATCGGCGTGCCGCGGATAAAGGACAGCATCACGCGGATCACCAGATTGACCGGCGCGATCTTCAGCGAGCGCACCACCGTCAGAGCCGTGCCGCCGATCATCGCCAGACAGAGCGCGATGATCGCGATCCGCAGGTTGAGCAGCGCGGCATCCGAGATGCGCGGCAAGGCGGCAAGGATGAGATAGGGGTCGAACTTCATGAAGGCTCCGTCAAGGCGGCGGCCCAGACATACCGGGCCGCCTGTCGGTCGGCGGATGGGGAGGCCTGCGGTCGCAGGGGGGAGGCTCAGACCGCGCCGGGCGGCAAATAGCCGTCGTCGGGGATCTCCATCTGGAAGCCGAACCACTTGTCCTGCAGTGCATAGAGACGCCCGTCATCCCGCATCTTGTAGATGACCGAAGAGATGAAATCGCGTAGGTCGGCATCCTCGGGGCGCGTGACCCAAGCCTGATAGGTCCAGCTTACCCCGGTCTCGATCGGTGCTGCCACCTCGAACGCATCGGGATGTTCCTTGACCAGCACTGCAATGGACGGCAACGACTGGATCACCGCGTCGATCTCGCCCGCGGCGAGCGCGGTGTAGCAATCGGTAAAGGCGGCGTAGAGCTTCAGTTCCTTGAAGCCGTCCCCTGCAGCCTTTAGCCGCTCGTCCAACTCGCGCGAGATCGGCTCGGTCGAGGAGGCAAGCTGGGTGCCGACGACCTTACCCGCCAGCGCATCTTCGGTTGCCATGCTCTCGCCCTCACCCTTGCGGGCCAGCGTGTAGGGCTGGCCGTTGGCGATCGGTGCGGTATAGGCGTATTTCGCGGCCCGCTCCGCGTTGATCGAAACGGTGGTAGCGACGAAATCGAAGTTGCCGGCCAGCAGACCCGGCAGGATGCCCTGCCAGGGCAGGTCGAGCTGTTCAAGCTCCACATCGAGTTCGGCGATGATCTCGGTCAGGATGTCCTTGCCGTAGCCAACAATCTCACCGTTCTCATCGACGAACTCGAAGGGCGGGAAAGCGGCTTCGGAGCCTACGACGACCTTGCCGGCGACCTTGATGCGCTCGAGCGCGGTTTGGGCAAAGGCCGTCCGGGGAAGCAGGGCGGAAAGGCCCGCAGCACTGGTCAACAGACCAAGCTGGCGACGCGTGATGGTCATGGTGGAACTCCGTGTTGGAAGGAAGCCCGGACTCGCTCTTTTCGGCGGGTTCCGGGTAGGCTGGGGAGGAAGGGATCACTTCTCGAAATAGTCGGCGCGCACGGCAGCGCCGATCAGGTTGACCGCCAACCTTCCGGCCAGGATCGAAGTGATGTTGTTCACATCGCGCGAGGGGGTGATCTCGACGATGTCCATGCCGACGACCCGGCCCTTGGCGACGATGCCATGGATCAGTTTCCGGCACTGATGAAAGGTTAGGCCGCCGGGCGCTGGTCCCTCGACACCCGGCGCTTCCGAGGGGTCGATGCCGTCGGCGTCGATGGTGATGTAGTAGCGCCCGCCCGAGGGAACGCGGTCCAGCACCGCCTCGACGCCCCCGTCATGCACTTCGAACGCGGGGATGATGTTGGCGCCGTACGCCATGGCGGCCTCGTATTCCTCGGGCCGGCCGCTGCCTTGGGCGCGGATGCCGATCTGGAAGATGTCACCGAAATGCGCCATTTCCGATGCGCGGCGGATCGGGCTCGACAGACCATCATGCACTCCCGACACCTCGTTGCGCCAGTCGATATGTGCGTCGATCTGGATCAGGGTGATGGGATCACCGCCCAGTTCCGATAGTGCGCGAAAGATTGGGATCGGAATGCCGTGATCGCCGCCGAAGGTGATCGGCAGGGCGCCGGACTTCAGGATCTTGCGCATCGCTTCCTCGGCCCGGGCGAAATGGCCGCCGCCCGGCACCTCCAGATCATAGGGCACATTGCCGACATCGACCGCCTTGACGGGGCGGTTGTCATAGATCGGGCCGCCTACGTCGAAGTCGTGCCGCTCCAGATGCCGAGAGACGCGGTCGGACACCTGGCGAATGGTGTCGGGCGCGAAGATCTGGTCGTTGGCCAGCGCATCCGGCGTGTAGGCGCTGCCGTGGGGGATGCCCATGAAGACGATATCGGCATCCAGCGCATCAAGGTCGGTGGAGGATTCGGAATAGAGGAAGGTTCCGTAGGATGTCTTGGCAGGAACGGTAAGGGGAGCTTGGATCATGATGTCTCGATCGGTTTCGGTCCGGGGCAAGGGTAGGGCACCCTGCCGGAAATTCGGGCAGCCAACGCTCGGCGCCTCTACGAACAGACCCTTTCACAGCCGCCGCTCTGGCAAAACGACGAATAGTCCCATCCCCTTGCGTGAGATGCAAGTAATTGGCAATGAAAGGAAATTCATAAAAATGAGTGGGAGTTCTCTGTCGTTCCTGCCATCAAGCCGCCTGCAGATCGGCAGGCTGAACGAGCTCGATCTGCGCAACATGCGGGTCTTCCGGCAGGTGGCGGATGCAGGCGGGCTGACTGCTGCGGTGGACCGTTTCGGGCTTGAGCTGTCGGCAACCAGCCGGGCGCTCCGGGCTTTGGAGGCGCGCCTTGACGGGGTGCTGTGTCTGCGCGGCCCGAAGGGATTTTCGCTGACCGAGTACGGACGGCATGTCTATCGCGCCGCCGCCGCCATTGAGGACAGCGTGGATCAGGCCCGCAACGCGATCAGCCAAGCGCACCGCACCTATGAGGGCGAGGTGCGCATCGCCGTCGTCGACAACTGCCTGACCAACGCCAATGCCTATATCTCGGACGCGATAGAACTGTTCTTCCGCATCGCCCCAGCGGTCAGCGTCTCGGTCGCGATCTATCCGCCCGACCAGTTGACCGCCGCGATCCGCGACCGCGAGGTGCATTTGGGCGTCAACTCCATCGAGATGTCGGAGCCGGGCTTCGACTCTCAGCCTCTGTTTGTCGAGCACGCCCGGTTGTACTGCTGCCCGCAGCCCGATGAGGCGCCCCCGCATCTAAAGCGGCTGGTCACGCGAGGCTACGGGATGGTGGTGCGGCGTTTTGTGCGCGAAGGCGCGGGTCTGCGTTCGCGCGCCGTGGCCGCCGCCTGGCAGACCCAGGCGAGTGGACTGGAAGCGGTGGCGACCCTGATCAACACCGGCCGCTGCGTGGGTTTCCTGCCCGACCACTATGTGACCGGCACCCGGACCCGTCGCCCCTTCGTTCAGGTTCCGGGTTCGGAACACCTCAGCACATCGACCGCGTTCTGCGTGGTGACGGAGCGCGACCGCAGCGTCTCTCAGGCGGTGAGGGCGATGCGGGATCTGCTGATGAGCATCGCGAAAAGCCGGGGCACCTCTCCCGAAGCTGCGGCGCTTATCGGGGCGAGCGCGGCGTCCGGGACAGCGGGCGCCCCCCCGAGGCCCGGGTCACCGCGTCCGCCGCTTTGATATGACGATCTCGGTCGGGATGCCGGGGCCATGGGGCTTCTGCCCGATGCCTCGCAGCTCAGCGCGCGCTGCTCGTCTGAAGGTGCGATGCATGCAAGCAATAAAGCGGTTTTGGGACGACATGCACCGAGCCAACGGAATCCGTTTGACACTGCGCGCCGACGAAGCGGGGCCTGATGACGCGCAGGGCGCAGCAGGCGGCGCTTCCAGAAGCAGATGGACGGTTACAAGCGTCTCATCATCGATGAGCTCGGCTTTGTGCCGCTGTCGAAGGCGGGCGCCGAATTGCTGTTCGAGCTGATCTCGCAGTGCTGTGAAGGCGGATCGACCCTGCTCACCAGCAACCTGCCCTTCGATGAATGGACTGAAACATTCGGCTCTGAGCGTCTTTGCTAATGCCAAAGCTGATAGGACAGAGTGATCTTCTCGGTTTCACCTCGCTCCATCGGTTGGCCAATTCTGACGTAGGGGAGTTAAAAAATTCCGCCACAACTTACAGGCGAGATTTCGGTATCTGGCATCGGCATGACACCTACTTCTCACCTGTGGCGCAGACGGTAGCCGCACTCCTTCGTGCCGTGGCGGCTGACATAAGCTTTCCGTCCCCCATCCGCGCCCTCAAGGATTTCGCGACTTTCCTGAGGCATTCACCCGACACGGCCACCCCTGAGGCGCTTCGGGGGCCATCAGCTCCACATGACCATTGCGGGCGTCATGCCTTCGACCTTCAACACCCGGATCGTGACGCTAAGCGGTTCATGCAGTTTGGGTCCGCGTCGCGTCGGCTGCCCTGGGTTTTCAGCGTCGAAGAGGTTTCCGACATCCGGGTCATCGGTGACCTGGGTATAGTAACTGCCGCGCAGGGAAAGGTTCTTGCGCGGCGCGAGCTTCAGCGGAAAGGGCGTGGGTTCATTACTGAGCGCGCCGTGAGTGACGAGCCGCGGGGACGAGTTGCCATCGGCGATAGGCAACCTCAGGCCCGCCGACCGCATCCAAGGCCGCATCAATGCCCTCGGCGGGCCGCAGGTGCCAGGCCCTTTGCGAGGTTTTCGCGTTTCATGATACGCACCGCCTCGGCACCGGTTTCCGGGTCGCCGCCCGCTCAAACGCTGATTGAAGCAACAGCTCCGTTTCAAGGTTTGGCTGCGTGGCGCGCGACCACCACGCGAAAGCCGTTGCCCCGCCAGAAGCCGGCCGGTTCCAGAGAGCCACGATAGATGCCATTCGCCTTCCAGTCGGGGCTGGAGAAGCAGCCGCCCCGCAGGACGCGGCGCATGGTCGGTGCAGCCTCGTCGGCCTCTCGTCCGTCATCCTGCCAAGGAAAGGGGAAT